>Ga0123357_10012142_pt1 | contig 11102 bp, 8 predicted proteins | sample TergutEmb28metaG_FD_89873 | JGI IMG/M metagenome (GOLD analysis project Ga0123357, IMG submission 89873) | Embiratermes neotenicus P4 segment gut microbial communities from Petit-Saut dam, French Guiana - Emb289 P4 | ecosystem: Host-associated > Arthropoda: Insects > Digestive system > Gut ... | reverse complement strand
GTTCACCCCGCCCTGCAGGATCTGCACAGCCATATCGCCGGTGGCTTGGCCCAGGGCGTAGTAGCTGAGGCCCTGTGTGGCTACGGTGCCTTGGGTCAACACCGAGTCGTCGGCGCAGAACACGGGAATTTGCTTCTGCTGGCCGAAGCTGATGACATTGGCGATAGAAGCCACGACCGTGTTATCGGTGGGCACCAGGATGGCGTCTACATTGGTCAGCGTGTTCAGCGCGGTGGTGATGTCGGCGGCCGACGTCACGGTGGCTGGCTGCAGCGTGATGCCGTCAGCGGCGGCCTCCGTCTGGTACTCCTTGTACTGGGCCAGCGAGTTGGTCTCGGACGACGAGTAGATGACGCCGATGGTCTTGACATCGGGCATGGCCTGCTTGACGACATCGACGGGCTTGGCGTCCGGGTTGGCGTCGGAGGTGCCGGTGATGTTGGCACCGGCCTGCGTCATTGACGGCACGAGCCCGGCGCCGACCGGGTCGGTGACGGCCGAGAACAGAATCGGGCGGTCTTGCACGGCCTGGGCCATGGCGGTGGCGATCGGTGTCGAGATGGCCAGAATCAAGTCGATGTTCTTGTTGGCCGCGAACGACGACGCGATGGTGGCGGCGTTAGAAGTGTCGCCCTGGGCGTTCTCGTCGATGATGTTGTACTTGACGCCGGCCTTGTCAAGGGAGTCCTTGAAGCCCTGCTCGACCGCCTGCAGCGCGGGGTGGGTCACAATCACAGCGGCGCCGATGGTGAAGGTCTTGTCGGCTGGGCTGGTGGCGGTCGAACCGGCGTCAGTCGAACTGGTGTCGGTCGGGATGGTAGTACTGGGGCTGGAGCAGGCTGTCAAGCTGAGGCCCATTGCGGCAACAGTGGCAACACCGGCGGTTAACAGACGACGGATTTTCATTACGTCTCCTATGTGATCGGTATGAATAGGAGGACGGCAGAGCCGTCCGAGCCCCACTTACCCTAGTGCATAGTGGCGCAATTAACCTGCTTCGTCCATCTAGTGTGCAGAATGCACCCGGTGGCAGCGATTGGCAGGGTCAGCTCGTCCGGTAGGCTTATGCCACTATGAATGCCGCGCTAGTGCCAATGCTTTTGCCGTCCTGGCTCAACCCAGAGAACATCCTCAACGCCTTGGGCAACTGGGCCCTATGGGGGGTGGTGGCAATCGTCATCGTTGAATGTGGGCTGTTCTGCTTCTTCCTGCCCGGCGATTCGCTGCTGTTCGCCGTCGGCATGTTCGTCGCGTTGGGCACCATCCATTTCGGTGGGACGGCCAGCGGTTGGGTGCTGGTGGCGTCATGCATCATTTTGTCGGTGGCGGCTATCCTCGGCAATACCATCGGCTACTGGATCGGACGTCTGGTCGGCCCGCCGTTGCTGCGCCCGCGGACGGGGCTGGTGGGCAAGATCTTCAAGCAGGAGTATGCCGATAACACGCGCGCTTTCTTTGAGAGCCGTGGCCACATCGCCTTGGTGCTTGCCCGCTTCGTCCCAGTGGTGCGCACTTTCGTGACGCTGGTGGCTGGTATTTCGAAGATGAGCTTTGCCACCTTCATCGGCTATTCGGCCATCGGCGGCGTGCTCTGGGGCTCGGGCGTGACGATCTTGGGGTTCTTCCTAGGCAAGATCAACTTCATACATCAGCACATTGAAGTCGCCTTGGTGTTGATCGTGTTGGTGTCGTTCATCCCGGTGGTCGTTGAGACGATCAACCAGCGAAAGGCCGCCAAAGCCTCCGCTTAATTGATGGCGTCGACATCAGCCGTCGCTTCTGGATGAAGGGCAGTCATGTCGCCGCTGGAGCGCCGCAAAACCTCACTCAAACGTTCGGCTGCCGCCACGACGGCCGCGGCATGTAGGCGTCCGGGCTGACGAGTCAGGCGCTCGATCGGGCCCGACACCGAGACGGCTGCTATCACTTTGCCTCCGGGCGTGCGCACAGGGGCTGACACCGATGCGACGCCCATTTCCCGCTCGGCCACTGATTGCGCCCAACCTTGGCGACGTACCGTCTGAAGCTGCATGGCCGAGAAGGACGCACCGACGAGATCGCGGCGCAGCCGCTCGGGGTCTTCCCAAGCCAGCAGCACCTGGGCGCCGGACCCGGCCGTGATCGGTAGCTGTGTGCCCACAGGAATCGTGTCTCGTAAGCCGACCGGACGCTCGGCGGCCGCGACGCAAACGCGCACATCGCCCTGGCGACGGAACAACTGCGCCGACTCGCCGGTGATATCGCGCAGACGAGCCAGGATCGGTCCGGCCGTCGCCAGCAGGCGGTCTTCCCCGGCGGCGGCGGCCAATTCTGTCAAACGCTGGCCGAGCACAAATCGTCCGTGTAAGTCGCGTCCCACCATACGGTGATGCTCTAGGGCTACAGCCAGGCGATGCGCCGTCGGGCGCGCCAACCCCGTTTGTTGCACCAAGCCGGCCAAAGTCAAAGGGCCGTTCTCCAAGGCATTGAGCACCATCGCAGCCTTGTCGAGGACCCCCACGCCACTTGTTTCGTCCATGCCTTGAGACTACTATCTCGCATTCCGACATACCAAACTTAGACTCGTAGCATGTCAAAGACACTCAGCGAGAAGCTGTGGGATGCTCATGTCGTGCGATCGGCACCGGGTGAGCCCGACTTGCTTTACATTGATCTGCACCTGGTTCACGAAGTCACAAGCCCCCAGGCGTTCGATGGTTTGCGGCTGAGCGGGCGCAGCGTCCGCCGCCCGGACTTGACGATTGCGACCGAAGACCACAACACCCCCACCACTGATATTGATAAGCCGATAGCCGATCCGATCTCGGCGCTGCAGGTGGCGACGCTGCGAACCAACGCGGCCGAGTTCGGCATACCGATCCAGTCGCTCGGCGATTCCGACCAGGGTGTCGTCCATGTGCTGGGCCCACAGTTGGGGCTCTCTCAGCCTGGCATGACCATCGTCTGCGGCGATTCGCACACCGCCACGCACGGTGCCTTCGGAGCGCTGGCTTTTGGTATTGGCACCAGCGAGGTTGAACATGTGCTGGCGACGCAAACTCTGCCTCAGGCCCGTCCCAAGACGATGGCGGTGAACGTCAATGGCGCGTTGCCGGCTGGTGTCAGCGCCAAGGACGTGGTGCTAGCCCTGATCGCTCAGGTGGGCACGGGCGGCGGCATCGGCTATGTCGTCGAATACCGTGGCCCGGCCATCGAGGCCCTCTCAATGGAAGGCCGCATGACGATCTGCAATATGAGCATCGAATGGGGCGCCAAAGCCGGGTTGGTCGCACCGGACGACAAGACCATCGAATACGTCAAAGGTCGTCGCTTCGCCCCTCAGGGCGAGCAGTGGGATGCAGCGGTTGCCTATTGGCGCACGCTGTTCTCGGACCCTGACGCGCACTTCGACGCCGAAGTCGATCTGGATGTGTCAAACCTGACGCCTTTTGTCACCTGGGGTACAAACCCCGGCCAAGGCGTGCCGCTAGGCGGTGTGGTGCCGTCGCCGAGCAGCTTCAGCGACGAGGTTCTGCGGAATGGCGCCGAACGGGCGCTGGCCTACATGGACTTGACCCCCGGCACGAAGATGACCGATGTTCCCGTTGATGTGGTCTTTGTCGGGTCATGCACCAATGGACGCATCGAAGACTTGCGCGCCGCCGCCGAAGTCCTGAAGGGACGCCATGTAGCCGCCGGCGTTCAGATGCTGGTGGTGCCGGGTACTGCGGCAGTGCGTGCGCAAGCCATCGATGAGGGCCTTGACAAGGTGTTCATTGCCGCAGGCGCTGAGTGGCGGTTCGCTGGCTGCTCGATGTGTTTGGGTATGAACCCCGATCAGCTAAAGCCCGGCCAGCGCGCCGCGTCGACGTCAAATCGCAACTTCGAAGGCCGTCAAGGCCCGGGCGGCCGCACCCATCTCGTCTCGCCCGCCGTCGCCGCAGCCACCGCCGTTGCCGGCCATCTGGCCGCACCCGCCGACCTCTGAGAGCTAAGGAGCCCAACCATGAAAGCTTTCACCACCCATACCGGCGTACCGGTGCCGCTGCGGCGCTCATCCGTCGACACTGACCAGATCATCCCGGCCAGCTATCTGAAGCGCATCACGCGCACGGGCTTCGAGGACGGGTTGTTCTCGGCTTGGCGCAAGGACCCCGACTTCGTCCTCAATCGTCCTCCCTACGATAAGGGGACGATCCTGGTGGCCGGGCCCGATTTTGGCATCGGCTCGTCGCGCGAGCATGCCGTCTGGGCGCTGATGGACTACGGCTTCGTCGCCGTCATTGCGCCGCGATTCGGTGACATCTTCCGCAACAACGCCGGTAAGGCCGGGCTGCTGGTGGCCACCGTCGACGACGCCACGCTTGAGCAGTTGTGGGACGCCATCGAGGCGGCGCCCGGTGAGCCGATGACGGTGTCGCTAGTCGACAAAACGGTGAGCTTGGGCGAGGTGACATGGCCCTTCACCATCGACGACTACACGGCTGCCCGGCTATTGGCTGGCCTGGATGACATTGGCGCGACGTTGCAGCACGAGCCCGAAATCGCCGCTTTCGAGGCTGGGCGCGCGGCGTTCCTACCGCATACGATAGATGCGTGAAACTACGCACCTTTGGTGACATCAACCGCGAGCCAGCGCCGATTGCATACCGATTCGCCGCGCATGTGGTGCACGCCTTTCTGAATCTGTTGGTGAGGCGTGATTGGGACGGCTTCGCATCGCTGCCGAAGACGGGCCCAGCCATCTTGGTGTTCAACCACCTGTCGAGTTTCGACGCGTTCGTCGTCGCCGATTATGTCTTATACCACGGACGGTTTCCTTTTTTCTTGGCAAAGGCGTCGCTATTCGACGTGCCGGTGCTGAAATACTTCCTTCGGGCCATCGATCAGATTCCCGTCTATCGTGGCACCGATCAGGCCGGTGACGCTTTGGCTGAGGCGAAGCATCGTTTGGCAATGGGAAAGATCGTCGTCATCTTCATGGAGGGGACGACCTGCCGCGACCCCAAGTTGTGGCCTTTTGCGGCCAAGACGGGTGCCGCCCGTTTGGCCCTTGATTCAGGCGCGCCCGTCATACCGGTTGGCCAGTGGGGGGTGTCGACGCTGTGCCCCGACAATGCCGGCCCGCAGCGGGCGCCGGAGCCGATTCCGCGTCCCTGGGTGCACTTCCGGTGTGGGCGTCCCGTCGATCTGTCGGCTTTCGGAAGGGACGCCACCGACCGGGCGGCTGTGCGGGGTGCCACGACGACAATTCTTGACGCGTTGGTGCGTCAGGTCGAGGTCGCCAGGGGTCAGAAGGCGCCAGCGCAACGATGGAACCCGGACACCCAGAGCTATGTGGATCCGGCCGACGCCGTTTGGTAAGCCGAGGTTGGTCGTGAACCGCGACTTCGCAATCTTGAGGCTCTAGGATGCCTGCGGTGCCAGATTGCGGTGGTCGCGGAAGCGAAATCGGCAAAACCCCCTTACGAACAATCGCAGTCTGGCCGGTTGTGGTAAGCAGCTGCCGAGCGCTCGCCGGATTTGCGCCGCGACGACATGAACTAAGGTAATAGGCGTGTCAACGACTTCCCGCATCCCGGTCGCCATCTTCTTCGGTGGCCAATCCAGCGAACATGAAATCTCCTGCCTGACGGCGCAGGGTGTCCTCGGCGCGCTGGACGACGCCCGCTTCGAGGCCCACGGTGTCGGTATCGCCAAGGACGGGCGTTGGGTGCGCTACACGCCGGAACAAATCATGTCATTGGAACCCGGTGACGAAGGCTTGCCCGCGGTCAGTGGCGACGGGCCAGAGGCTGTGCTCACTCACGACGTCGATCACGTCTATCTGGCAAGCCGTCAGGACGACGGCCTAGTCGACAGCGTCGAGGTCGTAGTCGCCTTGCCGCTGTTCCACGGCCCCTTTGGCGAGGACGGCACCATCCAGGGCTTTTTTGAGATGATTGGCCTGCCGTATGTGGGTTCGGGTGTCGAGGCCAGCGCCATGGGCATGGACAAGCACTTCATGAAGGTGGCTTTCGCCGCTGCCGATCTGCCGGTCGCGCCCTATCTGGTGTTCCGCGACGAGACGGACGACGCCGTGGTTGAGGCCGTCGCCAACTCGCCGATGGACTACCCGGTCTACGTCAAGCCTGCCCGCAGCGGCTCGTCCGTGGGCGTGTCGCGAGTGACAAAGCCAGGCGAGCTACCGGCAGCGATGGCCGAGGCGCGGCGTCATGACCCCAAGGTCATCGTCGAGCAAGGCATCGAGGGCGCACGCGAGATCGAGTGCGCCGTACTCGGCCCCGTCCCAGGGGCGAAAGGCCCCTTGCGTGCTTCCCGGCCAGGTGAGATCGTCGTCCACACCGCTGACCATTTCTATGATTACCGGGCCAAGTATCTAGCGGCCGATGTCGCCGAGGTCGTCGTCCCGGCCGATCTGGACGCCGAAACCACCGCACGGGTGCAGCGAATCGCGGCCGCGGCCTTTAAGGCCATCGGCGCCGAAGGGCTGGCCCGGGTCGACTCTTTCGTCCGGCCGGACGGTTCAGTTGTGTTGATCGAGATCAACACAATGCCCGGGTTCACCGAGATCTCGGCCTTTCCGCAGATGTGGCGGGCCGACGGCATGACCTACCAGGCGCTGATCAGCGACCTCATCGACCAAGCTCTGGCCAGACGGCAAGGGGTGGTGCGCTGATGCAGGTGGGTGACGTGGGCGAGTTCGGCATGATCGCCAAGGCGACCGATGGGTTGTCGATGCCGCCGTCGGTTTCTGTTGGCCCCGGCGATGACGCTGCCTGCTTTCTGCTGGACGGCTCGGCTGTCATCAGCACCGACATGTACGTCGAAGGCGTGCACTTTCGCACCGAATGGTCGGACGCCGGCGATATTGGGCGCAAAGTGGTGGCAGCGGCGGTGGCTGACATTGAGGCCATGGGTGCGACGCCGATAACGCTGTTGATGGCGCTAGGCATGCCGCGCAACACCAACGAGGCCTGGTACGAAGCCTTCATAGACGGTGTGCGGCAGGAGTGCGTCCGGGCCAATGTCACGCTGGTCGGCGGTGACCTGTCGATAGCGCCGCAGATCGTCGCCACGGCGACGGTCGTCGGCCAAACCGGGGCAGTGACGCCGGTGACGCGCTCCGGTGCCCAGCCGGGCCAACTAGTGGCGATGACGGGACGCTTGGGTTGGGCGGCCGCCGGCCTGGCGGCGTTGGGACGGGGCTTCCGCTCGCCCAAGGCAGTTGTCGACGCCCACCGATTTCCACTTGTGCCCTACGGGGCTGGGCGTGACGCGGCCCTGGCTGGTGCCACCGCCATGATTGACGTGTCGGACGGCTTGTTGGCCGATCTTGGCCACGTCGCGGATGCCTCCGGCGTGGTCATCGACATAACCACGTCCAAGCTGGTGATCGGTGACCCTGTAGCGGCCGTCGCGCAGGCCTTGGGCGTCGACCCGCTGGACTATGTGCTGACCGGTGGTGAGGATCATGCTCTGGTGGCCACCTTTACCCTAGGTGATGTGCCCACCGGCTGGACGGTCATCGGGCAGGTGTTTGAACCGTCACGCGGTCTCGACGGCGGCGTGCTGGTGGACGGTCACCGCACGACCAGTGCCGGCGGTTGGAGGCACTTCTAGACCAGGGGCCGAGTACTACTCCTAAAGGCTGATACGCTATGCTCAAATAAAACCCCCGGGGTATCCAATGTGGGCGCCCCGGTTTAGCGCGACGCTGCGTCGCCGAAAGGAGAGCAATGAAGGCACTCGTTTATCATGGTGCAAACCAGAGGGCGTGGGAAGAGGTTGCAGATCCCACGATTCAAGATCCCACTGACGTCATTATCCAGATCGACACGACGACCATTTGCGGGTCCGATCTGCACATCCTGAAGGGCGATGTGGCCGAAACTACCGATGGCACGATCATCGGGCATGAGGGTGTTGGGACTGTTGTGGAAGTCGGCTCGGCCGTCAAGAAGCTGAAGGTCGGCGATCGCCGCGTTATCTCTTGCATGACATGCTGCGGCGCGTGCGAATACTGCCGCAAGGGGCTCACTTCCAAGTGCCGCAACGTGTCGTTCGGCGACTCGTGGCAGCTTGGCCACCGCATCAATGGCACCCAGGCTGAGTTGGTCCGCATCCCGCTGGCCGAGACCTCAACCTTCACGATTCCGGAAGGCGTCAGTGACGAAGAGGCAGTACTGTGCTCTGACATCTTCTCGACCGGTTTCGAGATCGGCGTGCAATACGGCAATGTTCAGCCGGCCAAGACGGTCGTCTGCATCGGCGCGGGCCCGGTGGGCCTGGCAGCCATGAAGACCGCCGGTCTTTACAGCCCGACCTGCGTGGTAGCCGTCGATATGGACGACAACCGCCTGCAGAAAGCTGTCACCGATTTCGGCGCCACCCATGCCGTCAACAACGGCAAGGCTGGTTGGCAGGACGAAGTTCTGAAGATCGTCGGTGCTGACGGCGCTGACGTCGTCATGGAGGCCGTCGGCGTGCCGGCGTCCCTCGAAGCCTGCTTCCCGCTGGTGAAGCCGGGCGGCAACGTCGCCAATATCGGCGTGCATGGCCATCCGGTGAGCCTGCCCATGGAGTATCTGTGGACACGCAACTTCACCTTCACGGCCGGTTTGGTCAACATGACGACCGGACAAATGATGCTCGACCTGATTGGTGCCGGCAAGCTTGATGTCAAGCCCATGGGCACCCATCACTTCAAGCTCGACCAAATGATGGACGCTTGGGACGTGTTCGGGGCTGCGGCCAAGAACAATGCGCTCAAGATGATCATCTCCCGGTAACACCGCCCCTATCCGGGGATGGGTCCGGAATCAGGGGTCGGATCCAATACGCGACGCCCGCCAGCCTTAGTGGCTGACGGGCGTTGTGCTATTCTTGCCCACATGGCATCCCGCGTGTCTTCCCCGACGCGGTCGCGCTCCGGCACGTCTGGAGCCGCGTCCACGCGATCGGCCACATCGACCAAACGCCCGGCGCCGCCTACTCAGTCGCGCCGCGTCGCATCGGCGCGCCCCAATCTGTTCGTGCGGGCTTTTATTGGTCTCGCTCATCTGATCGGACGCGGTGTGCGCGCCATCGGTCGCGGTGCCCGCGACATTGATTCGGCGGTGTTACGCGATGGCGCCGGCTTGGTGATGCTGTTGATCGGCGTGCTGGTGGGGGTCGAGTACTGGGGCCATGTCGGCGGGATATTCGGCACGGGGGTACGAATCGTCTTCGGCACACTGATCGGGGCACTGAGCTATGCGCTGCCAGCGCTGTTGCTGTTAATGGCGATCCGCACAATGCGCGACCCGGTGGCCAACGGCCCGGTGGGCCGTCAAATCATCGGCTGGCTGCTGTTGTTGCTCGGGGTGGCCGGTGTTATCAACCTATGTCATACTCCACTGCCTGCCCCTGCCGACGCGCCCCTCATGCGGGCGTGGGGCGGCATCGTCGGGTATATCAGTTCGTCTTTGCTATCGCAGATAATGCCCAACTGGCTGGCCGGGGTGGTATTGGTCGTGGTCGCTCTGTTTGGCCTGCTGGTGATCATCGGTCGTCCGGTGCGCGAGCTCACGGGCGGTGTTGGGCATGGCTTCGCCCGTCTGAATGCCTGGCTGGGCGCCCGGGCCGAAGACCGCCAGAGGGCGGCAGAGGACCGTCAGCGGAAGGCGGAGGAAGCGGCCCAGGCAGCTCAGCCCGCGGCTGCTGAGCCGACCGAGGCGACAACAACCACCCATGCCATCGTCGTGCCCGATGACGCGATGCCGCCGTACGTCGTCTCACCTGTTGTCAGTCCGATCGTTGATCCAGTTGACGTGCCGACCGTGCGCCCCCGGCAGGCCGGCGGCAACCGCTACAAACTGCCGAGCACTGACCTGCTGAAGGCTGGCACGGTGCCCAAGGCCCGCTCCGACGCGTCAGACCAGGTAGTGGGTCAGTTGACGCAGGTGTTCACCGAGTTCGACATTGACGCAAAGGTCACCGGCTACACTCGTGGCCCGACGGTCACCCGCTATGAGGTCGAGTTGGGAACGGCCGTCAAGGTCGAGAAGGTGACGGCACTCAGCCGCAACATCGCCTATGCGGTGGCGTCGCCCGACTTGCGGATACTTTCGCCGATCCCGGGTAAAAGTGCCATCGGCATCGAGATTCCGAACAAGGATAAAGAGATCGTCTCGCTAGGCGACGTGCTGCGCTCGCAGCGCGCCCGCAACGACCGTCACCCCTTGACGGTGGGTCTGGGCAAGGACGTCGAGGGCGGGTTTGTCATAGCCAATATTGCGAAGATGCCGCACCTGTTGGTGGCCGGCGCCACCGGGTCCGGCAAATCCAGTTTCATCAACTCGATGCTGACATCGTTGCTGGTACGTTCCACGCCAGCCCAGGTGCGCTTGATGCTGGTCGACCCCAAGCGCGTCGAACTCAACCGATACGAGGGCGTGCCTCACCTTGTGACACCCATCATCACCAACCCAAAAAAGGCTGCCGAGGCCCTCGATTGGGTGGTCCGCGAGATGACGTACCGCTACGACGACCTAGCAGCCTTCGGGTACCGCCACGTCGACGACTTCAACCGCGAACTGGCCAGCGGCGACCTTCATCCGCTGCCCGGTTCCGAACGGGTTCTGACGCCGTACCCCTACCTGGTGGTCGTGGTGGACGAGCTGTCCGACCTAATGATGGCGGCGCCGCGCGACGTTGAGGATTCGATCGTCCGCATCACCCAGCTGGGCCGGGCCGCCGGCATCCACTTGGTGCTGGCTACGCAGCGCCCGTCCATCGACGTGGTGACGGGCCTGATCAAGGCCAATGTGCCGAGCCGTCTGGCTTTCATGACGGCGTCGATGATCGATTCACGCGTCATCCTCGACCAGCCGGGCGCCGAGAAACTCGTCGGCCAGGGTGACGGTCTGTTCCTGCCCCAGGGGGCGTCCAAGCCGACCCGCGTGCAGGGCGCCTGGGTGTCGGAATCGGAGATCAGCCGTGTCGTCGCTCACGTCAAAGAGCAGCAGCAAGCCGAATACCGCGACGACGTGACGGCGGGTGCCAGCACCGCCAAGAAGGTGGCAGACGACATCGGTGACGACCTCGATCAGGTTATCGAGGCGGCCAAGCTGGTCATTGAG
>Ga0123357_10012139_pt1 | contig 11103 bp, 10 predicted proteins | sample TergutEmb28metaG_FD_89873 | JGI IMG/M metagenome (GOLD analysis project Ga0123357, IMG submission 89873) | Embiratermes neotenicus P4 segment gut microbial communities from Petit-Saut dam, French Guiana - Emb289 P4 | ecosystem: Host-associated > Arthropoda: Insects > Digestive system > Gut ... | reverse complement strand
TTGTATAACCAGCCTTTATTATTGAATGTTTAGAATATAACCAAAATTACAGAACCAGAGCATTTATCCGAATAGAAGGATTTCTATTAACCTTTATGTATCCTGAACCAGACAGCGCGTACAGTGCACAAGAAGAAGACCAGATCAGAGTGGGAACAACAGGTTAGGAATAGTTTTACAAAGAATGAACAAAATGTGGAGAGGAAGTAAGGAGGCTATTTGGCAAGATGGGGCCAGATAGAGGAAACAAAACTCAGGCGTCCTTACAAAATCACATTTTGCACAAAAGGTTACTGTAAAAAGCTAGATTTTTGCATAAAAATTAGTCTTTTTCAGTGGGTGGGTGCATGGATTTCCCACCAGCATGCAGAAGATGCTAGAGTGCCTCTGTTGTCACTGCAATGCACTGTATGCAGAGTCATGCAGTAAGGGTGAACAGTTTATAATTCTTTTGGTCATAAAGTAACAGTGGCCCATTCAGAGAACTGGTATATCAACTGCTATTTATACAGATGTCGGTACACAAAGTTCTTGTAAATACACCTTATGTGGCTGTTGTATCAGTAGTTGGTGTTTCTATTCTATTAATATTGTTTATAAATTAAGAATTAACATGGAGTTTCAAGACGTGTGCCATGAGAATTGCCCCACATGTCCAACTATGATGCTAATGTGACCACTGTACAAGCATTCACTTTTTTAATCCAATAAATGGTACATGTGGCAGCCTCGTGGCTGTGGAACTGTTGTTCATAGGTTAACAGATACAACATTCTTATGCAGAAGACATTAAAAGATGGCTTGTTGGAGCGCTTGGAAGAATGAAAGGTAACAATATTAAAATTAATCATGAAGCAGGCAGTTACTAAGCTGTGAATTGGATTTACCTGGCTTAAAAATGATATCCTCCAAACAATATATTTTTCCTATTTGCACTGTATAATGAGATATGGAATAATTTTTTTTTTTTGGAGAGGCGGGGAGTATTTTGTATAACAGGTGAAAGATTTTTACTCTGCAAAACAAAACTGTCAGAATTATGGCTGGTGTAAAACAGAAATTATGTAGAAATATGTTCAAGAGATTAGAGATTTTTCCTTTCTGTGTGAATATACATTTTAATTATTGGAAATCACTGTAAATAACCAACATTTGAACATATGTACCCAATTCATGCTGTTAATACAAGGAATCAGTACCATCTTCAAAAACCAGTTCTCAGCTTTTCATGTGTTCAAGAAACTATGCACTATCCTGATATCAAAATGTTCAACCAGGATACAGTATGTACTGAGTGAAAACCCTGTGCATTTAAACTGGCACTGTTTGTTGCTAACAAATGTATATATAAGTTATAATCTTATGATCAGCTGTATATAATAGAGTATTTTTCAACACTTATGTGAAGTCCTTCTATCTTCATATATTCTAGTTATGTGTATTTTATATTTCTCTGACTTATTCTACTTCTTGTTGTCACTTTGACAATATTTTGGATCCATGGTATGTATAGTACATGTGTGGTGTATGTAGGTATGTATGTGTGTGTGTACGGTGGGAACAACACAGGCATTGAACTGTCTGATGATGAACTTTCCCTTTTAACAAATGTTTGAAATACAACTTCAGTTATAAGCCCAAAAATTGGACCAAAACAGAAGCGTTGGAGGTGAAACAGCTATTTGTTCTCATCCCACATATGAACAAGATAACTTCCAAAGGCAAGTAGTCAAGAATCGACCCACTTCATAAACATCAACCACTATACAAGTACAGAATACCTTTTCAGAAAGAGAATAACACGCATCAAGAACAAACTAAAGTTAAACAGCATGCAAATTGTTAAAGCAAACAAAGGAAGCTCAATCATTAAAACATCCCAAATTATTATAATGATAAAATTGCTAATTTTTTTCCTTTGAACCAGTTTGACTCTTTGTGCACAACCCTACGAACACCTTCCAAAAATCTCAGGAATTTTCTGTATAGTTGTACAGCCCAAATAAGTAATGAACAGAAAACAAAATTAATGAACTTGATTCCAAATCCTTCAAATATTCGTGGACTTATAAAAATCCATAAACTAGAGCACCCAATTAGACCAACAGTGAATATGGGGCATGCACCAGCCTTCAGGTTTACTAAATTCTTCACCAAATCAACTTGTCCAGTGCATTTGATATTAAGAACACCCCACTTTTGATTCATGATCTCCAAGCAAATAATATACACCGTAAGTATGCAGCGTGTTACATCAACAGTATTACACATTGTAAGATTCCTATTCATAAGTTTATCTTGTTTATTTATATTACTTGTATTCATTCTTGTCTACTCATTACATAAAGGTAAAGGTAAAGCTCACCCTAGAAAAGGCCCTGATGGGGAGTAGAGGTATATTTGTATCCTTTTCTTAACCACAGTACTAGATGGGGGTGGGTGATCAATGCGAAGCTCTGGCCGCTTTACCCCTGGGAAAGCCTCGGTACCCATTGTATAGGCCTCTGGTTGGGCCCCAGGGCCCAACTGGATGGGTGTGGAAAATGTCACCCCCACTGGGGTTTGATCCCTGGACCGTCCAGCTATACTGACTGAGCTATCCTGGCCCACCTATTCATTATGTACTGATCAAATTTCAGCGATCCTCATGATAACATAGGACTGTACAGTCGTTACTGTACACACCAACATGCAGGAACTGTACAGTCATTACTGCACACACCAACATGCAGGAACTGTACAGTCATTACTGTACACACCAACATGCAGGAACTGTACAGTCATTACTGTACACACCAACATGCAGGAACTGTACAGTCATTACTGTACACACCAACATGCAGGAACTGTACAGTCGTTACTGTACACACCAATATGCAGGTACTGTATCTCATCTGCAGCACAAATCTTCTACCAATGAATGCACATTGCAACAAATTGGACCTACCACGCAAGGCTGTTGGCAGCACCACACAGAATATTGCTATTTGCATAATATATTAATTAAGAATCTACACAGCTGACGTACGACATACACACTATTTGAATTTTCTTGGAATTGGAATTGATAACTATTTTGAAACTGTTTTATATTATACCAAAACAGTTTTTTAACACATCTTTGTGGCTTTTGTATTGTTGTACTGTTTGTACCTTGCAGCCTTGGCGAATGTTGTTAATGCAACTTGATGTGACACAGCAGATCTGCTGCCACTGCTGCTGCTGCTTAATGATGTTCAGTTTGTACATGGACCATTATGGCCTGATGGTGGGCCAGCCTGGGGTCAGAACTGGCTGCTGCCACTTAATAAACATATTCATAAAAGTGTGTTGGTTGTGACTGGAGATTTGTTACATCTATATGATAGGAATCAGTAGCACATAAGATTGCACTTACTCATGTAGGAATCTGAAGTATGTTTGCAGACTCTCAGAACTGATTGAGCTCTTGCAAACCTCAAGATCAATTTTAGGGTAATAGTGCACGTAGTTAACGCACATTTCGTCGCTAATAGCAAAGCCTCCCAGTGTGATGTTGTCGCGATCCATTGTCTTGTACCAGCAGGTCGTGATGAGTGCGTCACCCTGTAAAATGCAAGAGCAGCAACTGAATCCTGGTTGGCCATTTTCTGCTGGCTGAACAGGCAGGAAGAACTTGTTCCATGACATTTAGAGGTTTCTATATCTGCAGAGATTTGTCCTGTCGTCTTTTTTAAAGTTTGTTTAATGATGCTGTCAGTTACTGAGACTGTAGTACATTGGTGATGAACGTACGAGTACCAAGCATTGGTGGAAAGAAACCAACACGAGGAAACTTAGAGAGAAACCTGTCTTGAGTGCAAGTTTGTCCATCACAAATCCCAAATGGACTGGCCTGAGTCTGAACTGGGGCCTTTGTGGTGTGAGCCTGACAATGAACTTCCTGAGACATTGTATGGCCATACTGTGGTCTTCTGACTTATGAAACTGTGAAGTAGTGTAGGTGCTACCAATGTTTCAAATGAACATACCACTGCCACATTTAGTGCTACTGTGAATCATGTGAAATGTCTTTGTTACTCAAACTGTGTAAAACATACACTCTGAAAGTTTTTTTTTTTTTTAATTTTGAGTGCACAGAAGGTGAAAGAGTGCTCTAAATGTGCAGTTAGTAGAACAACATCCTAAACAGATGAATCACTGTCATGCACTGTCAACCCTGTTTGGTTCTGTGACCTCATGGACTCAGGTTTCTCGTTGCGTCCCAGACTACATGCATGGTATGTTACGTTATGTGTATAGATCACACGTGGGTCCTAGCATTGTGAAGGATCACACTGTGCCTCCATCTCTGTGGTCAAAAAGTCTATCTTCTGGGACTCCTTGACCCTGTAGACAAAGGCACTGATCCTTCAGAATGTCACACCCCTGAAGACTGGAACCTCAGGACCACTGCCGTAAGACCTCACATCTTATGTCCGTGTGTCCTGGAATTGCAGGATCTGCCTTCACTTACTGGGAGGATCCTGACTTGTCGCTTTAGTAAGCGAATCTCCTGGAAGTGTGTGCTGTAATGGTTGTCTTGATTAAGCTCTGGCAGCTCACGGCCATCTCGAATGTGTCTTGTTGATACCCTGATGCCTGTCAGATGTGTGTGCAGTTGGGAGCCAAAGATCATGATGCCCTCAGGTGGTACAGCCTGTAATCCCAAATAATATTGCAACATGTGTGTCAGTTGGCATGACTGTACCCCTCTTTGTTTTTGACATTCCTGTTACATATTTCAGTTGTAAACAGCCAACTTCAGGCAGCCCATTAATTTGTAAATCATTACATTTTTACAGTACCAATTCTGTAGTAAAATCATAAGCTGTATGTACAATATGACACAAACTGCATATTGCTGCTGCTGTTTGTTCTACACACCACTCCTGTGCATTCGGTGATGCAGTAGCCACTGAGTGCAAATGCTGGTTGCTGTGGTGGGACTGCCATCTTGTCGGTGTACTCAAGACCTAGCTCTATGATGCCACCATCAAAACGTCGCAGCGTTGGGGTGAGATAGAAGCGTACCCCTGAACTGTCAACCCAGTCTGGAGAAGACATAATCATAAGTTGATTACTTTGCACAATTATCTCTGTTACTGAAGCCAACCAAATCCAACATGCATTACAGAACATTGTAGTCACATGAATGCACCACTTCTTTGTATTCAGCAGGGCCTGAGTTCGGTTCTGCGACCAGCTATCCTGACTGAGGTTTTTCATGGCTTTCATGGTCCCTCCAGGCATATTGCAGGATCATACCTCAGACTAGGCAGTAATGACTTCCACATCCTCACTAATTTATTATTTACTAATTGTCCTCATTTAACACTGTAGAGGCTAGTTGAAATGTGATGGCACACGCACAGAAACTAGATTTCGTCTTTCGGCGAAAGGGACGAGTCCATTTAAATTGGCAGGGGCGTCAGTTCAGTCGACTACTGGCAGCCGAGGTGTGCACATCAGCGGTAGTAATGCTGGATACACCATGTTCTGAGGTGGTGTGAAGAGTACTGACTACCCACTCCATTCGCCAGTTTCCCCTTCACTTCCCCTCCCATGCATCACCGTGTGCCATCACATTTCAACTGGAGTCTACCATCTGTTACAGACAGTGTCATTAGATAAACCTTAAAATATATCAGAAAACCAACACTGTATGTACAGCTGTGTGTAATCTCCACCCCAAAACTTTTATTTTTAACTGGTATAAAATATAGGTGTTATGTTTGGACTTTGATATTTGTGACTTCAACTGCTGCAATGTCAGAAGTTTCTTGCCACAGTTTTATGAACTGCATGTTGACAGAAATAGTAATAGTGAAGTTCCTGTGCTATTTCCAATTTGGATGACAAGAGACAAAAGCTCTGATTGTGACATGTGGTTTTGACTTGAAATGTGTTGGTAATATCCTGAAAGATTATGTTGTATATATATATATATATGTGTGTGTGTGTGTGTGTGTGTGTGTTCAGAATAATGCCCAGCCACATGCTTGCAGCAGGTGTGTGTGTGTGTGTATGTGTGTGTGTGTGTGTCCAGTCTAATGCCCAGTCACATGCTTGCAGCAGGTGTGTATGTGTACTGTACCACAACATGTGTGCCAGGCACAGTAACCAACTGTGTGCTAATATACATATTTGTCTTGCTCCTAAATCAGGCTCACTATATTCTACAGTTCTGACCACAATTGCTGTTCTTACCAACCTGTTCTCCTCTCTGGATTGTTGTAATGTACTTCAAGCATGATGTAGGGATTGTAATCCGGACCTCCAATAGGCAGACCAGCCTCCTGAAACAGTTACACTGTGTATATAACAAATGTTGTACATCACAAACAATTACATGGCCGAAATGGGTATATGTTGTTGTACCTCAGGGTAACTGAAGGGCAAGGCTCCCATGGCCCATGCAGCCAGCACCCTCTTGCAGACCTTGGTGACCTCGGGTCGCTGGGGTGAAACGCAGGATCCCTGGTAATCCGGCATCACCTGGGTGTGTGATGCTTCACAGTGGAACACCTCCATGTGGTGCACCAGTGCCTCATTGCCAGGCTGGATCACTGCCTCATACTGTGGGACACGATTAACATTATCAGACCAAGGCTGACACTTACAGAACCACATGGTTAGAGCAATTAGTGCCATACCTGTACCACATGGTGCTTGGTGCGCAGAGCGGAAGGCAGGCGGTGCAGGCTACACCAGTACGTGGTGTCGTCACCAGGCACCTTCACCTCGCTGTTCAGAATGTCGAAGCGCCACGTGTTGGGGGGGTGGGAGGGAGGCGGGCTGGTGTTCTTCAGCAGTTGGGTCCGCTGCATGCCGCTGTGGGGGGCCCCGGACACAACGAGACCCTCCAGCCGGAACAGCGGGCCTCTGTCGCGCGCCCACACCACATGCGTCGTTCCTTCCTGCGCGCAGGAAGCGACGTTTAACTTTGTGTTGCGACTGTACCGCCGCGGGCCCCGCCTTTTATCGTGAGTGTGTCTGACAGCAATTCAAACTCACCTCTATGATGTAATCCTGGGGGTCGCAGGTATCGAAACGCCTCGTGAAGGTGAACTTGACGACGTCATCGCGCTGTACGTAGTTGAACCCGTGGCAGTCCTGCTGATGGTCCACGATCAAGCGGCCGTCCGCGTCTATCCAAGTGTCCTGCAGTGGTGGACGTCCGTCAGAATGGCCGTCCAGATCACAGGCGACTGTGCTGAGCCTAGCTTGTTTGCGGCTCATACAATAGCCTACATACAGCACACACTGTGCAGAACCTTCACATTTATTGGCCTGCATTACACCAACACTCAAGGCACCGCTCTTTCATACACCACGTCACGCTGTCTGACTGATACTGCGACGCGTTTCGGCGCCCGCCGGCGCAATCTTCAGGGAGTGCCGTCACAACTGTCGACTTGTTTGAAACCATCTGAAGTGCTGAAAGTTAACAGTTATGATGGTACTCCCTGAAGATGGCGCCGACGAGCGACGAAACGCGTCGGAATGTCAGCCGGACAGCGTGAAGTGGTGTATGAAGATGGCGCCTCCTCTGGACACGGTCAGGTCCCTCCAGTGTCACAACACAGTTGATTTCAAGAATCAACTGACAGTCCTTGAAAGGTGCAAAGGTAAAGGTAATATTTTGTTTGTCCACACCATGCAAGCATGTAGGGGGAGTAGAGGTATAGCTCCACACATTCTTAGCCCTGGTACTACATGGAAGTGAGTGGTTAACTTCGCGCCGCGACTGCTTTATACCCGGGAAAGAACCCGTTACCATTGCAAGGAAGGGTGGGTGAGCTGTAGAGCCCGTCTGGACGTTCTGTACAACAGTCAGACAGACAATCTGCAGCCCGTGCCAACAGTCCAGGCAGCAACCCGCTCACGGTACCGCTACTGGGCGCACTTTATGTAGATCCCAAACCCGCATATCTGTCTGTCCGTCCGTCCGTCCGTCCTGCTGTGACCTGGTGTCAGCGACTGAACCGCCTGTCGGGTTCTCATGAAATTCGGTATAGGAATTCTTTACAAAAAAATGCAGCCCACTGAAGCATACATGCAGATGTGTGTGTACTCTCCAGCCCACTGAAACATACCCGTGGGTGTGTATGTGTGTGTCCCCTCCAACCCACTGTAGCATACCTGCAGATGGGTGTGTCCTCTCCAGCCCACTGAAACATACGTGCAGATGTGTGTGTGTGTGTTTCCTCTCCAGCCCACTGTAGCATACCTGTAGATGTGTGTGTGTCCCCTCCACCCCACTGAAGCATACCTGCAGATGTGTGTGTGTCTTCTCCAGGCCACTGAAACATACCTGCAGATATGTGTGTGTCCCTTCCAGCCCACTGTAGCATACCTGCAGATGTTTGTGTCCTCTACAGCCCACTGAAACCTACCTGTAGATGTGTGTGTGTGTCCCAACCCACTGTAGTAAACCTGCAGATGTATGTGTCCTCTCCAGCCCACTGTAGCATACCTGTAGGCGTGTGTGTGTGTCCCCTTCAGCCCATTGTAGCATACCTGCAGATGTATCTATGTCCCCTCCAGCCCACTGTAGCATACCTGCAGATGTGTGTGTCCTCTCCAGTCCCGCCACAAAACGCACAGGTCGGCACCCTCCAGGGCCCCGTAGTCCGAGAAGCCCACAGCCACCCAGTGGTCTTTCCCGGCGGTGGTGTGAACCTCTACATTGACATTACCTGCTGGGTAGTCTAATGTCCAGAAGAAAGTGCTGTTGGTGTCCAGGGGGATACGGTAGATCCGGGCGGCGGCGGTTGCCAGTAACAGTAGTAGCGGTGCAGTCGGGCCCATGGCGCTGTGAAGACTGGGGGAGCGCGCCGCTGGGCGCCCTCTTATATAGGCGCACAGCCGGCCACGTGTTGCCTGTGGCGGGACGAACAGAGGGGCAAGAGATTCTGCTCTTCGCTTCACCGTCCGAACAGCTCTGTGGCCCACCGTGGGCAGGCGGGTTGGGCTGAGAAGCTGATTACCTGGTGCCGAGATTAAGAATGAGTGAAGCATCTGCCTCCACTCCCCCTCTACCCCTTCATGGCGGGCACAAGGACAGCTTTACCTTTGGCTTATTGCTTTGGTTTATTCTGTTCTCTTATTTTGTCCTTTCTGTCTTCATTTCCTTTCTTGTCTCCATTCTGTGCCGTTCGCAACCAAACTTGTGCCAGCATCCTCTTAGCTCTGCGCTGTCTGCATGTTCGCACTCGACAAGCTCAGAACCACTGAAATTCCGCCATTTTGTTACTGCATACAGGATAGTTGACAGTGCTAATTGCTATATCAAAACGCACAGCCTTACACAACATCTGTACAAGACTGCCAGGTTGCTGTTAACAAGACACCGTCAGACCGTCCGGTGAATCTTGTCTTGGCGTAACGCAACGCGATATCATGTTGGTGGTTATATTACGGAAATTAATATATGGAATGTGGATAAAACCACGGGTTCAACCACACCGCACTTACGGAAGGTTGACCGTCCGTAGGCACGTAGCACGCAGTGATGAAGTCAGCACTGCTGAACATCGGAAATTCACAGTGCCATTGAAGGTGTAGACAGACACGTGCTGCGGCACCCCACGTGTGGTGCTACCGTGTTTATTGATATGTACAACTATTGCACTAAGAACATTCCCATTCTCCATAATTTTATCCACATTTCATATATTAATTACCATAATGTAACCACCAACATGATATTTCGGTGCGCTACACCGGACGGTCTGACGGTGTGTTGCTAACAGCAACCTATCAGTGTTGTACAGGTGTTGTGTAAGGCCGTGCGTTTTTATATAGCGTTTGAATAGAACGCAGGGGGATGGATCACCTTAGGATGGCTAACTGCATCGATATGTGGTTGTGGTTCAGTTGGACAGCCGTCATCAGCTGGGTTCAGAACAGCGCACTGATTTCAAACATCACACTTTAGAGAAAAATGTAAACACTCATGCAAGATACACATTTCATGCCCGATTAGGGGTCTTATTCGTCCCGATTTTATGGGTTTTGAAGGTCTCTGTGCCGCCGTCCCCCAGAATTCGTATCGGCACGTCCAAAGTCACAGAGGTCTCCAAGTCATCAAACCGCGACATATCGGACAGCGCGTATGAATCTTTTGACTTTCCCATAATTTGAGGAAACGTGTGTAGGAGCGGAAGAGTCAGCAGCCTGCCGCTGACAGGAGAGGGTGTGCAGAGAGTGTGTGGGCCGTTACTGCGAGGAGCTGAGTGGTATTGATGTTACCAACATTGTGTGTGCGTTTCAGTGAGTCACGAGGTTCGTAAAGGTAAAGGTAAAGTTCACCCTAGAACAGGCCACGAAGGTCCAAAGGGGGAGTAAAAGTATTACTCTACTCTTTCCTTAACCTCGGCGCTAGAGGGGGTGGGTGTCTGTTTCTTGCAGTAATGCTAACAAATTACTCTGCTTTTCAGTTGCGTGGTGACGGGTTAAAATTCTGTCCACTGTCCCCCCCACCCCTCCCCCGCCAATTAAACTCCATAAAGTGTTTCAGTATTGTTGTCCCCCGAAACGCACATTTTCTGTAAATGTTGCTGGCCTCCAGACAATTGCACAAAACCACCTCTGCTCCGTCCAACTACAGTTGTCCCTTCACACGTTCTTCTGCTCCCTGTGTTTCTCATCTCCTTTGCTCAGTTCCCCGTCTTTGCCGCCGGTCGCCTATTGTGCCACCCACATACAGCACCAACCCCCACATCCCCGAAACCCCTCTCCCTGGCACCCAATTCCTACAAATGCTCCGCATTTCTCGCGATCCTGCGGTATTAAAATTCGCGCTGGAACGCAATTACGTGCGCTGGCCGGCATTGCAGCGCCCTGCCCTCATTACGGCGTCTTATTGAACCGACCGACCGAGAGAACGTGACACCCCGAGGGTTTATTTGTTTTTAAGTATCGGAATCCGATGCCTCTTTTTGAACAGGCGGATGGAGAGCTGTGCACTGTTTGTTTGTACTGCAGATTGCGTGGTGCACAGACACTGTTAGCATGTTGCGTGGTGCACAGACACTGTTAGCATGTTGCGTGGTGCACAGACACTGTTAGCATGTTGCG
>Ga0123357_10012138_pt1 | contig 11103 bp, 5 predicted proteins | sample TergutEmb28metaG_FD_89873 | JGI IMG/M metagenome (GOLD analysis project Ga0123357, IMG submission 89873) | Embiratermes neotenicus P4 segment gut microbial communities from Petit-Saut dam, French Guiana - Emb289 P4 | ecosystem: Host-associated > Arthropoda: Insects > Digestive system > Gut ... | reverse complement strand
GCTTTTATAAAAATGACAAACCATGTCTTTTGACTTCTTTGTTGCTTCAAAGAACTCTTTCTCTTCAGGAATTTCAGTATACTCTCCATGACCCTGAAAACACAGAACTTGTACTTCTTGTACCTGTACACTTGACACAGTCATCAAACTCAGACTGCAGACTGATTCTGTAGTCTGAGCTGGAAAGATGGGTCTACAGTACCTAGAAACTCATGCACATGTATCCAGTTTTCACATATCGTTCTGTGGTTATATGGGTTATGAATTAGGTCAGTGCTGAACTTGATTAATTTTAATAACATAAGATGAAATCACTGAAACATGCATGTAAATAAGGGAGAAATGAATGAAGGAATGGAACAATGTGTGTTTGCTGCCTGTACTTCTGTTAAGACCCAGGTGATACTTGCAGCAAGAAGCTGCACAAAGCTGGTATGAATGTCTCACCAAGATCTGCCACTCCTGTTGCTGCAGTGCTTGTGTTTTCATTTCTTTCAGCCTCTGTTCCCTGAGTTTTCCCAGGTCATCTGAATTTAAATTTTTCAGTCTCTCCAGTTCAGCATCCAGCTGGTGTTCCACTGTCTGTGCTGCCTTCATCAAGCTTTGCTCCACTGTTTGTTTCAGAGATGCCATGCTGATGTCTAGGACTGAATAATCATGTGAATACAGGTCATAAGAATTCATAACAAGAGTGCAGAAATATCCAAAAATCTGATGTGCACATATTTTTTTAATGTGCTTTCCAGAATGTCATTCATGTTTATTTACTTAATTAAATAACATAAGAAAGTATTTTAAAATTTTAAAATGGATTTGCGTACCTTTCTGTTACAACATACATTTTATTCCATGCAAGAATATGTCACATTAATGTGGTTGCCAATAGCCTATAAGTGAAAGAAGAGTTGATGAGTTTTCATGTATTAGTTTATATGCTGTTGATATAAATGTGTTTGGTAATGTATAAACTGTGACTGACTGAACTGACCTGTCCTGTGTCAGATTTCTGAATGATATAGGTGAATAATAAACTAAAGTGGGATAATAATATCTATTAATATATGTTATTAAAATACGCAACAACGTACAAAACACATTCTATACACATATTCTGTACACAACATCATTATGCATGTCATCCACTATTAACCCACAGACGAAAAGCACCTTCGAAAGCCCTGTATCCGTATTTCCAAAGAAACAATGGTTATGGTAAAGATACAGGTAAAGGCAAAGGCAAATTTGTTCCTGTACAATTCATGAAGGCAATGGATTGAGTGGAGGTATAGCTCCACTCATTCTTAACCCCGACACTAGAGACAGGTCAGAGGCCAGCCTCACGCCCTGCCCGTTTTGCCTCCGGGAAAGAATCATCCAGTACTCTTTGATAGGAGGCTGAGTACCTTGGACCTACCTGAACATTTTGTATAAGAGGCGAAATTTTGCCCCACTGTTACTGAGGAACTTCTATTTAGTGTTTGATCGATGTGATACTGGTGAACCAGATCACATACAACCAATTGTAGCGAACAAAAAGTAAGTTCAAATACCAGAGTATCGGCTGTGTGATTAGTGCGATACGGAGAAATTCTGGAGAGTTTTATAGTAGTTATCTTTTTCACCGACTGGGTGCCGTAGCTGGTTGTTGCAACAGTTGTCGTAGTATACACTTTCTCGGACAGATAGTAGTATAATTCAATGACGTATTCGTAGCCATTTGCTAGCTCGAAAAGCATGGATGGATCAGTCGAGTCAAAAGCAGTCTCCCAAACCCGCCAAGTTTCCTGCCCGGCCGAACCACTTGCCGGGGCGTGAAAGCATGTGGGCGGAGCTCTACAGTGCTAATTTCTGTGTCGTGAGGCAAGGTTTGTCGGGACGAGGTGAGTGTAGTGTGGAAGCTCCGTGTCGTCCTCTTATTATAAATTGTCGAAGAACAATCATCGTAGCACAGAAATATTCGCTGTGAACGACTTCATAAGTAGGTATTTTTCGTATTCACAAAGTTGGATGTAGACAGTTTTGCAATACGGGGCAACAGCTGTAACTGCAAAGTACGTAATTGCATCAGTGACGTGCTACTTAAATCGGAGGTCGCATACCGGACTTTGCTGATGTAATGTCGCGTGAAGCGGGGAAAGTAGGATACGCAGGTAAATAATACAGATCAAGTGTGTTTGGTAGAACCACGATTTTTGAGTGATCACCGTGATTTCTGCGTTACATCCGCCATATTCCTGGGTAAATCTGATGGAAAACTTTCAGTATTACCATATAAATTTTCTTTTACATCAGTACATATAAGAGAAGCTGTACAAACAACATTCTATGTATGGAGAAGGAAGCTAGTTGCCACACTTTTTAATTTTTGATTTTTCACATTTTATCTGTACTCGCTAATTTGAATATTATGGCACATTTGGGTAGCGAAGCTCTTGGGCCAAAACTGAGCTATATAATTTTCACGCTATCTGTAAGTAAGTAAAGAGGGAGGTTTTTTCCCCAAACCTCTGCACGTGTGCGAATCTGCCCCTCACACGCGGCAAGTTGTCGTATACATGGAAAATCAAGGTGTGAATATTTCAAAGTGTGATGACAAACAAATTTTACTGTTTTAAGATAAAAGTGTGCCAAACACAAGTTGTACACAGCTACAGAAATTATGATGATGATAAATTTGAAAAAATAAAAAAAAATCGGCTCAAAAGGAACACATTTACTTAAGCTGAAACAAGAAATTAGAATCAAAGGTAAGGCAATGCAGCAGCAGCATGATGCAACCAACAGAATTCATTTTTGAACAAAGTATTCCGATCCATCGGTCTGGAAATTTGAGCAAATAAAACAAGGCGTGCAATGTGGTTTTTTAAAGCATTTTTGAGGGGGGTATCAGTCAAAATGGTAGTTTTCTTCTTCTTCTTGTTTTTTCTGGGTCCGGGTTTCGGAAGAGGTCGAATGTCCTCTGGGGAAAAAGGACGTGTTTCTTCCTTTGAAGCGGCTATTGGTGGCCCTGTAGAATCTATTGACGTCTTGGGATTTTACTGTTACTGTTGACAGCTGCTGCAGCCACAGGAGGGGTAGATCTATCTATAACATAAGCCCCCCATACATTCTTCGTCTTGAAATATATCCCTGTTGAAGGAGTAAATTCCGGAAACCTGCTTTGATCCCAGGAGAAGCCGCGAGATCCAAAGACGAGTTGACAACACCAGGAATGTCATAGAGTGTCATTGTATGGCCCGCATGGTTCACGTACGTCTTAAATGACCCGTAGACAGATACGTCCAGGGGCTGGAGTTTATGACTGTAGTTTGGAGGAAAAGAGAGAACAGTCACTGCATTCTGTTTGCATTAGTCTAATAGCTCAGTGGGCAATTGCGAGTCGTGGTTGTCTAGCAAAAGAACTGCTGGTCTCTCTTTCGATAATTTGGCGTTTGCTGTGAAGTGTTTTACGTATCCTACAAAATGATCCTCCGTTATCTACCCAGATGGATGGACCGTGTGTTAAATCTGTTGAATGTACCCTCTGTTCAATGACAGTGTTGGTGACGTACTTTTTACGTTAGTCTTTCGCACCCTCTTGCAGTATATTGCCAAAATACGAAAAGGAATGCGAAATCCCTTCGCTGCTCTCCTTGTTTACCTTCCACGTTTTCGCCCAGCTCTCATGTCTCATAGCAGTGCGTCAGGGCGTGTATTACTACTACCTGACCTCTTCTTGCAAGTACGCAATATTTAGCTTCTTAAAATGGAGATAAAAAGATCAAACTGTTAAAAAAATAACCAATAAGGTGCCAATTGAAAGCAGGGTAAGTTGACACACTGACCCAAATAGCCCCACGTTGCGTGTGCCGACTTGCACCCTTGTCGCCTTTTCATGTTTTAGACTGCATCAGCCTCAAACAGAAGTTTACAATTCTCACTAGCTCCAAAGTTAGCCAAAAGGAGGTATCTTTCATGGGTGCCACAATGTCATATGTAGCTGTAACCAAACTTTAAACACAAAACATTTTAGACAGTGATGGAAAATTAGTTCCTGCGTTGTAAGAAATTAAACACCAGACCACGTTTCAATCATAGCTTACAGAGCACTGACGCTTGCTGACAGATGTGAGGAGAATCTACTGAAGAGTACAAATTGCCAGATTTTGCTATCCTGCGCTGTAATTGGGAGTTATGGCCCTTGTGCCAACTAACCCCCGTAGCCAACTAGCCCCCCCCCCCCCCCCACCCCACCCCTCTCCCCGACAAAGCACGCCGATTTCCATAATTTTATGCTGACCTATTGACGAAAACAACCCATGTAGTGGATGTGAATACTTGACTTTGAAAAGCATTAAACTGGTAACTGCAGCCTACTTACCATTCATTCATCCATTTGTTCATTCACCCATACATCTATAATTTGGTCAAAGTGACAATATGATGTAGAGTAAGATACAGTGTATAAACACACAACAATACAAAATATCCAGTACGAAGTTTTGAGGTGCGACAACCCCGTTGTGTATTAAATCACAATGTATAAATTGAGTGTGAAGTAGTCTAAACACAACTATATTTGGTATTTATAGCTAGCGGTGGTGGGGAGCTTATGGGTGGGGAGAGGGGGGTGTACAGGGTCTTGGTGGGGAAACCGGAGGGAAGGAGACCGCTGGGGAGACCTAGGCGTAGATGGGCGGATAATATTAGGATGGATCTCCAGGAAGTGGGATGTGTGTATATGGACTGGATTGGGCTGGCCCTGGATAGAGACAGGTGGCTAACGTTTGTGAGTGCGGTAATTAACCTTCGGGTTCCGTGAAATGCGGGGAATTTCCTGACAAGCTGCAAACCAGTTAGCTTCTCAAGAAGGACTCTGCACCATGGAGTAAGTAAGTAAGTAAGGTGGTGGGGAGCTATCAGCAACTACATGTTTCGGCCGTCATGGTGGCCATCATCAGGTTGTACCTATTAAAGCAGATACGCTAATACAATATGCAATTTCAATCAGCCTGATGTCGAGATCTAGAACACCTTAACATTCATTAATCTTACAGATTTTTTGGTTATGGCTAGCAATAGTACTATGAGTATTACTATTACTAGCCATAACCAAAATATCTGTAAGATTAACGAGTGTTAAGGTGTTCGAGATCTCGACATCAGGCTGATTGAAATTGCGTATTGTATTAGTTTATCTGCTTTAATAGGTACAACCTGATGATGGCCACCATGACGGCCGAAACAAGTAGTTGCTGATAGCTACCCACCATCGCTAGCTATAAATACCAAATATAGTTGTGTTTAGACTACTTCACACTCACTTTATACATCCAGTACGAAGTATTATAAGTATTTCGTATTTAGTATTCAAACGTTGTACGGAATACGTACTGTACAGCTGATAATTTGGTTATGAGTCATTTTTGACCATTAGAAATTCCTCGGGTGAATGAAAGTCGTGTGTATTTACGACTCTTGCTAATGCTGATTTAAACTGAACCTGTTCATTCTTCAGACTTACGAGTTTTCGTGGTGAACTGTTGAACATTCTGATGCCAGCGTATTATGTCCTTTTCTGCAAACTTAAGAGCTTGGCAGCTGATCTATTAAGTTGGTGTTTATTCCCTGTAGTAATGCTTTGTACAAATGAATTTCTTTGAAAATTCGCTTTGTTATTTACAGTGAGGTCCATTTATGAAAGTATGTGTTCACATTGAATGAGTCATGTGTAATATCTTTGACAGGCTTTTACGTGGATTTTTGCGTTTTTCACCTACCACAATTCTAAGAGTTTTCTTTCTGAGAGTGAACATCTTTTTACTTTAAGCGAATTACCTTCCATAAATATTCCATGTTTCATTACGGAGTGAAAGTAGTATAAGTAACTTTTTTTTTAGAGTGGCAGTGTTGCTGATGTGAAACATGAACCTAACTATGTAACATGCCCCACATAATTTTGGAATCGTTTGATAAACTTGATTCTTCCATTTCTTGTGGCTGGTTATCGATTTGTAAACCAAGGAATTTTGTAATTCTGTAGTCTTATATATATATATATATATATATATATATATATATATATATTATAGCAGAGAATTGATATTGTGGATAATATTAATTACAGGTTTAATTATGTTCATTCCTTCTTGATATAAAGCCAACTCAATGGGTGTAAACCATTTACTCATACGAGACAGACCGTGTTTGACACTAAGGAGATGTCATATATATTTTGACTCGAAACTGTGACACTAGTGTCATCAGCGAACATTATTGATTCTGATAAGGTATTCCTAGAGTAATGTCATTCACGTATTTGATGAAAATTACCAGGTGTCCTAGAATTTATCCTTGTATTGTACCATCTGTTATTGCTCCCCCGTTTGTGGAAGCTTCTGAACAGAAGTAGATAATTCCATTACGACTTTCTGTGTCATGTTAGGGTCGTATTATTTTGTCACGACGGAATCTTATGTTTGTCGATGACCATTGTAAATGCTGCCGGCGATGGATTATATTATCTTGGTTATTTTTATGAGGTGATAAAGTACAACTACAGAGAGACGAGAGAAATTAAATTCCAGACCTAAAAAAAAAGTCTAGGTCACTAGAGCACGCAACCATGCAATGGCGTGGCAGATGATAACTCCGTGGAGGTCGTCGTCGTACGACGTAGGACAAGTAATATCTGGCCCACAATTTGAATGCCCTTTTTTATCTCGCCAGTAACTTATGAAACGGTATTATCACTAGTTTTGTGTCGAAATAATGCACAGAATCTGCGCAGAATATCAATATGTGTTTTGTAAGAAATCGGTTGTTTTGCAACGTAACGAAATCGTCTCCGCCGAAGGCGTTTTAAATAATTTTAACGCGACTTGGTTTCAGAGTTGATAAATTATTTGTGACATGATGAAGCACGTTACGTGACATTTGACGTTCTCACCGCTCTTTAAAGGTAACTTTGTTCTGGAATGTGACGCCAAGAAGTCTGGTAGATACACGAATATACCGACGTTTCAGAGGAACCAGCTTCATGACGGAGGCAACAGGTACTTCTGAAACTTCGGTGCATATGTACCAGATTATACGATTTCGTATGCCGGAAGACGGTTATACTCACTCACAGAATTATAAAGCCTTTTCTCTGCTTCATGGTGAACCACTTATGGCTGATCTCGTGAATTTTAGCATGTTATTTAACGACGCTGTAAACTGCTGACATTATATAGCGTCAGTGCTAGATTAATGAATGAGTATGCAGCATCGGTAGACTGGTGCTAACGAGGGAAAAACCACAGTACTCGGAGAATAACTTGTCTGCAACAAACCGCACATAAGTAAACTGGAATGGAATTAGAACCGGTTCTATACTGTGACATATCTCATGATCCAGATCCATGCCCGTGAAAATAACCAGGAGGGGACAAGGTAACCACATTGTCTTCTGTTTTCTCTAGATACGTTAGTGGATTCCTTTTAGCTTCGACTGGCAAAACGGATTGTTCCTTTTTCTTGGCGTAATATCCTGTTCGAAATTCATAACTATAGTACGATGGATATGAATGGTAAGTTGAAATTTGAACGTAAGAGATGATTGTATAGGGACATTATGTCATCTGGCAATTGTGGCTCGTTACTTTCCGTCGGCCCGCGCGCATGTCCCGTGTCGTAGAGGTTGTGATTCTCGACGAGTCCCCATCAGTTGCTTTGTGGATGGCAGTGGAGCAAGACCAGAAGTAATGTAACTAATTTTTATAGTTCACAGTTAACTGCTTAGATCTCGGTGGAGAAAGAAGGGTATGCATCTGAATTCCTTCATCCGTGTGTAAAACATTGTGAAACCGAAGGAAGTAGAAATAGGACGCCATTCAGTAAACGAGCCCAGAGACGGCTTTCTGTGAATGACCCAGTGAGGGGGAAAGAGGAAATGTGGTGTCACTGTGTTTTGTGTCATTGTCGCCGATAAGGGACGCTTATGTAAGTTGACCTTCGCTTGTTTGTTGGCGACTAAGCACATGACTACGGGGAAGTTTGTTACCTAACACAAGCTCATCATTGAATCCGTACCATGCCGGATCCAAGGAACGGTGACAGATTTATATTCTATAGGGCCCACTTACATGAATTTAGTTGCGTTCATCACGTGACTAGGTTTCTCTGAGATCGTAATGCATTGGCTAGTGAATTGTAATGGTTTTTTTTAATTTTCTTCTTAAGCATGACGTGTTGGTGTATGCGATAAAATACGTACCAAAGTTATGTTTACGGGGACAAAAATTGCTTTCAATATTTTTAACAGAAATTTGAAGATAATATTATAATTAATTTCATTCAAAGAGTGTTGTAAATGTAAAAATTTTATGTATGTGCATTAGTTGGTGTGCTAAATAATGACTCTACGAAATGCACTGTGCAACGATAAAGAGTGTTATTTCTTTTCCCACATGAACTGAAATCCGGCCTTTTGTCTCTCCGCCCCCACCCCCACGGCAGAATTATGATTAAGCTCGTTATACATGGGCCACTTGGTAGTGCCATCGTGTGGCAACACTGAGGTGCAGACCATGGTTTCCAATGAGTATGTTCACATGGGACGCAGGCCGAACGGCTGTGCGCTTCTGAATGGTACGTCTCGACACTTTTAGGCGTCTTTTGATACCAGAAACGAAAGTCGCAATATACCTTACAACAGATACATGTGTAGACTACCATATCGATTGGACTAGTAGGCCTGTTGAAACCCGCAAGTTGAAACCTACCCGACCCTCTGTACTTCGGCTACATTGCAGTAACAAAATCTTTGACATGTTTGAAAGGAAGTGATTTGGAAGTTTCTTACGATTTCACCGAGAGTATAGCCGGAGAATAAAACAGAGTTGGCAAGTGAACTTTGTTTTATTTATGGCGGATTCTGGGGGTTGCACGGATGATATTGATCGGGTGATAGGCTGCTGGGATTTGACAGCGTGCGGGATCTAGATTGAAACGACGTTTCGAAGTAACGTGCAGCCCCCATCATCAGGGTGAAGGAATTATGGCGAAATAATTTCATCGTTTAACTGTGCGCAATTCTGTTATCCAGAAAATGGAAGCAGCACGTTTCTGCTAAACATCGATGTCAACCTACTATTCTGCAGGATATTAAAGTCGGAAGACCATAAATCGGTTTTTTAGTGCTGTACATTCTGTTGGTGGACCGCGGTAGCACAGTGGTTAAGGTGCTGTGCCTGAAATCGGAAGGCCGCTGGCTCGATTCCAGATGGTGTCATTGGAATTTTTCATTGACATAATCCTACCGATCGCACTATGGCCCCCGGGGTCGACTCAGCCTCTAATAGAAATGAGTAACAGGAGTATTTCCTGGGGGTAAAAGAGGCCGGTGCATAAGGCTGACAACCTTGCCACCATCCTGGGCTATTGTCACGTAATCTGGGAACCTTAACTTCCTGGAACCCTCTGGGCACCTGGGGCCTGTAATGGGACTGACTTACCTTTTACCTTACATTCTGTTGGACTACTGGAGTAGTTCATATGCGACGGTTACGAGTAATTGGGTAAATTCTTTTCCTTACTCTTCCTAAAAGTCTCAGGGGTCCGTACATCGGATTTCCGATTTTAATGGCGTGGACAACCGTTAGCGTGGAAAACCACTACTGTACCCGCTGGTGTCGACGCACGATGGCGTCACCGAATGGTCTGTGTTACGAGCCCTGGAGCCATATGCTTCTGGCGTATGTGTAAGAAAGATATGATTTTTACATGAATGTGGGCACTGTTTGACTCCGGTTTTAATTTTGTTTTGCAGCTGCGTGACCCGAGTTCGCCATGTGTCCACTGTGGCCATTCCATGTGTTCTTTATTTACGGGAGTCTCCTTGTTCCATTATGGATGCTTTCATCGTCTGTCGTGGCCAGTGTCACCGATAGGATGGGTTCGTGGGCTGTCAACTTCGATCCTGAAGAAGTGTTGCTGCGTATGGACAGTACGTCAACAGTAAAATTCTCTGCCCCTCTGCGGGCGCAAGAAATCGACGTTGGAGTCGTACGTATTACAACTAGTGATGAGAATGTAGCAAATCCGTGTCCTGCAGACAAGACTTACATACTGAAAACGGAAATTATCCCAGATTTTGACAAATGGAGTTCTGCTTTTAATGTTACGGGAAACTTTTTGGGATATGCAGAAGTGCATCTGCAGCTTATAAATGATCGCGATAAGACTATTTTGAAGAACTCCAACCCCTTAAAGGTGAAGGTTGTGCGCAATCAGAGAGTTATTGACCATCTTTTCACATACAGTGTGGCTGTGTTGGTGTCTGTCGTCTACATCAGTTTTGGATGTGCTTTGGATTGGTCGGTATTCAAGACAACGTTTCGCAGGCCTGTGGGACCCAGCATAGGATTCTGGTGTCAGTTCTTGTTTATGCCATTGGTAAGTTTTCTTTTTTCTTGATGAACCGTGATACATATTAATACGGCAAGGTTTAAAATATTTTATTATCCAAGAGGTACACGAATATATCATTCGTACATACAATTAGAATTATTATAAAATGTTTAAAAATATTTAAAATTGCTCCAACATGTTTCGGATCACAAGGGATCCATCATCAGGGAGCTTTATACAGTGCTTGGCTAAAATTACAGTAATTGTTGTATCTTGTCCGTTGATACGGACGCAGTCGGTGTTATGGCAGCATATTTACCCGTGGTGTGTGTACTGCACAGTCTAGAGAGGCACTAGTCCTGTCTCAAGTGGATGCCAAGCACAGATCATACCTATGCCAAGCGAAGGTAACATATTTAATGTAATTTCCTTGGCTCCCGCTTGAGGCATGATTGTCGATTGCAACGTTTTGTATCTTATTTAAATGTGGTAGGAAACCGTTGTTTGTTTACACACTTGCTTCTGGTCCGTTGGTTTCCGAAAGAAATTACCCAGCATCAGACGTAAGTACAGTTTTTTTTTAATGTTGATATTAAAATTCTATAATTGCTTTTTATTTTCATTTTTGTTCCGTGCAATAGTTTATGATTATAAATATGGGCCAACTACTTGCACTGTTTTATGTTATTAAAATATTTATTTACATAAAATAATTTAAAACATAAGACTTCG
>Ga0123357_10012137_pt1 | contig 11104 bp, 9 predicted proteins | sample TergutEmb28metaG_FD_89873 | JGI IMG/M metagenome (GOLD analysis project Ga0123357, IMG submission 89873) | Embiratermes neotenicus P4 segment gut microbial communities from Petit-Saut dam, French Guiana - Emb289 P4 | ecosystem: Host-associated > Arthropoda: Insects > Digestive system > Gut ... | reverse complement strand
ATGACCAAAATTCAGTTCCTGGCAACAAAAGAAACTTTTTTACCCCCCCCCACATCAAAAAAAAAAAAAAAAAACTGAGGAGCACCCAGCCTCCAATCCAGTGGTTACTGTAGGTGTTTTGCCTGTGGGACTGGATTATTCACTCAGCTACATGTACATCTCTCCACTCCCCATGCCTTCATGGCATGGTGACTGTCCCAGCAACAACTTTACCACATAACCAAGTAAGTTTCTAGTATAAAACCAGAAGGTTCATCACTGATATCAAATGTAGATGAATTTTGGTGTCCACATCACTCAAAGCCTGTACATAAACGGGAAAGTGTGAATGTGAGAAATACCTGGATCAGAGGTTCACCATGCCACTCATCCCACCATCAACTGCAGTCAGGTTACTCATAGCTGCTCCAACCCCAGATGCAGGTTTCTTTCCCATTTCCAAGGCAAGCAGGGCAGCCATCAACAGACGTCTCACTTATGGTGGGTGTGATAGAACTCCAGACTTCCCCCCTTTACTGCTGTATTCCTCTCCAGACCTCTCTGGCTTACGACTCGCTTGGGCTAACAATTGTGCAAAGAGAATGGCTAGAACACCAGGCAGGAATATAGGTAAGTACACTGGTAAGGAATGTGCAACAGCTTGAGCAAGATACAGGTCTCTTCCCATGCTCTCAGTACAGAGGCATTAGCATTTTCACTAGCAAATAAATCACTTTATGAGCATATATATGTATAAAATATCTACACATGCCATAGGAAGAAACCTGAATCTTGCTCTGGCTGTTACACATTCCTCACCAGTGTACTTACTTACATTCCCATCTGATGTTCTAGCCATTCTCTTTGCACAAATGTTGGTCCAAGCAAGATGTAGGCCAGAGAGTCTGCAGGGGAATACTGCAGGAGGAAGAAGGGGGGGGGGGGGAAGTCGGGCATTCCATTAGCCCCACCATAACTATAAGAGTGACCTGACAACAGTTGGTGATGGCATGACTGGCACAGTGAACCTCTGATCCAGATATTTCTCACATTCACAATTTCCCATTTACGAATTAAGCATGCTCACACCCACACACATACACACAATATAGAGGTCACTTCTCTGCTTCCTACTATAAACTTAATCAAGAAAATATGCAGATATTATGAATTTTACTCCACATTCTTGCAGCACAAACAATAGCTATGGTTGTTAAAGAAAAGCGTAAGTACTGTGGTTGAGTTTCTGAATGTGATTTATATCCTTGCACTCATTCTTTTTTTTAATTATATGAGTAATCATCAGTTTCTTAATATGAGCATTATTCCTTGTTTAAAGTCTCAGCTACAATATAATGTGACATGGACAAGAACAGATATTACTTACATCTGTACATATTCCAACACCAACAACATATAATCTGACAAGGGATGATTTAAAATGAAACATGCACAGTTTATTGCAGTAGCAACAAGACATTCATACATGTAGGAATGTTAACAATAACATGTGACAAAATATGTAGCTATTTCTTCTTCTTGGACTTCGCTGGTTGCTCAGAAACATCGTTTTCAGGCCGAGGTTTCTGCCATTGGAGGGGTTTCTGTCTATACATGGGCCATGGTGGCATGGTCACCTAGAAAGCAAATGAGTCTTAAAAATTTCAGTGTCAAGGCTCTGACAACAGCTGGGGAGACACTTGGGTACTGACACCATGTTTATTTTGGATGTTTGGCCACTGATTCAAAGAAATTAGCAGTCTACAACTTCTGGATAAAGTAAATGACAATTGCCTTTGGTCATACATATACGTCTAAAAAACTGACTGCCCATCATATATGGTTACATTCAATTCTTTTACTAAAAGCTACCATCAAAAGCATCACTACTTACTAAAATTCATTTTGCTTCTTTTATGTACTGTCAAAAAAAAATCAATGAATAATTCCCCAGAACATTCAATAACGTGTAGTTTGTTAATCATCATCATCAGATACTACTCAGTACATTTTCTACAGGAAATTTTTCTAAAAAGTTTTAGTCTTTAACGAATCTTTTCAGAATTGGTGTGTGCAGTACATTCTGGCATATATTGTATCCTCCTTGGTACAACGTTTTGAAGCACATGTAATCTGTGTTTTTCACCTGCAAGTAAGTGTAAGTTACTTACAATTGCTGCAAGAACAAACCCAGCTCCTAGGATATACACTGCTTGTGAGAACTGCTGTATGATGTATCCCCACACAAGTCCAACAGCCTAAAAAAAATGAACTGTAACAGTTTTGATACAGTCAAAATTATTTCAAGATTGTGGCCTTCTGGAATGTGATGGCCACAGTCTGATAATAGTTCATCTACATTCTAAGGAATATGCTACCTCCATTTTTATGGATGAAGATGGAGGCAGCATATTGGCACCTATATACCACTACACAGTGTCACATGTCATAAGACCACACTGTTCACCACGCTCAGAAAATCTGAGGTCCATGTGAATAGTAGGATTATGTTCATAAAGCCCACAATGTTTGGTCAGCAAACCTGTGCATAAGTCATGAGAGTTACAAAGTCATATGTACAAAGATCACTGTCCCTCTGCAATCATAGAGGAGGGACTGCCAGCATAGGATGCCACTATTTTTATATGCATCAGCTGTACTCATGCGATATGTAGGGCTTAAAAAGTCAGGCTTCACTGCTATGCATCTGATGAACCGTTGTAGTCACTAATTGTCTGGACTGTTGGTGAGCTGCACTGAGAGTCATTACAAAAAATGACACAGACTTTACAGAAATAATCCACCTATACTGAGAGATGACATGAGAAAGCCACTCTTCCAGCCACTCAGGTATCAATGGGCATTACAGAGGCATAATAGTGGCTACCACACTGACAGATACCAATAATGTACCTTATGCTTGGGGCACAGTAAAAGTACCTCTCTATATATCAGTGAAATGCATGATGAACAAGTTAATATTAATACAAGAGAAAAGAGCCCCAATATGTTACAAGAGATGTTACATTTTACTACTATTCTGATTGTATATCATGGTAAGAATTCACTGGAAAACTGACAATCTGTAAAATACCTGTAAAAAAGCTTCCTGTTTACTACTGTATGAAAAATATGACAATACAATATACCAATATATATTTATATTCTGTAAATATAGTGTTACAAACACCTACTTCAAGTTGTTGCTGACAATATACTATACTGTACCAAGGAACTGTTCATCTAATGTACACACCATGGTGTGCATGAAATAAAATTAAAATTCAGTACAAACATACTTACGCCAAAGAGTGTTATGATAATCCGAGACAATTTTTCTGCTCTCCTTTGACCATCATAATCCTGTTTACAAAACATAACATGTAAAATTAGTTTCCATCTTCAGGTAGCTGGGATAGCTCTATAGGATGGTGACTAGGTCACATCTTGGATGACTCTCTTTGGTAGTGTCCACACCAATAGTGAAGCCTACCCAGTCGTCTATCTAGTGAGTACTGAGGACTCTTTCTCTGAACATTAAAGTGGCCAGGGAATGAAACTGATCACTTACTTCTACAGTGCTGAGGTTAAGAGACATCCGTATCATTAACTTCTCATACGACTACAGGTGTTGTGTTTAATTAACCATTACTGCTACGTAATTGACATTAACAGTCAAACAGATTCTTCATGTAAGTTTGACTTGTCTCTTTATGTGCAATAAATAACTAATATGTACACAGATTGAGTATTCAAATGTGTTACTTGAAGTCTGTAAATGGAAACCCAATCATGAGTTCAAGTGTTATCACCTAACCTAAATATCAAAGAATGCTTATACATAAAAATTCTAAAAAAGCCTTACTGCAGTTTATACCAGCATGAAAACAAAATTACAGTGGGATGCATATCTCGTGATGTTAATTATGTAAGACAGTGAAATGTACCTACTGAGTTGTGGTTCATTCTTACATGAGTCCATGTCAGTGGAAGACCAGGTACTTGCAAAGCACAGATTCATTCAGTACATACCAACATACATTGGTCTACCCTCTCACTTTACAATTCACATGTACAGCGATGTTTACAGTAACAACTCACTCTTTGCAAATGTTTATCTGTCAACTAGTTTCGACCTCAATTATAGGTCGTTATGAGGCCAATGTACAAGAACATGAATGCATACAGAAACTAAGTGCCAAAGTACTAAACGTCCAGCACCACTGTATTGGACGTTTAATGGCCGATATAACAGGTCCGACTATCTGGTGTACAACAAACTGGAGCATAGGACCTCTCATTTAACTGATGCAAACCCAACCTACAAAACTAACCAACCACCCTCGAAAAATGTTGATAAGACAGTCTCCCTGAAAAGTAATATTATTGGGATTCCGTCGTACCGTTAGCACGAGAAGTCCAGACTGGTACACAATTCTAAGTAATACTCCAGGAGTGACAGATGGCTCTAATACAACGTAACTTTACACAGTCGGAATGGATGTATAACTACATCACTGAAAGTACAAGGTAATCAATCCAAACGTAAACTGCCCAGATTCGGCGTTTTATTTTCCATGAGATCTGCAGAATATGAACCCATTCCCACATCCACTTAACGTATTCTTTCATGCAGTGCCTACACAACGAACAAAAAATAAATATTCTTATCTACGACGGCAGTAAAACCGACATCTTACCATATGAGTTGGAATCGAGTTGAACACATGCATTTCTCGTATGTTATTTAGTACGGAAACGAAGTTCAGATGTGACTCTAAACAAACGGAAAAGCAACACAATTCCTCTGAACCGTAACACTAAACACGATAACAATTTACGATTCACGTGGCCCAATACCTGCAATTCAGGTTTAGAAAATACGAAACATTTGACAGACGATATACGAGCCACGATAACAAGAGCAGAATACTACGCCATGGTGTGCAAGTGTTGAACTAAGCACAAGAATCACGCTTCCCATGTACGTGGAGCAACTTGCAACAAAATGAAACTTAATCTGAACCACAGATAGATCTGAACTAACTAGGAACTTCTTAACAATATGGAATCCACACAGAACTATATTTTCGGACAAATTTCATGAACTCTTATTTCACAATATCCCTTCGCAGTTATTTACTCCTTATTTGTCTTGGTTCAACAGAATGTCATTAATTTTTTCACTTCCCATCAGCTTAAATTTTGAAAGGACGCCGAAGCGGAATAATGCATTCCTTTGAAGTGGAGTTTTATTTCCATCAGGGCAGGACTTCTATGAAGGACAAAACAGACAAACACTTGTATGTACACACATTATTTTATCATCAGTATGAATTATGACATTTGAGACAAACTGGAAATTCGTTAATTTATGTATTACACATTAAAACCAATGAACTTCCTTAGACAACAAATTTATGACTATAAACTCTTAATTACTTCTGTATTATCTGTCCACCACAATATATACAGACCTTTCTTAACTAACACGTACGAAACACAACTAATGCCAAAGAAACGTTACTATCTGCAAATGAAGGATCTCAGATTTTGGTTATGAAACTTCAAAAGCGTAATAAACACAAAGGAAACACTAAAATATGCAGTATGCTATTACTACGGGTTAATTACGTAACTTTTCTTGTTCAATATTGGTTGCATTTTTCTTCAGTCTGTCCCGAAGAGTCGTGAGTTTATCCAGTATCTGCTGATGATGAAATTTAGCTTCCTGATGTTGTCTACCAAGTCTTATAAGCATAGCTTGGTTTCTTTTTCTCGTTATTAGATTTTCCTGTTTAATTTTATTTGCATGAAACTCATTTTGTTCGATTTCCTTCTTCCTCTCTTGAAGTGTCGTTTTAATTGAATAAATTTTTTCAATCAGAACTTGTTTTCTCTTAAATGTTTCGTCAGAACTGTCAGCTTTATTTCCCATATGGGCTACTTGCGCCACATGCTGATCCATTGTGTGATTAATCCCAAACTGAAAATTCTGTTGACTTGCTAAGGTTAGTCTGGCTCTGTTTTGAGCCCATAATATTTTGTCGATTTCACTGTCTAATTCTTCGTTCTTTTGCTGAAGATGACATGTAAGGTTGTTCTGTATTCGTAAACTGTGATCCAAGCCGGAGATCTTCTTTCTAAGCTCCTTATATTTGAGTCTGTCCACCACATTTTCGTCGTTTTCGTTCACATACTTTTCATTTAGTAAATCTTCCATACATTCCGGACTATCACCTGTGACTGCTAAACTTTGTTCTTGCGTTTCATCACGGAAAATTCCAGGTACTGTATTATTAATTTCTCCCATCGCCAACTAGTAAATCGCGTTTCAAATTATTTCATCCAGTTACCAATGTAAATACAAGCTAATGCGTTTCCCAAATGGCAGACGTATTTGAAGCCACGGACCACGGGATATTGAGGATGCCGCCAACTATTCCTACTAATTTTCTTTGCATTAGGTTGGTTAGCCTGTTTGTTGTACATGTTGGAGTGAGCTAGTCATGGATGAGAGTAGTAACTAAATTAGGAGTGGTGGATACATTTGTAAGTTTAAAATAGATTTAGTTGTGCAATAATGTCGTATACCGTAAAACCAAGAGATGTTTCGCCCGTACTTCAAAAACTGAGAAATTTCCTTCTGGGAAGAGAACACACAAATGCCTTGCGCTTTGGTGAAGGGTTGTCTGCTCGAACACAGCCACCACCTAATCTTCCTGAGGGTCCTGCGCACGTTTTGGCAGCAAATTACTATTGTTCGCGTGATGGCAGGAGAGAAGTAAAGCCTCCAGTAGTGTTAGCAGATTTGGGACGCATCGCTATTGCTGCAGGTGGCGGAGAAGGCACCAGCAGCGAATCTGTAGATTTGGTGAGAAAGAAACTTCCAACACCCGGAAAACCGTGGCAATGGGACTGACGTGCAGACGTGCAGCGATGTGCAGTAAAAGTGTTACTCGAGTGCTATATGTAGGGCATATTAAATACTTGTACAGTATTCTGTGATGTAATTAGGTAGTAGGGGATACTTAACTTTGCAGTTGGCATGCCATAGGTGGTAATCAATGAAGATTGTTAACACACAATTAATAGAAATTAATATATGTATTTCTCTTACTTTCATTAAATTGTTAATAAGTGTTTTGTTTCATTTTATGTGTTATTTATACCTTTATGACTAAAATGTTACAATGATTTGGGAGGCAACCCTCTTTTGCTTTTCCAAGCTACAGATACTCCAGTTGAAGTGGATGGCTGTAGGGCAAGTAGCAGTGGCTTGCTTCCAAACCGTACTTCCAACTTAAAGTATTTTGAATACTTCATGTTTATGGTTGCAATATGCATATACATATGGTCTGAAGGTAAGCGCAGGGCAAACTGTGTATGTGTGTCTTGCAATGTTGCAGGACAAAGAACACCAAGATAGCTAGTAAATCCTGCACTACTTGAGAATAGTGCCATCATGGGAATGATGGATCTTTTGACGTGACTGAAGGAGTTGCTTGTGTAGTGTGCTTATGTCTGTTCGAGACGGACAAAGGTTAGGGGTGTTGGGTAGTGTTAGTGTCAGAACGAAGTGTCTCATGACTCATATAAACAGTGAAGTGAGCTGGCTGAGCTACCCACTATATTGAAAGATCAGTGACGGCACTGTTCTCAAGTAGATACATAAATCCTTACAGATGTGGCAGAGAGTTGATATATATGAAAAGAGAAGGGACAGATAATAATTGCATTCCTGGTATGAGTGAGAGAAAATTTAATTCATGGATTGTTTGCTCCAATTAACTTTGGAATTTGTCTTCCTGTGTGCCATGCAGAAGAGTTGAAGATTATAATTAACAAGCCATAATTTTACCTGTTGTTTGTAAGGTGATTCAGCCTTGTTGTATTACAAGAATAGCATAAATATGTTCTGTCTAAACACAAGTTTACTCATACAAATTAAAATTAGAAGCAACGACATGTAGCTGCTTCTGATTTTAATTTGTAGGAATGAAGTTTTGTTTAGATGGATTATATTTGCATTATTCTTGTCTTACCCATTGCTTTGTGTGGGTATGGTATTTCGTCTTTCACAGTAAGGAGACCAGGTGTGAAGATCCAAGTCTTATGGGCTGTGATACTTTGTTGTTGGGTGAGTGATTCCCATTGTTTGAAAGGTTTGTGGTGCCATCATTTTCAAGGGTCAAGCAGTCCAGGAAGACCAATTGTGTTTGGGAAATGAGTGCTTCAAGTAATATTTGGTCTGCAAGGTAGGAAGTGGCAGCATGGTGGAGAGAAATGCATGATTGAAGAACTTGATAATTTATAACTCACTGAATAGTGCTAGGATGATCAAACAAAGAGGAAAGAATGAGTGAGATATGTAGCGTGTGCTGTACATAAGAAATGCAAAGAACATTTCAGTCAACCTGCAAGAGAAGTTCAAAGATGTGGGTCTTGATAGGAAGAGGATATGTAAATGGTTTTCAAGGGTATTGTTGATGGGATTGAACTGGCTGAGGCCTGGTTTTGTTGGTGGGGTTCTGAATGCAGTTGTGACCTGTCATTTTCCATAACTGCAGGATGTAACTAAAGTAGTTGCTTGATGGTCACCTCATAAGACTGAGGCCTACATAGTTTGTTTATTAGCTGTTGCATGATATATAGTTGCAGGTGGAATATTCATTAGGAAAGTTTACAGATGTGTAGCTGAAAAAGATGTATTTGAAGTAATGAAATTTCCAAACTACTACTTCATTTGCCAGTACAAAGAAAATGACTGTCTTGTAGTTTAATGGATTGTGCACTTTTATGATTCACAATTGAATAACACATCCCACATTCTAATAAAGTGGACAATCCCTAAGGCTAGGACTGTACAGGTATACGGTGCATGAATTGAACTTGAAAATTTTTCCTCATAAAAACAAAATGCTGGGTTTACCTTACAGCATTGTGTATGTATCTCTAAAATTGTGGTTCAAGAGTCATGTGCTCTGAAAAGTGGACTTATATGATCATGGACAAGAAACTGCTGGATAAAATGGCGTGCAAACCCATCTGTTGATTTTGCTATGTGGATGAAACTTAGGTGCTCAGAATGGAAGCTGAACACATTCTTGTATCACCCCAACATTTATTTCACTATGGAGACAAGCCTGAAATTTCACAGAAAACCCATCAACATGAACCTCTAATTCGTGATTTGCGGATTAAAATGCTTTAGGACGGCAACAAGGTATTTTACTAACATACATTTTACTATTGACAGTGCTTAAGATTGTAAAATAAATAAGGCCTTTGTTATGAGATTTTTTTAACCCAAACCATTTAATTGCAAGGAAGTTCAGGTGTAAGAAATTTTTTGATCTATTATACTTTTCTCACATATTTTGAGGATGTTGTTAATAATAATACTTATAGGCCTATATTGTTGACAAAAATGGAGTTTTATGGTATCTCAGGTAAAGTTAACAAACTAATTACATCTTACTTAAAAGGCAGGTATCAGAGAGTTTTGTTAAAAAATAATTCTAGGACATATTTCTCTAAATTGGAGTCAAACATTAGTCCCTCAAGGCTTTATTCTCGAACATCTATTCTTTCTCTTGCACATTAATGATCTTCCAAACATTATATCTGACATGTCTAAGCTGATTCTATTTGCTGATGATACAAGCATATTGTTACAAATTCCGATCCTTATGAATTTAAAAAATATATATATTAATAATGTCTTTACTAAAATAAACAGTTGGTTTAAAAGTAATTTATTATAATTAAAATTTGATAAAAGCTATTTCCTACAGTTCATGACTAAAACAATCGTGTAATTTACATGCAAATATCTTACGAAAATAAACAAATTACTAATATTCATGATACTAAATTTTTTGGCTTGATGACTGATAATTCTCTTTCATGGAAAAACCATATTGTTGAACTAATTTCTAAATTGAATAAATCCAGCTAAGCAATTAAGTTGGTTGCACAATTAATGTTACCAGAATTATTAAGGACGATTTATTTTTCTTATGTGCACTGCATTATATCGTATGGTATAATTTTCTGGGGAAATTCATCTCATAACAAAATTATATTTAAAATTCAAAAGAAAATAATCAGAGTTATTATGAATTCCAGTAGTAGAAGCTTGTGTTGTGATTTGTTTAAGAAATTAAATATTTTACTGCTTCATCCCAGTAACTGTTCGTTGTTAAGAACAGAGATCTATTTAGATCTAAATCTGAAATACATAATATTAGTGCAAGATACAATTCTGACCTACATTGACATACAGCAAATTGAATGGTATTTCAAAAGGGATCTTTTTATTCTGGAATTAATTTTTAACCATCTTCCATGAACTATTAAAGATTTATGATATTATGTCAAACAGTTTACATTAGCTTTAAAAAGTTTTTTACTTACCAGTCCTTTCTATTGTTTGGAGGAATACTTTGATTAAAAATAAAGTAGGGATCTTGGTTATTTACTATATTTTATTTTATTATTTTGTATTTTAAATTAATACTTAATTACAATACCTCATCAATTATTACATTTTAATTCTTACATAGATTATAAATGTAATTAATACCTGCATCTATAAAATGTATATACTGTTCTACATTCAGTTTTATAATTGGTTTGTTTTATTTGTTCACCCATTCAGTCACATATGTAACACTGGACACGTCAGTTACAGATAACAATTTACAACACAACTTACAATACATGGACATCCACACAATACAATATAATAAATAACAATACAAAATTTAAAGACCAATTGGAAGTTGAATTTGTCACTACATCTAGATATATTTGTACTTGTATAAATATACCTAAGAGTTAAGAATTCAAATTAAAAGTAATAATATAGAATGGTACCGAGTTATGTTACATGTAAAAATATGTGTTTCTTTTAGGTATTTAAGCTTTATTTGCCATGACAAATGCTCAATCTGCATACATCATATTATATATGACTACTTCTGTATCAAAAGATCTATGGAATGCAAAAGAATGAATAAAGTGAATAAGAAAAGGAAGTGAAATCTCATGTGTGTGTGTGTTTGTGTGTGTGAGTGTGAGTGTGTGTGTGTATGTATCATATCATATAATTTATTTTCCT
>Ga0123357_10012136_pt1 | contig 11104 bp, 9 predicted proteins | sample TergutEmb28metaG_FD_89873 | JGI IMG/M metagenome (GOLD analysis project Ga0123357, IMG submission 89873) | Embiratermes neotenicus P4 segment gut microbial communities from Petit-Saut dam, French Guiana - Emb289 P4 | ecosystem: Host-associated > Arthropoda: Insects > Digestive system > Gut ... | reverse complement strand
TTTACTTTACTTTACTTTGCATTTAAACATGCAAAATCACTCATGGCATGCCAATTCCTGGATAAATGTTTTTGCTGGCAAGTATCAAGTAAGACTGCATAATCGAAATGCAGCTTTAGAGAAGTCAAATTGTTCTATGTGAATATAATACCAACAATAGGAGTAAGTGGAGAATATTTGTAAAATATATCAGTTTCTTTCATTAATTATAGTCATTTGACAAAAAACTGTAATTATCTTTTCTTTCCTGAATGATTTGTGGTGCTTTTATAGATTTTGAGCTACTGATTCTGAATGAAATAAATTCAATAGCATGTAGGATTTTTAAGAAACAAGCACATAAAATTGTCATTGTATATGAATTAACTTTTTGTGAACTAATGCTACCCATCTGATATAGAATATGTTGTGATGTACTGAATCTTTACTACTTTTTTATTTAGGGTAATTTTAAACATGTTTAACGAAACAAAACCATACAAAAAGTTGTTTCCACTGTAGGAGAGGGACTTAGTCATTGATTCTCTTAGTTTGTATAGTGATAAATAATTTAATAAAAGTCTTCATTTTAGTGTTAACCAGCAACTATCAAACTGTATTCTGCAGATTCCAGTGGTTCCATGATTGGGTTGAAGAGTTCAAAGCAGTACATATTTCTTGGAAGGCAGAGTTTAATTTAAATGCTAACCAAACAATAATTCTTTTGGTTGTGGATACAGTGGCCATTTCTTTCTCATCATAATTCTCTGTCCAAGTGCATGGGAACCACACATGCTGGTTGACATTCATTTAAGCTGTGATTTACAAAACTTATATTTACTCATTTATGGAATAATCTGACTGAATGATGATTAATATTGGAGGGTTTCTGTTGTAATTATATTACACACACACACACACTTCCACCCCAAATAAACATGACATAACATGGCAAAATGTTTTATTATCTTTCTTTCACAATTTATTTTACTATAAATTTTAAATTAACAAGTTTTCTGGAACATGACACCATGTTGCTGCCTCAATTTTCAGGGAAGCAGAATAAGACTGTCTGACAATGTCATATCCCTGAAGTCATTAGTTTTCATCATCATTCAGTGAGAACCTTTAATCTTGCATCATAGACCATCATTAACTACATTCTCTATGCATGTTATTAAAATATGTCCCTTTCAAAGAGCAGATGCTGCATCTGCTTATGTATTCCTTGTTCCCACAGGCATTAGAAAATATTTATCCACTGAAATTTTATTATAGTTATGATGATCAAGATTTGTGATGGCCGGATTGGACCTGAAATACAGAAAATGGTGTCATCATTGAGATCTGGACCTCCCCCTTCCCTCCTCCAAGAAAAATCAATAACCAAGAGGGAAATCAGGAAATCAAATACAGAATGAAGATGGACAGTGTGTCTTTTAACAGAAGCTGGCAGTAAAGTTTATTTATTTTTTGAATTCCCTTCATCAGAGTGATTCTGTATTACATGCAATAAATATAAGGACCATGCTTTGTTCCTAGAATGAAGCCTTCATATTCTTGTTGGACAGTTTTTGAGTCCCAAAACTGACTGATCCTATCCACTCTGATGGGTAGTGACAGCCAAAAAGAACTGTGTTGTATCATGTCTAAAATGAGCACAACATCCATCATATATAAACCACACAGCCAGCTGCATTGCAAATGGTATATGCTCTAGTTGGTGTAGTAACTCTTCTGCTGCCACATCTTGCTAACAAAGTGGTTGTGAATGTATGTTTAAATGAATCTTGTAGCTTGATTCCAGGAGTAGCACATGGTCCATGTATTTATTGTATGTTATTAGGAACCATTTGTATACTGTACTGGACTTGAAAAGAAAGCTTTCTTAGTGTTTAGTGGCTTTGAATTCGATTTACTTGTGACTGCTAACACATGAAGCAACTAAATATTTAGAAAACTAAAAATATGTTCATGTTTCAGAAACAGAGTGTAGGGCAGAGTCACAATATAAAGGTAGTTAATGAGTCTTCCAAAAATGTAGTCCAGTGTAAATGCTTGGGAATGACAATAACGAATGAAAGCTGCATGCTTAAAAAAATTAGGAGCTGTTTAAATCTGAGGATTTCCTCATACTATGTGATCTAGAATATTTGTCATACCATTTGCAACCTAGAAACATGAAGATTAATTTATACAGAGCTTGTTGTTTTATTTGTCCTTCCACATTACAGGAGGTTCACCAGCTGAAGGTGTTTAAGAACATGGTGCTGAGAAAGATTTTTTGACATTATATTGAGGCTGGAGGAAGTTACATAATGATGAGCTTCATGGTTTGTATTCTTCAACAGATATTATTTGTTTGATCAAATAAAGAAAGATGGGTTTGGATGGGTATGTACACACATGGAGATAAGCGCAATGTGTACCAGGTTTTGATTGGAAAGTGTTAAGGAAGGAGACAACATTGAGGACTTAGGCATAAATGGCAGGATAATATTAAAAAGAATCTTAAATGTGATGACAGGGCCTGGTGTATATTCGTTTGGCTAAAGATAGGAACAAGAGGTGGCTTATTTTAAACGTTATAATGAACCTCCAGGTTTCATGAAATTGAGGAATTCTACCTGAGTTACTCTTAGTTTCTCAAGAAGGACAGTGCTCCATGGAGTTAGTTGGTTATTTTATCCCATAGGATATATCACTGATGCCTCATATTCAAATTTACTGTTTGATGTCTATGCAGAAAACAGTCAGGGCAGTGGGAGATATTATTAACAAATACATTCATAAATCTATCCAGTCCATCGTCATTTTGCACTCATCTTGAACTAGAAAATAATTTGAATTGTTAAGCTTTAAGTACAGTCTTTATCACTGGCCATCCCCACCCAAAGTTATAAGTATGGCATAAACTTACTTGGGGAATTGCTGCAGTGATGATCCGAGCTGCCAGGGTTACAGTTAGTTGTATTTACATATGAGTTTAGTGCTGCCCATTGCTCCTTACTGAAATAACTGGTGGCAGATGAAGGTAGTTTTTCTCTCTGGGCTGCTGACATTGACTGTAATTAAATAATCGAAAGGTAAATGATTGGCATTTCAGACCATTATGAACCTTGGGCTTGTGGGGGTATACATTCAGTCTTTCATAGTCTTTAGTGCAAAGTGGAGTGAGTGGTTTGTGCCCTACCCCAGTTGATTTATCCCACTGGGAAGCAGACCCTCTCTCTTTCCCCATTGGGTATTAAACCCATATCCTTTTGTTATTTAGTCTGTGGCATAGTCACTTTACTGGCTGAGCAACACACTTGATCACTAAAATTGTTAGATGACATGTGGTATAGAGTTCTAATGGCATACAATCAAGGACTGTTGGTACAATTTGGCTTATATGTAACACCAATGAAGATGAAGATTATTGGTTTTTTGAGATGTGACACCATGTAAATAGATATGAACGTTTTGCAGAAACTTGTTGTGTAAATAGATAGAGTCATACTCTCAAGCACACCAGTATATTGATCTCTGCATATTTAAAATTTTATTTAAGAAAACTTAAGGGTTTGTATTAATTAAATGTGTGGGAGCTGAGATTGTGTAATTAGTATAGTGAATTGGAAGACTGAGGAACTGTGGTGTGATTCCTGATGGGGGCAAAGAGATTTTTATCTTTACTAAAATGCAAAGGCTTGCTCTGGGGCCCACCCAGCCTACTATTCAGTGGGTAGTGGGGACTGTTTTACTGTTTTACCAGAGAGTAAAGTGGCCAGGACATGAAGCAGAGCACTTAATCATCCAGCACTAAGGTAAAGAGTGATTGGAACTAAGCTTCAAGTCCCCCCATATCCCTCCTACAGTGTGCATGAGGAGAGCTTTACTTTATTATCTAAAGCCAAAAATGTCCAATGTTTGGAACAAAATTGAATGTCGTTTTGATGTGTGTAAAATTAACAAGGGGGTCACACTGAAATATGATCAGTGATGGTCAGAACTTTCAGACTACTCTTCTCCATCCTGCATAATTTTTATTGTCATACAGATATTAATTTTCTAGAAGAGTCTTATATAGTCACTGTGTGCATCACTCATGCTTCTTTTTCAAGAGGTCCAATCTCTGTTCACAGACTGGTTCCCTAACTGAGTTGTTTCACATTTTTCTTCATTCCTTGGTTGGGGTAGTACCTTAAATTATGCGACTGCTTCCTTCCATATCCTGTCCTACTCATTATCCTCTAACTGTCCTGTCATTTGACAAGAAACAATCTTAGCTCTTGAGAACACTGTTAAACAAGCACAGTCGGTATATCAATACGGCTACACACTGGAAGCCTGAGGGATTGCATTTCCATTTGCAGAAGAGGCACAGGCCAGCTCTGCAGCATGCTCGGCTTTCTGCTTGATGGTTACCAGGGGTTCTTCCCCTGAAGGTAAAGTAGCCAGGGTGTGGAAGTGACCATCCCTCATAATGTAGAGTTTAGGAATGAGTGGAGATGTACCTTCATTCCCCCAAATGCCTTCATGGTGTACAAAGGGATGACTTACACATATGCTCTTACTCTGTATCTAGAGTTTTTGAAAACAAATCGTCAATATGACATTACCCTTGTTCACCTGTTTCTTACTTGCTCTTGTTTCTCAGTCTTGTTACCAGTATCCTCAAACACTGATCTTCACTTTAAGGGAGAGATCCTTACTCAACAAGTAAAATGATAATTTTATATATTGTTATTTTCTTGGGATATTTAACAACACTGAACTAAATGGGTTATACTATATTTTTCATAAAAGCATGATTGTATGAAATATTGATAATAAAAGATTTGACATATTTTAACACATCAGGGTCTGATAAAAAAAACTACAAAATATATCACTAAGGATAATATACCTCTGGGCTAGAATTCGAGTACAGAATGTCCAAAATACAAAGTAGAAGAATTAACCACTCAGTTGTGATACCAAACACACCAATAAGAGGGCATCTGAAAACACAGAAACTAATTTCAAACCTTCACCTTAATGAGATGTGGAGGTATACAGCGAACAGCATCAGGTGTCAAGTATTCAAGTGATTTGGCAGGAATTGAGGCAATGGAAGATGCACTTAGTCCTCCGAGCACACAGCCTACAGCATTCACCTGCAAATTGTACATGCCAACTGTTTCATAATAAGCTATGCCACTTCTTTTGTATTGTATGTTTCATATTTATGTATACAGTTTGGATGGAAAATTCTTGGAAAACTACTTTTTAAAAACCTGCAGAAGAGTGAGTGTAACACTACGATGGATTCAACTGGAAATATGTTGAAAAAATGGGAGCCAGAAGAAACTGGCTGAGGATCATATCTAAAACCTGACTTTCATATCTGCAGGGATGAACCATTCCATTAACCCTTATCCTGCTAACGTGGAGAATTTGTTGAGCTTATAATAATGCCAGCAGATGGAAGATGGGATTTAACTCGGTGTTTAAAGGGTTAATTCGTCTTAGTTGGCTTGTCCATACTTCTTATTTCTTACCACAGGTTTGAAATGTAATTATAGATTGTATGTTCTAGGACTGATAACTATAAATTTGCAAGGTGAGGAAGCAGGGTTAAGAGGGAAAACGTACCTGGGGTATGAGGTTAGTGCCTGTTTGAATGTGTTATAATTCAATGAAAACGCCAGTCCCAAATACACTGGTCACTCGGACACTTGAAAGAATATTTCTGTAGTGCATAAATGGTGTTTATGTGCAGATAACAGGTGCTGACCAGTGATGTTTTGCCTGGTAGGAGTCCCAACCAACACTATCTACACTCTTTAAATACCTTCCAAACTTCAAGTAATAATCATAGACAGTAAATTTACGTGGGCACAAATTAATACTTATATTTGTGGCAAAAATTCTGCTGTTTTAGCCTGCTTTCCTGGGGAAAGATGAAGGCTTATGGGAGTGTGTTGTCTGTGTGTGTGCGTGTGTTTGTATCCTGAAACTTGCCAAGCAGCTACTAAGGAGAGGTAGAGGTATAGCAATATGCATACTCACCCTTTATGCTAGAAGGGGGTGGGTTGTCAGCACCATGCCCTGGCCTCTTTCCACCCAGGAGAGAGACCCAGTACCCATTCTACAGGAAGCTGGGTGGGACTTGAAGCCACTCTGGATGGGTCAGGAAAATCCTACCCCCACCGAGGTTCAAGTCCAAGGCTGTGTGTGTGTGTGTCTCTGCACTGACTACACTATCCCCACCACGTGTTTGTGTTTGTGTGTGTGTATGTGTGTCAACTTAACTTCTGAACAGTTTAACTGATTTAGTCATCTTTGGTATGGACATTATGCCATTAGAAGCAAAGAAAGTTCTATTCTTTAACCCTTCAGCACTAGCCTTTGTGCACCAGTACATTAAATTTAAAACTTTTCTGTCCTGGGTAGTATTTGGAATTTTGACCCCAGAACCGATGAATGATTAATTTTTTACATTTCTTGAAAAAATTTAAAAGAATTTATCATAGAGACTTGATGTTATATGCAGTTAACAGATCTTCAAAAAATGAAAACCTGTGACTATATTTAGACTGGTGCCTAACTGTAGTCAGAGGTTTTGATTAATGCAACTAGTGAACACATTCTGGTTTTTCTAAATGTGCTTATATTTTACACTCTGAGCACTGGCAGTTCTGAAACAGCTGAGAAGTGAACTGCCATACATAATAGTAAACTTGAAGTGTTCCTACCAGTGATTTAATTGTTGTAACTGCTCTGATGCACTACATACAGCCAACTGCAATTATGACACAATTTATACAGTAAGATAGCTGGAGCATTCTAAGTTACCAGGGACAGATGGCTCTATTCCATTGCCTTTACCTGTGCTGGTGTCCAAAGATCTGTGTTACCAAATGCTTCACTGTCCATTGCTAAAGTAGCCAGTCCTTCCAGTATGTCCAAGGGGCAGAATTTCAGTCCTCCCAGAGATTTGGAAGCTTTGCTATCAAAGAAGTGTAAGGTAGAATCAAAATTTCATGAATTATTGTGTTTGTTAGCTTACCTGTCATTCATTATGTGTTTATCTTACTGTGCATGGCCTTCAGAGCAGTTCTTTTCACTACCACCTACCGGCCATTATGGTGCAGGTATCTTCCTGGACATATTTGCTTGGCATTGTTGTATCATGTATTACATATTTGCTGACTAATTCTTTGGAACAAGCAGTGATTAGGAAGGGTTTGATCTGGAGTTCCGGGAAATACAGTGATACCATTTTTGGTTAGATATTATTTTATGAAGAGTGAGCTGCTCTCTCTCTTGTCATAATGAATCACCTAGTTTTCATTCCTAAACATGAGGGCGTTTGCAGTGGGAAGTTCCTTACAGATGACCAAAAAATTTTTCTGTACATGTTTTTATGCTTTTCTGGTCATCAGAGATGAACTTTCAAACATGCTAATTATTGTTTATAAAATCTTGCAAAATTTTAACCCCCCCCCCCCCATATAGTAGGGCACACCCACATTATTACCTGTGGCAATGTTGGTAAACCTCACTGACATTGTGTGCTTGTAAATAATTGAACAAAAATAGAAGAACATTATTTCTCAGTGACGTCAGTATGCAACACATGAATGCAAAATCAATGTATCAACCAATACGTGCACTTCGTACAATTCAAGTCATGAAATTTATCAATCTCCTACATGTTTTGGCACCATGATGCCATTCTCAGAGAGCCTTTTAGAATAAAGGAATACAAGTCCAACATGCTGATCTAGGTACTGCATCGCCCTCACTGGAATGATTAAAAATATTAACATAACAATGTCTTGATTTTAAGAATATGCATGGTATGAGCAACGCAAATACAAATGCAACATCCATTTTTGGAACACAATCACATTTTAATTCCCATATAGTGCTTCAAAAAGAGTTATTTGTTGGCTTGTGATGATGGCAGTGATGAAGACAGTGCTGTGTTGTTATACTGTGCACATAACAATAGTAGAGGGGTTAAGTCAAGGAAAATTAGATATGTAGCATGAGTAAGGATAATAAAAAAATAAACTTGTTGGAAGAGGGAAGGAAAGGAACATTCTTGGAGACTTAGGTCAAAGGTAGACATTAAAATGGTTATTAGAAAAATGTAGAATAATGATGTGGATTGATTAACATTGTCTTACTTGTGAACACACTGACCAACCATTGAGAACCATAACAAGAGTAGAATTTCTTGGTCTAGCAAGAGATTAGCAGTTTTCTATGCCTGCACACTGATTGGCAGCAGTACCATCCATATCCCTCTTCACAAATATCAGTATTGTTTTACACAGCATAATGAGCAGATTACACTGTCTGAACTTGAACTGTCAGTTTGTATCTCAAATAGTCACCATTTCTTTTTGTTAGGTTACTTTCCAAACTGAGAAAGTATTTTGCACTTTCATTTTGTGTGTTCATCTGTGGCTCCTCAATGCAGTTATGGTATTTTGTCATCTGTTTTTAGATTTGCCTTCTGGTTCCGTTCATCTGGTGTAAACTGGCTGCAGCATTATGCTGGTGTTAAGTCATATGAATGGTCTTGATATTCAGGCAACAATTGCTGTGTCTAGAGAATTTCATACCCCAACTGTATGAATGTAAAACATGTGAAATTTACAAGTTTGTGGGGAAAGAAATGGACTCTGTTTGTGGCTCAACTTACATCCAGCCTGTAATTCAGATGCTGTATGTACTTAAACATTAGCTTTTGATAACTGTTATACTGACACCACTGTCTAGGAGTACAGCGTGTCCTGTAAGCTAATCCTAAACAAGTAAACTTCGCTGACTCAAATGTAGTGAATGTGAAGGCCAATAAATCTTTCCTGGCAGCCACCTATTTGCTTCTGAGATTGCTGCACAGTGTTATTGAAATACAAGTGTGCACCAATATGGTGGGTTATTTTAGCATGTCAAGACATGGAAGATCTTAAATTTCTAGCATGTTCAGATACATGGTACCATTTATTGTTTCTTCTGTACAGAAGAACGTACCTACAATATTGATACTTGTTCAAACCATACAGGCTGCATATATGCATCCTATATAGTGATATTTTTTGAGTTCGATTACACTTCTCTGAGGAGAAGTTTTTTAAAGAATGATGTGGAGTGCAAAAATATTGTTTCACATTATAAACAGTTACAATAAAAACATCAAAACCACAGTTACATTTGCTGAAGTTGTGTTGGAGTTCACATGGTGACACCTGAATTACAGGTTGGGTGTATGCTGAGCTATACACAAACCTCATATCAAAATGGTACTCCAAAAGTAACGAAAATATGAGGGGGTGCTGATAAGTCCTTAGCCCGACCTATTTCCTTATGTCGTAGGAGGGAATCGATGTTGTCGTTGGAAAGAGGGATCTGTTCATGTGCCGAATAGAAAAAATTTTCTCGTTATAGAGGCTGAAAGGAAGCATGTCAGGCGACATGCATCATCGTATGCCACCGTCAAAAACTAGGTGGCCCAGTTTAGACGTGGTGATATTTCCACCTATGATGCGCCTCGTCCTGAATGACCTAAAAAAAGTGATCAGCCCGGAGATTATTGATCAAATTCAGGAGCTAATCTTGGAAGACCGCCGAATTTCTGCTAAATCAATAGCTGAGCAACTGGGCATCTCACGTGAGCGGGTGGGTTGGGTCCATCATTCATGAAGATTTGGACATGCGGAAGCTCTCCGCGAAGTGGGTTCCGAAATGCCTGAACGCGGATCAAACACGTCAACGGTGCCTGTCATCTGAGCAAATTTGGAATTTTTTCGGCGCGATCCAAATGATTTCTTGTCGCATCGCGATTGGTGACCATGCACGAAGCCTGGTTATATGACTATGACCCGGAGACAAAGCAACAATCAATGGAGTGGCGGCAAAGCGGCTCACCCCACCTCAAAAAAATCCGAGTGCAAAAATCCTCTGGAAAATTTCTCGCCTAGATTTTTTTGGTTATCAAGACGGCATTCTCATCGTTTATCTTTCAAAGGACCAAACTATCAACGAGGAGTATTATTCATCTCTGTTGGTGCCACTGAAGGACATTTTGAAGGAAAAACGCCGCGAGAAGGTCACCAAGGGGGTATTGTTCTTGCACGACAATGCCCCGGCTCACCGGGCACTTGCAACCCAGAAGAAACTGGCCTACCTGGGCTTTCAGTGTCGTGATCACCCACCATATTCTCCGGATCTGGCACCGTCGGACTACCACCTGTTCCCTGGACTGAAAAACAATTGAAAGATCGCCATTTTTCGTCCGACGTGGAGGTCATTGCTGCCGCGGAGACTTGTTGGACGGACAACCTTCTGAAATTTTTTTGAGTGGCTTGCATAAGTTAGAGCAACGGGCTAAGGAGTGTATTGTGCTTCGTGGGGAGTATGTTGAATAAATCACGAGTCTGGTCGCTGTAGCTTGTTTTCTTCCTGGTCAGGCTAAGGACTTATCACCCCCTTGTGTGTATGTTGTCCCTTATCTTGTGTTAAGCAAATTTTTAAAAGTTTAATACTATTATTCTGTTATGGAAAAATCAGTTTTACCTGTATGCACTAGGATGTATCTTCTCAATTATGGTGCGGTTGAAACCACATAATATATGTTGTAATGCTACCAGATCATAGCACGTGTAGTCTTCAGGCTCTTTGGCTGCCCAGCTGTTGTGGACCTGTTCTGCTAGGGCAGAGAGCTGAAAGACAAACATAAGAATCAAGGGCTGCACAGAGTGACACAGTATGTAATTCTGTTGTATAATAGGTCTCTTAACTGTTAATTCTTTTAGAGAAGGTAACATTTAGGGCAGTGATGATTCTTAAACATGGCTTAAACATGGTAAAATAATACAGTTCTCTAGTTTTACTGGGTACGTTGGATTATGCAGGTGATACTGAATATGTATGTAAACAATTTTCATGTTTTCTCCCGTGCAATTATTACATTAAAATTGATAAAAACAAACCAACGCACGAACATAAGATTGCTGCATACAGATTTTACGTAAACAGGTGGGCTGCTCTCCCTTTAACAGAGGCAAGCAAAACAAAAGAATGGAACATAATAATGAACACAGCTGTTATGAATGGATTCTCCGTCAGGACAATTGAAAAACTA
>Ga0123357_10012135_pt1 | contig 11105 bp, 4 predicted proteins | sample TergutEmb28metaG_FD_89873 | JGI IMG/M metagenome (GOLD analysis project Ga0123357, IMG submission 89873) | Embiratermes neotenicus P4 segment gut microbial communities from Petit-Saut dam, French Guiana - Emb289 P4 | ecosystem: Host-associated > Arthropoda: Insects > Digestive system > Gut ... | reverse complement strand
TAGACTATTACATCAAACATTATCAAGAGCTGGCGGACGCTAAAGTCATTACGGGCGATATTGCTTTGATACATCTTATGGACCTGTATGTTAAGACAGATAATGCCGGCGAAAAGGCCGTACTGGCTGAGGCGATTAAAAAGACGGGGATAAGCGGACAACAATTTGTCGATAAGTTCCTGGCAAATAAACTTAAAGAATCTCTGGGTCTGATAAATTCCATTTATCCTCAAGACAGGCTTGACGCCGTCAGGTACATAATGGCATTGGACGAAATGGGTATTTTGGATATATCGCAAGATACGCCGGCAATCCGGACAATTAAAGATAATGTCATTCTTGCTTTGGACGATATTTCAAGGCAAATAGCCGACGATATAAATTTCGGCAGACAGATGAATGGTTTCGGCATTTTGGCGAATCGAATTTTAAAAGTAATAACCTTGGGTAAATACGACTTTAATTTGAGAAAACAATTCGAGCTCAAATTGGAAGCGCAGGACGCCTTGAAGAAATTGCTTAAAGATTTGAATAATAAAAACGGCGCCGCCTTCTTCAGACAGGAACAGGCTAAACCGGATAATTCTTCCGGCAACAATGGCAACAATGCCGGAAAAGTCTACTTGGTAGCGTGGCCGTTACTGTTGTTCTTTGCCGCCAAGATCTCGCCTATACTGTTCTTAGTCGGCGTGTCTTTTGTAGCAGTGTGGACGATAATTAAAATCAAGCAAATGATCAACAGGACAAAAGATGCAAAGCTTGCCGGCGAACAAAAGGCGGCAGAGGCAGCCGTACGGAAAGCTGCGGCGGATAAAGCTGCCGAAGAAGCAGCCGCAAAAGAACAAAAGGCAGGAGAGGCGAGAAAAACGATATTTGAGGCTGAGGAAGGACGCAATTTGACATGGACAGCCGGCATAATCAAAAAAGAAGCCATACCCCAAATGATTGACGAGCCGGTGAGAGAAGCTATTGCATATTTATCCGAGCGCAACATACCCACCATAATAAGCGGACTTTATTATAAAACAAGCGACAGGCCTTTGGTGAATATCGGGATAGATTATGACAGTTTATCCGCGGAGAACAAGCTTGTGGCGGACAGATTGGTGAGAGCCGGGCTGGCCGTTATACGGGAACCCGACAAACATATGAACCTTAGGAGTTTATCCTTGACTTTAAATATAAAAAAGACCGACTTTGTAGAGGATGTAAGCAAGCAAATGTTAGAGTTGGTTAAAGACTTTAAACTTCAAGATATTCCGGAGAAGTACATGACCGAGGAAGAAAGGAGGTCGGTTGAAGCTGTTGCCGCCAAGAAGGAGCTTCTTGCGAAAAATAGCTTTGCTGCAGATGAGACTACAATGCGTATGCCGGTTGCGGATATAAATAATGCGGCCGACAGGCTCAGTAAAGCCGGAATAATTATTCCGAAAGATTATAAAATACCTTCAAGAATAATAGCAAGAATAGCCGAAGACGATATGTGGCTTGGGACGATTAAAGATTTGTTCAACCAAAGAGGAGTTGCCTTCAATATTAAAACCATTGTGAATCCTCCGGTCGGCACAATTGTTTTAAAGAAACTTTTTGATTCGATAAAACCGGGAGCAATACTGGAGAACTGGATGGCAATGAGCATATACGGAGAACGGATACCCGCTATAGCCGGCGACATACCGATATTGGTCGAAGGATACGATATTTCCGATAATGCGATAAGAACGACTACTTCTATGGCCGGCGAAGGACTTAAGGCCGCGATATTACAGAGAGTCAGAGCTGACGACACCCTCGCAGGATATGTGCAGCTGAGACCTACGACCACCGTTCCCGTTACTTACGGCGGAAGGACATATTACGTGAAAGTCGAGCATTATGTTCTGGCCGGGCAGTATGCCGGCAAAGATTTGTTAGACGGCTATCCGGTAATCAAGACAAGAGTCGTAATACATAAAGGACTTGAAAAAGCTGTTTTGGCTTCAAATCCTTCTGTCGCTAAAGAAATGACAGACGCAATATACAATCGCGTATATTACAATTCCGCAAAATATTTTGCGGCGGATATTAAAAACGACAGAAAGAGACTGCAGAATGATTTGTCGGCGACAGGAGTCGGACTGATCTCATATAATGAAGGCCTTGACGACGGCAGAATCGACGACAGCGTCGTCGTAGGTGAAAAAATGGGCGCAGGAATACTCGAATTGACTGCCGCGGATAAGAAGAGATATTTAAATGACGACGGCACTGTTATCAGAGAAAATATACCCGAATTGCTCGCAAAGAGGGGCGCGGTTGCGGAAATAGGAAATGACTGGCAGAGGCCGGGATACGAATACGCGCTTGCGCTTGATGCCGGCAGATTAAGATTGGTAAATGCCGGTCCTATCTCAAGATATATGGACAACGAGAAGTCTAAAAACGTTTCCGTGGTGAGAATATCAAGCAAAGAACTCGGAAAAACAATAGAAGCCTTGTGGCAGGACAAGCAGAACAGAACCGAAACGCGCGGAACCGAAATAACCAAAATAAGAAATCTGATCAATACGGGCAAAGAGCTGAAAAAGATCGCCGCTCTCAAAGCTTCGGACTTACTGAACCCTGACGGCAGCGTGAATAAAGATCTGATACAGAGGACTTATCAGGTAGGCTTTAGCGGAATATACGCGGATATGACCGGTGTTTCGGCGGATAAGGCCGGGATGATTCTGAAGGCTATAGCGGCGGCTTCAAAAGAGTATGGAATAGACACGCAGAATTATGTCATATTTGATGCAAGCGAAAATGAAAACGCCGTCGCAAATAATTTGGAAATGATACGTTCTTTCGCCTCTCTTCTCGACGCCGACAAAATAACGCCGGTTGTCAGAGCAACGGGCGACGATACTAAGGCGGCTGATGTTGAAAGAGCCTTAGGAAATCTCACTAATGCGGCTGTTGAACTGACAGCTATAAACTCGGGAGACGAGTTATCGACGGTGCAGGGCAGAATCGTATCCGTGTTTATGAGCAATACAAGCGGAATCTCGAAAGATAAACCCAAGGTCAGCGGAGCGGCAAAGAGATACCGTGCCGTGTACAAGAGGGCGCTGTCATCGGACTATATGTTGAATATCGATCCGAAGAATATCGGAATGCTCAAACCTTTCATGAGCTTCAACGATAGCGAAGCTGTTGATTTTAACGCTATGATAGCCGCGCTGGAGAAAGCCGGAATTGCAAAAGACAGCGTTGTTTACCAGTATGTACTTAAGAGCAGAGATACGGGTACGGCCGAAAGTTTTGCCGCGGCTAAGGCGTATCTCAGAGCTTCTGTGGAGAATTACCTTGAGAGAGAGCATATCAAAACTATCAAAATTACGGGTGATAATAGTATCACGAGGAGCGACTATAACAGGATTGTCGCGGTGAGCGACAGAAACGCGATAAGAGCCGTGTTGCTCTATATGTCTGTAAACGGCGAAGAAATAAATACCGGAAAGATTAAACAGATACTCGATGCCCGGAGACAGCTGCTCAAAGGCAAAATGACGCTTACGCAGCTTAGAACAGACGCCAATGAACTTATAAACAGAATCATTGCCGACCCGCTTAATGCAAAGGAATCTATGGATAAGGTAAAGGAAGCGTTCCTCATTCTCAACGATATGCTGCCGATTGTACCGGTAATAGACCAATTCTTTGATAACATGCAATACGGAACAAAGGAAGCTCGTGAAGGACTGAACAGACTTCTGACAGCGGCATAATTTTTACGCAGCGCGGTATGTTGACAGCCCCTTCGCTCTTAGCCGTATGACGGCAGTGCGAGGGGGCTGTGTTTTTGTATATGATGCACTGCTTGCTTTTTAGAATCCTTCCCCCTTGCGGGGAAGGGACTTTGAAAGGCGGAGTCTTGAAAAGAGGGTTAGGGGTTGCCGTTGATGGGAAAGCCATACCTTAATGTATGACTACGACAAATACATATTCATGCATTTGGGGTGGTTAAAAGGCTAGGATTGTATTTATGATTTGTTCTTCTTCTCGCCCTTTACGTCCATTTTGATTGAGTCCATAAACTTTGAGGCGAGTTCTTCGTTGTCTTTAGTGCTGCGGTATATGTCCATTATCTGCCAAAATGAAGTTTCGTTTTTTATAAGCTGCGCTTTGATTCCGAAATTCTTGCCGTCTTTCGTGAAAGAGCCTTCCAGGCGTATTCCTTTGTTGCCGTCTATCTCATTTTCAAGCGTACTATACTTCAGAGCGTAGTCCTTAAACGAATTTATTATTGAATCTATTCCGCTTTCAATGTTCATTTCTTCGGCATAACGGGCATAAATCACCGTATAATCGGCTTTTTTATACGAGCCGCCAAAGAAGAAAATTTCTTTTATTGCGCCTTTGAGATTTTCTTTGGCATAGCGCTCGTTTTTATCGTTCCTCGCAAGCGCCGGCGCGTCCACGGACACCAGAGCCTCTTTGACATGCTGCGCGCGCGGCACATTTTTCTTGTCTTTAGCGATTACTGATAAGCTGCCGTATGCAAGAATTATCAGCAGTGCTATGAAAACCAAGCCTATGAGCGATTCTTTTCGCAGTCTCATTTCTTATTACCCGCGGGAATATCTTTTGTTTCGGGATCAATCACAACAGAGTTGATAAAATCCAGAGCCGTCTTTTTATTTTCTTCCGAAAAAGGAAATATGGTAAGTATCTGCCACAGGCGGGAATCTCTTTTTACGTAAATAGCCTCAAGACCGCGCTTGCCGCCGTCTATTTCAAGAGTGCCCGACAGCTTTACCGACTCCGCTCCGTTTTCGTTTGTTTCCGTTTTATTAAATTCAAAGTTATAATTTTTGAGCGTCTTCTCAAGATCCGATACGGCCTCGGCGAGCTCAGGCGGCATCTTATATTTCATGAATATCACCGAGTATTCGGCTTTTCTGTGAAAAACGCCGTAAACCGATACGTCATAAACAGTTGCCTTAAGCGCTTCGGCCATCTTTTTTTCATTTACGGTTTTCTCTTCCAGCCTCGGAGCCGTTATTTTAATATGCGCGTCCGCTATGTACTGCTCTTTTGCGTTGTTTTTTGCGGATCTAAACTGCATTCTCGCATTGAAAAAAATCACCCCCGCAGCGACAAAAGCCACCAGTATCCAAATAGTTGTTCTCGAACTCATGAATCTCATCCTTTTTTTGTAATAACCCTCTCCCGCAAGGGGCGAGGGAAACGGCTACTACGAACTACAACAGGACTTTACTATTTTCACTTTTAACTTTGAACTTTTCACTTTTTCGTTCCTAATTTTCTATAATATACAACAAAATCGTGGTGAAAACAAAATGATAAAAGTCGCCGTCGCGACAACCATACGAAAAAAAAACATCTCGCCGGCATCTTCCCTCACTCTGCCCTCCCCGATGGGGGGCACGAAGACACTTTGGCATCCGTCGTTTGAAATAAAAAAAATAAAAGATAAAATGCTTACGATAAATTTAAAGAGGGCGCGTTGTTTGGAAGCGTCCGGTTAAATAAAAGAAATCAAACGGAGAAAAAATGAAAAAATTATTAACGGGATTTTGCCTTGTCGCGGTTTTTGTTTTTGTAAGCGCAAATGTTTACGCGCAGGTGGACGTCAGCAGTTTTACTTACTTTCAAAATCTGACAACGGGCGCCGACGGCTATGATATTTCGCTGACTTCGAATATCGTTTTTACAAGCAATTTAGGAAACTCGTTCAGCGGGACAATAAGAGGAAACGGATATTCGTTAAACGGCAACAATACTTTCTCCGGTTTGAAAATTCGCGGAACCGCCGCGACAAAAGACATTTTATTCGACGGGGATATAACATTCGTTAATTTCTTAAATTCGGTGGGAAGCTACGGAACAGCGGCGCAGGGAGGAGGATTGTTTATTGCCGGTTCGGCGCAGCAAACAACCGGCGGAACAGCCGGCACCGGAACGTCGATGTTAACATTTTCAGAAGGGACGGTGAATTTTATAAACGACAGAGCGCTTTCCAGCGCTTACGGAGCAATCTCGCAAGGCGGCGGATTATTTGCCGCGGGTTCGGCGTCAAGCAATAAAAACGGCGCGGGCAGCAATATAAGCGCCGGCGGAATAACGGCAATAGCTTTTACAAGCTCGACGGTAAATTTTACAAGCAGCAGCGCGACTTCCGGAACTTACGGGACAATTTCGCAAGGCGGCGGATTATTTGCGGGAGGCTCTGTGTCCGGCGGCGCATATAGCGACGGTATTAATATAAGTGACGGCGGAACAGCGACAATAAGCTTTACAAGCTCGACGGTAAATTTTACGGGCAATAGCAGCGCGTCTGCCGGCGGTTCTCTTGTGGCTGCGGCGCAAGGCGGCGGATTGTTTGTAGGCGGTTCGGTGTCCGGCGGCGCATATGGCACCGGCGTTAATATAAGCAGCAACGGAACGGCGACAGTCAATTTTATAGATTCGAATATCAACATTGCCGGCAACATTGCCGGAACCGGCGGCGGAATATTCGCGGCGGGCTCGCTTGCGGCCGGCACTGCCGCCTCGTCGGCAAGCGGCGGAGAGGCTGTAATAAATTTTATAAATTCTACGGTAAACTTCACCGGCAATACGGCAAATCTTCTTGGCGGAGCGATATATATTGACGGGAATTACGCCTCGGACGGAGCAACGGCGGAGAACGGAACCGCGGTAATAAAGTTTGCGTCTTCAACGGTAAGTTTCACAAGCAATACGGCAAATAACGGCGGAGCGATATACGCTGTAAACGGTTCAAGCATTGTGTTTGACAATACGAGCGTGGAATTTTTGTGGAATAATTCGAAAGCAGGAAACGGCGTAGTATATTGGGACGAGACGTCATATATGGGATTAAGAAGCGCCGATATAACAAGAGCTGTAGGCAATACGGCAAATAACGGCGGATTTTTGTATTTGGATAATCAGGGATTGTGGACTTTTGAAGGCGTTGAAATGTCAAGCAATGCGGCCCGGAGCGGGAGCGGCAACGGCAACGGCGGAGCGCTGTGGGCCGGCAACGGCACGGAGCTTGTTTTTGACGGAGCGAATTCTGTTTTCAATTATAACACCGCCGCGACAAACGGCGGAGCGATATACGGCAGCGGTTCGAGGTTATCATTTATCGGAAGCGCGATAAATTTCGGCAACAATAAATCAGTGGGCGGAACAGGCGGCGCCGGCGGAGCGCTGTGGCTTGGCAACGGCACGGAGCTTGTTTTTGAAGGAGTCAATGCGGTTTTCAATTATAATTCCGCAGGGACGAACGGCGGAGCTATATACAACGGCAATTCAAATGTGTCATTTGCCGCAAGCACGGTAACTTTCAGCACCAATACAAGCTCTTCAGGCTCCGGCGGAGCGATATACGCTTATTATTCGACAACGACTTTTACGGACGCGAATGTAACCTTTGGCGGCAATACGGCTACGAATTACAGCGGCGGAGCGATATACTCTTATTATTCAACAATGACATTTACCAACGCGAATATAATGTTTGGCGGCAATACGGCAAAAAATTACGGCGGAGCGATATATGTTTATTATTCGACAATGACGTTTACGGACGCGAATGTAACCTTTGACGGCAATACGACTACAAGTTTCGGCGGCGGAGCAAAATCCAATGATTCTCCAAAGAAATCATTTGCCGGGAATACGGGGAATTTCAGCGGCAATACAGCGTTGCCGGTTACGGCGGAGCTATAGGCAACAGCAATAATTCGACAATAACTTTCACGGATACGGATATAGCCTTTGACGGCAATAATGCCGGCGGTGACGGCGGAGCGGTGTATAATGCTAATAATTCAAATATATCATTTACCGGAAGCACGGTAACTTTCAGCAGCAATACGGCGGTAGGCTCCGGCGGAGCAATAGCCGGCTATAACGGTTCGGCAATAACTTTTACAAACGCGGATGTAATTTTCGGCGGCAATACGGCAAATAACGGCGGAGCGGTATTAAACTATAATAATTCCGCAATAACTTTCATAAACGCAAATATAACCTTTGGCGGAAATAAGGCCTACAGCGACGGCGGAGCGATGTACAATTATCTAACCGATCAGATTTTTACCGGAAGCACGGTGACATTCAGCGGCAATACGGCGGAAAACAACGGCGGAGCAGTGTTCAATACCGTTTCAACAATGACATTTACGGGCACAAATGCGATATTCAGCGGCAATACGGCGACAAACGGTTACGGCGGAGCATTGTATATATCAAGCGGCGCGGTAATCTTTAACACGGACGGCGCAGAGGTATTGTTTACCGGAAACACGGCGTCCGGAAAACCGAACGACGTATATCTGGACATAGGCGGAAAGCTGAATATAAGCGGCTCGAACGCGATAAGATTCGAAGACGGGATATTAAGCGAGACAAGCGGAAGCGGCATAGAGATAAATAAGAGCGGCAGCGGAGCGATTTATTTGGGCGGAGATAGCGAGGTATGGGGCGATTTTAACATAAGCGGCGGTGACATTGTAATGCTTGCCGACGCGACATATAAAGGAAAAGGGTTAGATCTTGGAAGCATAAGCGCGTTGGATATGCACAACGGTACTGTAAATACGGTAGAAGTAGACGGTAATTTTAAAAGTATGACAGATTTGAAGATGGACATATTTTCTAACGGGACAAATGACGAGATAAAAGCAGGAAGCGCGGATATAGGCGGGAACATAGATATTTTTGCCGGAGTAGGCCCGTATTATCATGAAGAGTACGATTTGATAATAACAAGCAATAATTTGAACGGGGTATTCGCAAGCAGTTCGGTAATTGCGACGGACAGCAGCCGCTTGGTATACGAGCTGAAATATGAAAACGGAATAGTAAAGCTGATATTGGACGGAGTAAATGTTGCGGATTTCACAGACTTGAAACCGCTGACATACAATCAAAGCGAGACTTCAAAAGCGTTTAAAAAAATATCCGAAAATCCTGGAAATTGGGCGCAGATATTGAATACTATGCTGGTGAAGCAGAACAGCGGAACCGACGCTGACATAGCTGCGATAAAGGATTTTCTGGCAAGGACGTCGGGATATTTCCTGGCGAACGCGATAAGAAATATGGCGGCAGATAGTCCCAACAATGAAGTATATGACAAAATAAGAAACCACATAGAAGAACACAAGACAAACAACGGATTGTGGGTACAGTTGAGAGGCGGTTTAGAAAGCTTTAAAAAAGATGAAAATTCGCTGGAAGATTATAATGACACCTCTTACGGAGTGATGTTCGGACTCGACAGATTTTTGGCGGATAAGATGTTGGGCGGAGACGTAATGTGGGGAATATACGGAAGAGTAAACAAAGATAACATAGAACAAGGGCAGAGCAAAGCTGACGGAACCAAGACCGGATTGGGATTGTACGGAGGGTATATAAGGGACGCATGGGAACTGAAGGCGATGCTGTTAGGGGAATATGACGCAGTGAGCACGGAAAGAGCGGACTATGCCGGAGAGGCGGCGAAAGCGGATATAAACGGAGTAACGGTAAGTGCGGATATAGAAGCGGCTCTAAAGATATGGCTGGATGATAATACGCATTTTAGGCCTTATGCCGGCGTAGAGGCGGCGAATACTTCCTACGGAGGATTTAAGGAAAGCGGCGGCGGAATATACGATTTGGACACGCAATCCGGCAACTATTTGAGGACAGCAGGCAGGGTAGGATTAGGTTTTGATTATGAGAAGGGAATATGGATATGGTATGCGAATGTGGAAGGTAAATATATATTTGACGGAACAAAGCCGGAGATAACAAGCCAGTTTGCGGATACCGGAATAGATTTTAACAGCAGGGGAGCGGAGGAAGGAAGAATACAGATAGGAGCGGGATTGGGAGGAGAAGTAAGGATAGCGGAAAATTGGAAGTTATTTGCAAACGGGAAATATTATGCGGCTGAAAGATATGAGAACTTGTACGGGAATATAGGGGTAAGATATTTGTTCGGAAAAAAGAATAGCGAAAAAAAAGAGGCTGCGAGAAGCCCTAAATGCAGATGCTGCCCGGAATGTAAGTGTGACGGCAAATGTTGCGCAAAAAAAGAGAAAGAGGCCAAAGAAGCCTGCGTTGCTCCCGCCGCAGAAACCGCAGTAACGGCAGCGCCTGAAACTCCCAGTAAGATTGAAGAAGTAAAGGCGCCTGAAGAAATGCCTGAAAACAAAGCGATAAGCGACGAAGAGATGGCAAAACAGAAGGTTGAGGCTGAAGAAAGAAGAAATAGACCTATGCTTAAGACATACACGCTGACAACGCGTTTCAAAACGAACAACGCCGAGCTTACCGCCGAGTTTAAGGAGCAGATAGACGAAATAGTCGGAGAGCTCAACAGGTATGACTACAAAAAGATAACGATAGAAGGGCATACGGACAACACCGGTTCAAAAGAATGGAATAAGATATTATCCAGAAACAGGGCAAGAAGCGTGTACGTCGAGTTCATAAACGCGGGAATTCCCGCGGAAAAAATAATTTATGAAGGTTTTGCGGACACAATGCCGGTAAAGAGCAACAAGACGGCGGAAGGAAGAGCGGCAAACAGAAGAACCGAGGTCTTTGTAGAATAACATAACGGCAGATAGTAGATAAACTTCCATAAAAAATCCGTCGGAGTAAAACTTCCGTCGGATTTTTTTGTTTATATATATAAACCGCCGTTGGTCGTACTTTTGTAATACTCCTGAATTTTCTATAATATACAACAAAATCGGGGCGAAAACAAAATAATGATAAAAATTACCGACCTTTGCAAATCCTTCGGAAGCAGGGTGTTGTTCGATAATCTCAATCTCAGCGTAAACGCAAAAGAAAAAGTCGGGCTTGTGGGAAGAAACGGCCACGGCAAGACTACTCTTTTTAAAATACTGCTCGGTGAAACGGATTATGACTCCGGCATAATCAGCATGCCGAAAAACTATAAAATAGGCTATTTGCAGCAGCATATAAGCTTTACAAAGCCGACGGCCGTAGAGGAAGCGTGCCTTGCGCTTGAAAAGAGCGACGGCGAAGAGAAGTGGAAAGCGGAAAAAGTGCTCTCCGGGCTGGGCTTTTCGGTTTCGGACATGCTT
>Ga0123357_10012134_pt1 | contig 11105 bp, 6 predicted proteins | sample TergutEmb28metaG_FD_89873 | JGI IMG/M metagenome (GOLD analysis project Ga0123357, IMG submission 89873) | Embiratermes neotenicus P4 segment gut microbial communities from Petit-Saut dam, French Guiana - Emb289 P4 | ecosystem: Host-associated > Arthropoda: Insects > Digestive system > Gut ... | reverse complement strand
CACTCACAAGCGTCCGCCACCTGTCTCTATCCTGGGCCAGCCCATTCCAGTCCATATACCCACATCCCACCTCCTGGAGATCCATCCTAATATTATCCACCCATCTACGCCTAGGTCTCCCCAGTGGTCTCTTTCTGTCCGGTTTCCCCACCAAGACCCTATACACCCCCCTCTCCTCACCCATACGCGCCACATGCCCAGCCCATCACATTCTTCTCGATTTTATCACCTGCACACTATTGGGTGAGGAGTACAAATCATTTAGCTCCTCGTTATGCAGTCTCCTCCATTCCCCCGTTACCTCGTCCCTCCTAGGTCCAAATAAAGTCCTAAGGACTAGTGAATATAACTCTGCGTGACAAAGACGAGAAGTATTTGGCGAAGATTGTGCGATTTGAAATTTTCTCGACTATGCCACTTTAAACGCGGGTTTTTTTTTTTGTTCTGGTTATGGTACTGTGTAGCCTTGTAGTCTTTCCCAATCTTTACAATTAAGATGTGGAAAAAAGTTACTCCGAAACGCTCTAACCACCTACCAGTGTCGACGATGTCAAATCCCAAAGATTAAAATCTACATTTGATAAGAGAATTGCTTTGAATTTTGGCTGGAACCACACGTGTCAGAGAGACACGCAGACACACACATGATGTCCCATTTGGTTAGTTATAACGTACATTCCTATGCCAGTGGTGGATTCACACAATTATCGAGTAAAACTTTCTGTCTTCTTGTCAGTGATTCCCGGATACACTGTTCGAGCAGTCTGTATTGGATTTGTGTCTGGCAAATTACGTGTAACACTGAAGCTAGTTCCCTTGCACTGTCTCCCTTTCCGTCATCCATTCATCATTTTGTCAATTTACTCATCACTACCCCTAAAATGTGAAAAAGTCTTGATTGAGTCCGTTCTGCACCCGCCACCTTTCAAGCCGAAAAAAGGCAGGATTTATTAATCCGCTTTTGCCACAGAATCATAGCCTAGAAAGTTATTCACACGAACTTTTTAATCTTCATTTTGTTCACCATTATCAAACTACGCAATTAAGACTTGCCTCTCTGATAGAAATATTAAACGTTAAAATATAATCAAAATCAATGCTTATAATCATTAATAGAGCTCGAAATGTTGCATGAGGATGTTCCATGACACCGATCCAATCTTCATTTCCCCATGGACCGGGAATGCAAGTATGTCAGTTATCGCCCAATTTATTACTTCTGACAATTATATTATTCTTATTAAATAAACATGTCACATTATCGCCTTTACTAGCAGACCCTTAGAATTGTTGAAGAATAAGAGACCAACTTGATGTCACAATTTATTGAGTTTTATTTCACTTCTTCTATGCTCAACATGTTTCAGATATTAATACATCCATCACCAGGAGCTGCGACTTTTCAACTGTATCACCACATTGGTTGTGTGTTCTTGCTTCCATGTGTGTTGGAGTTTCGGTGTGGTTGGGTTGGGGTGGTATCTGTGTTGCAGGCTGGAGCTTCAGCCTGCAACACGGATACCACCCCAACCCAACCACACCGAAACTCCAACACACATGGAAGCAAGAACACACAACCAATGTGGTGATACAGTTGAAAAGTCGCAGCTCCTGATGATGGATGTATTAATATCCGAAACATGTTGAGCATAGAAGAAGTGAAATAAAACTCAATAAATTGTGACATCAAGTTGGTGTCTTATTCTTCAACTATCACAATGATGCACGGTCCAATATACATAAGATTTACCTTAGAATTGTATACTGATCGCGTAGCTTCTTACGCGTCTTTGTATGAGAAGGGGAATGGCGACGTCAAATCTAAGGGTGTCCAAACAATGGAGGCGGAGGCATATTTTTATACAAAAAGAGTGCACAGATTTGTCACGCATATTCCGTTTCATTTTCACCTCTCTCACAAACACAACAACTAAGTGTACTGCTGTGAAGTGTTCTGCGACCCACCACAGCACACACAGCTTCATCCAGGCACATTCTCAAGCTACATACAGCCAAAACCTTATCGAAGACGCAATCATAGTGTTGTGCTATGTAGCCCGTATCACAGAAAATATGATGGAATTATAAGATTTTTCACTCTACTGTATATTACTGCAGATTATGGATTAACAACTGCTATCTGGAAAACATCTTAGTAGAACGAAACAAAAAGTTTTAGTCAGCACATCGTAATAATAGTAATAATAATAATATAAGCATAATAACATTAATTTTTATTTAATTTGGCTCTTTTCTAACAAATGGCTTATACATATAAAATAACACCAATTTTATCATCTGTACAACTGTTTTATTTGCGAGTAGACGTTTTGACGAGAAGCAAAATAGTTAATTAAAAATAAAATTTATTTTAATTTACATTTTAAACTTTATAGAAATTTTATAATGCAAGAAAGATTGAGATATCGTACTTCCCACCGTTATAATTGTGTTACCACGAACTAATACTTCTGTCTATGGTTTTAACTGACCTGATGACAACTTGAAAGTTGAGTCGAAGCATGTGGTCTTTAAAGTGTTCTCTTACTGTACTTCTTATAAAATTTTTGTCTACTTCGGTAATATTTTTGAATACTGATTGCATATGTTATTATTATTTTAATAAAACGCGTTGTGTATTTTGTCTAAATTTCATGTAAAATTGTACATTTTCTTGGTATGTTGCTTTGTGTATTTAAGTCTTGTTCATGGACAACTAACAAGTACGTGTCGATGTGCCACCAAACATCAGGCTTCCTGCTTTGCACACACCGCAGACTACTCAGACCACTACATTCAGCCAGAATTTTTATTGCAATATAAAGAATTTATTATTACATGTCTTATCAATCACACAGCAGTTCGGATAGTCCTGTGTTGCCCAAATTTTGGCGGAATATTAAAATTTGTCTCAATGTTCGGTACACAATTTCTGGAAGCTACCTCCCTTTAATATTCCTAATTATTCAAGTATAGGGGAAAGAGAAGACTCGTTATAAGGTACTGCTACATTAGTGTTGTTTACCTTCTTCCTTCTGATTACACTAATTATCGGAACTAAGGCGTAAGTTTTTCCTTGAATGAGTGTACTTCTAACTCTTGTTTTATTTTCAAATAATTTTAATATGGATGAGAAATGCACGAACTTTAAATTTGTGATTGAGTATGGAAGTTAAAAATTAAACACAGTGAGTTTCTTTTTACAGAGGCGGAGAAATGGGACGCGCCAGTTATCAAATAAGGCTTGCTCGTAACTCTGTTTACACTGAGCTTCGCAGCTGTTCCATTTAATGACTCACTGCTTGTTGAAATATGTTCAAGCCACGCGTGTGCGGTTTTGGTTGCTGTGACCGCGAATACGTAAATGGCGTTTTCTAGTAGAAGTCTGTGCGAGATTTTCCACTCAGCAAATACTAATGAATAATAAAATAACATAGGGAATATTTCCATAAAGGAGAATCTCCGATAGAGAGACGTGCCATGGTTTGCAATGAAAAATTATGTCCTGGTTATTTGCTACAAGAAAGCACATTATTTACAATCCAGATTATTTTTGTGTCTTCTGATTCCAGTCTTATTTAATGTTAATAATTGTAATTTCTATCACGTTTCCTAAGTTTTGTATGGTCGTAAATTGCTATAAATAAAATCCAAGCAGAGTAGAAGCAGTAATGTGCAAACACGTGACACTTATTCATATAAATACAAAGTTATGCGAATTTAGGTGTCTCAGTTCCAACAATGTCATCTGTATCCTAAAACTGTTATGTTGATTTCTATATTGTTTATCTTTTCACTTCCCTGTGTATAGAAAAGAAAGGGGAGGGTTCTTTTGAAGGCTTGTGAAAAGGAAGGCCGAGAATAGATTCATTGCCTTGAGGAGCACTTTCAATTGTTTTGTGTTGACAATATCCCGACAGAAGTAAATTGAATCTGCGCTTGAAGCAGTGGTTAACTACTGTGATAAGGCATTTTGCTGGACATGAAAACCGCATAGTATTGGGGCAGTTTCCTTCACTGTCACATTACTTTTATACGTAAAAAAAAAGGATTCCCTGTCACGTGTAGTTCTAACTTTTCATGTCTTTCATTAATTATTTTAGATTTAAATAAAATAAACTGACATTTAATCGTTTGGAATATGTAGAGGACGCAACCACATGCGAGTCCTGTGTGTAGTTGAGATGATGATACGCAGCATCCACGAGGTTCCTATGTAAGTAAGTTACTTTGCTTAATCCATTCCATTTCAAGATATACGCGTATGTGTATACTGCAATAACACAAAGAGCTTAATCTTAGTAATTAACCAAGTTAACGCACAAAATCTTGTTTTATAAGAAACCTATTATATAACAAGACTTTGTGCATTAAGTTGGTTAATTACTAAGATTATACTGAGATGCACGGTCAGCAAAACTTAAAAAAACACAAACAGCGATTTTTATTACCACATCTGAATCATGTGATTGTACTTGAGCAGTGTCATTATAGCAAAGTCACTGTGCTAACGTACTTTAAACTTTTCTGGAATCTATGGATTTATTTTTGTAATTTTTGTTGTAATAATTAGATCTGGACTTTATGTACACTCTGTTTTATTAAAATTAATGTGCACGTGGCTGAGGACTAAATATTTTTCGCTGTCGAGACTAGTGACTCCAGTGAACTCGGTAACAAACGGTATCTAGTTTTGTACCATTAAAGTGAACTTTTATTTTATTGAAAGAGAAGCTTTTAATGTTATAACAATACATGTTTTTCATTCCTGTTTTTGTATGTCGCCGTTGTTTACCTAACCTTCGAAGAAGAAACGTACAAATCTAACCCCAGTACCGATGTCTTAGAGCCAGGTAAACTGTCCTGTCTGCAGACTACTGGCTTATGCCTACGTGTGCCTACGTATATGCGTGTGCAAAGTACATAGGTTAGATTTATTTTTCATAAGAAGTATTAATCTTTTACAGGAGTCAGAGAATTGTTTGGAAGTTAATTATTAAAATATTAAAATTTTTCAAATAACACGAAGTAATGTCTTGGTTTTACAATTACTTCTTCAGATTTACTTTAATTTTAGAATATTACACATAGCCATGCATATTGTAAACTTAGTGTAAAAATTGTAGAAATATTTAGCAACCGTATAGCACAAGGACATCAGCTGTTATTCGAAAACTTCAGTATTTAAATAATTAGATTTGAACATACCGTAGCGCTAGAAAGATTAGTTATTTCTAAGAGCAATACATAAAGGCGAAGTATGTGTTCCCTACAGGGTTATAATCAAGGAATCTATAGTACGTGTATGAAATTCGCATTTTCCCTATGTAGACTTATACGTCTTTCTCATAATGGTTATGTAAATAACGAGACATGTAGAAGAATGTAAAAAACACGTGTTGTTGTTGTTGTTATTTTGTTATAAGTTAAACAAGCTCACTTTTTTGGCATGCAACTGGATATTGGTTGTTGTGTAAATGGTTGAGCTAAATCCATTTAATGTTATGGTAAAGAAAGTTTTTTCCTAAATAAAAGTTCACCCTATACAATGCCATGAAGACCCAGAGGGGGAGTAGACCTATAGCTGTATTCTTTCTTTAACATTGGCCCTAGGTCAGGGTGGGTGGTCAAGGCCACTCCCCAGCCGCTTTACCTTCGGGAAAGACCCGATGCCCATTGTATAGGAGGCTGGGTTGGCCGTAGGGTCGTTCTGGACGGTGCGGAAAATCTCGCCACACTGAGGTTCGAACTCTGAACCGTCCAGCCCATAACGATTCGCTATACCGTCTAGGATATCCCGGCCCTGTTTTCTAATTATGAAGGGATATTCTTGAATAGCTGAGTGGCTACCAACTTAGGCACAACATGGATACAATGAATGCATAATCACAGCGTCGTTTCTCATCTCATTTATGCTTCACGTATTAAAGTACTGAAGAAATTGATATAAACTTTGGTTATGGAGTCTCCATTGAAATTCGTTGGCCTAGTTTGATCACGTAAAAAGTTTACGCAATCCCTGTACAGGCCCTGAGGGTTCACGACAGTCGGCACATGAAGATGGTAAGGTTATCAGCCCTACGCACTGGCCGCCTTTACCCCCCAGGAAATATTCCTGGTACTCATTTCTGTTAGAGGCTGAGTCAAATCCAGGGCCATATTGCGGCCGGGAGGATTATGTCAATGACACCTTTGGGAATCGAACCCGTGACCTTTCGCCTTGAGGCTCAGTGCCTCAACCAACTGCGCCACCTTCTACCCCAGTTTGATCATGTAAACAGCAGATATGCTGATCTCAGTGGCTGAGCGGTTTAAGGTGTGGGTCGGCGGTCTCTCGCTTGCTGGGACTGAGTTTGAACACCGCCGGAGCCGTGGTTGTGTGTCCGTTCTGAGTGTTGTGTGTTTTCGGGTACAGATCTGTGCGTTGGGCTGATCACTCGTCTAGAGGACTTACCGAGTGTGGTGTGTATAATGAGTTGGATCGCAAAACCCCCTTAAAGGGAGGCCATGATCCGGAATGGGGACTGATTGCCACAGGAAATGAAAACAACAGACCTATATCCACGTAGCTCATTTCTCGAACATTTTGTGTTGAACTCAGCTGTCGGCTAAAAACACCGTGCCCGAATGATAACATTTGTTGGTGAACAGCAGTTCGGTTTTATGGCCCGATTCGAAGTGTAAGGACAATCATGTTTCGGTCAAGAACGTGTCACATATTCTTCAATGTGTTTGAATACGAACGTCCACACTAGCCCAAACGTTCGGGGCACGGTGCAGTCACGAACAGATGCAGACTTGTGAAGCAAACGCAAGTAGGGGGTAAAAACTGGAAAATCATTTTATGTGTATAGGCAACAAGGAAATTTACGGAATTTTTAAGGCATGCTGGATAAAGTGTGTTTTACTTTTCACAAAGTGCCCTTTTAAGATTTTAACCTTTTCTCATCAAATATTACTCTTTCATTTCATAAACCAGGAGCTTTATGAGATGTACTGAACAAATGTAACTCGGGTGATCGAATCAAGAAGAATAAGACGAACAGAACATGTGGCACGTACCGGAAACCTTAGGAAAAGAGACCATTTGGAAGACTTAGGCGTAGATGGTAGGAGAGTATTGAAATGGGGGGGGCATAGATTGGATTTATCTGGCTCAGGACAGGGACAGGCGGCGGGCTGTTGTGAATGCGGCAGTGAACCTTCGGATTCCATAAAATGTGGGAATTTCTTGACTAGCTGAGGACCTATTAGCTTCTCAGGAAGGACTCTGCGCCGTGAAGTTAGGTATTTAGTGTTTTATAAATCACGCGCTAACATTTAATACCCTCCCTGGTAAGATCAGTGTTTTATATAGGCGAAGAATATTTGTTTCTAACGGTGAGCGGACCGTGAGGAGACCCGTAGTGAGATTTGGACTTTAAGGGTTAACATAGCAAACAGATTACTTGAAGTTAACATAAAAAAAGCGAAATGAACACTTGGGGATAACATTAGGTGCGTTTTCTGTAATCATGTTTCATATCCGATGTCTTTACTTAAGTCAAGAAAGACAGGGTTAATGACGTTGAAGAATGCCCTTTCTTTGCGTACTGTACTGTGTGCCTCAACCTCTCTCTTGTCTTCATACACCAGCCCAAATCGCTTGCCGCTAGAGAATATATCACGTGATTTACAAGGGGGATTTGTACTGTAAATGGAAATGACAAGCGTGCGGAGGGTAATACAAGGAAGTAATACGGAAGGTTGAGAGCAAGGGTGCTCACACATGGCTCCACATCGGGCGGAACGGACGGACATTCGGCACGAACAGGGATTGTTCTTCGTTTTTACTTACTATGTACTGTCATCGTACACCGATAGACAGCGGAACGCAACGGTCCATCCTACTGTTGCGTTCGGATGACTGATTGGTAAATTCATCGCACTTTACATTCATGAATTAAGTCCCAGCATATCCAGAGAGTCAAAGGCGCAAACTTCCCGTATAAATTATCGGAAAATACTCCCTCACAAGAAAATCTCCTCTTCATGTGAACCGGGCGTAGGCCTAATAAATGTTATTCGCCTTAATCGTTCCTTTTCTTGTAGACTTCTCTCTTTTTTTATCTTCTTCAGTTAACAAAAACAAATGACAACTGTCTCCTCCTCCTCAGACCTGCTTTCATCGTTCGCTAAGAAAACACATCCAATGAGCCGAAATAACGTTAGTCTGTTGGCGGTAAATCCGATGCAGCGTGCTTACTGTATACAAAAACCTGGACTCGGGTGTTAGTCCTTAGTTTCCCGCGGTCCATTTTGCACCTACCACAACAGTTGGAGGGAGATGTTGTGGTTTTTGATCCCCGAGACATCTGTCTGTGGACTCAGCAAGGTATCTGGCGCATACCAGAGGGTTGCCGCACGATACCACATCAGGAAATGGTCCACGTGTAGCGCACTGTTCAATGCTGTGGCCACTGTGGTCATCGACTGTGGATCGTACGTGACGTTTAAGATTGTCGCAGCATTGGTGGAGAAAATATTGTCTTTCGGGTAGTGACACCGTATAGCCTTCTGTTTATACACGGGCACATCGAAAGAACCTGCTGCTGTGAGAGGCGTTCGCAAAATGGCGAAAAGAGGCTGTTAGCTTCTTCATATCTGTTTGTCCGTCCACCCTACCGTCCGCATGGGACTACTGGGCTCCCACTGGACGGATTTTCATGAAATTAGACATTCGAGAATTTTCTTGATAATCTGTCGAGTAGTTTCATTGACATCTGACAAGAATAACGGACACTTTACATGAAGAACAATATAAATTTATGATCATTTCTCGTTCAGTTCGTCTTAGAATGAGAAATGTTTGAGACAAAAGTTGTAAAGGAAGTCAAAACACGCATTTTGTGTTCGGCATTTTTTTTTTTTTTTTTTAGAAAATCCATCCTTTTTGGTTTATTGAGAAAAACGTCTGTAGAGCGAACCACAGATAACAATACGGCGCATGCGCATTACATGCTGGGTACATAAGACTACACACACACACACGCGCCCACACACACACGCACACGCACGCACACACGCACACACACACACACACAATACAACTTACTGTTTTTCCACTACAAAAATGGTTTCACGAACGTGCCTCAGTACGTTACACATACATTGTCTCTCTTCTATTCCAGTCTGCAGGTGGAGATAACGCGTTCACCCGAAACGTCGGTATATTGACACTATGCTTCACGGTATCAATACCAAGAAACCTTTTTGCTTACCTGGCTTTTTGCGGGTTGTCGCATAAGCAATACGAATACTGAGAACGCGTTCCCATACAGCAGGAGCACAATGACGCAGCCCTGTGATGTATAAGGTATGAAGTGTGAATAATGTAGCAGGAGGCACAGCAGTTCGTACAGGTCCGTGTTACGTCACAGGAAAACAAGCACCACGGAGCAGACGGTTCTAGTGTGCCCTCATCCTGTGAAGTAACTTTGTACAGTACGTGACCCCAGTTCATGGAACTGAATGTTTAATATACAGTAAACAAGCATGACTCCTTTGTATAGGACAGCAGCTCGAATTTAACGGCTTTCTGAATTGCCAAACATGAAACCACACTTAAGAAATCTATTAGTGCATTTACTTAAGATGTTATAGGATTCTGTTCGGATGAATTTGTGTAAATTAACGACATTTGTTTATTAACACGCGACATTATACTTGTAGTGTATGCGCATGCGCATGTGTGGATTATAGAGAAGTAATTTCCGGCTTGTGTTTCAGCATGCAATATACACAGCACTTCGTAATTTTGAAGGCAATACATTCTCGGAAATGACGGTACGTAGCCGTCGACCGCGACCGTCAATATAGGCAGTGAAATAGATATTTGACATTATACACTCCGTGCATTATTGTTACAAGTAATCACACTAACCGCCGATCCCAGTTGCCGCGCAGTCTAAGGCGTGGGTCTGCGGTAGCTCGCTTGCTGGGATTGTGGATTCGAATACCACCGGGGACATGGATGTCTGTCTTGTGAATGTTGTTCGTTGTCAGGTAGAGGACTCTGCGACGAGCTGATTACTCGTCCAGAGGAGTCCTGTGGAATGTGGTGTGTCTGCGTGTGATCATGAATCCTTGACAATGAGGAGGTCTTGGCCCATTAGGGCTGTTGCGCCATGGTAAAAAAAATCACAGTAACCAACAAATGCAAATGAAACGGCTAGAAATTAAACATAACATAAAATTTACTACATGTTTCAGCGCTAGGACGTCTTCTGGGAATCCAAATTGCAAAGGTTTGCAAGTACCAACACAACAATCTGGTATTGCGTTAATAGTAAAGTGTTAAAACATTAGAATTATAAATTTACGAAGTTTATGACTTCAGAAATGACGTTAAGATGAAGATGTGGGCAAGAGCCCAACGTTTTATGTAATTACATGTCACATGTGCATACAAACATCTATTTAAAATAAGACCCAAGAGTATCTAGTGTGTTTGTGGTGTGTGTCGGTGGCTTTTGTATTCACACCTGTCGTAGTCACATGCTTGGGCCTATATACAGGGTCCAGCAAAAATACCTGACGATTTGGCAACACAGCTGAAAGTGGAATCGTTGGAGTGGGGAATTTGTCCCTGAGCGCCCTTATAGCGAGACTCAAAGCATTTCAGTTGACATGGCGCGCTGGTCTGTAGAGCATCGGGCTTTCGCTGTGGAGACGTATTTCTAAAACAACGGTTCTGGCGTTGTGACTCAGCGGATATTTCGTCGGCACTTCAATATTTATCGGAACGACAGTGTCCCTAGTTGCAATACTGTACTGTTGTGGGTGAGAAACTGCAGAGAAACAGCGTCTGCCGCAAAAAGAAAATGTCCAGGAAGAGAGCCTTCACTTAGAACTCCTGAGAACATCGAACGATTGCTTCAGGTTTTTGTCAGAAGTCCTCCGCTTGCGGGAATGTGCTTACAACAAGGGACGCCACCTCACACACACTATATTCAGGAAGTAAATATTGTAATTAAAATGCTTTCAGATAAAGATAATTTTAGTAATAAATTCACGTTAAAAGACAGTATACTGTTCATTTTATTGTAACTTAAAAATCGTCAGGT
>Ga0123357_10012133_pt1 | contig 11105 bp, 6 predicted proteins | sample TergutEmb28metaG_FD_89873 | JGI IMG/M metagenome (GOLD analysis project Ga0123357, IMG submission 89873) | Embiratermes neotenicus P4 segment gut microbial communities from Petit-Saut dam, French Guiana - Emb289 P4 | ecosystem: Host-associated > Arthropoda: Insects > Digestive system > Gut ... | reverse complement strand
CTTCAAAATGTCCAGGCCGACTCTTAGGTCCACCCAATCCCCTGTGGAATTGATGCCCTGGTTTTTCCTCCGGGGGTAAAGCAGATGGGGCGTGAAGCTGTCACCCACTTCCACCAGGTGCCTAGATTAAGACTGAGTGGACCTATGCTTCCAGTCGTACATTTCTTCTAGGCGCACACGGTGACAGCTTTCCCTTGTTTAAGTGTAATCAGTCGAAACATTGTTGGCGACGGTGCAGCTGAATTCTTCTTCCTTCAGTCACGCCGTCGTTCTTTTGAACCCTCCTGAAGTGTCTGAGTTGTGTTATAAGCTAAAAAGGCATGGTTAAAGAAGATTACATGCTTCTCAGAAGGCTCTGAAGATTATCAGCCCTTCTTGTATATGCGGGAGGTGCGTGCTTTTTGACGTAGGAATGAGACGAAGAAGGGGAGAACTGTCTTCCTTCGTGAACCATGTTGCCGAAAAAAGAAGTAAATGGGAGCATAATAAAAGAAGAAAGACAATGCTTAAGAAGAAATAGGACGTGTATTCAGGCTGTTCATTTATAGACTCTGCAAGGAGAGGCTTACAGGCGTGAGTGAACTATGTGCGTTCTTGAGTATAGTCTGTTGTATGTTGTGTCTCAGAATAAAGGAGCGTGTCATGTCAGTTCTGTTGAAAGGTTGGGTTTTCAGGCTGTCTTATTAGCACGGGTAATTTAATTGGGATGGGCGTCGCATAGTCTGCACTCCATCTCATATTGGTGAGGTCCCGGGTTCGGATCTCAGCCCCGACCCAGAGGTTTCTCATGGTTGTTATCAGTCCTTCCACGTAGAAATGTAGTGACAATATTTAAAGGTATGGCAAAGTCGCCGCCACTTTACGATAGCTGTTTATCTTTATCATTAAATATTTTGTATCTTCTTCAGAGCGTCCAGACCCTCTCTGGGGCCCACTCAGCCCCCTGTCCTTTGGGTACCGGACAGGGTCAGTAAATAAACTAAGCGAGAAGACATAGTGTATGCACATTCCTAAATATGTCTTGTGCATTCACTGGGTAGTCGGGGTAGCGTATTGGGTGTAATGACTAGGCTACGTGTCGGACGGTCCGGGGTTCGAATGTCGGTAGGGACAGAGACTTTTCTATTCTCCAAAACGTCCAGACCGGCTCTTGGGCCCACCCAGCCTTCTATACAATGGGTACGGGGTGCTTTCCCAGGGGTAAAGGCGGCCGGAGTTTTAAGGTAACTACTTCACTCCATTCATTGCCGAGGTTAAGAATGAGTGGAACTGTACTTCTCCTCCCACTATATGTCTTCGTTTCATGGACAGTGACACCGTTACCTTTACGGCTCACCCTTTATTGTTACTAAAATAATAAAGTTTTTAGTTTCGTTTGAGGAGCTTAATGATCTGTACTCCTCACCCAATATTGTTCGGGTGATAAAATCGAGAAGAATTAGATGGGCAGGGCATGTAGCGCGTATGGGGGAGAGGAGAAGCTTATGCAGGGTTTTGGTGGGGAAACTTGAAGGAAAGAGACCACTTGGAAGACCCAGGCGTAGATGGGAGGATAAAATTAAGATGAATCTTCAGGACGAGGGATGTGGGGGACTGTGGACTGGATTTATGTGACTCTGGATAGGCACAGGTGGCGGGCACTTGTGACTGCGGTAATGAACCTTCGGGTTCTATAAATTGCGAGGAGTTTCTTGACTAGCTGAAAACCTGTTACTTTCTCAAGAAGGGCTCTGCTCCATGGAATAAGTAAGTATGAGTTTGAGTCAAATGAAAACCTTAAATACATTTTATTTAATATCATGGACGATACGGTGTGCTGATCCATGACTCATATCCAGATGTGCGGCTATTTCATTCAGTATAACGCGGCGATTTTCCTTCACGATGGCTTCAACTTCTGCAGTGGCCTTTGGTGTCACTACTGGGTGTGCCTGACCGGGTCGAGGAGAGTCTGTTACAGAACGAATGCCGTTCATGAACTTCCTAGTCCACTCGTACACTTGCTGTAGTGTAGCATCACCATACTGAACTTTCATTCGTCGATGAATTTCGATGGGTTTCACCCTTTCACTACTTAAAAATCGGATGACAGGACGCTGTTCTTCGTTGGTGCATGTTGCAATCGGGGCCGCCATCTTTACACTACTACTGCGCCGTCGTGTTACATTCCTGCATCGTAGAGCCACCTGTCGGCTACTCTTCAAACCATCAGTATCACTGTTGTCAACTTACAAGACAATCGAGCTGTGGTTCGAATTTTCAACGCACTTTTAAGGTTTTCATTTGACTCTCCCTCGTAAGTAAATAAGTTTCTATTGATACTACTGACTTGGTCATGAACAACCGGAAGTATGTCAGTTACTTGTAAACCAGAACACGGTTTTTGTTTATAGATAAAACATATTCGGTAGATTCCCTGGAGGGTAAACGCATTTTCCGCCTCTCGAAAGCGTCCAGACCGGATGTGGGGCGCATCTACCCTGCTACTGTACAGTAATAATTGCCATCAACACAACGCTTATTGCGTATATTTTCAGCGACTTATATGCATATTAGAAATGTAACAAAAGTTCTGTTGGCGGTATTTGTTCCTTTTTAGGTCTATACAACACATCTCGGTGCTTTTAAAAATCATCGTCGTGTTCAGTAGGCATCGGGGTTTCTTTCCCAAGGATAACGCGGGCGGGACGTGAAACTGACCACAATGTAGGGATTCCACTTTCTAGAAATAAAAAAAAAACTGGCTCGCTTAATAATACAGGGCGTTTCATAATGTTCTCCGTGATTACAAACATTTATAACAAGAAAACCAAAGGACCTACCTTAATGGAATTGTTCACAGCCACAGGAAAACTGAAAAAGTTTTTTTTGGACAACTAGAGATGTTTGGTGTGTGCACCACGAGTGACACGGCACACATCGATACGATATTCAAGTTCTTGCCACACACGCGTCAACATGGGTGCATCGATATTCTTCACTGCTGCAATGATCCGTGCCTTTAGGTCAGCGAGGTCACGTGACAGTTGTGGGGTGAATACTTTGCACGAAATGCACGGTGCACAGTAACCACAGACTTACTCGTGTGATATTCCAACACACAAAACTTCTCCCCCGGAGCGGCCATTTTCTCACTACATACACTCGCATCGCCTAGCGGCAGAAATGTGAACTACGATGAAAAAACTACTTGCTTGGAAACACATTTTTTGAGTTCTGTCTGTACATGTTTCGTAAATACGTGTCCTACGGGTTTCCTATAATAATTTTTTGTAATCCCGGAGTACATTATGAAACGCCCTGTATTTAAGTGGTGCCCCGTGGGTGGGATGTACATGACAGAAACGTTAATCCTAATAATTTGAAGAAAACAGAATATATTTTTTTTTATTATTATTACTACAGAAAGATAACTCATAACAACGTTATTACATACAGATATAAAGAATGACGTAATCAAAATAATACGGAAACTCAGAATGTCAGTTCAATGACTGATATTTCTTTATATCCCCATTCCTCATCCTCCTCCTCCTCAGTCTACACTCTATAATCACTGATCTACTTATCTTCCTCTCCCTCTGTAATCCTTCCTGATAGTGGTTGGTTGACGTCTGTCTCGCTGCTGTAGATGTGTTCTCCCACTGTGTGGATGTGGAGCCGTTGGTACGTATTGCCAGGAAATACATATTTTTATGACTTGGAAAAATACATGACATTTGGCGTTCCGGGCCGAATTTTGCAGGACGCAGGGTCATGTGTCTTTAAAAACCATAAATCCGGGACTGTCCCGACACAACCATGACGAATTGGATCCCTCATCATGTCCGGATTAAGAATATACAACTTTAGCTATACCTCGATGTGTTTGATGATGAATGGACTTCGACTGGTCACGACCGTAGGCACAGTTCACGTGTCGACACGTAAAGGGCCGTTCACATACTGGACTGGAAGTTCGCCAATACCGTAATCTGTATAGGCGAGCGGAGAGGAGGGGAAGTAGTAGTGCACGTGTCTGGATTGGGGTGGTTCAGTTTGTTTTTCTGATATCTTGTGTTTTGTGGTTCCATAGCCAGTGCAGAATTCCTGTTGTATTTCGCACTAGGTTTTCTCTCCTCTTCAACATAAGCATTTGTGCGACAGTTTAAATATTTGTGCAAGTATTAATCATACCTACAGGACCAGAGAAAAGAGTGCACAGCTATGCTTCATTCATGTGCTTATCCAATTCATGAAGTTCATTTTAATGTTATGTTACTGCACACGAAATGAATGAAAGAACGAACTGTTAATCGACTTTCAAGACCATTGCATGTTGGATTTGTGGTGAACAGAGTGGCGCTGTGACATTTCGAGTACTTCCTCTTTCTCCTGTCATTACATCAATCCTCCACACTCATTCGTTCGTCACCGACGCTGTGTAATTTTAGGCAGCTGATTGCATGCTCAGGTAACTTAAGATTACCAGGTAAAGGTAAAGGTAAAGGTAAAGTTCAACCTAGAACAGGCTACGAAGACGCAGAGGGGGAGTAGATGTAGAGCTATACTGTTCCTTTAAGCTCGGCGCTGGTAGGGGGTGGGTGGTCAACGCCACGCTCCGGCCGATTTAACCCAAGGAAAGACCCGATAGCGTTTGTATAGGAGGACGGGTGGACCCCAGGGCCGGTCTGGACGGGTGTGGAAAATCTAGTCCCCCACCGGAATTCGATCCCCTGACCTTCCAGCCCGTAGCGAGTCGCTATGCCGACTGAGCTATCCCGGCCCTATGAGATTACCAGACTTCTTTTAAATGCTTCAGTCCCCTTGGCGATCTACAACAAACTCGTTGTTTAGACGCTGTATTATCCGAGCTGCAGACTAAGGCCATGGAGCAGAATCGATCTTGAGAAGCTGATGGTTACTGAGATAGTCGAGCAGTTCCCTGAATTTTATGGAACCCAGTGGCTCTTCTGTGTGTTCACAAGATTCCTCCACTTCTTCCTGTCCTCAGCCATATAAATTCAGTCCACGCCCTCCCATCCTGTTTATATAAGATCCATTTTAATATTATTCTATCTACGCGTAGGTCTTCCATGTGGTCTCTCTCCCTCAGGTTTTCCCACCAAAACCTTGCAAACACATCGCTTTGCATGATACGTTCTACATTTCCCTCCCATCTTATCCTCCTTGATCTGATCACCCGAATACTATTTGGTGAGGAATGCAACCCAAGCTACTGCCAGTGTTATTAAATAAGTACAAACGCACCAATTACGAATAAATGTATAGTCCAATTGCTCTTGCATAGTTTTCACAAGCAGATATTAAAAGTGTGTTATATTTTCCACATGTAAGCCTAACCTCAGAATTTTGTACTACCACATCACGTGTAATTTTGAGCGCATAAGAATGTGTTATAGAAAAAAAGAGTATACGCTTACTTTTGTGACGAAGTAGCATAAAATAATTTCAGAAAATGCCGATCGGTGCTGGTTTTGAAGTGAATGTGGAAGACTGCAGAAGTTGGTCTTACGGCTGGCTGCGTGACATTTTTTTTTTTTCGGAGGGCAGGATATGCTCTGTACTGAAAGAACTTTTTTTGACAATTTATCTTGCTCAGCGTGTAGGCAGGATTCTGCAGTGTGGGAGACACCCTTGTTTAATTACTGAAACAGCTAGCAGTTGATTGCTAGCTGTCTGTGTGGGTTCGGCACTTTTGAGGATGTAAACACACATACTAGCGCCTGTCTTCCGCTCAGTTTGTGGCAACTCTGCCAAGTCTTGAAAACCAACTCAATTACTGCATGGTGTTGCATGTACCTGCGTCTTCTGTGGTGGAGGTTCCTGTCTTAATTATCTGTCTGTTGTTGCTTGTTGTTGGAGATGTAAGGATAGATGGTGTTTGTTCTTGGTGTAAAGGTAGATGGTGTTTGTTGTTGGAGGTGTAAGGTTATATGGTGTCTGTTGTTCGAGATGTAAGGATAGATTGTGTTTGTTGTTGGAGGTGTAAGGATAGATAGTTTTTGTTGTTGGTGTAAGGGTAGATGGTGTTTGTTGTTGGAGGTGTAAGGTTATACGGTGTTTGTTGTTCGAGATGTAAGGATAGATGGTGTTTGTTGTTGGAGGTGTAAGGATAGATAGTTGTTGTTGTTGTAAGGGTAGATGGTGTTTGTTGTTGGAGGTGTAAGGTTATATGGTGTTTGTTGTTCGAGGTGTAAGGATAGATGGTGTTTGTTGTTGGAGGTGTAAGGATAGATAGTTTTTGTTGTTGGAGGTGTAAGGATAGATGGTGTTTGTTGTTGGAGGTTTAAGGATAGATGGTGTTTGTTGTTGGAGGTGTAATGATAGATGTTGTTTGTTGTTGGAGGTGTAAGGGTAGATGGTATTTGTTGTTGGAGGCGTAAGGTTATATGGTGTTTGTTGTTGAAGGTGTAAGGATAGATGATGTTTGTTGTTGAAGGTGTAAGGATAGATGGTGTTTGTTGTTGGAGGTGTAAGGATAGATGGTGTTTGGTGTTGGAGGTGTAAGGATAGAGGATGTTCGTTGTTGGAGGTTTAAGGATAGAGGGTGGATGATTGTTGTTGAAGGTGTAAGGATGGATGATGTTTGTTGTTTAATGTGTAAGGATAGATGGCGTTTGGTTTTGGAGGTGTAAGGATAGATGGTGTTTGTTGTTGGGGGTCGAATCATAGGTGGTGTATGTTGTTGGAGGTGTAAGAATAGATGGTGTTTATTGGCTGTGTAAGAATAGATGGTGTTTGTTATTGGTGTAAGGTTAGATGGTGTTTGTTGTTGGTGTACTGTACGACGTCGTAACAAAGAGAACGACGTGAGTCGTTACCAGCCTGTAATCTTCTCGGACTCACAAATGTTCGAACGGTGATGCATGTTGCACATACTTGTGACCAGGACGCAGCGTGTATTGTCCTCTGTAAACGTGTGTCTGGTACTGATTATGACAAAAATACAGTCGGTTCATTTGTATGTCCCAAATCGGCGAAGTTCATATCTCCAGCATTCTGAACTAAAAGAGTGTTTCTCTGCGCCGTGATCGGCCGGCAACTTCTCCGACAGCACCGTTAGACAAATAGTCTATCTTTGAGGATGTTACTGCAAATGGTTGACATTGTCGACCACAGACGCCTTTGTTATTTTGCTGTAATTTTTTATTTCATCTAGTAATAAATATTTCTGTGAGTCGATGGGTGTGAGCTGCTGTTTGTGTGTCCGACAAAACATTCATGTTGACAGACCATTAAGGCAGGAAATGCCTTTGAGATTCACTCACGTGTTACAATGCCTTGTGACCGACTGTTCTTTGCTGTTGTGCATCCAGGCTGTTGTATTATTCTAACCTACGTATCCACTGAAAGCCGCGATGCAGCGGGTATCAGATGTACGTAGTAGAACTCTGTATGACTCTGATCGCGATATATGACTTCTGGTTCCATCGCCTCTTTCATCGTGTAGGGTTTGTAATGAGAAATAGAACACGATTTTTGGAGCACAGGGTCGACCTCTGTACTCAGGAAAAGAGTAAGGGAAACGCCCACTGAGTTGGGCCGATAATACAAGCTGATGTAAAATCAAAAGAGGGGGCAGAGTACGTGTAACATAGCAGTGAGATGCGTTGGCGTAACCACCGTTGCCGCGGGAAAGCAGTATTACATATTCTGAGTGTGCGTCTGTAGCTTCAGTTATCCGACATTCAAAGCGCATACGCTATATTATTTTGTCATCTGTGGCCTGCCCAACTCTGCTGTATTTTTTTACAAAATATCTCATAAACGGCATGATTTTTGGGGGGAAAAAAGCTACTGAGCCTAAAATGCCTGTTTTTATTTTTTCTGCAGCTATTGTAGGAAACATTTCTCTTTCTAAGAAAAACTGAGCGAGATATGATCAGAATTTACATAGGTATTCCTTTAAAGTACCCGTTATTCTTGTCAGATTTTAATGAAACTTGAACTTTCTCGACAGACTTACGAAAAATATTGAAATATCAAATTTCATGGAAATCCGTCAGTGGGAGCCAAATTATTCCATGCGGACATACAGGCAGACGGACATGACGTAGCTAATATTCGCTTTTAACAATTTCGCGAACGCGCCTAAAAAAGGCGAATTAATTCAAATTCTGATGTTTGGGACATAAGATTTTGTAATGGTTAGGGTTTTCTTAGGTTTCGTCAATATATTTGTGTAAATACAGCAGCGGGGAAGGGGGACCACGGTCGCACAATGGTTAAGGTGCTGTGCTACAAATCGGAAGGTCGCTGGTTCGATCCCAGCTTGTGTCGGTGGATTTTTCATTGACATAAAAACATTCCGATCGTACTATGGCCCTGTGGTCGACTCAGCCTCTAACAGAAATGAGTACCAGGAGTATTTCCTGGGGGTAAAAGCGGCCGGTGCGTAAGGCTGACAACCTTACCACCATCCTGTGCCGTTGTCACGAAATCTGGGAACCTTAATTTCCTGGAATCCTCTGAGCCACTCCAGGCCTGTAACGGGACTGCTTTACCTTTACAATAGCGGAGAAGCATTTATTCCAACATGGTTTCTAAATCAGTATTTATTTTGACGGTGTCATTACGTTTTAACGTATGTGGTTGATATAGAATGTTTAAATAAGCCAAGAAACAAACTTCTCCTGAAACAGAATTTGAAATGTTTAACTGTGGTTGCACTCGTGGCTTGTGGACGTACGTTTTACACGTGGTGTGAAACTATATCTCTTGCAGTGCAGATAATTTCTTGTATTTATCCACATGTCACCATCCACTTTCTTTTGTGCCTGTTATCAACTGCAATTTTCTGAGACAATCTTTGCTGGCTGTAGCAAGCTGCGCGATTTGTATGTGCTGCTGAAATTCTGATCTTTGCTTGTTTTCTCTGTACTGTCGTTGTACTGTATTTATTTTACATCGAGATGTATTTCTGCATTTCCGGTTTCCATACTGCTTTTTCAGAGTTTAAATCCTTCACTTCGGAATGCTTTTGCGGAAGTACAAGAAAGAGTATCCTGTTTATGTTGCACGTGACGTAGTTTCAGAGTTTAAATCCTTCACTTCGGAATGCCTTTGCGGAAGTACAAGAAAGAGTATTCTGTTTATGTTGCACGTGACGTAGTGCTAGTTGACATTTCAGTGTGAAACTGTTGTAGATTTTGATGTTTTGCTGACCGTGCATCTCAGTATAATCTTAGTAATTAACCAACTTAATGCACGAATTCTTGTTTTATAATAAGTTTATTATATTCCTCTACATGTTTCGAACACTGTGTGCTCATCATCAGGAGGTCACATTCTATTATACAGCATCTGGTATCATCACACCTGTAGGTGGCCGTCCCGTGCACAGGTTGAGAGAGGACTGTGCACGGGACGGCCACCTACAGATGTGATGATGCCAGTTGCTGTATAATACAATCTTGACCTCCTGGTGATGAGCACACAGTGTTCGAAACATGTAGAGGCATATAATAAACTTATTATAAAACAAGAATTTGTACATTAAGTTGGTTAAGTACTAAGATTAGACTGCAGTAGTTGTAGACATTGTTGTATTCATTGCTTAACCTCTGTTCAGAGAACAGTTCCTCTGCACGTTTGACCGTTTTGCTTACTTGACTAAGTTGTAATTACCTCTTCCAATTGAACCAGTTTGTAAAGTTTCAAAATACATGAAGTACTGTGTGTAATCTCATCGAAGGAAACCGTTCTAATTTTCTACCATATTTTAATTAGTTCATTTAAATAATATAATGACCTGTGGCCTTCGCTGTTCTGCGATGTTTCGCTGCATGGGTTGGTAGTTGATTTTCGACGTTTCGTTACGACATGTGTCCCATTTTAAAGGATCAAGTAGCTTGTATGATTGGACCGTTCGGTGCCTATGGATTACCGTTGACTGAGAGCGCATTTTGAAGTTTAAAATTCGCAGCTGTATTTTAGGTTTCTACACTGTCGTGATCATTCATTTGCGCTTTTACAGCTGCGTACTTCCTTAGTCACTCGGTGTTTATTTAAGGCTGGAAGGGGATAAATCACTGTATTCATACAGGCCTGCTCGTAGATGGTAACGAACATTAAAACTTTGCGTGCGGCCCAAGGTCTTCATGTAATTGGGAAGCTGGGCCCTGACTTCGACTGGGCGGTATGCCATCCGGCACACACCATTAGCTTTAGTTCACTTGCGTACACTCGCTGTCTCTCTCTCTCTCTCTCACATACACACACACACACACACACACTTATAAATGTGGTAACTCTTTCCTTCCTACACTCCGAGATATAGTTTGTCTTCCCCTGCATAAGGTATCGTGTTAGTCTCCAGCCAGATAAGTACAGTCTGAAAAGTTGGTGAACGTCGGTGTTCGGAATTTCGACCTTTCGTGATCACCCACTTTAATGCCCTTGTTTCAGGGTTTCGTGATTGTATCGGACGAATCGGCATGAGACCGCGCGGCTGGCGGGTCGGCTTCTCCCACCAGTGCTACTACTCTCAGTCAAGATCTGTTTCATTAAGTGAGGTTGGTCTGTATAATGCTTTATGCCAGGGTGCTGTCCTTTAGTCATTTAATGTACTTTGTGCTCAGAATAATAGCCCGTGTTTAATGAAAGATCTGTTTCATTAAGTGAGGTTGGTCTGTATAGTGCTTTATGCCAGGGTGCTGTCCTTCAGTCATTTAATGTACTTTGTGCTCAGAATAATAGCCCGTGTTTTATGAAATATAAAATTTCGTGGGATTTTATGCGTTTTGAGAGTATTTCATGTTTTTATTGCCGCTACTTTACGGATTCTCGGAACCAAATAGGCGTTTGACGTTGGAAGTGGGTTCCGATGTGTATGATTCCAGTATTCGTGATGGGTTTTGTCGGTCTACTTCACGAACATTGAGATTCCTGTCCTTAGTTGCCGATTCTCCACTTGTATACTTTGTTTAGGAATACTAGCCCCTCGTCTCAATTCGGATAGCACGTTAAAATTTTGCCTGCCGGCCGAAGTAGTAGTAGTAGTAGTAGTAGTAGTAGTAGTAGTAGTAGTAGTAGTAGTAGTAGTAGCAGCAGCAGTAGTAGTAATAATAATAGTGGCGGTGGAGCTGTTGGTTCAGGCACGG
>Ga0123357_10012132_pt1 | contig 11106 bp, 14 predicted proteins | sample TergutEmb28metaG_FD_89873 | JGI IMG/M metagenome (GOLD analysis project Ga0123357, IMG submission 89873) | Embiratermes neotenicus P4 segment gut microbial communities from Petit-Saut dam, French Guiana - Emb289 P4 | ecosystem: Host-associated > Arthropoda: Insects > Digestive system > Gut ... | reverse complement strand
GTGTTATAAATGATTGGGGATAGAGTGAAGAGATAAGGATTATGTAGGTGTGGGGTTGCGCGGACCTGGTGCGGCCTAAAAACTGCTATTAAACTTAGAAAAAAAAGTCGTAAAACGTTTCAAAATACAGTCATAACTTCATTGACTAATGTACAGAGAGTTGTTACATAAACATCGTAAATTATGAAAAGAAATACACGTGTAAAATTCCTTTCCTTAAAAGCTTCATATCCCCTAATTAGATGCAGATATGTTCCTCAATCGGGGAGGTGAATAATTTACACAGAAAGCACAAAGAATATTTACAGAATTTAAAAAACTACAAACACAAAGGATATAAACTAAGAACAAAACTGTGTTTATCTCTGACAAGGCTCACGAACAAAATGTTCCTCCACACCAGCACAAAGTGTGTGCGTCCATTTGCAATATTTCGCACATCCTATCCACTCTTCTCCATAGTGGTCTTCAGACAAATGACCCGTACAGTACACACAATCAGCGTCTTGTTCCAATTCTTCCGTCGAATCATCAGCGTACGGAACAGGTAGGTCAGTGTCCGAATCTAATGGAGTGTCAGACGGAGTTGGATCCGGCCAAACCCTCTCTTCTGTCTTTTTGAAGGCCCAATAAGATCATTCGACAAAAGCCGATTCGTTTTGGATTTAGTTGCCTGTTTGATTTTCTGAGTTGCCCCAACAAATTTTTTGTAAGGTGCACTCTTTATTTTCTTTGCTATTGCACCACTTGTATCTAACTTTAGGTTCAGGTTTGGCACATGACTGATATCTGATGCTCGGAGAGCCTAAACAGAAGTGAACGGCGAAAAATTAACGGAACTGAATAATGGCTTATAGCTGGTCTTCACCAAAGCAGAATGGTTCACAGGAACAACATCTCTGTCCTCTAAAGTTAGATGGAAATCGCGTGGTCGTAAGATGTTCTTGTCACAAGGGAAAAGGCCTGTCACCCGGAAGCCATTAGCCGCTATCTCGCCTGTTTCAGCTCGCTTCTATGCCTTGCCGAAATGTTCGCCAATTTTATGGACGGTGACAACTCGCCCTAGGTTTTAACGTAGCTATTTTTCAATTTTTGGCAGTAGAATGTTTTCAGGGGCCCCATGAAAGCTTCATCCAAGGGTTGCATTTTGTGGCTGTTGTGAGGTGGGAGGAAATTATGCCAACATAATTATCTCGAACTAAATTAATGACCTTCAGGTTCTTTGTTTGTGAATTATATCCGTTGAGTTCTAAGTTAACAGGATCTTATTTTGTCGGTTTTGTATTTTTGGCTGAAATGAAGAAACTGCTGGGTGAATATCTCGCTCTGTATCTACCCCGAGGGATGGCAAGCGTGAATTGATCCAGGCGGTGTGCCATTCATCATTTTTTGTTTCATACATTTTCTTGGAAATATAAGTAACGGAGGAATGAGGTGTCCAGTTGAATTCATACAGGTGACGACTGTCACCAGAAATCCCCGATATGCGGATTGAACAGAAGATATCAGACGCTTGCATTTCAATCCCAATATTTTCGTGTGTTTGTGCTATTCAAGAGTGATGCCGGTTTCGTCGCAATTGTGGAGTCTTGCAGGATTATGTTGAATGACGTACATAGTGGGTTCGTAGATTAAAAAAACTGAGCTAATGATTCAGGAGTGAAACCCCTCTCTCTTGGGAGCGAAGACCTTCAGGGGCTGTAAACGAAATTTATTGAAAAATTTCAACCACTTCCTTCAATTCTTTTCATTTCTCTTGCAAAATTGGCGTTTAATCCAGTTTCTTACAGCAAGTTGGTAAGCGAGATGCATGACCTCTGCCATTGCCAAGACAGAACTTTTCTTTCCATCAAAAGACAATGCGCAGCCAGATCATTTTCTACTTCACAAAGAAGAACTCGTTTCTTTCCCATTTTTGTTTTCATTGCTTCACTTCAGCTGTTCTGCTGGTCTATAACATAACGTTGTAGTATTGTTTGTGTTAAGTTGAAAACCATGGACGCATTGTAGCTGCTCATTTCCTTGTTCCTCATAGCCTCAATAGCTGCCTTCGTCTTTTCGGGGTCCCATTTTTTCCTTCGAGTCATCTATAATGTTATATAACCCAGAAGCAATAATTCACAAGATACTAATAAGGGGAGCCTCATATTAGGCTCTTCAGACCTCCCCACAGTAGGCGAAAACAGGTGCTCGAGAAAATGGGTGAATAAAAGAGAAGGTCCTAAAATTACACCTATGAAAAAAGCAAAGGTTTAAGATTACACTTAACAGAGAAACGAGCACTAAACTAATTCTGAAAAAAAAAGCTTACCTCAACGGCTCATGAGTCACAGTTTAGGGATAAGCAAAAATTTCACATCGCACCAAAACAAAGACACCCAGTCAGTATCGAAGTCTTGAAAACTGACCATTTATAATGTGATTACAATTAATAACCACATCAGCTTAATGTTTTACTTTCTTAAGCACAGGGCGCAGCACCTCCTGGTATGAAATAAAGCACTTCCTGAAATTAGAAAATCTCCCCATAATAGGCGACTTCCCCTACACATACAGTGTAGAAACAAAAAATAAATGACGATCCCACAATGACCAGAGACTGCGTGAGATAAGTCATTGGTATGTGTATCGCGTTAAGAAACTCAGAATCAATGTCGAATATAAATTTGTTTGATCAGTTGATATAAGTTGCGGTATGTGAATACCTTACTTTTATCGATCACAGTGACCAGACACTTTAATATGGAGAGATTTCATTGGCTCGAGCTGCATCATTTGTAGTCCTTACTAAACATTATTTTGATTAACAAAGGAGGGTAGATGCACGAGGAACGTGGGAACAAACAGGGGGAAAGAAGAAGCAAACGGCACACAAAATTTTGTGGGAAAACCTATTGGATGCTATTTGGAAGAGTTAGGCTGAAAGAGAGGACGTTAATATCAACAATTTTAAATATTAAGTACGGGTGTACATTGGATTCCTTTGGTTCGGAACACGTATCAGTGACGGAATCTTGTAAACACAATAAAGAAATATCAATTTTTCATAAAGTGGGGAGCGTTTTTATCTAGCTGAGCTTTCCAGGGAAGCCTTTGCATCATAGTGTCAGTAGCAAGCTAACTTTTAAGAACGCAGGAATAAAAAAGACGTAAACTTGTCTCTATCCACGCCATGAATGCTTTTAGGGGAGTGTATTTATAGCTGTACTCATTTATAACCTCGGCAATAGATGGAGATGAGTGATCCACTTCACTCCCCGGCCGCTTTGCCGCTGGGAAACTACTCGATATTCATCAAATAGGATGCTGATTTGGGGCGGTTTCGGAGAAGAGGAAAATAACTTACCCCTACTGGGATTAGAACACGGGACGTCCAACCTGTCTCTAGACGCTATAATGACTACGCTACTCCGTTACCTAAAAGGAAGTAAATACAAGGGAATATTGGGAAAGAAGGGGGTGGGAAGGTAATACGAGCATGACGCAAGAAAACCTTTGGGATTGAAGACAAATAAATAAAGATAAATGGGGCAGATGAACAACACGTACCAACACTTACTAAAAAAACGTAAATAGCGATAGCGTTAACAGGATTTATGTTTTACTATCAAATAAGTGTCAGACAAAAATGTGCAAAAATTAAATTTATATACCCATTAAAGCCCATGGCATGAAGTACGTTTAAAAGGTCTCTGTTATCAGAGTTATGCAGTGATTACACCGTTCCATCAGAAGAAAAGTCAGTTGTAGGCCTTGCTGATGCCACGAAATTAACACAATGATTGGGTCTGAATATCTGAGCTCTAAAAGTGTTTGGGACCATGAGGTAAATAGTGATGTCAGTATATAGCGAGTTCGTAGTTTATTCTGGCATTGAACTCACTTGGACACATAGAACTTATCTCAGAAAGTAGATTCCCAAGAAATATAATGTATTCAGTGAAAAGGCAAGTGAGAAGAGAAGAGAAGACTTAGACACTAAACGTTGAAATGGGACATTTAAGTTCACTTCCTGGATAAATATTTGTATACCGGACAATTAAAATATTACTGCCGCCACTGAAGAAACTAAAAATCGGCAGGGCAGCAGTTTGAAAGGTTATAAGAAACATATAAGTTTAAGTATGTTAGCTAAACTTAGGTGAAATGGTCCAGTTGTATATTTGTTAATCAAATGTTTATCTTTATATTCTGACAAACACAACTATACAGATCTTGTATATTTTGTGTATTTAACACTACTACATGTTTCAGCTGTCCAGATCAGCCATTATCAGGTAGGTCATGGACACACAAAAAGAGTGAAGGGGAGAGACCTGTCCTTACCAACATTAGGTACAAAGTTGTTATAAAATAATTATAATTATTATTATTCCGAAAATGGAATAATAAGGAACATGGACTTGTATATGTTATGTTACTAGACCTTTGGTACAATCCCGTGTTTTATATTAAAATATAAAACTGTAATATAATAAAATAGGATAAATTGAGGTAAAATATATAGTGGAAGATTTAAGCAGTCTGTATTCGTTAGTGTAGTATCAAGCGCAGTAAAAATATTGACGTAAAATATCGTGCCTTGGCTTCAGATTTTCTTGAATAGGAAATCCTTACATAATACTTGCGTCCATATTACCATGGCATGGAGAGTCCTCAGGTTGCGGATGGAAGAATGGCTTCCAATAGCTGCGAATATATTACATAAACAGTCGCGGACAGCCGACAATTTTGGTCTTCCAGCTTCCGGGTTGGGCGAGGTGCTAACAACCCCTCACCATAAAACCTGGCCTTTTTGGGAAACGGATACACGTTCCTATGGCCTAGACTGATCCTTAAGAACGACATACGCAATGGAAACGGGGCATGAGATTTGGTATATGGAATGTAAGGAGCCTGTATAGCTCAGGGTCACTTTCGACAATACCCAGAGAATTAGCAAGACATAAGTTAGATTTAGGGGATGTACAGACGGTTAAGTGGGACACAGAGGAACTTGTAGGAGCAGGGGATTTTATTTTTTTCTATGGCAAAGGAAACGAAAATCATCAATTGGGAACAAAATGTTTTGTATACCACAGAATAGTATCAGCAGTTAAGAGAGTAGAATTTGTTAGTGACAGGATGCCATATAGAGTTCTGAGAGTTCGCTGGTGTAACATCATTACTTTGAATACGCATGCACCAACTAAAAAAAAATAATTTTTTATGAGGAATTGGAGCAGGTTTTCGATCATTTTCCTAAGTACCACACGAAGGAGACTCTAATGTAAAACTGGGGAGAGAGGATATTTTCAAACTGACAGCTGGAAATGAGAGTCTACATCAGGATAGTAATAATAATTGTGCTACAATAGTAAACTTTGCCACATCAAAAATTCTATTTGTAAAGAGCACGATGTATTTGCACCGAAACTTACATAAATACACCTGGACCTCTCCTGATGGGAAAACTCATGTTCACAGAATGAGAGAAGATGACATTCCAGTATACTCGAATGTGCGATGTATGATCTTTCAGGGGAGATGACTGTGGTACTGATGACTATCTGGTGGTTGCTGTATTTAGGAAAGAAGTTTGATGGGGAAAGATTTAATCTCAGGAAGCTAAATGAGCTGGAGATTAGGACACAGTATCAGATTGAGATTAAAAACAGGTCTGCAGCTTTGGAGAACTTAAGTGATGGCAAGGACATAAATAAGGCTTGGGAGAACATTATAAAAAATATTAAGACCTCAGCTAAAGTGAGTCTAGGTCTGCAAGAATTGAAGCAGTAAAACTATGGTTTAATGAAGTATGTTTAGGTTTTTTAGATCAAAGGAAGCAGGCTACAATGCAGTTGGTACCGGATCCAAGCCAAAGCAATGTAGATAATCTGAACAATGTAAGACGTAAAGCTAGCAGACATTTAAGGAACAAACAGAAGAAATATCTGAAACCTAAAATTGATGAACTTGAAAATACTAGTAAGATCAAAAATATCTGAGACGTTATAGGGACATCAGTATCTTTATGGATTATCAGCCTAGAACTAATATTGTAAATAATGAGAAGGGTGATTTGGTTACACCACAGTATTTTCACTATTTGGAGGAAACATTTTTCTTAGCTACTTAATGTACATGATATTAATTATGTTAGGCAGACAAAAAAACATACAGCAGAACCACTAGTGCCTGAGCCAAGTGACTTTGAGGTTGAGATGGTTATTGAAGAGTTAAAAAGACACAAATAACCAGGTATTGATCAAATCCCAGCAGAAATGATTAATGTAGGAGAAGAACAATTCACTCTGAGATTCATAAACTTATTATTTCTATTTGAAATAAATAGGAACTGCCTGAGGAATGAAAGGTGTTGATCATTTTACCTATCTATAAGAAGGGTGATAAAACATTGTAGTAATTATAGAAGCATATCCAACATCCTGCTTTCAAGATTAATTCCACCCTTCTCCCAGAGTTTATAAATTCAGTTCCCTGGCCCTCCTGGTTGGGATTTGGACGACAGGCTAACAACCTGGCACGGTAAAAAGGCTGTGAGTTAAGAAACCTAAATTGTGAGTTCATAAGAATCAGATTGATTGGAATCGACCCAGACAGTGGAAAAGGATTAATGATATTAGGATAGGAACTTGGAATGTATGCATATTGTACAGAGTGGGAGCAATGAATGAATTAATGAGAGAAGTGGATATGTATAAATTGTGCTTTGCAAGAAATTAGATGGACAGGGAAAAGAACAGTGATGAAAAAGAATTATAAGATTTTATGTAGAAGACATAAAAGTGAAAAACATGAATTTTCAACAAGATTTTATATTAGTAGATATATTATGGAAAAATTATTAGATTTTGAACCTGTAAATGAAAGAATTTATAAAAGTATGGTTAAACTTAAATATTACAATTAGACACTGATATCAACAGATGCCTCAACTGAAAAAAATGAAGTAGTCAAGGGAGAATTCTATAGTTCTTTGGAAAAGTTATGTGTTTGGACAGGAGTCCTATCTATGTCCTGCATGTGGAGGACACAGCCTTAACAACAAAAGAAATGATAATGGAAAACAAATGTTAAATTCTACGCTGGGAAGAAATTTAGCTGTGATAGAAACATGGTTATCAACACAAGGACAAGTTCAATGCCACCTGGAGTTCCCCTGACAACAAAATATGCAACCAGATAGATCATGTTGGTTGAAAGAAAACACTGTATGAATGTTTGTAATGTGGAAATATGACAGATATTGAAATGGAATCTGACCATTTTTAGTGAGTACCAAAATTTGATTGAAAATTAACCTTTTAACACCAAATTAAATCCCATCTGCCATTTGCTGGCATTGTTAGGAGCTCACCATATTATCCATGTTAGCAGGATAAAGGTTAAGAGAAGTGAGAAGACTAAGAAAAGTGAAATAGAGAAATGGAATATTGGTAAACTAAGTAAGAAAGAAGTAAAAGAAGAATTCATCAAGAAGGTAACAACAAATGTACAAAATACTCAGAATAAGTGGAAGATACAAATGAAATATGGAACAAAATAAAAGAGAGAGAGAGAGAGAAAGGAAGAGAAAAGAAATAAAGATATATGAAGCAGCTGGAAAAAAAATAGGAAAATAAGAAAATCGCAATGCAAGAGTTGGTTTGATGAAAAATGTCAAATAAAAGTAGAAGATAAGGAAAGCTTGCAACAAAATGATTCACAGAAATACCAGACAACAGGAGCAAGAATATAGAGATGAAAGAAAAGAAGCACATAAAACATTTAGACAAAAAAGAAAGTATTGTTTAAATAAAACCTGGGGGAAATGGAAATTGCTTATAATAATAATGAAAGAAAGACACTTTTTTCAAGAAGTGAATAGTAATGGAAAAATGGTTCAAACCACAAACATTACTGTTTAGAGACAAGGAAGATAATGTAGTAAGCAACAAAGAGAAAGCCATGCAAAGGCCATTTGAATTTTATGAGAAACACAGTGAACTGCAAGATGGAGCTGACAAGGACAGTGGAGAATATGCATACAAACTGCAGAACCATATCTTGAACAACCAAATGATGTAGACACAGGAATGACAATAAGTTGATTGGAAAATAGAAAAGCAACTGGACATGATCAAATCCCAGCCAAATTGATTAAGGAGGGAGGAAAGGAACTCAAGAAGGTCATTTATGAATTCAGTTCCAAAATATGGGAGTAGGAGATCATATCACAAAAGGTGGAAATATGGCATAATGTATCCAATCCAAAAGAAAAGGAATGTGGCAATGTCCAATAATTCTAGAGCAGTTATATTGCAACACATAACATATAAAATTCTGGTAAATATATTATATATAAAATTAGTACCTTATTAAAAATTGTGATAAACGACAGTATTATTGAACAAGTAACAGATTTTAAATACTCGAGGTATCGCATATCAGAATACAAAGGTGATTTAGAAGATAAATTGCAAACATATGACAAAATAAACGGAACTATACGGAGACATTTTGGAAAACAAATGAACAAAGAAACAAAGTTACGAATTCACAACATTACAGCTAAAGCAGCATTAAAATTTGGAAGTGAAGTTTGGGTACTGAAGAAAGGAGAGGAACAACTTTTAGAAGCAGCCCAGATGAAATTTTTGAGACACTTACTTGGAATATCAAAACTAGATAAAGAAAAGAATCAATGCATTAGGCAAAAAATGTGAGCACAGAACATAGTACAAGAAATAAAACAGTACCAGAAAAAGTGGCTACAACATGTACAGAGGATGGACACAAACAGACTACCAAAACAAGCACTACAATATAAACCAAAAGGACGACGGAACATAGGACGATCAAGGAAGAGATGGAGGGACCAAATTCATCTTGAGGACTAAGGAACAGGAAATACACCTAACACTTCAGGAATATGATGATGATGATGATGATGATGATAATGATGCTGATGAAAATTAGTACCTTATGTTGAGGAAACAATAGGAGAATATCCAGGAAGCTTTCAAAGGTGAAGATCACATGCTGCTCAAATTTTTACTATGACCAAAATATTGGAAAAATGTTGAGAATAAAATATAGATATACATCACCTATTTATCAATTTTCAAGCAGCATATGACACTGTATGTAGAAGGGAAATAAAGAGTGAAATGCATCAAATACGTTCCCCCCAGAAAATAGTTACATTGTGCAGAATTTTAACTAATGAAATGTATGCTAAGATAAAAATTGGTAAACATTTTTCCTCTGAATTTAAATATAACAAAGGTTTGAGACAAGAATATACAATTTCTCCTCTGCTGTTGAATATAGTGTTGAAAACTGCAATAAGACTATCTAAAGTAGAAACAGAGAGAAACATACTTGATAAATGTAGTCAAATTTTGGCATATGATGATGATGATTATGATGTGTTTTAATGGGAAGAAGATTACAAGATGTTGAAGAAGTATTTACACCACTTGTCGAACAAACAAATAAGATAGGATTATAAATTCATAAAAAAAGACACAATTTGTGATAGTATCATGAAAGCCTTAGAATGAATATGAATATGTAAAACTTGTTATATGCAATTTTGAAATAGTAAAAGACCATACGTATCTTGGTCCAATTCTAAAAATAAAAATGAATTAAAACCAGAGATTGAAAAAAGAATTTTGCATGCAAATAGGGATATCAGGCTCTTCTACTCTACTAAAGAGATGATCAGTACTCAGAGCAGAAAAATAAAATTGATTAAGACTTTGATAAGAACAGTGGAAACATACAGGGCAGAAACTTGGACACTGAATGAAGATACTGCTAAATGAATGGCTGCTTTGGAAAGAAAAGCTTTAAGAAAATGTTTGAGAGAATTAAAGTAAATGGAAATTGGAGAAAGTGATATAATAAAAAATGAAGCAGCCCTTTGGAAAGTTAAATGTATTTTCATTTATTACAATAAGTGTTTGATTTGGATTGGTCATGTGGATAGTAAGAGAAAAGTAAGTCAAATATTTAATAATAATCCACAAGGAAGTCGTCTAAGAGGGCGACCAAAAACGGATGGTGGAATTGTGTACAAACAGGTGTTAATAAATGCAAAATTACAAATTGGAATGAGAGGTCAAAAAACAGAAGAAGTCCACTTAGGAGACAAAGGTGCACAATGGACTCTAATGCCATTAAAGAAGTAGAAGAAGAAGAAGAAGAAGAAGAAGGAGGAGGAGGAGGAGGAGGAGGAGGAGGAGGAGGAAGTGGAAAAACTTCATAATGAGGAGCTTAATGATCTGTACTTCTCACCAAATATTATTCAGGTGATCAAATCGAGAAGAATGAGATGCATGGGCAGGTAGCACGTAATGGGGAGAGGAGAGCTACATACAGGGTTTTGGTGGGGAAACCTGAGAGAAAGAGACCACTTGGAAGACCCAGGCGTAGATGGGATGATAATATTAAGATGGATCTGATGACGACTGATCTGGACGGCCGAATCATGTAGTAGTGTTACATAAGGGAAATATACTTGATCTATACAATTACGTTCGTCGGATAATGAAAACAATTTCATTTTGTTAGCTAATACCGAAGCTTATATTTAGAGGACAGAAAGCAACTATGGGTGTAGTCTTATTGCAATATTGCGAATGCAAATTCGGCCTCCATATATTACGACGAAATATTTTCATTAATTCTTTAGTTGCGGCTGTATGATTGTAGGAGCGTGATATCGCTAATCCCGCTAAGAGATAAAAAATTAAATATTGTAACATTCAAATAATATCTAAATACAGACTGAAATGACAAGATCACCTGGAATTAAGATTGAATACTTACATACGTAAACACATACTAAAGGAGACAGACCGGTTTTCCCCGTAATAACCTTAGAAAATCAGTCCCATTATAGGCCTGGAGTGGCCCAGAGGGTTCCAGGAAGTTAAGGTTCCCAGGTTTCGTGACAACGGCACAGGATGATGGTAAGGTTGTCAGCCTTATGCACCGGCCGCCTTTACCCCCAGGAAATAGTCCTGGTACTCATTTCTGTTAGAGGCTGAGTCGACCCCAGGGCCATAGTGCGATCGGAAGGATTTTATGTCAATGAAAAATTCCAATGACACG
>Ga0123357_10012131_pt1 | contig 11106 bp, 8 predicted proteins | sample TergutEmb28metaG_FD_89873 | JGI IMG/M metagenome (GOLD analysis project Ga0123357, IMG submission 89873) | Embiratermes neotenicus P4 segment gut microbial communities from Petit-Saut dam, French Guiana - Emb289 P4 | ecosystem: Host-associated > Arthropoda: Insects > Digestive system > Gut ... | reverse complement strand
CCCCCCCGCCCACTTCATCCACTGCCATACCCAAACTAGTCAGAATTTCCGTTTCCCAATTCTTCGCCATCATCCGCTTTCAGTACTCAATTTACATGTTTACTTTTAGAAACTCTTTGTTTATGAGTGGAGGTATTATTAATGGAATGTTTTCAATTCGAAATAACTAGTGGTGGCGATGTCGTTTGATAACCAAACGCATCAACTGTTATTTCCATTGGCGTACACAATACATCGTGGTGCCAAAGCCAAGTGGCTGGCTGCGTGTCGTTAGTAAACTGGACGCCCTAATTATAGACGTGTTTAATGAGCCATTGCCTGCACTGCGCGCAATAACTCGTCCTTCAATTAAGAAGCTGTAATGAAATTAGTGTGTCCCATATAACAAATGTCATACGATGGATGTGTTGTACGTCGCACAGTCACAGTAACGACAGCGCTACTTCAGGTCTCAGCGGTACGGCACTGAACAACATGCTGCAAAGAAATTACAAATCGCTTTGCAGGCCTCAGATTTGTGTACATTCTTTTTTTATATGTATGAAATTAGGGAATAGAGAGGGGGTGCGCCCTCATACTGAATCTTCGAGGCTACTGAAAGGAATTCGAATACATTTGTTACTGGAAGTGTTAACTGAATGTTTTAATTATGTCATTAATGGTTGTACAAAACCTGACGTTGTGTGAAGTTCGAATCGAAGTTGTGTTTATTGTCTCAAAAACCTATTATGGTACAAAAATTTACTTTAGCCCCAAAGTGTAGTTATCGTTACGCTGTACATGGTGTCGGTAATGGTAAACATTGAACTGAATACAAGAGAAAAAATGTATGGTTGTAGTTGGAGTTATTAAATGCATATTACTAGTAGATTTTGTCCTGCAATAATGGATGTGCAATTACAGTAAATAGAAATCAAGACCAGTGATGTATGCTGAATTGCAGACGAAGCATTTAGAACAGCATTCTTTCATGTCTTTGCCGTTGTCACTACAGCAACAGTGTGTTATCAAGTTGTACTTAGCAGCGAAGGTTATATTGATAATGAAAATGAAATATCGACACGCAGCAAGAAAATATCCGTGTCGCATTTGATCCCTTCACTTTAGGGGAAAAAGGATGTCGCTTTGAGGATTGCTTTTTTATATAAAACCTTTGAACACTTGATCACTGATGTAGCGGGATTGATTTTGTTTCTTTAGGTATAAATACAAATCATGTTTGCGTATTTGTGTTGTTCATTGTGGACAGAGATACAAAGATACATCTGCAGTGTCTTGTGGAATGTAAGGTAAAGTGCACCCTTGTACAGGCACTGAGGCTCTGTGCAGGCCGTACGGCCCATAGGGGGAGTAGAGCTATAGCTCTACTCTTTCTTGACCACGGTATTAGAAGGGGTGAGGGGTCAGCGTCACGCCCCGGCCGCTCTTTACCCCCCGGGAAAGACCCGGTACCCATTGTACAGGAGACTGGGTGGGCTCCAGGGCCGGTCTGGACAGGTGCGGAAAATCTCGCCCCCCACTGGGATTCTATCCCCTTAGCCCGTAGCCAGTCGCTATACCGACTACGCTACCCGGCCCACCTTTGGAATGTATCTGGCAGTAAATAACTTCTAAAGGTCTAAAACTGCGAAACAAATCGATAAAAAATAGGGACTAAGAAACTGATGTAGAATCGTGCGTGGGCAATTTGCGATGCTACCGCATTTAAACTTAATTTTTGCAGGTCGTTTTGGACGAGGTATTTACAATCCATAGTGCCTAGGGTACTTGCATTCAGTTCGTTGTCAGACCTTAGGCCACGGACGGTTCAGTAAATCCACAGAAAACCTTATATAAAATCTCTGATTTATGGCCAACATTCAAGCACTTATGGCTAACCTCTTCGACGATTGACAGCTGAGCCCTTTCAGGTATGTGGAGTATGATTGAAGTCCGAACAAATGTAATCTTACAAACAATAATTGCGCTACCTTACTTAATTTGTCTTGGCTTTTCATTCATGTGACCAGGAGTTCTTCAAACATTGGAGTTCGGGGTTCTAATTCTAATTATTTCCTCAACTACCCACCCCCTTGTCCAAGAGTCTTTTACCCCGGAAGCGACTGCATTACGAAACTAAACAGTCACCCACATCAAATGCCAAGGTCTGCAAGGTGTGGAAATTAGTTCCCACCCCTCTGCACACCACCATTGATGGTACTTAGGCAGATGGATCCTTTAAGTTCTACGTTCTGCTTCCGTTAAGCATTGTCTCAGCACTTATGAGTCATAATAGGATCCCGATGCCGAAGTACTCGTGAGTCATAATAGGATTTCGCGCCGCAGTACCAGTGAGTTATGAGGTTCTGGTGCCGCGGTAAGGGTGAGTCATAATGGGATCCCGTGCCACAGTACATGTGGTTCGTAATAGGATACTGCGCCTGGTACCTCTGTGAGTCATAATAGGATCTAGTGCCGCACTACCGGTGAGTCATAGCAGGATCCCGTGCTACAGTACCTGTGAGTCATAATAGGATACTGTGCTTAGTACCGGCCGCAGTACCGATAAGTCATAATGCGATCCCTTTCCTAGTACCGGTGAGTCACAATAGGCTGTAGTGCCGCAATACCGGTGAATCATAATATGATCCCGCGTCGCAGTATCGGTGAGTCAAAATAGGCTCTAGTGCCGCAGTATTGGTGAATCACAATATGATCCCGCGCCGCAGTATCGGTGGGTCACCATAGGCTCTAATGCCGCAGTACCGTTGAATCAAAATATGATCCCGCGCCGCAGTATCGGCGGGTCACCATAGGCTCTAATGCCGCAGTACCGGTGAATCAAAATATGATCCCGCGTCGCAGTATCGGTGAGTCACAATAGGCTCTAATGCCGTAGTGCCGGTGAATCAAAAATGATCCCGCGTCGCAGTATCGGTGAGTGACAATAGGCTCTAGTGCCGTAGTACCGCTGAATCAAAATGTGATCCCGCGTCGCAGTATCGGTGAGTCACGATAGGCTCTAATGCCGTAGTAGCAGTGAATCAAAATATGATCCCGCGTCGCAGTATCGGTGAATCATAGGATTCCGTGCAGCAAAATATGACTCCGGACAACACTTCAGTGGAGTTGAATGCTTTGTGATATGACTGACGACCAATCGATGTCTGAATGCTCAATTTGAATTGACATGTATGATGTATGCATTTCTTCAGACAGTTAATTTCAAAGCAATAGTAAGTGGAACACATAAAAGTTGAAAAGAAAGTTGAGTGCCGGGGCGGGCAGGACCGGATTTGCGTGTAAGCTAAGTAAGTAGTAGTTCATAGCCTCGCAATCTGAAGAAGCCTCCAAACAATGAGCAAAAACCAAATACCATGCAAGTACAATGGTGTGTTATAAAACTTGCGTGGTAACAATGGGCTGACTGCGTCTCCTCAGAATAAAATGGTAAAAATGTTCCACACAGGACAGCCTCCAAGGTAAACGTACACAAAGATAAAGTTGCCCCTGTCCACGATAGAGGCATGGTTCCACTTATTCGTAAATGAAGAAATCCCGGTACCCATTGAACAGGAGGCTCGGTGGGCCGCAGCGCCTGTCAGGGTGTTTTGGAGAAGAAAAGAATGGAATGAATTTGGGAGCCTCCATGCTTTCCGTTAGGTCCAGCTATGGGATTCTTACCAGTCACATGAAGGTTTCTGTGTACATACACTTGCAGTTCCTTGTGGGCCTAAACGACCGTGTGTTTTTAGACGCGTTCGCAAATTTGCGAAAAATGATTATTTGTTTCGTAAAACCTTATCTGGCCGTCCGTCTGTCCGTCCGCATGGAACAACTGGGCTGCTATTGGACGGATTTCCACGAGATTTTATATTTGAGTATTTTTCGAAAATCTGTCGGGAACATTCAATTTGTATTAAAATCCGATAACAAAAACGTGTACTTTACATGAAGACCGTTGTACGTTTATGATAATATGTCGCTCAGTTCTTCTGAAATTGGGAGATGTTTCATACAAAAGTTATAGAGAAAATCAAAACGTATTTAATGTTCAGTCATTTTTCCCCCGAAAGTCATGCAGTTTGCAAGATAATGCGGAAAAATATGCTACAGCCAGTCGGGGCGCAGATAACAATGTAATATGGCGCGCGTGTTTCGCATGCAGAGTAGGTAAGGCAGAAGGTAGACAAGCACTCATAGTAATGAAAATTTAATATTTTTTATGACTTTTCCACGGCAACAGTGGCTACGCGAATGCGTCTCAATGTTACCATATACGTACGTTGCCCTGTCTTGTCCTGTGTCCTTCCGAAAACCACAGGGAATTAATTTATCACAACTTAGGGACTTAAGAAGTCTTAATTTTGCCAGGGAATGGGGGGGTCTGTTTTTTGTTTTAAAACTGTGGATTGTTTTGGCTACTTACATCTAGAGTTCTGGAATTTTTTTGAAATTCCATTCTACTGTGTCATACTTTCCTGTCCTCTGTCGGAGAATGGTATTTCTATTTCTCAGAGCCTTGCTGCCAGTGATGGGGTTGTGTGCTTCAAAATAAGCCTTCGCCGCCTGTATTTATTTCCTTCGCAAACCCCCCGCTCATAATATTTTATGGCCTTTCATTCTATCACCGTGAGACCTTTCATTCATAAAATGTAACTAACGAAGTTCAGAAGACTATACGCTTGGCCACATATTCTGTCGTTTGAGGATACTTTGCTTGTATCCAACTACCGTGATATGTACATAAAAAAAGCAAAGTTGTTCTTGACGACATCAGGAAGGCATATAGGGGGACTGGAAGTATAACTCCACCCACTCTTAACCTTGGCAATATATGGAGGCGAGTGGTCAGCCCTACGCCCTGGCCTCTTTGTACCCGATGAAACAGACGACGGTACCCAATGAGTAGGAGGCTGGGCCCCATCATTCGTACGAGCAATATCAAAACCGCCAGAAATATAATTATCGTAGATTTAATTTTGAGGTGTTCTGTATTATTTTTAATTCCCAATATGCTTTGTTATTACGGAGACGTGTTTTATTCATATGTTGTCATACCTGTACCTGTAGCCTGCACAGATCATGTGCCCCCCCCCCCCGTTAGACTAAACCGGACCAACGCGGGCCATGGCCTCCTCATGCTTGAGGTTTCTAGATCACACACAGCGACGCATCACAGTCGGTAGGACTCCTCTGGACACGTGATCAGTGCGTCGCAGAGACCTCTACCTGACAACACACAACATTCACAACAGACAGACATCCATGCCCCGGTGGGATTCGAACCCACAATCTCAGCAGGCGAGTGGCCGTAGACCTACGCCTTAGACCGCGCGGCCACTGGGACCGGTGCAGATCGTGGTTAACGGGTCTAATTTTAGGGTTCTTAACTACAGACATAGGATCATAAATAGTACCTGTATTTGAATGGAACCAGATTTATAGACCTGACCTCACAGGGACCTTAGGTCAGGCATGTTGTGTAATGGTACAAAAGTTCAAAAGTTCACACTTATTTGCTGACCCAGCATTTTGATGTAACCATTTCCCCTTGAGGGTTACCATGTCGCACGAACCAGCATGCATGCGGCTTGTTTAAATTAAAAATTTACAAGACATCTCATGACTTGTGACTAATCGCCGAGCGGCGCGGCAGAAATTCTCGCCTGTAATCAAATAACACGTGAACTGAGCTCCCAGACACAGTTGGACGAATACAGCGATGTACTGGCCTGAATTCATGCTTTTTGTGCAGAGGGACACAAGTTCGAATCCCAGCTGAAACCCACTGTCCTGTCTATTTTTCTGTGGCTTTCTTCCGTTCTTCCAGTAAATATCTTAACGTGGACATTAACTCTTGCCCATTCATCGTTTCTGGTCATCCTAACTTTCTCGATTGCGTAATATGCAGTTCGTAAACCATCGTTAAATTACAAGAATGCTGTATAACGTATCATATGACTGTCATACGGCGTTACGCATTGGTCCGTACTAATTAGCTAACGTGGAACCAAATCTGATCAGTATTCGAGAGATCTCCGAACAAAACTTTGAAGTAGAATGTACGGAATCGGCCGAATACACACATTTCCTCCTGAAATCACAGTATGTTTACTTCTTCCCTTTCGGTTGAGACACGCGCATTGGTTATAGCATGGGGGCGTTAATTTGTCTGACTGGCTTGCTTAACTTATGAAGATCTGGCATACGATAAACAATAAGTTTCTTAGAGCCGACGTTCAATATATCACCCAACAAATGCATTCTGTAATACGTCATTCATAATCACTCTGAATGATGTGTCACAAAGTGCCTTTGTTGGATGATGTATTGATTGTAAAAACATGCACGGTATGAATAATGTACGGTTAGATCTGACGTGTCTCTGTGAGCCGAAGGAGACCCTATAGGGCACCTTATTTAAGCACGGTGACTACAAACCTAATACTGGCAGCAGCACGTTCAATAAGAACGTTTGGACCCCAACTCACGGCGAACTGATCTAGAGATGAGCGCTGCGCTGCCTGCCGTCATGCGAAACGGTCTGTAGGAAGTAGTGATACGAATTGTGAGATTCGCTAGTATCTCTAGAGTATCGCATTGCGGACCCGTACGACTAAAAATGATGTATATAATCAAGCTACTTTTCTACCTTCAAGGCAACTCGTCACTGTGAAGCCAGTTTCCAGGTGGTGGTCTTTGTTTCTTAAAACTTTGAAAACTCTTAATTTTAATACTGTTAAATATCACTGGCCTGTAACTTAGTACGTTTGGTGGTTGAAGAGAATTTGGCAAGTCGTTTATACACAATCACAAATAGGACACCTTGATTATTGGGCTTTAATGGTGAATGAATTTTAATTTGTTGTATATTGTGTAAGTAGCAGCCTGTGCGACGCGCTGATCACTCGTTCGGAGAAGTCCAACAGGGTGTTTGTGTGTGTGTGTCTAATTGTGATTTAGAAACCTCAACAATGAGATGGCGTAGGCCCGAGTTGGGCTCTTCCGCCACAGAAAAAGGACAATGTGGACTTTGTTTTCTATAGTATAACCAAATAGATGAACCAGTATATCAAATTTATTTTATTTTGGAATGACACTCTACATGTTTCGGACGGTCGATCCGTCCATCATCAGGAGTTCAAGACTGTACATGCAGCAACAGGCTTTTGTCAAACAGATACTGCTGTCTGCTTGCTTAGGAGCCTGCAACACGGATACCACTCCAACCCAACCACACCGAAACTCCAACACACATCAAATCAAGAACAATACGACCAATGTGGTAATTCAACAGAATAGTCGCAAGCTCCTGATGATGGATATATTAATGTCCAAAACATGTTGAGCACGTAAGAAGTGAAATAAAATAGCAAATGACATCAAGTTGGTCTTTTATTCTTCAACATATCTCACATCTTTACATTAACCTTTTAGTGCCGAACGTCAACTAAAATGGACGCACAGTGGGCCCTTTAAATAGCTGAACGGCCAATCACGTGGCCTCGCAGTGAGTCCTTTAAATAGCTGAATGGCCGCTAAATTCCTGTGTCAAAAGGTTAAGCGTTGGTACTCCTGTCATCATCAATATAAACGCTGCAACTTTGCAGTGTTTTGTTGGATGGAGGCAAAATTAACACCATTCATTATAGAGCCTAGTAAGTTTATTTTTTCCATATTCTGTGCAATAGACCGATTATGCAGCATTCAGTCCAGCAACAGCACAATCAACTAAAACCAATCATCTGTCACTTTATGATGTACCTCCTACTTGTTTTGTCCTTCACATCGCTGTCCTCAGGAAGGTCTTCTGTTGGCAGTGGCATACCGAGGGAGCGGTTTGGAGGGGTTACTATTAAATGAAATTTCATGTACCAAATTACAGCTCCCTCCAGAACCCCAGACTAGGGGGCTACTGCCCCCAGATCCCCGTTGTCTCTGTCCTCTGTTCTCAACTGAATATTTTGCAAAACCCCCCCCCCAAACAAAATTCCTGGGTACGCCACTGTTTGTTGGAGACCCCCCTCTGAAATTCCGAAGGTACTCCAAAATTGTGCCAAACTCAACCCGATTGTGAAAACTTAAAAATTGCTGAATTTAGGACGCAAACACCCCAAGATGTTTGGAAAAAAGGCAGTAAAATTCTAAAACTACCGTCGGTTCGCAGTTGTTTTACATTAGCAATGAAAAATAAATTGGTTGTCATGATAAATAGTCTTAAAGTACCAAAAATTAAGAAAATTTTACTATATGAATTGAAATTTCTTGTACCAAATTACAGCTCCCTCCAGAACCCCAGACTAGGGGGCTACCGCCCCCAGATCCCCGTTGTCTCTGTCCTCTGTTCTCAACTGAATATGTTGAACCCCCCACCAAACAAAATTCCTGGGTACGCCACTGTTTGTTGGAGACTTTCCTAAGAATGGTAGAGGCCCAAACATGTAGGAGGCACATCATAAGGTGACAAATGATTCTTGGTTGTTGATTATACATTTGTTAGATTAACCCTTACCCTGCTAAAGTGGAGAATATGGTGAGCTTCTAATAATGCCAGCAGATGGCAGATGGGATGTAACTGGGTGTTTAAAGGGTTAAATGCTGTATAAACATGAAGTTCTGTTTAGTGACAGTGTTTGAAAATAACATCATGCCAACAATCAAGCAACGAAAACTGTAAAAAGATTTTGGTCTTCTGCAATGTAACACCATGAAGTCTGGTCGATAGATATCAGTGTTGTGTGGTAACCTAACCTCACCTAACCTAACCTCACCTAACCTAATCTCACCTAACCTAACCTAACCTCACCTAACCTAACCTAACCTAACCTAACCTCACCTCACCTAACCTAACCTGTCTATAAATAGGTATGGGTATTTAGTCAATAACACAACAAATTTTCTAATGATGTTTGTTAGAGGATGAATATCAACTACATGTTTCGGCTTAATCCGGCCATCATCAGGTTTTCATCCAAAAGAGTATTAGCGCTATATAGGATTTATATGGTTATGTCATGATGGTGAGATCTCATCATCTCTGTGGTATTTATTATTATTATTACTGTTAAGAGACGTCGGTGGGGGGGTACTGTGAAATGGGTATGCGCTAGCTTGGGGTGCAAAGCTCGCGTGGGTTCTATTTCTATATTCTTAGCAGCTGTCCTTTGTGGGTTTCCTCTAACAAACAACATTAGAAAATTTGTTGTGTTATTGACTGAATACCCATACCTATTTATTTACACACACAACGGGGACGGCATATTTCAAACCATGAAGTCTGGTCGATAGATATCAGTGTTGTGTGGTAACTTGCTGTGTTCATCTTCAGGCTACACCTAGCACACTGGTAATGTCTATATGAGACAGCAGTGTGTCACATCCCAGAATTGCACCGAGAACCCCAAACCTTGTACAGTGGAGTATGCTGTAACAAACGTAATTAGTTCTAGAACATCGTTTCTTATAGCATCTGTTCTTTCTAGCATACCCTGAAATGTATGTTTAGGGGTAATCTGTTCCAGACCCACAGACGAGAGCAAAGTTACCATCCAACAGAACCATTTAAACAGGAAAAATATAATACAAAATCAAAAATATAAGTGTAGAAATAATACAAAATTAATTTAACTTTTATACACTGTACATGTTAATTTGAAAAGCGTAAACAGTCGTTCCCTAATGAAAACTATGAACAAATTTTGCCTAACAAAAAGCACAAACAATGTAACAAAGATGATGACTGACGCTCTGATCAAAGTGGGAAGGCCCGACACGTCATGCACGCGCACGTGCTATGTCAGCCGATAGCATTCCTCCACATTCTTCATAGCATCTGTTCATTGTAGCATCCTGATTTTATTGATAAAAGCTTTTCATTGTAGCATTCATTCATTGTAGTATACCCCACTGTATATGAGAACTGTAATATTTTACATTTGCCATTCTGGTACTGTGTTATTTCAAGCTGTATTCATATTTCAGCTAATAATGAAGGCAGAAGATCATAACATTACAAATATTCAAAATTTTGCTTCAAACATTTAAGGATCTTCCTGTTGCAGGTAGATCTGAGTCCTCAAGAGATGAAGATTAAAGATCTAGAAAAGGAGATCACAGAAACTACAGAGAGATGTGAGCAGCTGCAGCAGCTGTGGTTACGACAGCAGAATCGCACTGTTCGACTAGCGCACCAAAGGAATCAGCAGCTCCATAATATCAACCTGATACGCCAACGTAAGTGAAAACGGCAATATACAGCTCTGTCTTGATCTTACTGATGAACTGGAACCAATAAAACCATCATGAACTTCAGAATACATTTTCATTGAAAACATCTATTCGGTTCCAAAGACTTATGACATACCAACAATAAAAAACCTTACCTCAAAAAGCATGAAAATTCATTTTTAGTACAATGCAGATGCTTTCTGTTAGCATAAAATACATTGAAAGATTGAGGGTCTGTTTCTGTCCCTAAAGTAATAGTGCAATCAACCTAACTTAATGAAAGACACTGCTTAATTGAGTTGACAGTGTTCTATGCAATAGCGAGAGAGTGGCGACAGCCGAATCACCAGCACATGGGTTCTAATTGTGATTGGTTGGAACCAGTCACAAAAGGTTCATGATGGGCTGTAGCTTCAAAGACAGAGAAAAAAGTTATGTCAATCAGTGTGTTGACACTGACACTGCATCCGTTTATGTTATTTTGCAATTGGAGATCAACTGTGTGACAATGGAGGCTGACGGCAATGTTTGGACATTCTGCCTTCACCACTGTGAGTTTAGGTCATTAAGGACATACACTGCCAGAGCCCAGTGTGCTGTCCAGTCAGATTGATGCAGAACAGGCAGTTATCATCATCATCATCACAGTCCATGTTTGATGTGGACAGTACCGGATGCTAGCTGTCATTGGCCCTTCACAAGGCAGTCATCATCATAGACCACATTTGATGTGGACACTACCAGATGCCAGCTGTCATTGGCCCTTCACAAGGCAGTCATCATCATAGACCACATTTGATGTGGACACTACCAGATGCTAGCTGTCATTGGCCCTCCACCAGGCAGTCATCACAGTCCATGTTTGATGTGGACACTACCGGATGCTAGCTGTCATTG
>Ga0123357_10012130_pt1 | contig 11106 bp, 9 predicted proteins | sample TergutEmb28metaG_FD_89873 | JGI IMG/M metagenome (GOLD analysis project Ga0123357, IMG submission 89873) | Embiratermes neotenicus P4 segment gut microbial communities from Petit-Saut dam, French Guiana - Emb289 P4 | ecosystem: Host-associated > Arthropoda: Insects > Digestive system > Gut ... | reverse complement strand
TGGTATGTGACACAGCAGTATGTGACACAGTGGTATGTGACACAGCGGTATGTGACACAGCAGTATGTGACACAGTGGTATGTGACACAGCGGTATGTGACACAATGGTATGTGACACAACAGTAGGTGACACAGTGGTATGTGACACTACAGTATGTGACAACGGTATGTCACACATTGAAATAGTGTGATTTAATTAGGTTTAGTTTAAACTACCTTTAAAATGATTTGCTTTGCTCTGTGTTTTGTAGCTGGACCATGATGATGAAGGAAATGTGAGCCTTACTATTCCAGAAGTGTCACCAGAACACAAAGGAGTGTATACAGTGAAGGCACACAACACTTGTGGTGAAGCAAAGTGTTTTGCCAATCTAATTGTTAAAACAATTAGCTCGCCAGAGATTAAGCCTAGAACAGCTGAAATACAAGGAAAACACATTGCACCGGCATTTCAAGAGCTGTTTGCTGACAGAACAGTAAATGAAAATGACACAACAAAATTTGAATGTGTTATTACTGGCAGACCTGTTCCTAAAGTAAGTGCGTGTCACAAAGTATTCTTTGGTATGCAGTGTGTAGTTTGTGTTTGGTAAAACTGTGTAGTGAAGCAGGGATGTCGTGTTCATCAGAAGCACACAAAATGTTTTATAAAATGAGATTTAAATATTTTTCTTGTGTGAAAGTCTATGTAATGGCACAGTGAATAAGCAAGTAGGCCCTAATTCTTTTCCAAACTTGTATTATTCAAAGGAGAGCATAGGATGAGAATTAACAGTTTGAGTTACAGCCCTTTTGCACTTTGTTGGGTCCAGAAATTTAGGCATTTTTGTCATATTTTTCCGTGTGACCCAAACCTGATTTTAAGCCTTGAACATTATAATACATACATGAATATATAAACCTGAGCTGTGCTTGGGTGTGGGCCACACAGTTAGTTGGGAGACACTTGAGCTTGGGCTTCAAAGTGTTAAATCATGCTTTAAGCATTATACTGTACTGGGGCCCTGTGCTGTGGCTGAATAGTGTGTGGTCACTGTGCTTTGTTAGGGTCTGACTGTACATTGGAACTTCATTCTGGTGATGGTGTGAGTGTGTCCTTCAGTTCTGTTATGTTTGTTTCAATAAATGTTCTTAGTGGCACCCAATAGCCATCGTTGTCCATGATATTTATATTTTAATTCAGTAAATTAATAATCTGCTGATCCCATTGGCCACACATTCTAAGGTGTGGGTCTGTGGCTGCCCACTTTCTAGGATTGCAGGTTTCAATCCCACTGGGGGTGTGGATGTCTGTCTCTTTTGAGTGTTGTGTGTTATCATGTAGAGGTCTCTGTGTCTGGCTGATCACACATCCAGAGGAGTCCTGAGTGTGGTGTGTCTGAGTGCAATTGTGAAGCCATGCTAAGTAGGAGGCCCTGGCCGACTAGGAGATGTTGTGCCTTAAAAAAATTAATATTCTTTAGTCAGAAACTTATCTTGCAGGCATTATTAGTAATGAGGCAATGGCAAAACTAACAATATTCTGAGTGTGTATTTAATGTACTCTGTACAGATAAATCTGCAGTGGAAGTGACCTCTTGTGTGTTATTTTAACACAAGCAGGAAAGAATAGCTTGTCAATTATTTTTATTTCTTCTTAGTATTTAGACATGAAAACTATGATATGTTTTGCAGTCAAATAAGTGACTCACTGACCTTTCATTTTAGTTTTGTGGTTTTTATAATAGCCAATAGTGACAGAAAAAATGAAGTGTTTCATTTCTTTGCTTTGTATTTCTGCTCCTGTTACACACACACACACACACACACACACACACACACACGCGCGCGCGCACACACATTCGTGAGCCAAATTTTAGCTTCCCATTTTCTGTAGGAGTTTATGTATGCTTGTGTGCGTGTGTGTGTATGTGTGTGTGTGTGTGTGTGTGTGTGTGTGTGTGTGCGCGCGCGCGCACGTGCGTGTGTGTGTGTGTGTGTTTGTGTGCGCGTGTACGTGTACCAAATGTGCTTTGGCTTATTTCCATAGCGCTTGCATTTCAAAGGAACAGACATCTATATTGGTTGGAATTCATAGGATGCACACTGGGCAGTAAATTTTTATGTTTGTGTATAGATATGAAATTTTTTGATCCTAAATGTTGCATTTTGGCATATGGTGGCACAGTTGGTTGAGGAACTGCATAACAACCCGGAAGTTCATTGGTTCAATTCCGGATAGGGTCACTGGAATTTTTCAATGACTTAGTTCTTCTGGCCACACTGTGGCGAAGGAGTTGACTCAGAAATAAGTACCAGGATTATCTCCTGGAGGTAAAGGTGGCTGGTGCATAGGGCTGACAACCTTGCCACCTACATGGGAGCCTCTACTTTCTGCAACTCTCAGGGCCTGTTTAGGGATTGCTTTATGTTATACAAGTTGCCATTTGTTGTTTTTGTGCCTTTCTGACAGGTGTGTGAATGTATGTGCTTTTTGTTTCATTGTTATTTCATACTTATTCTTGCAAAAGTATAATATCAAGTTTTGATATGAATAAAATTTGGAAAGTTAACTGGAATGACGTAAAGATTCAAATGTTCTGGGAAATCACACCATGTCATTTGGTAATTAGTTATAGATGTTCCAGAGGAGCTGGTTGCCTCCATCTTCAAGGTCCATGGATTTCAAGAAGTTGAATTCTCAGACCCTGAAGATGGAGACAGCAAGCTGTTTTGAAACAGTAAGTGTTTGCCACTCAAAATGGCATCATATCCCACCAGACTGAATCATTATCAGCATTGTTTTAAGAACCTAAAATCCCACAATAAAATCATGTATGTTGTGTAATTTGATGCAGGTTGAGTGGTACTTCAATGAAGCGGTAGTGTCTGGTAAGAACTTCTTAGTTTCAAGCAGTGGTGACCGGCATACATTGGCCATCTTCCAGACATCTTCCGCCCACTCCGGCGTTGTGGCTTGTGTAGCAGAAAATGAAGCTGGCAAGGCAACATGTGTTGCCAGACTGTGTGTTAGAAGTGAGTATAAAAATATTTATACTGCGTCTTGTTAAGTCCAGTGGCCTCTATTTTCTCAAGAATTTTCTTAGAATCTCTCCTTCTGAATCCTTTTCTAGAATAGCTGTTATCAAATTTCTTTGTTGACTTCATTTTGTTTGTCTTGGCGTGTTTACTGTCTGGATATATATATATATATATATATATATATATATATTCACTTTCTTAATAATATGTAGGAATATCTGTGTGAATTATTTACTGCTTGGACATAAAATGATATGCTCTTTTTATTCTTACAGTAACAAAATATGGCATTTTAGTGTGAAAGATGTTTATGTTTAAACCTAAAATATATCTGGGGGAGGGGGGGGGGGGGGGGCGTTTCCAAGCCAGGTTTTTTCAGGGGGATCTAGGAAATTCTTTAGAAATGTGTAAAATGTCAGATATCTGGGGATGATATGAACAAATTAAACTTGTACTCATGAAGAGATTAAGACCTGCCTCCAAATTCTTTTGTCTTCCCACTTGCTGTTTATAAAATATGCGTAATTGTTATTTTGTCTTTTGTTTTATGTGGGTGTATGCTTGGTCTGTCAGATTAAGGGAAGAAGATAGGTTGAGGATGTTGAAGAATAGGATGCTGTGGGATGTATTTGGATTTAAGAAAGAGAATGTGAAAGGATGCTGGAGAAAACTATGTTCTGAGGAGCTTAATGACTTGTACATGTTACAAAATATGGTTGGGAATCGGATCAAGGAGGAAGAGTTGAGCAGAGTATGTGGAATATGTAGGGAAGAAGCAAAATGCCATTGGATTTTGGTAGGAAAACATAAATAAAACCAAACCACTTGGAAGACCCAATCATAGATGCAGAAGATAATATTAAAATGGGTCATAAAGAAATAGGATGGGAGGGTGTGGATTGGATTGATTTGGTTTAGGATAGGGACAAGTGGCTGTTTCTTGTGAACATGGTCATTAGCTTTCAGATTCTATAAAATACGGGGAATTTCATGACTAGCTGATGAACTAACAACTGTTCAGGAAGGACTGTGCTCAGTGGGGTGAGCTATTTTGTCCCTTGAGCAGTCTGTCTGTCAGTTGCGTTAAATAGTAGTGTCTGATTTTAGAATGCTTTTACATGGTTCCTTCATGGAGCACAGCACATATAGATGGGTGAGTAATCTTAAGGTGGATATTTTAAACTCTGCCATCATTCCTTTACTGCAGGGTTGCAACCTCAGATGCCAAGTTATTCTGCTGTGTTGCAGTAGAGTGTGAGACTTCGTGTATATAGGAGGTTAGGTGTTGGTATTCCTTGGTGGTCTGCATCTTAATCGCCATGAAGTGTGTCTTTTTTAGATTTAATCAATGTGAATAGGTCAGTGTTAGACTTAATAGCAGTTAGACACAAGAGGGAGAAATTTTATTGAGTTAACTAACATTAAAATGCATCAACAAACTTACAGTGATTGACAGACTCTTTCATTACCAACAAATTCACAATTTCACTATTATATATGTCACTCCTAATTTGCTTCTATTTGTTTTGACTTAACTGCCATCATCAGGCAGCTAACAGCTGTAGTGCTAAAGCTTACAGCAATAAAATAGTCTTACAGTGCTTATGCATATCAAATATATAGATTGTAGCTAAAATTTAGTGTTTAAAATGTTATAAATGTTGATTATAAACTGTTAAAAAAAATAGTAGTTTTTGTTGTTCACAACTGTCTTCTTGCCAGTTGGTTTCTTATTCTACAAGCATCTGTTGTGTTATAATCAGAATCGGATACCATTGTGTAACCTGTATGTTATGTCTTGTTTGTGTGAAGTGCCCTACCAGTCTGGTAGTTAATTTCTTAAATTCAATAAATATATGAAGTATGATATATATTTGTTCACTGCAGTTGGGTTGACACCCAGTGGCAGTAGTACAGTACACAACTACACTACAACAAAGCATACAAGATGTGATCAAAAAGTTCCGAGACTGGGTGAGTGAAAATTACAATTTATTGCTAATGGCTAAAAATATTCAATAGTTTTCAAAATACTCTCCTTGTGAGCTGACACACTGCTACCAGCGGTCCTGCCACTGCTGGAAACATTTTTGGAAAGAGTCTTTTGGAATGGTGTTCAGCATACTCGTTGCATTCTTCTTAATTGCGTCAATGTCTCCAAATCTCTTCCCTTTCAACACCGTTTTTAATTGGTAGAACAATCAAAAGTCACAGGAGCCATATCAGGGGAGCTGAAAGACAGGAATGCCATGACTTGCCAAAAATACCTGGATGGAATGTGCTGTGTGTGCTGGTGCATTTTTGTGATGTAGTGCCCAGGCCCCTGCTGTCCGTTTCTGTGGCCTCTTGTGAGAAACAGCAAGTCTCAGACGTTTCAAAACTTGTAGATAAAACTGTTGGTTTACTGTTTGGCTTTATGGAATGTACTCATAATGAACAATGCCTTCCATATAAAAGAAAACAATGAGCATGACTTTCACTTTTGACCACACCTGGCGAGCTTTCTTTGGCCTCAGGGAATCAGCAGACTTCCACTGTGAAGACTGACATTTCGTCTCCGGGTCATACCCATAGACCCACGTCTCGTCGCCCATGATGATTTGCCCCATAAAGTTTTCATCTGATTCTGCTTCCTGCAGCATGTTTGTTGCCACAGACAAGCGCCATTCCTTCTGTTCGGTGGTGAGAATTCGTGGAACAAATTTTGCAGCAATACATCGCATGTTCAAATCTTGCGTCAGTATGGCCTGGCAAGTTCCGTAAGACACTCCAACCTCGACAGAGAGTTAACGGATTGTTAAGCGCCAATTTGCTCGGATCAGTTCTTGCACTCGCCCAACACAGTCAGTTTTGCTTGTCGTCCGTCTGCCAGATCGCGGATTGTCATCAACTAAGTCTCAGCCTTCTTTAAATCTCTTGTGCCATTTGAAAATGTGAGCACAGCTCAAACACTGCTCACCGAAGGCAGTTTTGAACATTTCAAATGTCTCCACACCATTTCTTCCCAGTTTCACACAAAACTTGATGCACATGCACTGCTCTTGCTCTTCTGACATCCTGCACGGCACGAACATTAACAAGGCACAGGTACATGACTCTCTTCGACCGAAGCTCACAAAGGACTGAGAGGCACGCTGGGACCATCCCTTGTCCCAGGGAGAGAGGGAGTTCTAGGACACCACCCTGCAAACAGGGGTGTCCCAAAGTTTACCAACAGCCGAGTAAAAAAGTCAGTCTCGGAACATTTTGATCACAACTTGTAGAACAACACAATTAATAGCACATAGAACAACACAGTTAACAACTAATAGGGAAGAGTGTGGGCCATGCCCTGTCTTTGCATGTTATACCCTGGCATTTGCCGTACAGCTGAGGAAGCACAGAAAGACCTCAGTCAGGGTAGCCAAAGAGTGCCATTTGGCACAATGAAAACAGAACACACAGAACAGAACATACATAACAATAAGAATACATAAACATAACAATAAAAATGCATAATTTACAAAATTAAACAAAAGTGTAGAGAACATACAACCAGTATATACAGTGATAAAAAAAATGGAACCAAAATAACATGTAAGAATGTGATAAACGAAAAAGCCATATAAGCAGCAAACTTCATATGATCAATATATCTTCTAATAATGTTAGACACCCTGATACTAACAATTTCACTAAACTTCACTACACTTCACCCAGCCACACTTAACACCACTTCACTACACTTGTCGGCACTGAATTTCCTCTCATTTAAACTTCATCCAGCTGCACCTCACTACCTTTTTATTTGGCTTGACTCCATATAAATTTCCTATTGCTCCATTTTACCTCACATCACTACACTTCACTGCACTTTTACATGATTTTTGCCACACTTCTGTTCCTTTCATTTCACCCCATTTATAATTGCTTTCCTAACTCTGTTTCTAAAAATCTTAGGTTTACAAGTGAAAGTTCCTAATGCTTCTGCAGGTAGTAGGTTCCAGTTTTTAATGGTCCTTTTTACAAAGGAATACTTCCCGATATCCGTTCTTTGCTTCATGTCCCTAATTTTCCAAACATGATTTACCCTACTCACATAGTAAGGCCCTCACAACCTGTTGTGTTTAGCTTTCCAAGCCCGTTCCCCAGATTGCACTTTAAAAAGTGTGCATAAGCGTGCTGTCATCCCATATATTCATTTATAAATTAGTGCATAACAAAATTAACCAGAGAGTGAGACTAAAGAATTAAACTGATTAAATAATTTTAACAAATAAATACAATTATTGAGTGTAAGTAACTGAATTAAATAATAACGTGACTAAAGACATTGTGCAAATATAATAAATTATTATATTAGTAAACTTACCTAATATAAGCTGATCTAATCTAACTCACTATAATGGCATCCTATCCTGAGGTAACTTAACCTTACATCACATAACCGAGCCTAACCAAACCTTACTTAATCTAACCGAACCTAGCATAAGCTAACCTGGTAGTTTTGTATTGTCTGATAAACTGTGAGGTTTTGTGCATCTATGCAGTGGTTCTGCATTGATGATTAAGATATGGTGTGTCATTTGCAAAATAAATAAATAAATAAATAAATAAAATAAATTTAAAAAAAATAAATTTGAATTAATACCTAAACAAAGAAGCAAAATTTTCTAATTAATGAAGTTCTGTAATTAAAGTGTTTAAATATATGAAACACAGTTAAATTCGATGAGTAAATTAGTTGAAAGATTAACTTAGAATAAATAAATAAATTTAGATGAACTAAACTGATTAATTAGTTAATGAATGAATTAATTACTAACATGACCTAATCAAATGTAACCTAATGTAGCCTAGTCTAACCTAACCCAAACTAACCTTATCTTACCTTATCTACTCTAACATATTCCAAAATATATATAACCTAATCTAACCTAAACTAACCTGACTGTTATTGGCATTAAAGAGTGTAGAGATCAGAATTCACCACAATATTACATTATATATACGTTTCCTATTGTGTTTGACTCCTTTTTCTGCTGCAAAGAAGTAAGTTTCATATAAGCCAAGAAAAGAGTTGTTGAGGGCTTGAAAGCTTTACGTAGCTGCACTGAAAAGGTGTGCATGTTTATTTAGTTTAGGTTTGTTGTAGTTTTAAGGTTTGATTTGGTTCAAACATAAGGCACACTATGCTATGTTAACAGTTTTCAGAAGTGCTTTAATTGCAGACTCATAACATAGCAGTAGTTCATTCGACATCTGTGTACTTGAATAGGTGACTGTCTGAATAATGAACTAGTATTTCATAAGGTTTGTTTTCATTGGTATGTTTTTACTTTTGGTGTTTTTTTTAAATGTGTATATCTTTATTTACACAGCAAAATCTCCTGCAGAATTGAGCATTCTGCCCCATGACAGCAGCATCATTTCTGAACACCAGGAATCATCATCATTCACAATGAAGCGCTCTGTGATTGTTCACTCGTCATCAAGCCATGTGACTTCTTCAGTGTCAGCAGCAAATACTGAGCCTAATGTTCAGGTTCACAGCTACACCTCGCAGTCTGAAGAACGGTTTGAGCAGATTGGAGATAATCGTCCTGTGCAGGTGGGGTTAACTGCATATAGTGTTCCAGGTCTCCTGCAACATGTCACTGTATCACTGGGTTGGTGGTTTCATATGTTTCAAAGACCCCTCAGTCTCTGAGCATGAGGGCACTATATTCCTATTAAGTGTCAGGAAATGCTACCCCAGTGGTACATAAAGTTTCATCCTCAACAAAACAACTGTGACAGCGATGTTAAGGAGCTTAGTGTAGAATACACACAGTCAAACACAACTATATTATTACAGTGAGGGTTCTAACAATGACATGTTTCGGCCCTACATGTGGGCCATCTTCAGGTTGTAAGATTAGACTAGATCAGTGTACTATAATGTGTGGAAACATTCTTGGGAGTAGGGGGGTAGAGGTAATATAGTTGTGTTTGACTGTGTGTATTCTACACCAAGCTCCTTACCATTGTATAAAAAACACAATGGGGATGATGCACATCAGAAATGTGACAGCCTCAAATCTCTCATTTCCACATTTAGCACTTCTTCCCCTTGTCTGAATTAACTTCTTAACTGGGCATGATGTATATGTACATAGTTATATTGCGATGTTTGAATGGGTATGACATAATATTATGTCCTTGATCTTTCACCGCTAATATCTCCTGGGTATGACAAGATATGACTTAGGTATTAGTACTGTTAAATAGTCTACAGTTTTTCCTCTATGAGGCACCACCATCTGCCTTCTTCTTTGCAGCCAATGCCCTCCATGACAATTATTTGAAACACTGTACACTCTACGGTCTAGAGCGATAAAAATGGCAGCGTCAAGTAAGAAGATAGACGAGGATATCTCCAATGTTTTAGACAAAGAAGATGAAAGTGACGTATTCTCTGAGGAAACTGATGATTTTTTATTTGGTACAAGTGAGGAAGATTCAGACAGTGAGTCAAATACAAGCAATGTTGTGCATGAAAGTGAACCGTATGAAGAACTGTCATATTTTTCGCATCCATTTGTACCTCACATCGTGGCGCATCCAAGATTTGCATTTCTCGGTGTAAGTGGAATGAATGTAGTTTCTGGAATGTTTTCAGAAATTTATTGATGAAGATACATGGCAGTTGGTTGCTGAACAAACAAATATATATGCCAACCAATTGTTGGCAGTAAATCCTAATTTGAAACCATGATCCTGAGCTAGAAGTTGGATGGATACAAACCCGATTGAAATGCAAACCCTACCTGGACTTCTCAGGGACATCATAGAAAAAGTCTACCAGGAGATGTGTAGTCTGCTGGGCCAGTGGAAAGAGGAAATAGTCATCATATTGCTGTCCTGACTGTGAGAAGGCCCTGTGTGTAGTGCTGTGTTTTCAACTCTACAACACAGATAAAAATAAAAAAGTAAAATAAAATAAAATAAATAAATAAATAAAAAGAAGTTGCAAGAATTGTGAATAAACGCTACATTTTGTCTTTACATCAGTTTTTCTTTACATACTGAGAGAAAACCCCATTATGTTTGCACCACTCCTCTTGCTTTTTAGAAACAAGGAACAATGAGCATTTAAATACCCAGGGCAGGTTACACCAGCAGCCCAGACAAGACCCAGTTAAGAGGTTAAGGGGTGACATAATAATTAAGGCTGTGATGTTGATGGCCACAAGAATCACTGCTGTTTCATATAGTCTGGTAAATAGGTGCTGTATGTCCTTCGCCAAAATACACGGCTTTGCATCCCACAAGGGAAGCATGTTGTCTGATATATGATATTTGAGGGCACTGGAGGGGAATAATTACGAGGGACTTCGAGGGAAAGGTGCAGAAAATTCTGGAGATGGGCGTGTCTCACCCACTGGGGGACCTGTGGAGTTGTTGACAGAGTATTTTTGGAGGGCTCCGGATAGGGAACATCTCTCTCTGTGGGAGCTCTGTTAAGGGGATTCGGAAGGATATGGGAGGACAGCTCAGGGAACGGACATCACCCCCTGGGGGTCCATTAACCGGGAACTCTGAGAGAGTGTTGTAAGGGGTCTCTGGAGTCAGGGTATCTCTCTGTCAATGGGAGCTCTGTTAGGGGAACCTGGAGGGAGGACTCCTTTGCTAGGGGCCCTGAAGGTTATGAAGGGAAGGCTCTGGGGATGGACATCCCTCTTTATGGGGGGCTGAGTTGGGTAACCTGGAGTGGGCTCATCTACAGGGGACCTTGAGATATGGTTGAAAGGGGCTCTGGAGGTGTGGTGTCTCTGTCTGTGGGAGCTGTGTGAAGGGAACCTGAAGGGAGGGCTTCCTTGCTGGGGACCCTGAAGGGTATGTAGAAAAGGCTCTGGAGACGGGCATCTCTTTCCCTAAGGGCCCTTTGGGGAACCTTGGGGAGGGCTTGTGTACTGGGGACTTTGAGAGAAGGATGAACGGGGCTCTGGGGATGGGGCTTCTCTCTCTGACGAGGCTCCATGGAGGGGGCCTTGGGGGGAGAAGCTTCTTCACTGGGGACCCTGGAAGATATGTTCAGATAGTCTCCGGATATGGGCATATCTC
>Ga0123357_10012129_pt1 | contig 11106 bp, 10 predicted proteins | sample TergutEmb28metaG_FD_89873 | JGI IMG/M metagenome (GOLD analysis project Ga0123357, IMG submission 89873) | Embiratermes neotenicus P4 segment gut microbial communities from Petit-Saut dam, French Guiana - Emb289 P4 | ecosystem: Host-associated > Arthropoda: Insects > Digestive system > Gut ... | reverse complement strand
GTAAAGTGACCGCTTAAGCGGTGGCATGTGGCAGAAGCTTGCAAAATCACGCCTTTAGGCGTGGCTGCAACAGACCCTTATAGGGTTCGAGCATACCACCACTTGAAGTGGTGGTAGGTGATTTTGATTTTACGTATTGTGCGTTGAATTTTAGACTTGACTGTAATTTTATGCCATTTTCATTGTCATTTCATGTGAGGTTTATCCGGCTGTTATTCAGGCTTATGCTACAAGACATGATACAAGATTTGCTATTTTTTATAAATAAGCAATGGTCAATAAAAACTATGATAAAATGGCGCGATGTCAAATATAATGAAGCAGTCGTACGACAGCGTGCATGAACTGAACTATAGGCTTACTTGGTAAAGGAGAACGTAAATGAATTCGGGTGTCTTGCATTTTTTCAACGATATGGTGGGCAAATCAGCCGTAATGGATGGGGTGGCGAAATTTCTCATACAGGGCTCAATGGTTATCATACCGCTCGTGCTTGTGTTGGTTTTCCTTTTGGGGATATTCTTGAAAAGGGAGAAATACAGGATTGTGGCGATCAATACTCTGGGCATCATAATAATATGTCTGCTGGTGGGGTATGGCATCGGGCATTCTGTGAATGAAACCAGGCCTATGTTCGCGCTTGCCCATGTGAATATTTTGCTGCCTCACGCGAACGATTCATCTTTCCCAAGCGACCATACGCTGCTGTGTTTTGGGGCGGCCTTCGGCTTTTATTTGCTGAGCAGAAAACTTGGCGTTGTATTGACTATCTTCGGCGTATTGGTCGGCCTCGCGAAAATATACGCCGCGCAGCATTACCCGTGGGATATTTTGCTGACGATAGTCGTCGTCTTTGCGATATTCGTTTTGTACCGTATATTTGCTTTAAGACCGGTCAGCTGGCTGTATACGACCGTTGAGCGGCGCGTATTGCCATCCCTGCACAAGCCGGCGGCTTAACGCCTGCCGCCGCGGGTTTCGCGAGCAACAGCCCCGATAAAGCGCGCCGGCCCTTCTTTATGCGGGCCGGCGCGCGTGTGCTATTCAAAGAGTGCTATTATTGGATCGGATCGGCGTCAGCCGCTGCCGAAGCATTGTAATCAGGGATTGTCTTAAACTGCAAAGCGGTTTTTTCAAGCTCATCGATATTGCCTGCGGTCTCCTTCGAGACAGGAATGCTCTGAAGATACGTGTTTGCTGTCAGATTGTTTGCGTCAAAGTTTTCCTCGAATATCGAATGGATCAACCCCATGACCCCAATGGAAATCGCATTCGCGCTGTTGTAGCAATCGAAAAGGATTTTACCCGACTGGACGTCCGCTATACCGTCCTTGACGCCGTCTGCTGCACAGGCAATCTGAAGATCCTGGCCCGCCACCAGATTGTGCTGCTTCAATGTGATTTCAATGCCGGGGACCATTTCCCTGTCTTCTGCATATAGCAGCTGGATGTCTGGGTGCGCTGTGAAAAGGTCCGCAGCGGCTTTCTGCCCGCCCTGCGCGTCAGGCGTTCCGGATTGGCCCATGCCTACGAAACTGATATTATCAGAGGCATCGTCATACTTGCCTTCATTCTTGAACTTTTCCCAGGCATTGTATCCCGCAAGCATGGCCTCCCACTGGCTGGCATAAGGATTGCCCGCCAGCTTACGGCTCTCATAGAGGAAGCCTCCCATAAACCCGTTTGCCCTGCTTTCGGTATCGGCCGTTCCAAGATGGTCGACAATGAAGCCAACGATCAGGTTCTCGCCGCTCTTGTACATCTGGTCAGCGGAATATGAGCCGGCCAGCCAGCCCGGCCTATAAGCGCCCGAAATCTGCATGGTGATATTCGGATAGCTCGGGTCGTTTGTCTGATTGCCCAGACAGATAACCGGGATGCCTTGATCCACAGCCTTTTTCATCGACGGCAGCGTCGAGGGGAGGTCGACCGCATTGATGACGATGACGTCCATTTTTTGGGTGATGAATGAATCCAAGGTCGACAGTTGGGTTGCCACATTGAAATCGGCGTTTTGGTATACAAAGGTGTAGCCGTATGACTTGGCCTGATTCTCAGCCTCTATCCTCATCTGGTTGAAGAATTCAATTCCGAGCGAGGCGCCGGCCCATCCGACGGTAAGCCCGCCGCGCTGTTCAACCGGAAGCGCCTTATCGATGCCCGACCTGTCCTCCAAGCTCCGAGGGTATATCCCATTGAACACCAATGGATCCTGCTCCATGATCGCGTAGACCTGATCGCTCGCGCTCGATTCGCTTGACGCGCTTGTATCCGGCGTGGGAGTGGAACTATCGCTGGTTGACGTATCCGCCGGCGGAGTTGCAGTATCTGCGGAGTTGTTTTCGCTCAGGTTACTGCAGCCCGACGAAAAAATCACCAGGCTTGCAATCAATAACCCCACAAGTGATAACAGAATGGCTCTTTTCGATTTTTTCATTTCTTTCCTCCTTCACATTATTTGACTACGATATTTGATACTGTTTCAACAACGTTCAACTCTTTTTCTCCCCAGTCACTCCCTTGAGAAAAACAGCGAAAATTATCACCAATGCCTTTACGATCAATTGCGGATAGGCCGGAATATTTACAAGGTTCATGATGTTTCCTATCAGGCCGATGATCAATACTCCGATCACGGTGAATCCAGCGGTCCCTTCTCCGCCCATCAGGCTTGTCCCGCCTATAACGGTCCCCGCAATCGTGCTCAGATTGTAGTCCGCAGCCGTCGTCACCGGGGTGGAGGCGCCGTTGCTGGACGCAATTAAAACCCCCGCTATTCCAGTCAGCACACCGCATATCACATAAACCAGAAAAATATACTTTACGGTGTCTATACCGGCCAGCTTGGCGGCGGTCGCATTGCTTCCCGTGGCTGTGACGAGCCGCCCGAAAGAGGTGTATTTCAATACAAAGAAGACAATAAAAACGATCGCGGCAACGAGGAATATCTGCCACGGGATGCCGAACAACGGATCCGATTCCTGGCCGAACGCCGTAAAGGCGCCAACCGCTTTGGGTGTACTGTCTAACGCTATAGGAGACCCGTTTGTGATGACATAAGCGAATCCCTGCGCAGCGATCGAGGTCGCTAATGTGACGAGAAAAGCCGGCATTTTCAAATAAGCCACCAGCACACCGTTGAACACGCCGAATGCCGTGCAAACCCCGATAGCTATCAGTATCACGACAAATACTCCGAGTCCGGTGTTGAAACCCCATTTCGTAATACCGATAGTGACCATGATGCTTCCGACAGCTGTAGTGGCGCTTACCGACAGATCGATGCCGCCGGTCAGCATGACCATGAGCATCCCCATTGAAATAATGATATAGACGCTTTGTTGCCTCAAGATGTTCACGCCGTTCGTCCAGGTCAAAAAGTGAGGGGATATGAACGACGACGCCACGATCAACAGGATGAAAATGATAAGGACATTGTATTGAATCAGAAATTTCTTGATTGTCATATTTGTACTCGCGACCATATCAATTGACCCCCATCGAATAATTTATAATATTTTGTTCGGTTAAAGATTCTTTATCGAGTACGCCGACGGTTTTCCCTTCCCTTATCACCACGGCGCGGTCACACATTCCGATGATTTCCGACATTTCTGATGAAATCAGCACCACGGCGTAATGCTGCGCAACCATGGAATTGATAATATTGAAAATCTCAATCTTTGCTCCCACGTCAACACCCCTCGTTGGTTCGTCAAGAATCAACACTTTGCAGTTTGACGCGAGCAATCGCGCGATTGCGACTTTCTGCTGGTTCCCGCCCGAGAGGCTGTTGACTTTGTTTTCGAGTGAAACCGTTTTGATGGATATCTTTTGCGCAAAATCATCGGTAAACCGCTTTTCCTTTTTCAATTTGATGACCCCGATGAGGTTGCAAAAATTTCTAAGGCACGACAGGGTAATATTTTGTTTGATGGACAGATTGAGCATCACGCCCTGTGTCTTCCGATCCTCCGGCAAAAGCCCGATCCCGAGCAGAAAAGCATGCTTTGGCGAGCGTATATGTATGGCTTTGCCGTCGAGTTCTACTTTCCCCTGATCCATGCGGTCGATCCCCAGAACGGCTCTGACTGCCTCAGTCCTGCCGGCGCCTACAAGCCCGGAAAGCCCCAGTACCTCGCCCTCGTGAACCTCAAACGAAATATCCTTGACCGCGATGCCAGCCTGGATATTCGAAACCTTCAGGATGGGCGCCCCGATATTTGAATCTCTTTCGGGGAAATAGGTTTGCAGATCCCTGCCAATCATCAGATTTACAAGTTGCCCCTCTGTCGTTTCCGCAGTGTTGATTGTCCTGACAAATTTCCCGTCTTTCAAAACGGTGATCCTGTTCGAAACCCTGAAAACCTCGCCCAAGCGGTGTGATACATATATGATGGCAACGCCCTTGTCCTTCAGGGTTTTTATCAGCTCAAGCAGCCTTTCAACCTCGTTGAACGTCAAAACGGTCGTCGGCTCATCGAGCACGAGGATGGACGTGTTCCTTGACAATGCCTTGCAGATCTCAACCACCTGCTGGTACGCAACGCTTAACTCCCAGATCTTTGCATTGGGGCTGATGTTTCCGAATCCAAGTTCACTCAGTAACTGCTTTGTCTTCTCTCTTAATTGTTTCCATTTTACAAGATGGCTACCCTCACGCAATTCGTCAATATAGATGTTTTCAGTCACCGAAAGGTGCTGGAAGAGCGCAAATTCCTGATATATTACGGAAACGCCATAATTGATACTGTCTTTCGGCTTGGTGATGTGCGCCTTTTCCCCTCGGATGAAAACCTCCCCTTTGTCGGGTTGAGTCGCGCCGGAAAGCACCTTGATGAGGGTTGATTTGCCTGCGCCGTTTTCTCCCATCAATGCATGGACCTCACCCGGCATGACGCTTAGGCTGACATCCTGCAAGGCCTCTACTCCCTCATATTTTTTGTAAATATGCTTTAGTTCAACTTCATATTCTTGGCCAGGCATCGTCTATACTCTTTTACTATTTACCGATTTCATGTTGAGCGTTTCTCTGACAGCTTGCGCAATATTTTCACTTTTGAGCCCAAACGCTTTCATCAATACGTCTGGATCACCCGATTCTCCGAACCGGTCATTGACCCCTATCATTCTCGCCGGCACAGGGGCGTACTGCGCAAGCAGCTCCAGCACCGCGCTGCCCATGCCGCCAGCTACCTGATGCTCCTCTGCCGTCACAACGGCGCCGGTTTTCACGGCAGCCTCGATGAGAGTCTGCTTATCCAAAGGTTTTACTGTGTGGTTGTTGATCACCATTGTATCGATCCCTTCTTTGGCCAATGCCTCCGCGGCCACAAGGCTTTCGTACACCATCACTCCGCAGGCTATCACGGCAACATCCGAACCATCGCGTACGCAGTAGGCCTTCCCGAGCTCAAAGGGGGTTTCCTCCTTGGTGATCGACGGCGTCGCTTCTCTTCCGAATCTGATATACACCGGCCCGTATACTTCGGCCGCAGCCAATGCGGCCTTTCTTGTTTCATTGGAATCGGCGGGGACGATCACCTTCATATTCGGGAGGCACCGCATGATTGATATCTCTTCCAACGCTTGATGGGTCGCTCCGTCCGGGCCGACGGAGATCCCGCCATGTGCGCCTCCGAGCTTTACATTGAGGTTTGAATAGCATACGGTTGTGCGAAGTTGATCCCATGCCCGCCCGGACAAAAATACCCCGTAATTTGTCGCATATGGTATCTTGCCGGCAAGACTCAGCCCGGCAGCTATGCCTATCATGTTTTGTTCCGCAATCCCTATACTGATAAACCTGTCTGGAAACCGGTTTTTAAACTGGTCCACACAAGTTGACGCTGTGATATCAGCCCCAAGCGCCACAACTTCAGGGTTTTTTTCGCCGACTAGCACAAGCCCTTCGCCGTATCCGAATCTTGTGGCTTTTTTTTCGATATTTTCCAAATCAATCTTCAAATCCACATACAGCATGTAAATATTCTCCTTCTCGGCAACCAAGTTCAGCCATTGCAGCCTCGTACTGCTCTTTGTTCGGCGCCATGCCATGCCAGCCCGCGCGGTTTTCCATAAAAGAAACGCCTTTGCCCTTTACGGTATGCGCAATCACCACGGTCGGTTGCCCCTTGTGCTCCTCCGCCTGTGAAAACGCCATCTCAAGCGCGGCTATATCGTGGCCGTCCACTACTATGACATTCCATTTGAACGCCAGCCATTTATCCTTCAGTGGTTCGATGGACATCACTTCATCCACCTGACCGTCGATCTGCAGCCCGTTTGAGTCCACGATTGCGCAAAGGTTGTCCATCTTATAGTGCCCGGCCGCCATCGCCCCTTCCCAGACCTGCCCCTCCTGCAGCTCTCCGTCTCCCATCAAGCAATAGACCCTATACTTTTCATTGTTCAACCGCGCCCCAAGCGCCAACCCGGTAGCAACAGAAAGGCCCTGCCCAAGCGAACCGGATGAAACCTCGATACCCGGCGTCTTTTCCCTGCTGGGGTGCCCTTGAAGCATGCCGCCGTATTTTCGAAGGTTTTTCAGTTCCGCAATGGGGAAATAGCCGCAATCAGCCAAAACAGCATATAAAGCAGGGCAGATATGCCCCTTGGACAGGATAAACCGGTCCCTTTCCACCCACCCAGGATTCCGGGGATCATGTTTCATCACATTGTAGTACAACACTCCCAATATATCCGCGGACGACAGGGATCCACCGGGATGCCCCGAACCGGCAGCATACAACATCTTCAGAATATTGATACGAAGTTGCCGGGTTTTTTCCTTTAGCTGTGCTTCATTCAACCGCTCTCTCATTTAACTCCTCGATCCTTCTTTTGATAAGGCCTATATTCCCTTTATTTTGAACAAGTTCGATCACTATAGGGCTTGGTTTCACCCCTTGTATCGTGGTGCCCTGCGTGATATTTGTGACAATCCCTTCGTGAAAATCGACCTTCAACAGATCGGACTTTTTCGCCTTCTCCGTGATGCCGGGGACTTTCAAAAGATACATGCCGTTTATCAATTCGCCCCTATAGAAGCCCGGCGCAAATGATTCCGCCAATACGACATTGATGCCGACCTTCCTGATCGTGCCCATCGATTGTGGATGCGCATGGCCGTATCCGAAATTCCGGCCGCCTATGAAAATATCCCCAGCCTTTGCATTCTTGAGAAAATCATCATCGAACCCTTTCATGCAAAGGGGTACAAGCTTTTCAAGATCGTTTTCCCTGACGTTTTGAACGCCTATAATCAAATCCACATCAAAATGATCGGGGAAGACATACGCGACATTTCCTAAAGCGCTCAGATCCATTTTACGCCTCCGTTGTTTTTATAAAAAATCCCTGGGATCACGGATTTCGCCGCCTATGGCGCTGGCGGCTACGACCGCGGCGCTTCCCAGGTATATTTCGGCTTCTGCGCTTCCCATCCGGCCGGGGACATTCAATGTGCCCGTAGATATTGCCGTTTCGCCTGCGCTCAAACATTGAGTCTTCCCGTAACAGTAATCGCAGCTGGGAGAGCTGATAAACGCGCCTGCTTCAGCCAGCACCGATAATGTTTGGTTTTCTATAGCCTCACTCATGATTTCTTTTGAGCTCGGTACGACAAAGAGCCGGAACCCCTCTTTGATCTTTCTTCCCTTCAGAATGCGGGCGGCGATTTCAAGGTCCGAACATCTGCCGTTGGCACAGGAGCCTATATATCCCTGCTGCACAGAAATACCGGCTACCTCGCCTATCGGCTTTGCATCGCAAAGTCCCGAAGGGGATACGACATAAGGTTCCAATTCCGGCAGGTTATAAGCCATGGCCCCTGCATACTTTGCGCCGGGATCCGGCAATACCGGTTCTAAATCCGTCCCGGCCCTCTCCCTCAAATACTTCAGCGAGATTTCATCAGAGGGGAAGACTCCGGTATACGCGCCGCAAAATACCACTTCGCTCAGAAGCGACATCCTCTCGTCCATGTTCATGTTCTCTGCGCCGTTGCCGGCAAATTCCAAGACTGCGCCCAAAGCCCCGTCCGGCCCTAAATCCCTCAATATTTTGTTGATCAGGTCACGGCCACCTGTGCCCGGCGGGAATTCCCCCGTCAAGTTTACCCTGATCGTTTTGGGGACTTCAAACCAAAATTCCCCCAGCGCATATGCGCTTACAAGATCGTCCTGCAATGATATCGTAAGAGCGCCCAGAGCGCCCAGCACATGTACGTGCAAATCGCCATGCACTATCAAAGAACCGGGTTTTGCCAAACCCATTTCAGCCGCAACCTGATGTCCGATCCCCTTGTTTTCGATCAGCTCTATTCCCTGCCCGTTGGTCCATTTGCGGGTCTCATTGTGAAAATCCGCTTCTTTCACACTGGACGGAGGGACAAAGTGATCGATAAACATCTTGCAGCGGTCCGGATAACGAACGTTGACGTTCAGCTCATCCCTAAGTATCCGGGCATGCACATCCGAAATGCCGGGATAGTCGTACATCAGGACAAGATCAGGTTTCACCCATAAAAAATCTCCGGGTACAACATGCCTTTCCCCAGCGGTTCGTGCGAAAACTTTTTCGCAAAATGTCATTGCACTGCTCAACTCATTTCTCCTATAAGCTTTTAGCGCGTTTCTGTCATGAAATTATTTATAACGCGTATCTATATCCTGCCATCGGTCCATATGAACGATTTTTTCCATCTCCCGGATATGCAATGCGCTCTCCGTCAGGGCATCGATCGTGATGCCGCCGTTTTCGCCAAGCAATTTGTAAACGGATTTAATGGCTCGCGCGGCAGCGTTCAGCCCCACGATAGGGTAGGAAATACATTTTGCGCCCAGTGAAACATACTCATCCGTCCGGAGGCACATCTCATCTCCCGGATATACAGCGGCAACAAAGTATAGGTTGCCTCTGAATTCCCCCGCCATATCGCGCAATTCCTCCACGGGATAGTCGTCGCCAAGCATCGTCATGTCGGCGCCCGCATCCAAATAGGCATGCAGCCTTTCCTTTACCTCATCGCACCCGTACCTGCGTCCATCACACCTGGCAATGACAAAGAAATCGTCTACGGCGTCTTTCGCCGCGCGAATCTTCTCACACATCTCCTCTTTCGAAACCAGCTCCTTGCCCGCAAGGTTCCCACATTTCTTCGGCGCCTTCTGATCTTCCATGTGCATCCCCGCCAGCCCGGCTTTTTCAAACGCCCGCGCTGTACGCCACACATTCATTACGCCGCCATAGCCTGTGTCGGCGTCCGCAATCACGGGAATATCCACGCTATTTGCTATATTGGCGCATTGGTCGACCACTTCGGTCATCGTCGCAAGCCCAAGATCCGGCTGCCCGAGCCTGGCGTATTCAATCCCCAGCCCGGTGATATCAATTGCCTTGAATCCGAGCGATTCGATGATTTGAGCTGACAGGCAATCGTATGCGCCGGGTAGGACTATATAGTCATTTTCCGCCAACAGCTTTCTAAAAACACTCCCTTTTCCCATATCTATTCTCCACTCATAAAACCGTTTACAAAATCAAAATATGCCTAAATAGCTATGCTGTAAAGCAGAAAAAACGGATTAAGATATCTTAAAACTGGATAACAGAATCGGGGTGTGCTGAAAGAAAAACATCGATTTCTTTCAAAAATTGATTGAGCGTTGGATTTACGACCTCTTTCTTCCAAGCCATGCCAATATCCATATGCGCGTATTCGTCGTTGATCGGAATATTGACAAGCCCCGGCGTATCATGCCGCACCATATATTGCTTGGACAGGATCGTGACGCCTTTCCCCAGGCGCACAAGCAGGAGCGATGAGTGCCTGTCGCTCACCGAGTCGCCTAAGAGGGGAGTCATGCCCTTGGCCATAAACATCTTCTGCACGACGTCAAAGAAGCCGGGATTCGCGGCGCGTGTTAATAGGACTAGGGTCTCGTTTTCCAGCATATCGAGTGTGAGTTTTTCCTCCCCGGCCAGAGGGTGGTCTTCAGGCAGGACCACATTCAATGGACTGACAAAAATTTTGCGCCATTCGATTTCTTCACGCTTGTAAAACGACTCCTCGCGGCCGAAAGCGACATCAAGCTCCCCCTTCCTGAGCATGCTGGCGACAGACAGCGAATTGACCGTGGTGAAATGCAGCGTGATATTCGGATGGTTTTTCGTAAATTCCTTCAGGCACGGCACCAATGGGTCTATCATCAATTCAGAAGGGTATCCGGCTACAATTTCACCGCTCTCGCCGGCGGTGAAATTGACTATCTTCCCTTTTACACTGTTCGCGAGTGTGATGATTTTGAACGCCTCGTCCAAAAACACCTCGCCTGCCGGCGTCAGCAAACAACCGCGTCTTGTCCGGTCAAAGAGTTTTATGTCCAACTCTTTTTCCAGTTCCGCAATATTGCGGCTGACGGCGGACTGCGCAATATGCAGATGAGCCGCCGCCTCCGAAAAATTCAGGTATTGGGAAACCGTTACAAAAACGTCAAGTTTGCTATCGTACAATCCTCATACTCCCGCTTTTTTCAACAGTACGTTTCTATACAATATATCATAAAACTTTTACCGCCCGCGCCTGCCGCGCAGCGTCTCGTCGATGGCAAATTGTTTGTCTATGGCAGGCCAGATGCATACGAGGCCCATCAGCCAAGATATCGAAAAGCCGATGACGATGAGCGCGGGCGCGGCCAAAAGCGAATCCGGCAAAAGCAGTGCGAATACGATCCAAATAACGAAGCCCAAAAGCGCTCCGGCAAGACTGCGCCCCGTGTTGGCGAATGCGATCAGTACGCTGTTTTTGACAATTTGCGAGGTCTTCAACTCGATATACGCGATCTGGACGAAAATATATGGGGCCGTCATGCCAAAGATAAGAAGGGTGATGATCCCGGCGAGTATCAGGGCTATATTCGCGCCGCTCTGCATGAGGTTTTGCCACAGGTAAATTTGCAGGTATACGAACAGAGTGCACAGGATTCCGGGCGCCATCGCCTGCTTCAGGTTTTCCTTGAATTTTCGTTTGAAGTCGTACCAGACATAGCCGGGGTCTCTGCGGATCATCTTTGTGACGCAAAACATGCAAGCGCAGACGCTTCC
>Ga0123357_10012127_pt1 | contig 11107 bp, 7 predicted proteins | sample TergutEmb28metaG_FD_89873 | JGI IMG/M metagenome (GOLD analysis project Ga0123357, IMG submission 89873) | Embiratermes neotenicus P4 segment gut microbial communities from Petit-Saut dam, French Guiana - Emb289 P4 | ecosystem: Host-associated > Arthropoda: Insects > Digestive system > Gut ... | reverse complement strand
CCATCATCAGGAGCTTGCGACTATTCTGTTGAATTACCACATTGGTCGTATTGTTCTTGGTTCGATGTGTGTTGGAGTTTCGGTGTGGTTGGGTTGGAGTGGTATCCGTATTGCAGGCTGAAGTTGTGCTAATTCAACAGAATAGTCGCAAGCTCCTGATGATGGATATATTACTGTCCGAAACATGTTGAGCACATAAGAAGTGAAATAAAATAGCAAGTGACATCAAGTTGGTCTTTTATTCTTCAATAAACTGAACCAGTATTTCTGTAAATTCTTTGTGAATGTGACAAAGGGCATGTATACACCGAGTTTTTAAATTGCCCCATCGAAATACTGAGTTTATCTTAGGCGCTTGAATTTTGTGTGTTACTAGACCCAAATTAAATTAAATGATTAAACATACACACACGCGCGCGCGCTATGATAGATACTTTAATACGTACAGAGCTCTTGGTGAGGTCTTTATTTTGAAACAACTCAGTGAGAGCGTAATTGAAAATTTGTATCGCCATTATCTTCATTATTGTGGGGGATAGGGACAGGGACAGTTGGCGGGCACCTGTGAATACGGTAATGAACCTTCGGGTTCCACAAAATGCGGAGAATTTCCTGACTAGCTGCAAGCCGGTTAACTTCTCAAAAAGGATTCCGCTGCATAGAGTAAGTAAGTAAGTAAGTTACCTTCATAATTGATCACAATTTTAATAGTGCTGGCCTATGGAGAAATTTCTGTAAAAGAATACATTTAAAATGTAGTGTGAATCTTCTTGTATCTGTTCGTAACCTTTTTGAATATTCTAACTTACTAGTGGAGAGGTCCCGAAGTCTTTTTTAGTTTCGTTAACTTATCTCCTTCTTGTTCGTGTGCTCTTCATCCATCCCATTTGTACGCACTAGATGTGACAGTGGGTAAGCATATACTATAGTAGCCAGATTTCTTGATAGCCGAGCCTCTAACAACGCGCACTCACAGGTGTACAAGTACTTTCCGGCCGCAGCTTGGTTTAATCACCAAGGACAGGGTGCCAAAAATCTTGAGACTGTTGGGAGTGGATTTTTTATTGCGATACCTTGCTGCGCCCCTTCTCACGTTCTAGTAATTTCTCTTCCTTTGCTGTGAATTACTAGGTTGAAATTTTTGACAGCCCACCTTGCTCTGTTTTTCAAAAGGAAGCCACAAGTACTGAGATTCTGACGGCAAAGTTTTAGAGACGGGGTCGAAAACCATTCTTGCTGTGGGCACAGTGCTTCCCCTTTCACCAACTTGCCTTTTCATCCCCGTGCTAACATCTAACAAGATGAGTGGCCACAGCAATAGTACACTCCTACATTTCTAAGATATTTAACGACTAATGACGTCTCTCTGACGTGTAGAACATCCACACTGTTGGTTACTCAAGCATTACAAGCCTAGTATTATAAGATTTACACCTAATTTTTCACCAGAACTTTGCCATCTCAAAATGCAGAAATGTAAAATACGTGTTGCATTGTACTGGACCGCTTCCTCACTTCATACGTATGCAGCCTCTTGTCTGTCTTACATGTCCATAGTCTCGTCCAAAGCGAGTTCTCCACAGAGTGCAAACTAATGCTTCCCTTCGCCGTTTCAAGTGTCCTCTTTTCCTTAAGGACCTCCAGTAGACGCTTACGTCTCCGTCTTCTTCTAATTGTCACCTCTATCCTTTCCTCAGATGTCATTATTTGGAAGTGAAAGCTAGTAAACTGATAGCACACGTTTAATCTCGAGTCAAGTGCGCAAGATAAACATTCACTGTTAGAGAACACTGCGGACTTAGGGTACAGAAATGTGTCTTTCAGATATGATCTGTCGGATTTTCAAATTTGCTTTTCATGCATCCTCCCATATTTCACCCACCTTTGTTAAACATGTAATTAATTTAGTCTTATTTTGAATGCCGAAGTACCATTATCAAAATGATGGGAGAGAGCATATACATAATTAACAGTAATAAGATTAATTATTAATAAATCACTCATACTGATATAGCAGCGAATTTCACGATGGTAAAGAAGAAGAAGAGATGTTTTTCCCTGTAAAACTGAGCATTTAATATATTGGTTCCTTCGGTTCGATTATCATATTTTTTCGTAGTTTTCTGATTCCTTTTGCAATTTGTTTTATCACGTATTCATTTATAACGACCTAATCGGCGTCCAACAAACCCCGTTGTAAATAAAACGTCGCCAAATGATATGCCATCACTCACTGTCAGTACCTCTGTAAATGGCCAGTGTCCTGAATTAACTGAACAAGCAAGTGCGTAACGTTGACAGCCCATTACATATACAGAATATATGTGTGTATTTTGGCCCGCCCGAACGGTACGTTGCATTACCCTATTAATGACCTTCAAATAGTCATAATACACTTTCGGAAAAGTATTGTAAAACGTTTCATTTGGGACTAGGATGACACCTCCCAAATGGTTTAGTTAGACAAATCTTGACCTCTTGAAATAAAATACACAATTGTGTGAATGTCTGCAGCAAACTACATTCTTGCATTGTACCTGAGAAAAATAGAGATTTTTTTCATCTAAGAATCTATGGGGTTAATTTTTCTTATAACCGTATCATTGGTTTTTGGCAGCTGGTTGGACGCCGCAGTTAAAGGCCAGCTTTGTCCAAGCTCCAAACGAATTGTTTTCGTGATGTTCTGTCTGTCTTCTGAAGAAAGAAGCAGAATTAATTAAAATTATATGACGAATTTATGATGCAAAGTACAAGACAATATATTTGAACTTCTTCCACGGCCTTACTTTATCGCATAAAACACAAAATGCTTATAAAATAAGCTTAGTTCCGTCTGCAGATGGAAGGGATGATGAAAATACTATCACGTTGGGCCTCTTGGAACATCTCGGATAACTGAGCATTGTTACATTTTCAAGAAGTGATTGGTTTGTTGGTTGGTTGGTTGGTTGGTTGATTGGATGGTTGGTTGATTGGTTGGTTGGTTGGGTGGCTGGATGGGTGGATGGCTGGCTGTTTGGTATGTTTGCTCTTTGGTTGGTTTGTTGGTTAATTGTTAGTTGTTTAGATGGTTGTTCAGTTGGTTGGTTGTTTCGTTGGTCCGCTCGTTTGTTCGTTCTTTCATTGTACCTTGTTTTGGTTGGTTGGTTGGTCGGTCGGTCGGTCGCTCCGTCGGTTGGTTGGTTTGGTTGGTTTGGTTGGTTGGTCAGTCGGTCGGTCGGTCGATTTGGTCCCTTGCCACAGCTACAATCGGCCAGGGTGTGACATTATCCGTACTTGGGAGGCAAAACATTATAGGAACTTATCCTCTCCTCGTGAAGACGGGAATATAACCAATTTAATAAATATTTGGTTCATGTATTAAACTATAAGACGAAGAAAAAGTCTACATAAATAAATAACCTGCAAGAGAACCAGTTTCCGAAATATTCTATTCGATAAATTCTGGACGAGGGATGTCTCCAAGTTATCAGTCAGTGATGAGAGAGACGACGGTGTTTTACAATTTACTGTACTTCGTAACAAGATAGAGGGCGAATGTTAATGTCAAAAATGCCAGTAAAATTTCAAAATTACTTTCGATTGCAAAGTTTAACTGGTAGGCTTCCCTCTAAAACTGTGAGTTCTTCTTGATAGAGAGTCCCTTTGGAAAAGCAATTTCTTGCGGAAGAACTCAAATTCCCCAACTTCGTGAAAAAAAATTTCATTACAGCGCTTAAATCAGCCTGCCACTTGTCCCCGAGCCAGATTAATCCAGTTCACGATCCATTTAAATTTCAGTGTGTTCCTTCTTCCGTGCATTAATCAGGTCCATAATACATAAATAACCAACAAGAAGCACTTCAATATTTATGATGCATTTTATTCACAATTTTCTCACCAACATGTTTCGGTCGGTATTGCGGCAGTCTTCAGGATTATGATATTATTAGAAGAACACAACTGTATAAATGTGGTTAGTTGTGACGTCATCACACCATAACAATTTAATAGTATTATAATTTCAGTTAAAATTATACAAATGATTCAAATACATATTTAAAATGGGTGATGATTAAAATATTGGCAGTTAAAATTGTTGAGCCTCTGCGAAGGGGTTAGAACTGAGTTCGAAACAATATACCACAGCGTTTGCAAATCATCTACACGCTGGATTAAAACTCACCACATCGCTACATCAAGCATCACTCCGCACAGACTAAACTATTTTAACTTCCAAGATTTTAATCATCACCTATTTTTAACCTATATTTATATTACTCATATATTTTTAACTGAAATTATAATAATTTTTAATAATCATGTATTGACGAAGACGCAACTAACCAAATTTATACTTTTGTATTCTTCTAATAATATCACCCTGAAAATGGTCGCTGTAGCGGCCGAAACATGTTGGTGAAAAATTGTGATTAAAATACATCATACCCATTGGCGTGCATTTTGTTGGTTATTTACTCGTACACATTATGGAATCATTTTCAATATTTTCTTCCCATCCATGTCTATATCTTCTGTTTCCTTCTCTCAGCTTTCGCCATTGAAACCCTGCACGCACCTTTTCTCTCCCTATTCGAGACAAAAGTCCCGACCATCTCTTTCTTCTTGATTTGATAACCCGCATTGCGTGCTCGTGTACTTGTTGAGGAGTACAAATCATGAAACTCTTCCATGTGCAGTTTTTCCCATTTCCCTCTTTTCTCCTCCCTATTAGGCCTAAATATTTTCCTGGCTACCATATTCTTTAACAGCCGTAGCCTACATTCTTACCTCAGCTTCAGGGGTTAAATTTCACGCCCACACAAATCGACAGGCAAAATTATACTACCGTATTTTAATCTTAATAGTTATGAAAACAAAATGTAAAGACGAAGGACTGGTTGGAATGATAGCAAGCCTACCGTGAAGTCAATGTGCTCTACTTTCTTCATGAACGCAACATTGGTTTGTTAGAATTATTGACAATATTCTGACTCTGCCACACTTTCAAAGGATGTTTTCGCTATCTGAACGTTGTGATTTTGTTGGGAATTATATTTGCTTGAATATATACTTAGTTCTTTCAGAATATGCTTACAGACCAATCTCCTTACTCGCAACCAATAAATATTCTGTGTTTTTCTTTATACTTTATACATAATTGCCCAGTAAATTAACACCATTCGCATAGACGAAAGTATGATGTATCGCATTCAGTTTCAATCCCTCCTGGTTTGCTTTAACCTCCCGAATGACATATTCTACAGCAAAGTTAAAAATCATTGGTAAACATGCATAACCTATTTTCAGATCATTCTTAATAGAAAACGTATCACACAAATATTTACCTTTCTGCGCATTAATATGGGTTTCATTTAAACCACAATTTCATTAATCTAATTGCACGGGATAAAAATCAGTGAGCATGTTACACGGAACCTTCCCTCAAACTAGACGATAGGTTCCTTGGAGTGTGTATCAAAATAGCAAATTAACTGCCCCTCCCCTGCATTCCCAATCCTCTCAGGTATTTACGTGTACAAGCTGTATGATCAGTTGATCTCTGAATCCATAACGCTTATACCAAACAACTTTTTTTTGTGTGTAAATGGATTTAATTTTGACAGTAGAATTTTGGATAACTTTTACGTACAACTGATAAGATCAGTATTCCTCGATAATTGCTACGAACTGTTGTATCACATTTGTAATAAATAGGTGCAGGGACTGAATTGTTCTGCTATTGAGACATGTCATTCTCATTCGAACAGAATTCATAAGTTTTGGTATTTGGGATGACACTGCCCTCCTTCCTGACTGAAGCAATCCTGCTTGAATTTGATCAGTACCCGGTGACTTATTTCTTTTCAGGTTTCCAGCAAATATTTTAAATTCAGAGGCGCAAGGCTCGGGCACTATCTGTATATCTGTTAATGTGCCTAACATTACTGGTCCAAAACACATTCAGTACGTGACAGAAGTGAGTCAGTCTTCCACCTATTAAAATACTGTGAGAATCCGCATGTGTACCAACTTTCTCCTCACTTATTCGCCGTTTTTGTGCTGCAACATCTCTCAAATTTTTATGTCATTACACAGGTCTTTAATATCCTTGTCCTTAGTTATCATTTAGCATTCATTAATTTCGCTTGTCAAAGTTTGCCCCTTTTTTGTTCTTATTTTGTTCTTACTTTCTTCAAATTAGCTGCATTTATGTGGCTTCGATTATTTAGCCTTCACAATTTAGACTTCTTCCTTTGGTCTCCAAATTTTTCACACATTTCCTCACAACATGGTGTATGCTACCTGATTCATACTGCCCTAGACCCTCTTCAGCTGAGATTTTGATATGCTGGTATTTTCCGAATCCCTATTTATGCTCCTACTTATTTTCTAATTTCTCCAAAGCCGTAAACTTGCTTGAGATTTTAAGCTGATACTGTTCCCTATCTTCCACCTCGTTTAGGCTCTTAATAACTGTTCTCTCCAAAACAAACCCTGCACTTCGCCTATACTTACTGACAGTCTGACTCTAACATTGCAACCAGCAGACAGTGATGTCGCAGTCTGCTCCGCTAAAACATAGGACATCAAATGTATCTTATGCCCTGTTGTAGTGTGATATTTAACAAAGAAGTGTACATCATTAATTTCCTCTTGATACAAATTGGTGTGTTTACAGACGGCAAATTCCACATGCTGCCGACTGGCGAGCTGATAGTGATGAACGCTGGCAATGCCGACAGCTACTCGGGCTACCAGTGTCGGGTTACACACCGATTGTCAGGGGAGACAAAAGCCAGCACCGGGATTGCCAGAATCACGGTAACGGAAGCCCGGGCAGTCACCCCACCTCAGTTTTCGGAACGCTCTATCAGTATCGAAGCTCGCCGCGACGAACTGGTTGTTCTCCCTTGCATCGCCGAAGGCCACCCACCTCCAGACTACAGGTATAATCATTTGAAAATCAAATCGTTTAACTTGGGATCAAAATATGAATTTCTCACAGCAATGAATGTTAAGGTTACAGTTTTCTTTGCAGTACTTCCTCAGGCTTCAGGGTAATCTGCATACAGATGAAGGTAACTAATGCCTCCAAACCGTTGTTTTCTATTTACCAAAGTACACGTTATCACACTGCAGAAAACTAATCTTTTGCGGGAACCTGTTGCCTAGAATTATTTGAACGTGTATGTGTTGGGTTCCTCCAAAACTCTGTCTCTCTGTCTCTCTCTATTAAATCTGCACTCTGTCAAATCTCGAAAGAAAACTTTTTGGTAGTATGTGGTGCGGCTATCTCTGGAGATAGGAAGGCATTTTCCGCGGAAATGGTGATATGAACCGGCTACACGGCGTCATATCTAGAATAGGAATATTTTAGAGCTATCAACTATCTGCATTTTTAGGTTAAAAGACCTTGGAAGTAAAGAAAGCAATTTCCTCATCAACCAGGTTACAAAGCATCACATTCCAAAAACAGTCATTTTAGTTTTAATTAATACATTTTCAGCAGTAGACTAGCCTATGTATTACACGCACCTAATTCAGAATACAGAATTTTTGGGCAAGTCCATTGAATAAAGAATGGAAAAAGCGACGAATAAGGGAAGATTTTGTCTCAGTTAAGGTCGGAGGACCGATCGACCTGAAAATAAATATTTTCTTAGATAATGTAACTTATTCGATTTTGAATTTCGGGTTTTCCCTTGTAATATGGACACTGTCCATCGCTCCCATTTGTGCTTCAAACCACACTATTTTGGAAACTGCTTTTATTTTCCTCATTGGTTGTTGATATTTTGAAAATAAACTTCGTGCCAGGTATTTCGAAGGAGAACTTTCGGAAACTAAATTTTTTTAAATATATTTACTTGTTTAGACTTTATCACTCGCCGTATATTTAAATATGAACCTCGCAATAACATATCAGAGCCGAATTCCTTATCTTCATATTTCTGAATTGGAACGCAAAGATTACAATCAGAGAACTATAATATTCCCCGTTAAATGTGTGTATGAAACTTGGTTTCTCGTAATGAGAAAAGAAAATGAAAAGGGGTTCCGACGAAAGCGTACTGAGTGTAACGTTTGAAATAGGTTCCGTCTGAAGGGATTATTTCATATATAATAATGATTTCATAGTTGATATTTTTCACGAAGTGTTACGATAGTCAAATCAACGAAGGTATGACGTTTAGGATGCAGAACTCACAACAACGACAGAAGAATTTTGGTATAAAGGCCTTGGTCTAGAAGAGAAGACCGTGTAACTTAAACGGATGGTACTGGAGACGGGGCTGCGGTGGATGAAAACAGTGACCGGTGGCTGTCGGCTTTGAACACGGTGATGAACATTTACATTTCTTGCACTGTGAATAATTTCATGAAAAGCTGAGCGACTGTTAGTTCCTAGGTAAGGTTGGTTGGTTGGTTGTTTGTTTGTTTGTTTATTTGGTTGGTTGGTTGGTTGTTTGTTTGGTTATCAGTAAGTCGATCATTCGGGCGGTCCGTCAGTCTGTTGCTTACCTGCTTGCTTGCTGGTTTGTTTGCTTGCTTGCTTGCTTGCTTGAATGAATGATTGATTGATCGATCGATTTATTTATTTATTTATTTATTGAATGATTGACTCTTTAGTTGGTTGGTTGGTTGGTTAGTTGTTTGGCTGGTTTGTCTGTGGGGAGAATCTTATGTTGTTGAGCTCTGACGTGGTACACGGAACTTATAAGAAGTAGCACAAACAGACCAGTTCCATAGAGAGTAGCGTACGTATCCTGTATCCCATTAGCGAATCCACGCATCAGAAGCCTACAGCACAATGGCTTATGGCAGGTTGAAATCCACCGCAGACCACGGATGAGCGCCTCAGATGGTTACACACGTCACCGAACAGATTACATTAATTGGTAATGTTACACATTAAAGCGAAATCTTCATCAAGTTTATGATTGTTAAATTTGTACCCTAGTCCAGAATAATAAACGCTTCATAACTTGAAATATGATAACCAGTTTCATTTTGTAACGATTCTTTGTAGCCTGAAGGAAAGAGACTGCTTGCAAAACATAGATGTAGATGACAGGATAATAATCAATGTGGGTCCTAAAAATTGGACTTTGGACTGTGTGGACTGAACTTGTCTGTTTCAAGACAAGGGCAAATGACATGTACTTTTAAACATGTTACTCAACTATCAGATTTCACGAATTTAGTTAGTTAAACGGAAGTGCTAAATACACGTGTTTTAATCTCATTCCTGCGAACGTAATCCATAGTTCTGCTGCCTGCACTGTTTATAATTGTTTATCCTATGTGGTAACAGAATACTTCTTTTCTCTGTAGTCACACTGACTGCGGTACAAAATTTCCACCATAATTTTACTTTGAAGTCTATCCTTTCTGCTACACATCATAATATGTATATTTTGCTAAATCCGGGAAATGTCGAAAAATCCTTTTCACTGGGGAATATAACATAATCAATAATTAATTAACTGGCACGACCATTCAGATCGGCAACTCTATTCCAGTCTTCTTTTTCTTTTCATCGCTCGCCCTGCCATACCTGGAGTTCGTAATAATCAACATTTTTGTCCACTTCCAATGGGGGCTTAAGGACTTTCAACGTATTAGTATTATTTTTACCATTCCGTTTTCAGTAATGTAGACATTCTAACTCTGTGTTCATGTCTGACCAACTCTATGGATCTTGGAAAGTTGGAAAGGTAATGCTCCATCACCCGTTCAAGAAGTTACCTGTTTCCTATGCAATTCGAAATTTCGTAACCATGCTAACAAAAGCTCCCACTGATCCGTAACCTGAGACACATGTTTCTAGCATACTTCGTCATCATATTTATTTGTTAAATTGGCTGGCTCAGTAAGTGTAGTGTCTACGGTATGGGCTGTTCGCTCATAGGATCGAGGTTTAATTCCAACAAGGGCACGAGAGACTTTTCTCTTGTCCACAGCGTCAATGCCAGCTCTTAAGCTGAGTACCAGAACTTCAGTCTTCCTGTGTACAGTACAAGAGCCGAGGCGTAATGCTGACCATTCCTCTCCATCTAGTGCCAAGAGTAGGAATGCTTGAGGCTATAACTTCTTATCCATACACTTTTCAAGGCTTGATGCATGATTAAGCACAAGTAATTTACCTTTCAGTATTATACTTCCATCTACATCTACTAAGAGTTCCAAGGTTGGCGACCCAAATGTTTCGGGCCTACATATTTGTCATCTGCAACATGCGTGTGGGCGCGCAAGTGAGAGCACGTGTGCCACCGATTAAAAAAAAAAAAATTGAAAGTGAAAATTATTGACTGTGTTTCTTTATAACATGACTTTTAATAAACGATTATTCTGACTGCAGAACAGTTGCTGTATGACGTAATTGGCTGTGGTCAGTACCTTGTTTCCTTTTTAGTCTCCTCGTTTTTACGGTGATACGTAAACGATCAGACGACGGTGCCCAGAGTAGAATTAATTATTTCGAAATATTATGTGTCTTTTGTTTTGTCATCAGGGTTTTGCAACATGTCGCAAACAACATCTGAATCCTAACGTCAGTTTTTTACTCCCTCATGAATGAGGAACCATACCCAATCAATGTGATTGAGCTTAATATAGGAGATACATCACTGGATGTATTTCCTACATGTCATCAATAGTGACCGTCAAACACGATTGCTGAATGTCCTCGGACAGATTGCAATGATACTGGGAGATAAAAAAAACGGTTTTTTTTTACTTGTTAGATTTTGCATTCAGTGTTTTGGCCAAGAATGTGTTGTGGTATTTGCTTCTTTGATATGTTATTGTTAGTTTCTCAGCAGCATACGGACTTTTATTATTTAACTTGATTCGCAGTGTATCTAGTCCTGTGACAATATTAATCTTCTAGGGGGTTGTTTGACCGTGCGTCTTCCTCATGAAGTAAAGTGAAATGCCAACTTGATGCAACTAGGTAATTTTATTAATTCTTACGGTGCGGATGGTGCCGTGCGACGCACGGCACCATCCGCACCGTAAACACGACCTACACAGCGGCTCTCAAGACCACCACCCATCCAAAAACTCGGTGCAGAAAACCATATGCTGCAACTCAACATCTAATGCTCCTGATGATGGGCGT
>Ga0123357_10012125_pt1 | contig 11108 bp, 8 predicted proteins | sample TergutEmb28metaG_FD_89873 | JGI IMG/M metagenome (GOLD analysis project Ga0123357, IMG submission 89873) | Embiratermes neotenicus P4 segment gut microbial communities from Petit-Saut dam, French Guiana - Emb289 P4 | ecosystem: Host-associated > Arthropoda: Insects > Digestive system > Gut ... | reverse complement strand
GGAACCCTGGCAGTTGACACAGGCCTTGAGCACGGCCTTGAGATGCTTCTGGTTGATCCGGGAGCCGGTGACCAGGGCGGCAACCTTCTGCTCCTCCCGAACCTTCCAGTCGATATAGGTCTCAATGTCGGGATGGTCGATGTCGACCACGACCATCTTGGCGGCGCGCCGTGTGGTGCCGCCGGATTTGATGGCACCGGCGGCGCGGTCACCGATCTTGAGGAAGCTCATCAGCCCCGAGGAGCGGCCTCCACCGGAGAGCTTTTCGCCCTCGCCGCGCAGGCGGGAGAAATTGGAACCGGTGCCGGAGCCGTATTTGAACAGGCGGGCTTCACGCACCCACAGATCCATGATGCCGCCCTCATTGACGAGGTCGTCCTCAATCCCCTGGATGAAGCAGGCGTGGGGCTGCGGATGCTCGTAGGCCGATTTCGAGCGTGTCAGCCTGCCGGTTTTGTAATCGACATAGGAGTGGCCCTGGCCGGGACCATCGATGCCATAGGCCCAGTGCAGGCCGGTGTTGAACCACTGCGGCGAATTGGGGGCCACCATCTGCCGCGCCAGCATATAGCGCAGCTCGTCATAGAAGGCGCTGGCGTCGTCATCGGAGGAGAAATAGCCGCCTTTCCAGCCCCAATAGGTCCAGCATCCGGCGAGGCGGTCAAACACCTGGCGGGCGCTGAGTTCTGAACCGAAGCGTTCGTTTTCGGGAAGGGCGCTGAGGGCATCAGGGTCGGGCACCGAGCGCCACAGAAAGGACGGCACCGATTCTTCCTCGACCTTGCTGAGACGGGCGGCGACGCCGGCTTTGCGGAAATATTTCTGTGCCAGCACGTCGGAGGCGACCTGCGACCAGAAATCGGGCACCTCAACATTCTCAAGGCGGAACACCACCGAGCCGTCGGGGTTACGAATTTCGGATGTGGTGAGGCGGAAATTGATATCCGCGTAGGGAGACTGTCCCTGAACCGTGTGGTGGCGCTCAATTCGCATCGTCTTGCCCCGTTCCTTCGCCACAGCACATTGTGAAAGGCCATGGTGTCTTCATTTTTGAGAAGCGAACATCCCTCAGAAAGTCCCGTGAAGGCCTTCGAAGGCATCGCCGCGTGTCGGGCCCAAACGCGTCAGGCCTGTTCCCCTGATCTTTTGTGGTCGGCAAAAGCCCCTGTTGCTCTCCATCGCTGCAGGCGGCCAGGCGCCGAGTGCGGCGCGCGACCATCGGTATGCGGTCATCCCAGAGCTCAAGGATGGCCGGCTCCCACGCTTCAACCTGTCGTCCTCCGCCCGGGGCCCCCCATGGGCCGCTCGGGCTCCTTCACCCGCCCTGCCAGACCAGCCCTGCCAGACCAGCCTTGCCAGACCAGCCTTGCCAGACCAGCCTTGCCAGACCAGCCTTGCCAGACCAGCCTTGCCACCGGCGACAACTCCGCCCTCCGTCAAACCGGATATGGCTGACAGAGCATCGTCGCACGCGGGGACCTGGTGATGATGGTCAGGCGTGGAGACATCGCCACGCCTGATGACCGCAGGCTAGGCCGACTCCCTCCCGCGCGTCAAGAATTAGCGCGGGTGTCTGAATTAAATACTAAATATGGTGGAATGAAAAAATAAAGGCGGGGAAAACAGCCTCGCTGCCCCGGTTTCGACCTCAAAACGCCGTCTTGAGTCGGCAGCGAAGTATCGGGAAGTTCACGAAGATTCCCAGGTGCAATATACTTCTTCTCCACCCTGCCGCCGGCGTCGGACCGGGTTGTGCACAACGTCGCTATTTCCTTGACTGGGTAGGTGTCTGGCTACCGCCAGGCTGCCGGGTGAGCGCTCCGATCAGGACGCAAAGCCCTGATTCGGTGCCTCGTTGTTCCAGCAAAAGCGAAGCGGATCAAAAACTTGGCGGAGCCAGCCAGAATTCTCGCAGGGATCGAGGCAGGCCTTCGGTTGCAGCCCGGACACAGCCACGCAAGGGAGGTGCTTTCCACAGGCGATCCCCCCGGACGTTGCGGGTTTCGGATGATTGCGCCAGCCCCTGGTCGCAAAGCCCTTGAGTTCGTCAAGCCTTTGCGATCGCAAGCCCCTGAGATCGCAAGCCCCTGAGTTCCCAACCCCCAGGGCTTCGGGATCAGGCCGGATCCATCCGCTCAGGAATAGGGACCGGTATCGTCAGCACTTTCGACCCTGAGCCAGCCCGACGGCGACAGCCGCTGCTGCGGCAGGAAGCGGGACTTGTAGCCCATCTTCTGCGAGCCATTGATCCAATAGCCGAGATAGACATAGGGCAGACCCTGGTGGCGCGCCCGGGCGATATGGTCGACGATCATATAGGTGCCCAGCGAGCGGTTGGCCTGGTTGGGGTCGAAGAAGGAATAGACCATCGACAGCCCGTCGCTGAGCACATCGGTCAGTGCGACTGCCACTAATTCGGCGCCACGGCCATTGATTCTGCTGTCGATGCCGCTGCGGCGATATTCGATGATTCGGGTCTCGACATGGCTGTCCTCGACCATCATGGCATAGTCGAGCACGCTCATGTCTGCCATTCCGCCATGATCGTGGCGGGCGTCGAGATAGGCGCGGAAAAGCGAATACTGTTCGGAGGTCGGCACCGGGCTGCATTGCTCGCCGAGAATATCGGCGTTGCGGGCGATGGTCTTGCGGATATTGCGCGATGGCTGGAATTCGTCGGCGATCACCCGCACCGAAACGCAGGCATGGCATTCGTCACAGGCGGGGCGGTAGGCGATCGACTGGCTGCGGCGGAAGCCGCCATGGGTCAGAAGATCGTTGAGGCCGCCAGCGCTGTTGCCAACCAGATGCGTGAACACCTTGCGCTCCTCCCGACCCGGCAGATAGGGGCAGGGCAAAGAGGGCGTCAGATAGAATTGCGGGGTGTCGCGTGAGTGCTGGCTCAAGGAACTTCGCTGCCTTTCGAAACAGTGCTCAACTATTGTGCGCAGGCGGTCTCCCGGTCAATCGGTCAGATCGATATCGGTCACAGATATCAAGAGGTTCTGGTGAGCTGTGGAAGCGCGGCGTGATGCGGATTGTTTATCACCACTGTTCCCAGGACAAAGTCGTGTCCCAGTCTGCGGCGCCTGTTGAACAGGGCGATCAGGACCACGAAAGGCGTCAGCGACATCGACAGCCAGAACAGCAGGCCATGGGCGGCACCGAGCACGAAGTAGCCCGGGGCTCCGTACCAGGTGCGCAATTCAAGTTCCATCGCGCGCATGCCCAGCGTCGCCGAATGCGGCCCGCCGATGCAGCTGCCGTAATAGACCAGCGCCCAGACCACGGTCGCGGGCCACACCAGCAGGAACAGGGCCCAGCCCAGCCCAAGCGTGAACAGTCCGAAGACGGCGATGAGGAGGCAGGCGAGAACCACCGGAATCGCAATCACGATGATGTCGATGACAAAGGCGATGGCGCGTCGCGTCACCACGCCCTCAAACAGCTCCGGCTGCCGGCTGGGATCGTAGGCATTGGAGTAATTGCGCCCACTCTGGTTCGAATTGGACATTGTCCTCTCTCCACGCGAGATTCCTTCAATCCCGCACATGGGCACCAGTATTCCCTGTTCCAAGGGGCGGACAAGGATTAAAAATCAGAAAATCCCTGGAGCGATCGTGGGGGGAATCAGGCCGATCGCTCAAAGGGGTCATCGTGCCAGGAGTTTCTCGGCCGCCGCGGGCGCGAAATAGGTCAGGACCCCGTCGGCACCGGCGCGCTTGAAGGCGACCAGGCTTTCCATCATCGCGCGCTCGCCATCAAGCCAGCCGTTGCGCGAAGCGCCGGCGATCATCGCGTATTCCCCGGAGACCTGATAGGCGAAGGTCGGGATGCCAAAGCTGTCTTTCACCCGCCGCACAATGTCGAGATAGGGCATGCCGGGCTTGACCATCACCATGTCGGCGCCCTCGGCGATGTCGAGTTCGACCTCGCGCAGCGCCTCATCGGAATTGGCGCTGTCCATCTGATAGGTGCGCTTGTCGCCCTGAAGCGCCTTGGCCGAGCCAATGGCGTCGCGGAACGGACCATAGAAGGCGGAGGCATATTTGGCGGCATAGGCCATGATCTGGACGTCGACGAAACCGGCGCGATCGAGTTCCTCGCGAATGGCACCGACCCGCCCATCCATCATGTCGGACGGAGCGATGATGTCGCAGCCGGCCTGCGCCTGGACCAGGGCCTGGCGTGCCAGCACCGCCACGGTTTCGTCATTGAGGATCCGGCCGTCGACCAGGAGGCCGTCATGGCCATGGCTGGTGAAGGGATCGAGGGCGACATCACAGAGGATGCCGAGATCGGGAAACTCGGCCTTGATGGCACGGACCGCGCGGCACACCAGATTGTCGGGGTTGGTCGCCTCCGATCCGTCGGCATCCCGCAGCGACGGTTCGGTATAGGGAAACAGCGCGATGCAGGGGATCTGCAGCGCCATGGCGCGGCCGGCATCGTGCAGCGCCTGGTCGATGCTGATTCGGTCGACGCCGGGCATCGAGGGAACCGGCTGGCGCAGATTTTCGCCATCAATGAGAAACAGCGGCCAGATCAGGTCGTCGGTGGTGAGAACCTTTTCGCGCACCAGGCGCCGCGCCCATTCGGCCTTGCGGTTGCGCCGCGGGCGCACCGTCAGATCGAGCCGCGAGGCCGCGGCAGGGTGGATGTCGCGAGGTTCGATTGGGCGCCCGTATTTGATGGCCATGGTGACCGCCTTCGCAAATGGGCGGTGCCGTCAAAGCACCGCGTCTGTCCCGCATCAATTCGTCTGGAGCCCTTCAGGCGGGCTTTTGCGGTGAGGAAATAGCCTCTTCCCGCGCTGCAATAAAGGCGCAGAGCCTGAAAAGCTTGAAGTGGAGGGGGATCATGCTCCGGAACGCCGATCGTGGCAAATCGTGGCCGCCATGTGAAGGGGCATGCGGGCGCAATAGTCATCCGTGGCGCAATCCGGCCGGCCTTTCGGGACGGCTCTCAGGGACTTAAGGAGGGATGGCCGTTCCGGGTGGATTGCGGTCATCGATGGCCTGAGGCGCCAGCAAAACGTTCTGGTCAGAGTGGGAAAAGCCTGGTTCCTGAGACAGAAGCGGGCAGAACAGAGGCGGCCCGGTGGGGAGGCCTGGTGTCGTGCCCGACCGCCTCGAGGGGCGCTGGCGATCCGCCGATGGGAATTCTGCTGGGCAGTGAAGGAAGCCATGTTCCGGCGGGGCCTGGTTTTGTGCGATCCCGGTTGATCTTCTGGAGGGCTTTGGATTTTGACCGGATTTCCTGTCTGGCCTGAGGCCTCAAGGCGGCCCGGGGAGGCCCGCGGGCTTTCGCGCCATGACACGGATCCTGTTCGGGCGGATTTGGAGTGGATCTGCCCTGGTGTGAGGAGGCGGTCTGTCCGAACCGAATCCGGCGTTCCTCGTCGCTCTGCGGATCGGAAGGCTTGCAAAGCCGCAAGCCTGGCCAGCGTCCGCAATCCCGCGATTTGCGCAGCCACCCACGGCCTTTCCGGAATTTTTCGCAGATCGGCAAATTTCGTGACCTTTCCGCCGCTTGGCCATTCGATATGCGATCGGCTATGAAGGGAACCCCATCTCCTGCCAAACCAGAACAGAGGGAATTGCGAGATGCCAGTGGCAGGAAAGCGGATGCAGCGTAACTCCAGGCCCCCCCCTCCCAGCGCCCGTAAACCTGTGGTGTCGCCCAAGGTGCCGTCGCGCGAGGCCGCCGAAGAGAACAAGCCCTGGACCTCGCGTCTGGTGCTGTTCCTGCGCCTGGTGGCGATGCTGGCCATGATCAAGGGCCTTTATCACTGGGCGCAGCTGATCGGCTTCACCGGAGCGGCCAGTGGCGGATTCGAGAACCAGTCGACGGCCTGGCAGGCCAGCACGATCTATTTTGCGGTCATCGAACTGGTCGCCGCGGTCGGGCTGTGGCTGGCGACGCCCTGGGGCGCGGTGGTGTGGCTGACCAGCGCGATGTCGATGGCGGTGATTGAATTGATGTTTCCGACAATTTTTGGCGGCAACTTCATCGTTGTGGTTTTCGAGGGGATCATGATCATCGGTTACCTTGCACTTGTCTGGATGGCGGCGCGGGAGCGTTCAGCATGATGACTTCGCAATGTGGTTGATGATTTCTCGCTGAAATGTCGCGGCATGGAAGCAGCGAATCTTTATCAAGCTTGCCCGGCTGTTACTCCAGCGTGGCGGATCTCCTTGCGCCTGTTCCGAAATGCGACAGCCGCCTGGTACAAAGGGCGAACAGGCGGCGGGCGCTGTCAATGAAGCATTGCGCGAGTGCCTTGCGCTTTCGATTTAATCCGAGATTCACTGTCCTCAATTCACGGTCTTTTTATTGTCTTATTTAAGCTGTCCTTCAAATGCTGCCCCTTAAGTTGCGGCTATCAGACGAACAAAAGTTTCGTCGAATTACGTCGGAAACCGACGACAGGGAAGTGTCATGATGAAAGCCGTCGCAACTGCGGTGGAGACCGCTGAGCGCGCAGGGAGCCAGAAGGCCCCGGTGCAGTCGCTCTATCTGGAAGCTTTAACCCTGCTGGAGCGGTTGCACCGCCGCCTGCTGGATGTGATCAAGGACGAGTTTGATCGCCGCAGCCGCGCCGACATCAATTCGGTGCAGGCGCTGCTGCTCTATAATGTCGGCGACAAGGAATTAACCGCCGGCGAACTGCGGACCCGCGGATATTATCTCGGCTCCAACGTCTCCTACAACCTCAAGAAGCTGGTTGAACTCGGCTTCCTCGACCATCAGCGTTCGCGCGTGGACCGTCGCTCGGTGCGCATCAGCCTGACCCCGAAGGGCCAGGAGGTTCGCCGCATCGTCGAGGCACTCTACGAAAAGCACGTCAAGACGGTGGAGCAGGTCGGAGGCATTTCGAGCGAGGAGTTCGCGACCCTCAACAAGTCGCTGCACCGGCTCGAGCGGTTCTGGACCGACCAGATCCTGTATCGCCTTTAGATGGTCTGACCCGACACGGTCCCCCGATTGCCGATCATCCCCCCCCCGCGCTTTGATCGTGCGCCTGATTTGCGCGTTCAAAGAGCCCGATCGGCAATCTGCCCCCCCCCGCGCTGCCCTGGCCCGTCTCATCCTCCCGATGGGCCCTGAGGCAGACGGGGGGTGTCGTCTTTTTCAAAAACGCGCAATCGCGTGCCGGGCACCCGGCAGGCCCCAATTCCGGGCAGATTGAAGCCAGGTTGCGCTGTCGTGCCTCGACTGTGCAGAGGGCTTTGGCGACATGCCGCTTTTTCACGCGGGCCTGGCCTCGCCTGTTGCAGCGATTTGCGATTTTTCTCAGCCAGGCGGCTCATGCCGACGAAGGTCTGGGGCGCGGGCAGATGGATGAAGTGAAATCCGGTCGTCCGGAGAGGAACACTTCATTAGGGACATTGTGTCCTGCAGCGACCGGCTGTGTGGAATCCGGGCACGCGAACATGCGAACGGCCGCTGCAAGGGGGCGTTCTCGCAAGCTGTGCCAGGACGGGAGCGCGACAGGTGGCTGCGTTCGGGGAGTCTGAAGAAACCGGATCAGGATTCCAGTCTCCCTGAGTTCGATGACATGCCTCCGCAGTTCCAGCACAGTCTGGAGGTTGCCATATGGCCCGATCAAGAGGATGCGGACCTCCTGCTGCGGGATAGGGGGGGTGTTGAAAAGGATTGCCGGGACAGATGAGGGCTTGGCGAGAATGCCGGATGTTTTCCATCGCAACGGGAAGGCGGAATGCCGCATGCCGGTGCCGACAGATTGATTGGGTGGTTTCGCAGCAGCGCAGGAAAGGATCGCGGGGAAGGCGGAGGATGAGATCTCGTGGCCAGACGGCATCGTGGCAAATGCTGCGGCTGGATCACAGATCGTCGTGCCTGCGCGCCAGGTTCCTGGTTTCGGGGGGATGTCGCGCCATCAACAGGCCGGGCGAACCGCGATTCATGCCGGGCGGACGCCATCCGTCCGCTCTGCCCGCTGACCGTGTCCGGATCCATGCTGACACGAATGTCACCGTCGCGCTGCTGAACGGGCGCTCAAGGCATTTTGCCGGTGCATCGCCTCCTGGCGTTGGACCGCAACACCTGCCAGTGGGGCAGATGGGGGAGAAGGCGAGCCCTGACACCTCCTGCGCCATGGCGCCCGGTCTGTGGTCCTGCGCGAGATCGGTATGGAGTATCGCGGCTCCGGCTCCCGGGGGAGCCAAGGGGGCCAAAGGGGGCCAAAGGGGGGCGTCACAATAGCGACACAATGCGGACTCTCTGTTGGAGCCGTTGATGGAGAAGGGGGTTTTCATGACACGCAGCCTTCGAAGCGTTCTCTGGACCATTGTGCTGAGTTCTGTGGCCCAGATTTTCCTGGCCCCGGTTCCTCCCGCCGGTGCCGGCGACGACACACCGCGCCTTCGGGACAGGTTCCTGCGCAACCAGGACAATTTCGTCGGCCGCTGGCAGGAAAGGGGGACGAAGTTCACGATGGACCTGGTGCGTTGTGGCGACGGCTTGTGCGGGACCCGCGTCGTCGACGGCCGATGTGCCGAGGTTGTCCTCAAGCCTCATGTTGAGTCGGAAGACTTCGAGAAGGCCGCGTTGCGCTATCCGAAAGGCCGATGGCCGCGCTATGACTACCGCCGCCCCGACAGAAAGGGGGAATTCGTCGTTTTCATTTTCAGCCTGGATGAAAGTCAGGAGCCTGCCATGCGCATCCGGCTGCGCGGGGGGACAGCGAGTGAGGCCCGAACTCCGATAATCCTTGGCCACCTGATGCCGCCTCCCCGGGTGATGGATGAATTCGACCGTATCGGGGACGTTGAGTGCCGCGTGCCTGCGCCGTGAGAGGGATGCTGTGCAGCGTCCCAAACCAGGGCGATGATCGGTGATGGACGGCATCGGGCCTGAGACGGAAAGCGGGGCGTGGCTGTCCTGTGGTGCGCAGGCGGGGGGGGGAACTTGCGCGATTGGAGCAGGTGTCGACGTTCCTGAAGCCCGATGAAGTATGAAGTTATGCGGCGCTACCGCGATGGGTCTTTCTCGATCTGTCGGAATGGGGCGCTGAAATGGGATTGTCGTTCGATGCGGGCAGCAACAGCAGCAACAGGTCGAACCCAGTCTGTTTGCGCCGTGTCGGCCTCATCCGGATTTTTCGCGCGGATCTTCCTCAACCTGTCAGACCGGATCGTTCATGGCGGTGACGACGGCAAGCGCATGGGTGGCGGGGAGCGGGAAAATGTGAGGTTGAAGTTCACCTGCGGCATTGTCGCCTCTTGGAGACGATGTCTGCGCGATCCTGGTCGCTGGTGACAGAACTGACAGGCGGGAGACCGACGCTGGAAACGCCTCAGGGGGGCGTGGGACGGGCGTTCTCCCGACATTGTGAACGAGCCTTTCGTCAGACGCGGGGGAGGTGGCCACAATTCGAACCGGATTAGAGCCCAGATGTCACTGGCGAGGACCAAGGGAGGCGGAATTCATGATGCGGTTGCTTTGTCGGGGTCTTTTCCACACGATGGCCCTGATCTTTCTCAGTCAGATGGCGCATGCAAACGTGGATAGCGGGCTTCTGGGACGCTGGCAGCTGTCCGGTAAAGGGCTCTGGCAGCCGCCGCGGGAGGTGGCGGCGACGTTCACGATGGATGTCGTGCGCTGTGGCGACGAGGTGTGTGCGATCCTGGTCGAGGGGAGCCGATGCGGTGCGGTGGTTCTCGAACCCTATGCTGCGCCAGAACAGGGGCAGTCTGCGCAGAATCCTCCCCCGGCAGGGAGGATAGCGGAATATCGCTTCAGACATCCGGACAGGAAGGAGGAATTCGTTGCGCAAATCCATGCCGACGGACCGCAATTGTGGCTCGTTGGTGCGCCGATCCGCGAAGCCGGAAGGGGCTGGATGTTTCGCAGGATGTTTCCGCTGTCGCTCGGGTTTCATCGCATCGGGGACGCGCAATGCAGCATGTCTGCGCCGACAAGCTGATGCCGCCAGATGGGGAGGGTGCGGGAGATCGAGATGTCGGGAGGAGAGTTGACTGTGGTGGTTGAAGGTGCCCGGCCCGAGATGCGGGATGATCCCGAGAGTCAGCGCCGGTGCGGGCCCTGGTTCCCGTGGCGGAGCAAAACAGGGATCCTGATCGTGCTGGGTCTCGGTGGGGTGCTGGTGGCCTATGTCGGCATCCTCATTCCAGTGGCCTGGACGGGGCTGGAACTGAGCCTTGATGGCTCAACGCTGCCCTATCCGTTGGCGGTTATCCTGGACAGGCTGCCGAGAGTCTTTCCCGTGCATATGGCGGCATCGGCACTGGCGCTGGCTCTGGTGCCGCTCGCGGTGCTGGCCTGGCGCTGGCCGCGCTGGCACCGGCCGCTGGGGCGTCTGGCGGCGCTTTGTGTCGTGACCGGCGGTATTGCCGCGCTGGCGGTGGCGCTCAACAGCGTCGCGACCTGGTCGGCGCGACTGGGCTTCGTGGCCCAGGCCGTGACCTGGTTGGGGACACTGGGGCTCGGTCTTTGGTGCATCCGCCAGCACAACGTCAAAGGCCACGCAGGGTGGATGGCGCAGATGGTGGTTCTGACCCTGAGTCCGGTCCTGCTGCGTCTGATGGCGGCTGTGGTCGTCATGAACCGGCCGCGTGATTTTGATTTCTACTATGCCGTGATCGCCTGGGTCTGCTGGCTCGTGCCACTGCTGATGCTGCGGCTGTGGTTGTGGTGGCGGGCTTCGCGTGCGATCCGTGTTGCAGCAGTTGCAGGGTGAAAGCAGCCGTCGTGGGGATCGGCTTGGGGATGTGGCCATATTCGCACCAGATTGCGGTCATTCTGTTGCGGCTTTGTGAGGGGGGACTCTGGGGATGCGGCATTTTTCTCCAGGTGTTGTCTGCTGCGCGGTGGTGACATTTTTCAGCCAGACGGTTCATGCCGGAGCGGAGGGAAAATTTGTCGGGCGGTAGCAGGGTAGCGACCCGAAGCTCATCATCGACATTGTGTCATGTGATGATCGCGCTATATTTCCGCGACATACTAATCCGTGCATAATATTGATGACCTTAAGCTGCGGCGTACTTACAATCCTTATGCCTGAAAAATGCGCGGACGGAATCTGGCCTCATTTGTAGCTTACGCAATCCACGCCTAACCGC
>Ga0123357_10012124_pt1 | contig 11108 bp, 9 predicted proteins | sample TergutEmb28metaG_FD_89873 | JGI IMG/M metagenome (GOLD analysis project Ga0123357, IMG submission 89873) | Embiratermes neotenicus P4 segment gut microbial communities from Petit-Saut dam, French Guiana - Emb289 P4 | ecosystem: Host-associated > Arthropoda: Insects > Digestive system > Gut ... | reverse complement strand
TGGGGTTTTTCGGTATAGTTTAACATAAGGAACACCCTCCCAAAGTCTGGTCCGTTCCTCCTGTTACACCCTGTATATACACACACACACACACATACACATACATACTCGTGTATGTGTGTGTGTGTGTGTGTGGTCATTTGCACGTGTGTGTGCACTATGTATATAAAATATGTTTCTGTACTGTTCCTCAAATGTCATCTCTAAATTAACATATATTGGCCATACATTATGTCACACATTTTTAAAAACAACAATGTTAACCCTAACTTAAAATCCAACTACCTGAAAGATTTAAAACAGTTTGACCATCAATGCCACCATTAACGTTTCAAGTTCTAAGCCTGTGAAGACCTGTTAGGGAGATCAGAGAACAGAATCCTTCCTCCATTTCAGCCATCTTACCACGCTCCTTTTCCTTTCGTTTGAAATTTTTAAGATCTTTCTTGATTGACAATGAGGGTTCAAAATTAAATTACTTTTTTTAAATTAGTTTCCGCTTAACAAACAACTTATAAGAAACAAATCTCCTTCATAAAATTAGGATCATAAGTATTCACAGCTAGTCTTTCATATTTCGACACAGTCATATCATAATTAAACCCCATGACAGTGGTGTCAGGTCACTTTACCCCACATCTCTAATAATTCACTTCACAGTATTCTACTACCAATGCAATTTACACAAAACACACATCCTTGGACTGGTGACTGCTTTTAAACAATTATCCACAGCACGGAGCTAAGTTCAAGTAGCAGTCCTTTTTGAGAAGCTAACATGCTGTATCAATATTGCTACAGTGCTACGTTTGCACAGCCGCACCAGAACACTCACTGCTGAAATAATGCAATGCACTGCATGTACTGACTATGCTACAGGCCGAACAACCTGGGATTTCATTCCTGTCAGGAAAACAGGTTTTTTGTGCAAAATGCCCAGACCAGCTCTGATGTCCTGACAGTCTCTTATTCAATGGGTACCTGGGGCTCTTGCCCCTGGCGTAAAATGGCTGAGGTTTGAAGCTGATCACTCACCTCCACCTAATGCCAAGATGAAAAATGAGTGGAGCTATACTTCTACTAAGGCCACATGCCTTAATGGTGCAGACAGGGAAATCTTTAACTTTAATTTACAGCCAGCAAATATTACAGCAACTGGAATGTAACCTTGTACTTGACAACTGTCACAACAAAAGGCACGAGGATGTGAGATGTGGGATGAGTAGCAGATAATTAAATGTACTGTGCAAACCACAAACATTATCATCAACTATCAATGCACCATTAAGCTTGCTGCCTTATCCTTATTGTTGGAATGTGCATTTTGTAGAATCACTTTAATTATCAACCAACCAATGCACTTACAATGTAAGCGTATTTGTTGGTTGATAATTAAAGTGCCTGCTGCCTTAGTTCAGCACCATTAATATTTATAGTTTACATAAAATATGAATGAGTTCTGTCTCCTCCAAACTTACGTAAATGAAATGTGCAGTACAATTCTGTACACTTTATAGATAAATTTAAATGATATGTAAACAAATATTTAGATGATAAGTTGTCTTCTGGGTATTTCCCCGGCGTCTGAGTAGTAAAGACCGACGTTTCAGAACACTGTATCGGTTCCATCTTCAACAGGTGCTGCAATTTGCTCACATTGCAGCACCTGTTGAAGATGGAACCGATACAGTGTTCCGAAACGTCAGTCTTTACTACTCAGATGCCGGGTAAATACCCAGAAGACAACTTATCATTACTACTACACGGCGAAAGTTTAAAATCTAGAAATATTTAGATAATGTTCATACTTAATGATAAGTCATGTATGTAATCATCTTCAAAGATTAGTTTATCAATGTTTACGTCTCTGTGGGCGCACAATCCACACATCATTATCCAACTCTTTTTACTGTATGGGTATTTGCAGCAAACGTATTGTCATAGACCATACCTTAGCAAATGTCCACTGCTCTTTGTTGAAATAAAATGCAACCTTTTCCGGATGTTTCTGCACAAGTTGAGAGAAAACTCTGGGGATTGTCATGTTACGTTTCTGCCACCACCATAGCAACACACGCATTTGTACAAAGCTACTTAATGCCCTGCAAAATAATGCATATAGAACTGTGAATAAAAAAACCAACTGAGTCAAAAGCAGTGGTAGAAGTATGTTTGTCTTCACTTAATGACATCTGACTGTTGTGTTGAAGAGAAGCAGGATGACCAAAATTAAATTAAAAAAAAAAATGGAAGGACGTGCTAATAGTCCACTAAATGGTAAGACTGAAGAAAATCACAAAATGGCCTCAGTCATTACATGTGGAGCACATGTTGAGATTTAAATACAGTACTGCCCAATACCGCATCATGGCATTTCATGGATGGGAATAAACTAACATAAAGCCCATCTAAATATCAGTCAGAAACAGTTAAAATGAACATCATTAAAACCACTCAACCTCTATAATTTTAAGGGTTAGGTAAAAACACTAACATTTATAAGCTTGATGCTACTTATTGTTTTATTACACTTATGAAAGGCTCAACATGTTTCAGGCAATGTTATGCCCATCATCAGGAGCTCATGGCTATAGTGCTGATTACCACATTGGCCATTCTGTGGTAATCAGCACTATAGTCGTGAGCTCCTGATGATGGGCATAACAGTGCCTGAAACATGTTGAGCCTATCATAAGTATAATAAAACAATAAGTAGCATCTAGTTGGTTCTTATTCTTCAGTTATCACAACGATGCATGGTCCAATACACATCAAATTTATAAACTTAATATAATAAAACCCTCTGGCTTATGCCAATGATGTTAATATACTGGGAGGAAGCATACATACTCTAAAGGAAAATGCAGAAGCTCTAGTAGCTGCTACTAGGGATTAAGATATACAGAACTATAATTTTGCCTGTTTTGTATGGGTGTAAAACTTGGTCGCTGACATTGCGTGAGGAAAGGAAGCTGAGGATGTTTGAGAACATGGTGTTCAGGAGAATATTTGGACCTAGGAAGGATGAGGTAATGGGGGAATGGAGAAGACTGCATAACGAGGAGCTAAATGATTTGTACTCCTCACCCAATATTATGCGGGTGATAAAATCGAGAAGAATGAGATGGGCTGGGCATGTGGCGCATATGGGTGAGGAGAGGGGGGTCTATAGGGTCTTGGTGGGGAAACCGGAGGGAAGGAGACCACTGGGGAGACCTAGGCGTAGATGGATGGATATTAGGATGGATCTCCAGGAGGTGGGATGTGGGTATATGGACTGGATTGGGCTGGCCAAGGATAGAGAGAGGTGGCGGATGCTTGTGAGTGTGGTAATGAACCTTTGGGGGGGAATTGCGGGGAATTTCTTGGCTGGCTGCAGACCGGTTAGCTTCTCAAGAAGGACTCTGCACCATGGAGTAAGTAAGTAAGTAAATATAATAAAACATATGATTATACAGTAGTAATTTATTAAAAATTTAGTCCAAATTTCCAAATTAACCACTCAAACTTGAAGAGATTTCACTATTTCAACGTGTATGGAAGCAGCAGACTTTAATAACTGTCTTGTATTAAAACAATTTTAATATAACACTATGCAGTAGGGTCTCGTTTTATGATGGGGTTACATTCTTGAGTATTTGGTTGTAAATCGAATTGTTGTAAAACGAGTACTATTTAAATGGTTTAAATTGAGACTGGTTCATCAGCCAAACAAATCAGTCAAATAATTTTATAATTTACAATATTTCTTTACATTATGACATACAATTTTAATTTAATGAATTAGGTATATAGAAAATTACACAGATAATTGAAAAAAATATCAATCAAATCACTTTTTATTTTGTTGAAGAAGGCCCAGGCCGTGGTTCAGAAGACATCAAGAAAGAATTTCATTTCAACTGTTTCGATTTTTTCTTCTTTTCTGTCTTTTTAATGGATGTCATGGGTGGAAAAATCATAATCAACTTAAAAGAAATAGAAAAAGAAGAAATGCATGCACACCGGAAATGAGCTAGAAGTGCGCTACCTAGAGAAAGGATGCACCACAAGTTGGGAGCGCTCAGTCCTATTGACAAGGGTCATAAAATTGAATCGTCATAAAACGAACCCTCACAAAATGAGACCCTACTGTACACTGACGCTATAACGCACACTGGCATTATACATTTCACCATTTACAAATAACTAAGCTGAATAATAATGCTGCACACGTCTATAAGGACTGATGCTCCCTGAATATAGTTATAACCAATAGCCAAAACAAGTAAGAGTGATTTTGTATTAGTGCAATCAGAGTCATAAATTTATTGATAAGCAAAATTTATGTTGAGGCACTAAACTTGAAGGTATGCAAGAATAAATGACATGCTTATCTGACAAAAATTTTCTAATAAAGTGGACACCATAATTCTGACTCAAGCATTGTTTCCATTGCTGTCAACTTCTCTTCCTATTTGTTAACTACTTATTAATGTGCATAAAAACAGAATAACATAGAAGCAATCCTCCGTCTTATACACCTTTTAGAACAACTCCTTGCGCAAAGTAAATAATATTAATATGTAAAGGGAAAGTTAAGCGTCTGTCTGTCCTTTTCCACACATATCAACAAAAACTACACAGATTTAAATGCAATACTGCAGTGCAGGTATGTGCTCAGCAGAAGATGCACTGTCTGTGTGGAATGTGATAGCACGTAGTCTGGCAGACAGTAAATAACACTTCACAGGATCCTTAAGAAGTCCTTCAAAGCAAGGGTGATTAGATGTTACACTACACACATACACAGCATCACATGACACAAGACCACAATGTAAAGACACCTCCATGGAAACCTCAGTTTTCACACATACCAAAAGTTGTAGGGTAAATTTAATTTTGATCCATACTGCTAAAAAGCCAGGAAAAGCATCAGTTTGGTGACTAGGCAAAGGGCTGGGCTGAATGGTTTGATTCCGGATTCTCTTCTACAAAACATTCTCTGGGGTCCACCCAGCCCCCTACTCACTAGGTACTGCAGGCTCTTTAAACAGGTGTAAAGTGGTTGGGTCATAATGCTAACCACTCACCCCCATCCAGTGCCAAAGTTAAGAACAAGAGGAACTACACCTCTATTCCCCCTACATTCCTTCATGGCATGCCTAGAGACTTTATGTTTAACCTTTCCATATGGGTAGAAACAAACAATGATATATGCAAACATCAAAAATTTTATTCACTTTTTATAATATGGTTCCTTACATACACACACACACACACACAAATACGATTTTTAAGTATGTAAAATGTAAGCACGCATAATACTAAGCCTCTTGTCATGCTAAACATTAACACACTCAGCTGATGTTACTCCTGTTGTGTGATCTGTGTGCTTAGTGGAGTGGCTTATGGGCTAATATTTCACAGTCACATGTTGCCTCCACCTTCACAGTTAAAACGTGTAAAACAAGAATGTAGCCTTATAAAGACAGGCCCATAGGGGAATAAATAGCTGACACACTTCAACCATGCAGTTGGAAACAGCATATTAACAAATGTTGTGCTTATGAAGAGTGAAGAAAATCACCACATGTAAGAAAGCCTGTATTTGGACCTATGTCTGAACCACTTATCTCATCTTCTACAATGTTTCCTGTTATCATTTCACATTATCTCTTTGAATGGGATTTATATAAGTGTGTCTACTTCCAAAACACAGGGAGCTGAGATTCCGCAGCTCATACAGTGGCTATGCTACAGGCCACAGGAAACCCGGGGGTTTCAATCACTCCAAAACACCCAAAAGAGCTCTAGGACCAACCCAGGTTCCGATTCAATGCATACCAGAAATTCTTGCCCCACAGAGAAACAGCTGAGCACAAATTTGAACACTCACCTCCACCTACTGCTTAGGTTAGGACTGTGTGGAGTTATACCTCTGCTCTCCATAGACACCTTTATGGCATACACAGGGGCACCATTAACTTTACTTCCACCATCACACACTACATATACTTTCCATTCATTTTTGTTTGTTCAGTCATTACAACAATATTAAACGAAAATGCCAATTGTTAAATTCCTCTTGTAAGAGATTTTGAGAAAATCTCTTAATGAGGAATTTAACAATTTAACAATGACTCATTTTCTCACATACATAACAACATTCCCATCAGCAGTTTATTCTCAGACTTCCTCCCTCCCTTATCCACCCTGCTCTCTACATAAGGGGTGTCCACATCTCCGGTAGCAGGATGCATGCAGCACACCAGGGTGTGATATGCAGCACATGGCCATTTGTAAATTATATATACTATAACAATTACGCAACAATTTTGGCCGTAAGGTATACTGCTTATTGTGATTTTTACATGTGGCCCTGGAAATGGCCCAAAATAACAGTTGCAGTCCTTGCCAGAAAATGCTGGGACACCCTTGCTCTAGATTCTAACTTAATAGAATAGAGGATAATAATGTGAACTCTGAATGCAATCAAAAGTGAATAAGTTATCTGTGAGAACAGCAAGGGCAATTAACCATGAAAATATTGAGCAGCACATGGACAAAAAGGAACAGAGACCACTCAGGTCTTCATGCCTTTTAAAGCCTGTTGTCTGTCTTATCTTACACACTACTTACAAAATGTAACAACCAGGTTGATAGCAGTCACCAAGCAGGGTTGCAGTATCCAGGGGCTCGTGGCAGCTCACTGGCCACCAGTTGCATCCCCACTTGACCATGTGCATACACATTCCTGCACGTTTGTTTGGTCTTTGTACAATATTGGCAACAGAGGGTTTTGTAACCCGAGTATTTTTTGTGTGCTCTCTGAAAGGTGATGACAGCAGAGGGTGTGGTAAGATATGTAGCACAGATTTAGTATAATTAGGCAAGGAGCCAGAGAAATGGGGGGACTCTTTCGACACCAGCCAGGCCAACCACTTTGCAGCAGCGACGGGCCTCATAGAAATTAGCGGTACTCCTGCACTCGTCTCCACAACAGGACTGTTCCCTTGTACAGTCAAGTGATTACTGAACCATTAGTATACAGAGATTGCCGCGGGTTTTAACTCTTAATCTGGACGTTCAGCTGACTAGATCTGTCTGTACTCTGGGGAGTCAACTTAATAAATTCGTTTGTTTCATCTCAATGCTTGTACTATCTACTACCCCAAGAATCACACCCATTGCTTCTGCTCAGCAATATTCCTCAGTACCTGTCCAGGTGGAAACACATAAATTGTTAGTTATCAACCTGCAGATACAACACTGGTGTCTGGTGTGTGTGGGGTATGTACAGCAAAGTTGCTATGTTGAAACAATAAGAATAGTACAAAGGCCAAACGACCCCAAGAGGAAATTGAATGGCGGGACCACGGAAACTCCTAGACAGAAAATTCTACGGTCTGAGAAGGAAGCTGCAGCGGGCAGAGCAAGTTCGAGTCCAGGCGGCGAACAGAGCGAGTTCGAGTCCAGGCGGCAGGCAGAGCAAGTTCGAGTCCAGGAGGTGAGCAGAGCAAGTTCTAGTCCAAGCAGCGGGCACAGCAAGTTCAAAATCTAGCAGCAGGCAGATTCACAGAAACCAGGAGATCCCAACGCAGGCCAGTCCACACCATTTCGTCTACCCGAGCATCATACAACGCAAAAAGATCACTAGCTGGTGTCGCTACTGCCAACTCCACCGTAACCGTGTAAAGCTGAGGTGGACATCCGCAGCTGAACGAGTGCAGAACCAGAGGCCGCAGTCTAAATTGCCACAGCTGTTTGTCGGGCTCCTCTTCGGTATTTCTACCCAACCAGCCACAGCCGATTACGAAGGATGTCCCCCTGCCTACAGCAGCCTTCATAGTCCCATCACATTTCTATAAGGTAAGCCACACTCAGGCGCTCTTACAAATTATCACACAAGGGAACGCATTTTTGGTTTTAATACCATTCTGCACATTCGATGGTTAGGATGTGCTAGATAGCATAGAAATAAGGTACAAACTTGTGAATGAATAAAAATGTAATATAAGCTTGTATCACAAAATCTGACAGTGTAGCTACATTGGTAAAAGTAGCTTGTATGCATTAGTAACTTTAATGTTCAATGTGTTTTACTTGGTAATAATTTAAAAAAAAAAACATGTGTTCAATATATGAGACAAAGAAAGTTGATGTATTTGCTTTAGCATTAGACACGTGTTTGTTGGACACTGAAAACGCAATGGAATCATTGGGAGGCAGTTATCGTACTATTTTGGATACAACAGAGCTAATTTGCCAACTTTTGGATAAGAAATAAGTTTTTTGGTCAAAATAGTTGCGCAATTAAAAGAAGTTTTGTTATTTGTGCGGCCGCCGCATGTTTAGTTCAGGGGTGTTGTCCTTGGTATTTACTATCAGCTAGTGAGAGGAGAACTGTCAATGTTTAGAAGCATCGGAAGTATAAGAAGGCCAGGAGGGTGCCTGGTTAAAGCCGCGTATCAGTGACGTACAGTAATGAAAGTAATTGTTGTAGCTGTTAAGAGGATCTGGTAGAGGATCCTGGGTATATGCCCAAGTGTTAGTGCAGCAAGTGATGGAGGTAAAGTTTGTGGAGAGATGTTAAGAGGGAGGATCCGGTAAAGGATCCTGGGTTCACAACCCGAGTAAATTTATAAGGCCTTATGCACCCTGGACACGGGGTTAATATAGTTTCAGCTGCAGAGTATATAAGGAATTATTAAGAGGTTATTGGAAGAGAAACCATAGGGCTGTAAGAGTTAATAGAGGCTGTAAGAGTTGATGTACGTTGGAAGAGTTAACAGGCTGTAAGAGTTAATAGAGGCTGTAAGAGTTGATATATGTTGGAAGAGTTAATAGACTACGAGTTAATAGAGGCTGTAAGAGTTGACGTACGATGGAAGAGTTAATAGACTGTAAGAGTTAATAGAGGCTGTAAGAGTTGATGTATGTTGGAAGAGTTAATAGACTGTAAGAGTTAATAGAGGCTGTAAGAGTTGATGTACGTTGGAAGAGTTAACAGACTGCAAGAGTTAATAGAGGCTGTAAGAGTTGATGTACGTTGGAAGAGTTAATAGACTGTAAGAGTTAACAGAGGCTGTAAGAGTTGATGTGCGTTGGAAGAGTTAATAGACTGTAAGAGTTAACAGAGGCTGTAAGAGTTGATGTATGTTGGAAGAGTTAATAGACTGTAAGAGTTAATAGAGGAGTTAGTAAGGGAGAGCTGCACAAAAGTTTTGGAGGTATTAGTAAAGAGATATAGGATGTGCTACAGAGCAGCTGTAGTGTTGAGATTTTATTTTGAGAGAATAGTGTTGAAAATGATATGGTAGGCGTGAATAGGCATGCACAGTAGGCAGATATGTGGGTCTGCACAGGATGAGAGATAGGAACCACAAGGGATCAGAGGAGCAGCCTTGATGTGCCCCTTACGGTGAGCTTAGGTAAATGTGAGAGTTGTTTAAATGGCGGCACTGAATATGAAGGCTTCAAAAAAATAGTGTGGAGAAGTAATAATAAGGTAGTTAGCGAATGCAAGAGCTGATGTTAGCAGAAAGGAATGTTCTGTCTACATTTTTTCAGTGAGATGTCATTCATTTTAAACACATGTTAGGTGTGTAAAGAGAGAAGCTTCATACAGATTTAGTAGAAGACGTCATAAAATCAGCATGGTTGTGTACAGGCAGCGAAGTGGAAACTAATAATGTGTGATGGGAAATATGTATGATAGATTGTTAGTGGGAGTTAGGGTTGATTTTAGCTGTAGAGAAATTGTTACAGAAAGTGAAATTAGAATTGATAAGGAGACACAGCTCTGTGGACAGCTTATAGAAGGGTGTATTTTGAAGCCTAGATGTGACATGTAGTGGTAGTAGCTATGAATTTGAAAAAGAAAACTGCCTACAGAAAATTAGAAATAGTAAGACGGGGAGGATAGTTTGTCAGGATTGCGAACAAAAAAAAATGTGTTTATAACATATAATTCTGTCTGTTATGAACCTAGAGGAAAAAGAAATTGACCCTATGCAGGTAAAACGTTTATTTCAAGGGAAGGTTTGGCACAGGAATACAGGTTATGTGAGTTAAGATTTTAAGTTGTAATTTGTTACTTGAATGACCAGGAAGAGAAAGAACTTGAAACACGTTTGTACATTCATTGCGTGAGAGATGAGCCATGTCAGATTTGTCATAAAGTGTACATTTAATAAGATCCTTATGGGGTTTACTTTTGGTTTGTATGAAGCAAGAGGTAATAAGATTTTGTAATGGCAGGTACTAAACAAGGCAAATGCTTAGTACAGCTTGCAATAAATCCGTAAAGTTTTGGGTTATAAAATATGAGAAGATATGGAGTCAAGAATTGTAACTGTCACATTACCGCAGTGAACCTGTACGGAATATTAATTGCTTAAATTGGAAGCGCGGTTTCAGTTAAGAAAGAACATGGTGCGTGACTTTTGATTCCTGTTGTTTTGAATTATTAATACATCCCGAAATTTTAAGGTAAATGTTTCTGAAGTGTTTTAGGAGTTGTTACTGAGTTACCGCAGTGCTTTATGTTATGTGACATCATAGGTCACACCTACAGAATTTAATGTATTTGCTACAGATTTTGGTGTGTGTTTGACGCTAATCATCCTATTCAAAGCAGTGTTAGTCCTTGCAATAAAGGCTACTAAATGTATTTGTGACAATATCCAACTGATGCTTTCAGTAATAATTAGGATGTTTAACTTCTGTTTTCTATAGTTAAATTTTTGTATGTACACCTTCGATGGTTATTACCTTCTTTGATGTATGTACTGTCCTTGCGGCATTTTGGCAACTGATGACAGTGTATTAAAGTGGCATTGAAATTTGGGACAACGTAAAAAAAGATGACATTGAAAGATCAGTAGATGTACGGACCAACTGCGAGCCGTGTGTAAATGTTAAAGAAAGAGTGAGTTTAGGGGTTAGAAAGGTCAGGAATGTGAGAAGGGTGGCTGCTACGTGATTGTGCTGAGAGCCTTGCTAACGGTCGCTAGTCCCCTCCATAAATTTGCCAAAGTGATATATGCTTGGGGGGGGGGAGGGGGGGGGGGGGCCGGGTTTGTTTCGGATGCATGGGAAGAGGTGGGGTAACCCAGAAAACATTT
>Ga0123357_10012123_pt1 | contig 11108 bp, 21 predicted proteins | sample TergutEmb28metaG_FD_89873 | JGI IMG/M metagenome (GOLD analysis project Ga0123357, IMG submission 89873) | Embiratermes neotenicus P4 segment gut microbial communities from Petit-Saut dam, French Guiana - Emb289 P4 | ecosystem: Host-associated > Arthropoda: Insects > Digestive system > Gut ... | reverse complement strand
TGTGTTTATGTGGTTGTGTGTGAGTGTGTGTGAGTGTGTGTGTGGGTGTGTGTGAGTTTGTGTTTGTGTGTGAGTGTGTGTATGTTTCTGTGTATGTGAGTGTGTGTGTGCTGTGTATGTGGTTGTGGGTGTGTGTGTGGTGTGTGTGTGGGTGTGTGTGTGAGTGTGTGTGAGTGTGTGTTTGTGTGGGTGTGTGTGCAATTGTGCGTGTTTGTGTGGGTGTGTTTGAGTGCTTGTATGTAGGTGTGTGTGTTAGTGTGTGTGAGTGTGTGTGTGGGTGTTTTTGAGTGGTTGTGTGTGAGTGCGTGTGTATGTGGTTATGTGTGTGAGTGTGTGTGAGTGTTTGTGTTGATGTGTGTGAGTGTGTGTTTGTGTGTGAGTGTGTGTATGTGAGTGTTTGTGTGTGGTGTGTGTATGTGGTTGTGGGTGTGTGTGGTGTGGTGTGGTTGTGTGTGTGTAAGTGTGTGTGTGTGGGTGTTTTTGAGTGCTTGTGTGTGAGTGTGTGTGTAGGTGTGTGTGTAGGTGTGTGTGAGGGTGAGTGTGTGTGTGCGTGTCTGGTGGGTTTGTGTTTGAGTGTTTGTGTGTGAGAGTGTGTGTAGGTGTGTGTGTGAGTTTGTGGGAATGTGTGTGGTTGTTTGTGTGTGTTTGTTTGTGTGGGTTTGTGTGTGTGTGTGTGTGTTCGTGCGTTTGGGTGTGTGTTTGTGTGTGCGGGGATAGTAAACTGCTCTTGCCTGAAGAGTGAAAAATACCATCAAAATACAACAAATCAGATGTTTATTGTCAACTTTAGCTGTTTAATTTTAACTTCTGTCTCAAAATGTTTCGGTCATCATTTTGCCCATCATCAGGAGAAGGAAGACCCCGTTTTACTGCATATAGAGTTTGCACTGTTGCAACAGGGAAATGTAGATATTAGCCGTGTGGTATTTTTTGTTGCGTTAGGGTGTAGTTAAAATATTTTAGGGTTTCATGGGTAATAATTTATAGCCGTTTGTAGCAGGGTATGTCTTAGCTTTGGACTTGTGTCCGTTACGTGCACGTAGTCAGGTCAGGCGTACTGGGTGCTGGTGTTTTGATGCATTTGTCATAACTGATTTTGGTAGGAGAAGTGTGTTGTGCAGGTGTTACTGGGTGCTTCCAGGTTGGGAGGTTGTCATTGATGGGCAGGTTGGTATAGGGGTTGGAGTTGTATGTGATATTATCTTACATATCTGGTAGTGCTGGATGTGGCTGGCTGAAGTTTTGGGACGTTTTGTTGTAGGGTGCGAACACCCTTAAAATTTGCTTTTCGACTGGGTGGTTCATGTAGGGGTGTGAGAGGGTTTGATGGCCTTCTGGAATAGTGGGTTCGGTTCGCCGGGTTTCTGTTCGGAAATGAGTTTACCAGATTTGTGAAATTTTTGTATGAAGAACTGTTCATTTTTGGTTAATAGGGTGGTGTTTTGATGGATTTTAGAAGGGTCATTGTTTCTTCTATGGGGCCGTATTCATGTTGATTGTTAAGGATATGGAGGGCGTATCAGATTGTAGGTTGTTTTTTATGTAACGGGCGTGCTCTTTGTAGCGTTGTCTTAGGTTCCAGCTGGTCTGACCCATATACGATTTTTTGCATGTCATGCATGTGAGTTTGTAGACTCCACTTCTGTCGTAGGGTGAGGAGGTGCGTATTACTTCGTTGGTGTGTTTGGACAGGTGTGAGATTGTGATGGTGCACTTGTAGGCCACTCTTACGTTGGTATGTCGGAATAATTTGGTGATTTTCCTGATCTGAGCAGGGGGTGGGGTTGGGGGGGTTTGGTTGGGAGGATGGGTTTGGTGGAGTTGGGGTTTTGGGCCAGGAGTTGTACCGTTCTATTCTGTGTCTGAGTCGGGTTAGGAGGATTTGGGGATATTGTTGCTAAATGCAATGTTTGTTATGTGATGCCATTCCTTATTTTGTTATTCTTTGCTCAGTGGGAGTGTGTATATTGTGTGGATTTTGTACTGGTATGCTGCCGTTTTATGTTCCAAGGGGGATAGAGAGGAAATTGATGGTTGTGTCAGTTGAGGTGGGTTTGAGGAAGATGCCTATATTGAGGTGGGTTTGTCCTCTGGTTATAGAGAGGTCAAGGAACTTGATGGTGTTTGCGGATTCTATTGTCGGACTTAGCTGGATGATTGTGTGAATGGTATCGCTATATTATAGGATGCCATCAGGGTTGGTACGTGTGGAGTCATATTTGAGTAAGATGTCGTCCACGTATCTGGTGTAGAAAGAGAGGCTCTTGGCGTCAATTAGAGTTTTGATGACGGAGTTTTCCATTTGTTGCAAAAATATCTCGGCCACGGTGCCCGAGATTGGTGTGCCCACATTTTTTTTACTTTATTTATTAGCAATCAGAGAAGGTACCAGGTACATATATCCCTATAAGCTAATGTGCTGGTTATTTTTCCTGGTTGTCTCGGTGCGTGTCCACTGACCACACCTCAGCTTATGTCATCAAAGGTCCAGCGCCTCTTCAAACGTCGTGGTCGTTGATTGTGAAGTAGTAATGTTTTGACTACGGGATTCGGATATATTTTTAGAGATTCGCGATGCCTACGGGAGTATTCGTCCCTGACTGATTTCACATATTGCATGCGCAGCTCGGAGTGTAGCGTTTGATTTTAGACGTACCAGGGTGCGTTTGTGATAGTCCGTAAGATTTTTGACTGGTAACGTTGTATGATTTCGATGTTTGATTTCCTGACACATCCACATAGTTCTATCCCGTAGGTCCATACGGGTTTCAGGACTGTTTTATATATTAGTAGCTTGTTTTCCAAGGAGAGGGGCGAGTTTCGGCCTATGATCCAATACATTTGCCTCGTTTTGCAGTTGATATGTTTTCGTTTATTGGTGATGTGCTCTCTCCATGTTAACTTGCTGTCTAGATGCATGCCTAGATATTTAACGGTCTTGCCTTGAGGGACTTGGTGTTGGTCGGTAAAGATCGGGGGGCATTGCTCTGTGCGATTGGTGAATGTCACGTGCTTCGACTTGGCATGGTTTACCTTTATTTTCCATTTGTTTAACCAAGCTCCAACGCTACAGAGGTGGTCTTGTAGATGTTGTGATGCCATGTTGGGGCTTCGGTTGACCGCTACTATAGCCGTGTCATCCGCGAATGTACTGTTCATTGTGTGTCGCGATGTCGGCATGTCTGATGTGTAAATGGTGTAGAGCATTGGTCCAAGGATGCTGCCCTGTGGAACTCCCGATTTAATGGGGTGCACCGATCATGCGGCCGTGTTGACTTTTGTGACGTAGGTCCTGTCTTGTAGGTATGAGTTTAGCAGGGAGAAGTAACTTATTGGTAGTAGTTGTTTGATCCTGTATAATAATCCAGGGTGCCAGACCTTTGTCAAAGGCCTGGCTGACATCGAGGAATGCCGCCGTGCAGTACTGTTTATGTTCCAAGGCTGTTTGGATTGTATGAGTAATACGATGACATTGTTGGATCGTCGAATGGGCTTTTCGAAAGCCGAACTGGTGTTCCGGAAACCAAGTATTTGGGTTCATTGCTGTGGAGATATGTCGGGAGAGCAGTTTTTCTAATAGTTTGGAAATGGTTGAGAGTAAACTTATAGTACGGTACGAAGTCACATCTGTAGGGTCCTTCCCTGGTTTGGGCACCATGATAATTTGGGCTAGTTTGAATTTTTCCGGTCAGTAGCTGCAGCGAATGACTGCGTTGAAGATGTGCAACAGCTGGAGGATGCCCTCCTGTGGGAGTTCCTGTAACATTTGGGAAGTGATGCTGTCCAGCCCAGGAGCTTTTCTCGGTTTGAGTCTTCGGATTTCCTGCTGTGATGAATGGGATGTAAACGCTGGGGGGCTGTTAGTTCGATGGACCGGTTTGGCCAAATCGGTTTCGATCTCTTGATCCACCTCCTAGTCATGAGGGGTAAATACAGACTCTAGGTAATTGGCAAAATTTTCTCCTTGTCGGTGTCAGTAGCCGCCCACGGTCCTGGCGCGATAGAATTTAGTCGTATTGGAGGGTGAGGGGTTTGAGGTTTACGTTTGCTTCTTATTGGTTACCATAGAGAGTAGTCATCTCTGTTAAGGTTGGAGATGTATTCGGCGAAGGAAGCATTTCGGAATTTAGTTAACGCCTGTTTGAGTGCGTTACTCGCATGGTTGAATTTCCGTTTGCTGTCCGGGGAATGAATCTTTTTCCATTGGGATTGGGGTGAGCCCACATAAACTGCTTTTTTGTGTAGTGGGAAGTTTACGATTCCAAGTCTTTCGAAAAAATATATCTAGAAATGTCAAACCCAGTTATGTACAGCGGTGTGGTGTGCGGGTTACAAAACTGAACATAAAAAGGCGCTACCACACACTGTACGTGCAGGGCGATCTGTCAGAACTGTATCAACTAGTCAAGTTTTCATCTGTTCTGTCAAATATCGTGGCTGATAACTGTGATCTTAAGGTTATATATTGATCGTATTGAGTCCTCGTAATCATAAACGCCATTTCTTTATTATCCACTTCAATATTATCCTTAAGCATATTTACACGTAATCCAGTCGCTCTGTATGCTCTCAAAAATATAATTGCAAAATATTTCTTCTTCAAAATCACACACATAACAATTTATATTTTCAACTAACATCAATCAGCAATAACTTTCCCCCAGTACTCCACATGTACAATACTGTGCATTAAGCACTTTCCGTTAAAACACTAAACCAGCACAATTTGTGATCACAACAGCAGCACTGAAATGTAGCGCTACTGTTTGTTGTTATCAGACACATTTGTTGTTACGCACTTGAACTGTAATACAGGAACGGTTCAACAGTTTGTCCAGCTCCATGAAAACTAGATGTTGGTGGCGAAGATGATGATGATGATGATGTGTGGTCTTAGAAGACGTTCACTACAAGCAAGTAATTGTGTGTAACTTACATTTCTCTATAAGAGCTCAAAACATTTACTGCTTATTCCTTTATACACAACAAACACTATTATTAGCCAGTCTCTAACCTACGCCACTTTTATTCCTAATTCCAAGCAATGGAATATTTCAAATCCATACATCATTTGTTTATTTTTGGCAAACCCCTGTGGAACTGAAATTGAAGACTGAAACAGAAACAAATTAAAACAATACACAGAATATCATTCAAACTAATTTTCAAAGGAACAAAAAAAATACCTGCACCCCGATGTACAAAACCTCCCCAGTGCCAGTATATATAAAACAATTCAAAAATACATCACAATTTACTGACCAACAAATTGAAAATAACAAAATCATTAAGCCCTTTGCTCATAAAATAAGTCCAAGTAAATTTGGCTGCTTCGTGGTACATAAACCCATATCTCTCTCCCTTAACATTACTTGAATGCACTACCAGCCATACAGTGGGTCGGGATAGCTCAGTAGGTATGGGGACTTGTGAAGGGCTGGAAGGTCTTGGGACCGAAAACCAGTTGGGACGAAATTTTCCACAGCCGTCCAGAACGGTTCTGGGGCACACATAGCCTACTCTAAAATGTGTATCACTACATTAACGCCGGTAAAACGCCCGGAGAATGGTGTTGACAACAATCAATTTACAGTGCCGAAATTAAAAAAGGTAGAAATATTCCTGTAATGGTTTGAAACTAAATGGTACAAACAGTTTCTGGCTTATGCTGATGATGTTAATATACTGGGAGGAAGTAAACATACACTAAAAGCAAATGCAGAAACTTTAGTAGCTTCTACTAGGGAGATTGGACTGGAAGTAAATGCTGATAAAACTAAATACATGTTCATGCCTCGAGAGCAGAATGCAGGACGAATTCACAGTGTGAGGATTGATAATAGTACCTTCGACAGGGTGGAGGATTTTAAATATTTGGGAACAACTTTAACACATCGAAATTCTATTGCGGAAGAAATTAAGAGTATATTGAGGTCAGGAAATGCTTGTTATCATTCGGTGCAGAATCTTTTGTCTTCCAGGTTGCTATCCAAAAATATAAAGATCAAAATATATAGAACTCTAATTGTGCCTGATGTTTTGTATGGGTGTGAAACTTGGTCGTTGACAATGCGAGATGGAAAGGATGCTGAAGATGTTTGAGATCATTGTGTTGTGGTGAATATTTGGACCTAGGAGTGACGAGGCAAGGGGGGGAAATGAGAAGATTGCATAACGAAGAGCTAAATGATTTGTACAGCTCACCCAAAATTTTGCGGGTGGTAAAATCGAGAAGAATGTGATGGGCAAGGCATGTGGCGCGTATTGGTGAGGAGAGGGGGTGTATAGGGTCTTTGTGGGGAAATCGGAGGGAAGGAGTCCACAGGGAGACCTAGGCGTAGGAGGATTGATAATATTAGGATGGACGTCCAGGAAGTGGGTTGTGGGTATATGGAACGGATTGGGCTGGTCCAGGTTAGAGACAGTTGGCGAAAGCTTGTGAGAACAGTAATGAACTTTCGGATTCCGTGAAATGCGGGAAATTTCTTGACTAGCTGCAAACCAGTTAGCTTCTCAACAAAGACTCTGCACCACGGAGGAAGTAAGTAATGGCTATACATGTATTCAGTCTTTTTCATCGTGACCTGATATAGAGTGAATATTCGCTTTTTAATTTTACCTGCAACACAAGTGTAACTCTGGGTGCGGGTGTGTGTGAGTGAGTGTGGTGTGTGTGTGTGGTGTGTGTAGGTTTGTGTGTTTGTGTGTGCGTGTTTTTCTGTGATTGTGGGTGGGTGTGTTTTTGGGTGTGTGTGGGTGTGTGTGGGTTTCTGTTTGTGTGTGTGGCTTTGTGTTATTGTTTGTGTGTGTGGGAGTGGTGGGTTTGGGTTTGTGTGTGGGTTTGTGGGTGTGTGTGTGGGTGTGGGTCTGTGTGTGGGAGTGTGTTTGTGTGTGTGCTTGTGGGTTTATTTGGTTTTGTGTGATTGTGTGTGTGTGTGGGTGGGTGTGTGGTTGTGAGTGTGTTTGGATGTGCGTGAGTGTGTGGTTATGTGTCGGTGTGTTAGCATATGTGTGTGTGTGTGGATCTGTGGATACCCCACATTGTAATTGCTGATCCAGCAGATCAAACTTCATGAAACCGATATGAACATGTTGTCACAAGTCAATGTGTTGATTAGATTCGAAAAATAGAATCAGATTTTACCTATGAACAGGGACTGTTTAAGGCCGCATTTTGTGTACTGCTTCATGTTGAGTGGAGGTGAGTTTTGAGGGAGTTCAGTGGGGGACAGAGTGACGGTAGGTTGGAGGTTTTGTGTGTGAACTGAACATTGTGTGTACTGCTGTATGTGGAGCGGAGGTGAGCTGTGAGGGAGTTCAGTGGGGGACAGAGCGACGGTAAGTTTTAGGTTTTGTGTGTGAACTGAACATTGTGTGTACTGCAGTATGTGGAGTGGAGGTGAGCTGTGAGGGAGTTCAGTGGGGGAAAGAGCGACGTTAAGTTGTAGGTTTTGTGTGTGAACTGAACATTGTGTGTACTGCTGGATGTGGAGTGGAGTTGAGCTGTGAGGGAGTTCAGTGGGGGACAGAGTGACGGTAGGTTGGAGGTTTTGTGTGTGAACTGTACATTGTGTGTACTGCTGTATGTGGAGTGGAGGTGAGCTGTGAGCGTGTTCAGTGGGGGACAGAGTGACGGTAGGTTGAAGGTTTTGTGTGTGAACTGAACATTGTGTGTACTGTTGTATGTGGGGTGAGTAGTAAGTGGCGGCGTTTAGTCCACATTATTAAAAAGGATCAATTCAAGATGGCGGCCGTAGTTTCGGCTTTCGGATAGTAGAAGTGAGTATTTTGTCAGGAAGGATTTTATATGATTAAAAAGGGGATATGTGTGAATGGTATACGCCTGGTTTAAGTAAGTATTTTGTCAGGATGGAGTATTTTGATGAAGAACACCCTGTATGATAATATTAAAAAGGAGATGTTTTTGCACGTCCTGTATATGGCCTAAGCCTGAGGATGGATTATGTTGATAAAAATGCATGGTGCCGCCGTGGGGATTGTTGTATGATATTAGACAGGATGTGCTGCTATCCTGCCTAGGTGCCGCCGTGGGGATTGTTATATGATATTAAAAAGGATGAGCCTCCAGGCCCTCCCTCACCCGCAGGTGCCGCTGTGGGGATTGGTATATGATATGAAAAAGGACGTGCTGCCGCTGAGCCTCCAGGCCATCCCTGCACACATTGGTGCCGTCGTGGGGAATGGTATATGGTATTAAAAAGGATGTGCAGCCTCGAGACCCTGCCTACACTCTCTGGTGCTTCGGTGAGGAAAGGTCTGTGCATCTTACTCATGCATAAGGTTAGTCATCGGCATGTGTAAGCAGTTATCTATCGGAGCGTGACGTTCCGTTGGACTATGGAAGTGCATATTCTCACGTACGATGCAGGGCTGTACCCGGCACGTGTAAGCAGTTATCGTTTGAGACGTGACGCTCCGCAGGACTATGTATGGACATATCCTCACGTACGTTGCAGGTCTGTACCTGGGTTATGTCTGGATGTAGGGATTGAATAGAAAAACACACACACATCAGAGTCATATACTGTGTATCTGTGGTATGAATAAGAAAAAAGCAGAATTTATTGAAAGCATATATACATAGGTCGGACCAGTCTAGAAGAATACACAGTTTAAAGACACTTTTAACAACGGCTTTTTACAATGATCACACCACCAATCCTTTGCGATGCATAATGTTGCGACAGCCTCTTCATCGGTGTCGCAGTGTATTTCGCAGTATGTGCCACAGTAGTGCTGTGAAAGGATCGTGCAAGCTTTGTGAAATCTCTTACTGGCATCGCAATGTTGGTCATGTACATAAGTACATTGCAATTTTGGAAACGTAATAGGTATTAACCTGTCAAGGGGAACAATACACGATTTTACTGCATGCAAATATTGGTGATATAAAGTCCTGCGAGTCAATTTGAATTCTGATAGATTGAATGTAAGGTGGAAAACAGTGTAGGAAGCGAGACTTCGGAGTGACGGAGCCTGCCGTAGATATACATTACACTTGCAGTAGGGTGGGCCTGTACATTCGCATATGAAATTTCGGAGTATAGGTTTAAATTCATTCAAGCATTTTTTGCAGAGGGAATCGGGTGTCCAGCCGACACTAGTAGTCCTTTGATGGTGTAGGTAGAGGACCGTGCCGGAAAGAACTCAAACAATATCGTACATTTTTAAAGCAAAAATACTGGCATTCTCCCATATGAATTCGGCCAGATTAATGTTTGATTTTGATCCACATTGTACGGCCACATCGATAAAGGTAATGAGAAAAGGCACCGTCACACGGTCATGTGTAATTTCATAAAGGAATAATCGGGTAAACTCGCATATTCATCATCATCTGCATTTAAGTGGAATTTGTATGGTCCGATAGTGAAATTAGGAAATTTTCGATAGATGTACTCGAGAATGGGGGAGTCAGTTCTGGCAATACATAGTTGACTTAATCTAAGTTCGTCAACATAATGTGAACTGAGGACCCCTGTGATATAAGCAGGGTACGTCCCAACAAGGGCACAGCAAATATCCAATGAACAGAATCTTTTAATAAGAGATTCTCAAATCCTAGATGATCCCTTCGTGCAGGCGTGAAATGAGTTAACCATAGAGCATGTTCCACACTATTCACTAAACACTCTTGGGTATCCAAAAAACTGGCCGACACGTCAAAAAGTTTACCTTGAGGTCTCATGTTTTTACGATTCAATGGCCAGGAGGTATGATTTGGAGGCTTCGCATATCCCCTAGTACACGAGATGTTGCGACACTGCTTTGGAATTAATAGCGTCTATATCCGCGTCAGACACCACATCACTGTAGCGCTTGGGCAGGGAAAGCTGGACTTTTTGTTTTCAGGGATGCGTAGTCAGCACAACTGTAGGACCACATTTGGTCCGTATTCTCTTCGCCCTGATGATAGGGTACAGTTTATGCGGCTCCAAGGTGTTGACATTGAATGAAGCGTAGGCTGTTGCTTCCTCGAAGCGGTTAGTAAGATCCATTTCGTCAGACAAACGTGCGGGAAAAAAAGCAGTGGCTGAAACAAACATGAAAATCACGTCATCTTCCAGCAATAAATCGGTGGCTGCAGTACGTGTCGAGAACAGTGTGGCTTCATGCTTTGACCTGTAAGTATTACTCTCGACTACAATTTTTTTCAATACTTTATACTACAGAGTGCCGAATCTATGTATGTAATGAGTTATTCATTTTAGCGAGAGAGACAATGGCACGCAGATTCGAGGTAGATGATACGGTCAGGAGACAGTATAGACGGTACAATGCCGTAGGAACACAGATTAATGCGCAATTATTACCCCCCGCGGATTATAGTGATCCGTGGGATATTTCCTAGCCAGCGTGAACGAACTCTTTGAGTACGCATTGCAGGATGTGAGTGCTAGTGATATGGTGGGGATAACTATCCAGAATCGTGTGAATCAGAACGATAAGGCCATAGGGATCAGTTTTAGGAGGAAAGACAAGTTGTCGGGAGAGGTGATTTGGAGTGTCTTTGAAAAAAGTCACAGTCCAGTTCTAGATTTAACGCCTTGGACACATTTGTCGTAACTGTGCATTCGGTTTAAGATGCCCGTAGGGATCGGTTACGGTATTAAGATTAAGGGTAGACCTCTCTCCGTAATGGCACACCTCAAGAAAATTATCGTGGAGGTGAAGGCTGAGGAAATATGTCTTGCTCACGGTACAATAATAGCGATTGCGAGAGTAGAAAACGATGCAAATTATACGGTGTATCGTAAAGGCCGGGAGATAGGTCCCGTAGTTCAAACGTTACTAAAAGAGACAGGTATTGATCTGACTAACATAGGGGGGATCCCCGAACTTAACTGTTTTCAAGAACATTTTCGGGACTATAAGATAGTTGTATATTAAGGTCTCGGGTTTGACGATATAATGTACGAAGGTCAAGTCGACTCTTCCAAACATCTTAACCTACTTTACGAAGAAGTCGAAAGACATTATCATGTGATAAAAAACCTTATATGTGCAATGGTGAAAAGGTACATATGTAATTCATGTCATAAAAGTTGTAGGCGCTATATAACACATGTCTGTGACCAGATGTGTAG
>Ga0123357_10012122_pt1 | contig 11109 bp, 9 predicted proteins | sample TergutEmb28metaG_FD_89873 | JGI IMG/M metagenome (GOLD analysis project Ga0123357, IMG submission 89873) | Embiratermes neotenicus P4 segment gut microbial communities from Petit-Saut dam, French Guiana - Emb289 P4 | ecosystem: Host-associated > Arthropoda: Insects > Digestive system > Gut ... | reverse complement strand
GAAAAACTTTCTGTTGTTGTTGCAAAGCGTGATGTCCTTGAAGAGAGTCTTGTAAAGATAAGGAAGCTTAAGTAAAAACTTAATGGTTTTAATATGGGGGAGTAATGCCGCAATTGCCGCTGTTTTTTTATATATTTGCTTTTATATTTGGGGCAGTTGTTGGTTCATTTCTTAATGTCTGTATATACAGGATTCCTGAGAAAAAATCTATAGTATCACCCCCTTCAGCCTGCCCTAAATGCGGAAACTATATCCGTTGGTATGATAACATCCCTGTAATTAGTTTTTTGATTCTGCGTGGTAAATGCCGTTTTTGTAAAGCTCCTGTTTCATGGCGTTATCCTCTTATAGAAGCTTTGAACGGGATTTTAACTCTTTTACTTTTTGTAAAGTTCGGTTTGTCAATTACTTTTGTCGCATATTTTATCCTCTCTTCCGCTCTCGTTACCATCAGCTTTATTGATTTTGACCACCAGATAATACCTGATGAAATAAGTCTTTCCGGAATTGTTATTGGGTTTATATTTTCTTTCTTTATCCCGGGTTTAGGATGGCTTAATTCCCTTTTGGGTATTCTTATCGGCGGCGGCATCTTGTTGGCAGTGGCTTATGGTTATCAGTTTTTGACCGGAAAAGATGGTATGGGTGGTGGTGATATAAAGCTGCTGGCTATGCTTGGCGCGTTTCTCGGGTGGAAGGCTGTTCTTTTCATAATTTTTTCTTCATCTTTAGTGGGTGCTGTTGTTGGAATTATCATTATGATCGTTCAGAAGAAAGATAGAAAACTTGCTATCCCTTTTGGCCCATACCTTGCTCTTGGCGCGTTGCTTTATGTATTTTTCGGCGAAACTGTTATTGCCTGGTACATGTCAACTCTTCAATTTTAAGTGAAAAAATAAGCTTGTAAAAAAAATATGAATTAATTACATTAATACTGTAACAATGTAGATTGATTAATAATGCTTCAAAAAAAAGACGATCTGGAAACAAACTGTGAAGTTTATAAAACTTATATCCATCTGCTTATCCAATGATTTTGGTATGAGGAATTTCTATTTGAGCTCTTACCTTTATTGTTTGATTCCCTCCAGATCTCCTTTTTGTAAATTACCTTTGTTAACACCGTATCTTCAATAACTTCATTTTATTAAGGATTGATGTTTTGAAGTAGTTTTGACATTGCTTAACAAGAGACGTGAAATGTAACTTTTCAGGTTATGAAGAGTCTGTACTCCAGGGTGTAATATGGCTGCTTGCTGTTAGGCATAGCAGAGGAATGGATTTGTGTAATACCGGATATGTTTATTTATGCAGGATAGAGGGGTGTTGAGGCATAAAAATTGCAATTTTTATTGGCTATTGCATGTAAATAGCCGGCAAATGGCAGGGGGTTAATCATGGCTTTTAAGAAAATATTATTTTACCTGGTATCTGTTTTTATTATTTGTCTGCCTGAAAGTTCTTTTGCAGCGGCTAACACAATTAATAACCTCACTTATTCCATAACTCCGCCGGAGCTTTCCTTTAGTCCCCCTCCAAATGTTTTGATAATACTTGATAACTCCAACAGTATGGATGAGGATTTTATTGGCAACGCTGTTGGTTCATACGATCCAAGCAGCAAGTCAGTTGTGGCGAGACAAACTTTAACCACTCTTGTTCAGCAGTACGCAAATTTAATGAATATAGGCCTTATGGCATATACACTTCCTAATGGTTCCGCTAATTATGCCTCTAACGCTAACATGAATTATGTCAGTAAAAATTGGCTTTATAAGTCTCCGTATTTTGTATCCTACAACTCGAAATCCTACTGTCCCAATATAACATCTGATGTTCAAGCTGCCTGTACTGATTGGTGCGCTAACGGTGATAATGGAACAAATAGAAATACATGTAGAAGCGGATGCCAGGCTGGTAATCCCGACTTTGATGAAACCTATGGAGTAACCCCGGGGCCAGATTCGGATGAAGTTATTTCAGCCAGATCTATCGGAGATCCGCTCCGTACAAAATATTGCGGCCTTGTTTATCCAAAAACGCAGGAATTAAGCTTTACAAATCCTGATAACTCTACCGGTTATGCTTATTACGCCGGCGCAGGGTACGCTTTTTATAGTTACCAAACACTGGCTAATCAAATTTTTGTTTTCTCAGGTCTAATTCCTTCCATGGGGATAACTACGGACACCTATCTTCCCCTCACTCAGATGAATTCTTCAAATCCGGGATTTATAGGACCTACTTATTATCAGTTTACTACAAAAAATGTAACTTCAGATCCTGATGACGGAACGGGATATGCAAATCCTTATATCCCTCCTGGGTTCCTCAATAACCAAACTTGGTATGTTCCGAGTGACTCAGATTTGGCATTGGGCTACGGGAATTTTGGCCGCCGGATGGTAGAGGTTCTAGCAGGACAGACATGGTCTTCTAATCCTATTCTTGTTTCATCGGCACTATCAGGTGGATATCTTCGGGTTCCGATCGCTCCCAATGATTCTTCTCTTACTCAGCAAAATACCCTTCTTGCCATGCTTAATCCACACAGCGGGGATGAAGCCGGTTATATGTCATGTGAGGCGTCAGACCCTACCCAGTTTGACCCCAACACCATTACTGCCCCACTTGCCCTTGCTAACCCCAATTCATGCCCGTATGTTATAAACGCGGGTTTGACTCCCACGGCAGGTACGCTTCGTGACGCGAATAGTTATTTTTCAGGGAGTTATACACAGAATGGCAGTACAATAAGCAGTCCTATAAACTATCCATGCCAGGCCAATTTTATAATTTATGTAACAGACGGTATGCCGACTGTAGATGAGAATGGTAATCCAGGAGATTCAGCCACTTTAGTAGGGACTGATGCTAATCCGGCTACGGGTACTGTTCTTAATGAATTAGATAAGCTGCTCAGTGGTGTAACTGTAAATTCGGGATCTTATTCTATACAGACTTACGTTGTCGGTCTGGGGAGTACGGAGCTGGATTCGAATCTTTTGGGGCTTATGGCAAAGCATGGTGGGACTCAGAACGCTTATACCGCGAGTCAGCCGCAAGCCTTAATGGACGCGTTAACACAAATATTCAGGAGTATATTAGCCCAAACCGCTGCGGGAAGTGCGCCGGCAATGCCACCAAACGGTAACGGTAGCGGGACCACCTTTATTCAGACTCAATACTACCCTAAAAAAATATTTGAGGATCAGACGTATAGTACATGGTTGGGAGAAATGCGCAATTTCTGGTACTACATAGATCCTTATATAGTTAACAGCAGCATTCGTGAGGATACTGACGGGGATAAAACCCTCAACTTATTCAATGATGAAATACTTGTAAGCGCTTCAAACGGGATGGTACAAAAGTATAAAGACGTAAACGGAAATGGTATTAATCTGGTCCAGGACGGAGCCCCGATATCATGGGATGACGCGAAAAGCCTTTGGGACGCTGGACAGTTGTTATGGACACGTAACGTAACAGCAGACCCAAGGAGCATATGGACGTCAACAGGGAGTACAACTTTGACTCCCTTTACTTCAGGTAGTGCGGGAACTCTTTACCAGTATCTTAATGTATCATCAGCTGCTAACGCTCAGACTCTTATAAACTGGGTAAACGGAATAGATCAAACCGGCTTAAAAAACCGTACGGTTGACATTAAAAATAGCTCGACAGGTGTAATCTCTACGAATGTGTGGAAACTTGGAGATCTGATATCTTCTACGCCTGTAGTTGAATCAGTATTGCCGTTAAATGACTATTATCTTCCTACAGAGGCTCAGGCTCCCTCAAATGCCGTAGCTTACGGATATGGCGATAAGACTTACAACACTTTTACAAGCACACCAAGCTACGCTAACCGTGGTATGGTATATATAGGCGGCAATGATGGTATGATCCATGCTTTTAATACTGGACAACTTTCAACAAAAGCGGTTGGCGCTACTCAAGCCTGGATATCCGGCAGTAATCTCGGAAGGGAAGTGTGGGCGTTTATTCCTGAAAATGCGCTGCCATACCTTCAGTATGTCGCTGATCCCACAACTCCTCATCAGTATACGGTTGACGGGCCGCTTATATTAACAGATGCCAGTACAAATCCATCAAGTACCGGTTCTTACTGGACACAAGCTAAAACCGACACTTCCTGGCGCACCTATTTAATAGGGAGTATGGGGCTTGGCGGGGCTACCAGCAATAGCTGTAATAATCCGAGTTCGCAGAATTGTATACCAACTCCGGTAAAGGTCACTGGTACGGACATAGGATATTCGTCTTACTTTGCCCTGGATGTTACTAATCCGACAAATACTTCTCCTAGCTTAAAATGGGAATTCACTGATCCTGATCTTGGACTTTCCACGTCAGGAGTATCAATAGTCCGGGTTGGTGATCCAAGTACCAATGGCCGTTGGTTTGCGGTGTTTGCCAGTGGCCCTACAGGGTATGTAGATCCGACAACAAGCCAGTTTTACGGAGTAGGGGGTTCCACCAACGGCAACAAAGATATGTACATATACGTGGTAGATCTTAACGCTACTATGCCTTTTACTTCTTCAGGTACAAGTCCAAATTACTGGAAGATTGACACCGGCATAAAAGGTGCTTTTGCAGGCCCTATGGTAAATAGAACTATAGACACTGAAAGCGGTACGAACAATTCTGGGTATTATGAAGATGACGCCATATATGTAGGCTATACAGCGCCCGTAAGCGGTGGCGGGACAGGGACTACATGGACCAGCGGAGGGGTACTTCGTATACTGATTCCAAACTTATCAAAAGGCGAAGCTGACGGCACTAATCCAGCTAATTGGAAAGTAAGCCCGGTAATACAAAATATAGGGCCGGTAACTACATCAATCTCTTCCCTTATGAATTCGAAAACAGGGCAATTCTGGCTCTATTTCGGGACAGGAAGATACTTCTACCGTACCTCAACCACACTGGATGACTGGGCACCCCCTGCACCACAGGGCCCCACAGAGGCTATTTATGGCGTGCAAGATCCATGTTATAGCTCAATTACAACACCCGGTGGTATAGTACCAGGGTTTAAAAAGACATGTACAACTACAATTTCACAAAGTTCACTGGTAAATCAGACCAATTTAATATCAAACGTGGGCTCAAGCAGTGGCTGGTATGTTAATCTGAACCCTGCAACCAGCACTACTCCCGCAACTGCCACAATTAATGATTCAGGGGCTGAAAGAGTTATAACAGATCCAAGTGCAAGCGCAAATGGTATAGTCACATTTACGACATTTGAACCAAATATGAACATATGCGGTACAGGTGGGTACTCTTTCTTAAGGCCGGTAAGGTTTGACAATGGGGCTCTGCCCCCGGCCTGGGCTATGAATGGCGTAGTATTTACCACTCTGACTACGGGTGAGACTAAACAAATCAGTTTCGCGGATATACTGGCAGGGGCAAATGGCTCATCGGTATCAAAGCCTATAGCAATAGCGGGAACAGCGAGCTCGGGTTCGGGGACAGACCTTGGGAGTAAGCTGGCAGGTAATCCTTTAGTGCTTACCTTCACAAACAATAAACCTGTGAAGAAGATAATTCATATTCAGGAACATTAAATGGATAATAAAGGCTTTACACTTGTTGAGCTGTTATTTGTAGTGGTTATAATCGTTATATTAGCGGTAATAGCCACAAGAAGCTGGAACTCTATGGTTGTAAAAGGAAATATAGAGAATCAGATCAGGGGTATTTACGCTGATCTGACAGCGATAAGAACAGAAGCGTATCAGAGCAAGACAGCAAGAACAGTTATAATTAATGGTACAGATTTTACTCAATTTAATGTTTATTCTACGGCAACAACGGGAGGTACAATCGCGCCAGCGTGGACAAAAACATTAAAATACCATATGGCGACTAATACCAGTAACGGTTTAAATCCCATAAAAATAACTTTCAATGCACAGGGATTTGGATCTGCTTCAACTAATCAGAGCATATGTGTAGTTCCTAGTGGTGATGTAATAGATGTTAACAATGCTGCTGTTGACAGTATTATTATATCTACAGCCCAGATTAGTTTAGGAAAACGGACCGGAGGGGATTGTGCGGCTACCAATATTACGGAAAAATAAAGGATTTACCCTTATTGAGGTAATGGTTGCTCTCGGTATAATTACAGTCGCTCTGTTAGGGCTTCTTGAGGTTATTAATATTGCAATGATATATAATCTTAATAGTCAATTGCGGGAAGAAGCCACAAATCTAGGGCAGAAATATATGGATGATTTTAAAGATATGGGATGTTCGAATATACCGGCTCCTGTTACATATCCAACAATATCTACCGCTACTAAGATAAGAGGCGCAAATAATAAGTTGATGGTAGATAGAAGTGCCACATCTCTTGGATCTAATACCACGCAGTTACAAGTTGTTGTTACCTGGCGGATTAAAGGTGTTACATATACAAATAATGTAACATCTGTCTGCTCGCAATAGATGGCCTGTGGATTGTTCTGTTGGTTTTTGGAGGATTGATGCTTATGATGAAAAACAGTAGAGGATTTACTCTTATTGAGCTGGTCGTAGCTATGGCGATTATGGTTGTTGCTATAATAATCGCTGCTGACGCTTTTGATAAGATTATGTATAAATCTTCTCAAACACAGAAATCCTCGGAAAGCGATATTGCAGGTATCTTTGGGCTGGAGGTTTTGAGAACAGATCTTAATAATGCTGGCTTTGGCCTGCCATGGAGTTTTGAAGGTACTGTTAATTATGCCGAAGCCGCTTCAAATTCGAGTGCGCTGCCGGGTATTGATCCTGCTACATTTAATGATGCACCTTCCAATCCGCCAAGAGCCATTTTAAGCGGAGACAACGGTTTTAATAAGGATAGCACCGGTGTAGGTTCAAAGTATATTGTTATAAAGTCGGTTTTAGCTCCTACGAGCGCTCTGAGTAACACATGGCAGACTATATATTACTCATTTACTGGAGATAAGACAGCAAGACCCTGGGGGGATACCACAAGAGATATAGCTCAGACTACTAATGTAATAGTTTTAAGGAATGTTATGACAGGGACTTCTCAGACAAGGAGCCTTGTAACGAACAGCGCGTTTTCACCGTCATTTTCAACACCATTTAGTAATATAAGCAGTTTTATAAGCCCAAACCATAGTAACGGGGATGTTTTTACCGTTTATGGCGTTAGCGCGTCGACTACTAGTGCACCGACATTAATCATGCCTTTTAACAGAACTGATTATTATATCAGGCGTCCGGCAAACAACAATATACCTGACTACTGTGCTCCAAATACAGGGATTTTATATAAAAGTGTGCTAACACATAGTGCTGCTGGTGGGACGTTAACACCCGAAATTCCATTACTTAATTGCGTTGCTGATATGCAGATTGTTTATGGTATGGATTCGTCAGGGAATGGCCTTAATTCAACAAATCCGAATCTTTATCAGACAGATATAAATAATACAGTCGGTTATCCTGCCGATGTTATAAGGAATCAGCTTAAGGAGGTAAGGGTTTATATTCTTGCCCAGGACGGGAAAAGGGATCCTCATTATACTTATCCCTCCCAAACTATTGAGGTTGGCGAAAAATTTGGCGGAACATTAATGGGCAGGGATTTTGATTTAAAGGCTATGATTGGCGATGATTATGTTCATTACAGATGGAAGGTTTATACTATTACTGCAAGGCCAACGAATTTACTTCAAAATTAAAGCAGGTGCCTTATGAAAAAATTGCAAAATGAAAATGGTATAGCACTTGTGACAGCTCTTATGTTCACTCTTATTGCATTGGGGATGTCTATGATTTTGATGTATTATGTAACAGCGGGAACCCAAATGACTGCTGCGCAAAAAAGATACAGGAATTCTATTGAAGCGGCGTATGGGGGAACTCAATTTGTTACAAAAACAATAATACCGAATCTTTTTACTCCAACACCTCAAACAGGCATTGATTTTTTAAACAGCACGTTTGCTACAGCTTTGCAGCTTTCATTGGGGGACAATTTGACAATGAAAATGCAAACCGATGGAGGCCAGTGGACTTCTGGGGTTAACAATTCTCTTGATCCTACAGATCAGACTGATATGACGTTTACTTTGATGGGGACTGCAGGCAGTGGCAATAATTATCAGGTTGTCTCAAAAATAGTTGATACCATTCCGGGTACTGGGTGCCCTGGTTTTAATTCTAACTGTCCTGCTGCCCCTCCTGCTGGAGATGATTTTTCTGCGGCTACCAGTGGTCTTAGTCAGCCTTCAGGGGTTATGACAGCCGGTGCTGGAGGGAATGGTTCCGGTAGTGTGTCTGATGGAGCGACTTTAGTCCCGCCAAGAACACCGTATATATATGCTATCGAAGTACAGGCAAAATCTACTGCTCCTAATAAAAAGGAGAAAGCGGCTTTGTCGGTTCTTTATGCGTATTAAAATTATTTTGACATTTTATTTTGTTCACATTAGAGTAATTTTTTGAAGTTTTTAAGATTGTAAGGCCTTAGGAGAAACGTGTTGAAATTATTTGCTCCAAAATCAAAAGATCTAATTGGGATTGATATTGGTTCTACTTCTATAAAACTTGTAGTTCTGAAAGAAACTGAAAAGGGGTATATCCTTGATAAGATAGGTCTTTGTGCGCTACCTGCTGAAGCTATTGTTGATGGGACTATAATGGATAGTTCATCAGTAGTTGATGGAATAAAATGGCTTGTGAAAAATGTTAATCTTAAAGTTAAGAAGATGAAGGGAGCTGCAAGCTCTGTTGCCGGTAAAAGCCTTGTCATGAAAGAAATTACAGTGGCAAAAATGTCTCCAGAAGAGTTAAAAGAGCATATCCCCTGGGAAGCGGAGTCACATATACCATTTGATCCTTTTGAGGTTAATATTGATTTTCAGGTCCTAAGAGAGGATCCTCAGGATCCCTCTCAGCTTAAAGCTATGATAGTTGCCTGTAAGTTAGATATGATTGATGATTATGTTAAAATTTTTAAGAGTGCCGGGCTTAATTTGGAAGTGCTTGATACTGATGCCTTTGCTATTCAGAATGCTTTTGAAGCCAATTATAAAGTAAATAATCAGGATGTTATTGCCCTTGTTAATATTGGTGCAAACGTAACGAATATTAATATAGTTAAAAACGGAGAATCCCTTTTTGCTTATGATATTCAGATGGGCGGGAATTTGTATAATGATGAACTTCAAAGGAAAATCGGTTTAAGCGGGGAAGAAGTGGAGAAGAAAAAAATTGATGGATACCCTGAAAATCCTGATATTCTTGATGAAGTGATTGATAAAGTTAATAATACTCTTGCCGCTGAGATTGGGGCTACCCTTGATATATACAATGTTACGGTGCTTGATGAAGAGAGGGTTAATTCGGTTTGCTTATCCGGCGGCGCTTCTATTACAAAAAACATAATAACAGTACTTACAAGCTATCTTTCATTACCTGTGGATATCTTTAATCCGTTTTTGCAGATAAAGTACGATACTAAAGAATTTAATATTGATTATATTAAAGATATTTCTCCTTTTATGGCTGTAGCGGTTGGATTGGCTTTGAGAAAGCAGGGTGACAAATGACCAAGATTAATCTTGTTTCAAGTGACGCCAGTGCGCTCAATGATTCCATGAGGTTGCAGTTACTGGGATTTTTAATTTTACTTATTGTTACATTAGGTATATTGGGAGCAGTTTATCTGATAACACTACATAAAATTGATGCAATTAATGATGAAATGTCGTCATTAAACACTCAATTAGCAATGTACAAGAAAAAAATAGGAGAAATGGATAACCTTAATAAGCTGAAAGAAGATGTAAAGAAGAAATTAGGCGTTATCACTGACCTCAGAAAGGGGAAATCTGCGGCTGCTTTGAGGTTTGCTACGTTATCAGAATCCTTGCCTGCTCAGATATGGCTTACAACATATGATGAGAAGCAGGAAAAGGTTTCAATTAAAGGGGTTTCTTTAGGAGATGATCCAATAGCTGAGTTTATGAAAACATTAGAGGCTACCAACTATTTTAATAATATAAATTTGAAAATTTCTGAACAGAAAGAGATTAATAAGCAAAAAGTAAAAGAATTCGAGATTACATGTGAAATTGCAAAAAGTGGAGTTGCAACAAGTACAGCTGCAGGAAATAAAAGCCCTAAATAAAAAATATATCTGTTAGAGAGATTTTGATGCATCCACAAGTTGAAAAGTTTTTTAAATTACCGTTAAAAGAGAAAGTAGCGGCGGTTGTCCTTATTATCATTCTTCTATGCGCTGCGTTTTATTTTGGTCTTGAAAGATCAAAGATTGAAGAAATAAACAGCTTAAATGATAAAGTAGAAACGTTGAAAGGAGATGTTGCAAAGGCTAAAAAGCTTGCTGATAATCTTCCGGCTCTTCGACTAGAGTATCAGGCGTTGAATATGGAGTTGGATAAAGCGTTGGTTGAACTGCCAAAAACGAGCGAAATACCGGCTCTTCTGACAAGTATTTCCGGTGAGGCAAGAGGGTCCGGTTTGGATGTGCTGACATTTAAGCCGGGGACTGAGAAGCCAAAAGATTTCTATGCAGAGTTACCTATTACTATAAGACTTGGAGGTACTTTTCAGAATACAGGAGATTTTTTTACTAAAGTCGCCAATCTGCCAAGGATTGTAAATATTACAGATATAAGTGTAGCAGATGTTAAAGCAGATAATAAAAAAGCGGTGAAACTTACAACCACATGCACTGCGACAACATTCAGGTTTTTAGATAAACCTGTAGATAATAAAAATGGTAATAAAAATAATACAGCGGTGAAAAAATGAAAATAAAAATAAGTAACGGCATATATCTGCTTGCATTGCTGGTACTTTTTTCTGCTGGTTGTAAGCAAAATGATAATACAGTTCCAACTAATAATTTACACGCAAAACCTGCTGTAAAAAATCCACAACAAAAAACTGGTCCGTTGGCTGGAAAACCGACTATACAGGGTACCATGTCATCAAATCATGCTAATGCGCCGGTAATGCTAAGACTATCTTCATCTGTTTCGCTAACATCTCCTAACACATTTTCCATGGATTTCAGAG
>Ga0123357_10012121_pt1 | contig 11109 bp, 6 predicted proteins | sample TergutEmb28metaG_FD_89873 | JGI IMG/M metagenome (GOLD analysis project Ga0123357, IMG submission 89873) | Embiratermes neotenicus P4 segment gut microbial communities from Petit-Saut dam, French Guiana - Emb289 P4 | ecosystem: Host-associated > Arthropoda: Insects > Digestive system > Gut ... | reverse complement strand
GTAGCGCAAATGTGTACAAACTTTATTGTGTCTCATCAAATATTCGTTCTTTGCCAAAATGGGGCATCCCGAGGTTATTATTATTATTATTATTATTATTATTATTATTTCTTCTATTGACACCAGGGAGCTTCAGTGCATCCAGCGAAAGCTCATACCTCTTTGTGATCATTACTATTTCAGTCACTTAGAATAATATTACATTAACGGTCTACCTGAAGTGTTCGGAGAAGTCAACTAGACGTGTTTTAAACTAATGTTTACAGTGGTTCAAAATTTTTCCCCACTCTTTTTGCAACTCTGTGTCTTCTTGAGCCGAATCGAAATTTCAGAGATTTTGATTTGTTTTCTGGTGAACTTGAGCGTCACAATTTTCCAGCTAGATGTGTTTCAGCGGCTAATGCCACCAGTAAGGATAGCGGTGTAAACAAAGAAAGGTCTGTTTTGATTAACAATTTTTTTAGATGCAGATTTTTTACTACTTAAATCAAAATTCTTGACCCATTTTATGCTACAATTCAATCAATAACATTTCATGTGAATTGTTATTATAATTTCGGTTGTTTATTTGTAATTCACTGGATTATATTTTTACTTTCTTTCCGCGTTTTTTTCTTCGTTCAGCAATCTGTCTATCTCTGTATTGTTGCATTCGAGTTTTCACCTAGCAACTAGAATTTTGCTTCACAAATTGAATTACGTGGAGCGACATTCAGGAAATAAATAATCTCCTGTAACAAAATTTTCTGTGACAATTATAGTATTATCAGTGCTCTTTCTTTTAAGATCAGATTTATTATCTATTTTCTGTGTTTTCATTTGCTGTTTGTTATTTGTCTATTTGTCTTACTTTCCTGTACTTTCTCTGTAATTGGTCTTAAGTTTGCTGTGCAATTATAGTAATAATAAAGAAATGAATTATTACTCTTATTATATTAAAATTATTAGACGTAATATATTAAAATTACAATTACTACTACCACTACTAACACAACCACAACCACAACCATCACAAATACAACCACCACCACAAACACAACCACCACCACAACCGCAACAAACCACCACCACAATTATATAATTATAAATATTACTACTAAATTTTTGGGAAAACTCGGAAGTAAACGGCCGGAGTCTGAAGCTGACCAATAACAATCTAGTGATATGGCTAACAATGTGCAGAACCATATACTATGAATCTCTACAAAACTTTATGGCTTACACAAGGGAAACTACTGTTACCAACACGTTTACAGGCAAGAATATGAAGCACTTGTAAATATGCGTTTAATTTTCAGTTTACGCTTGTAAGATTTGAGTAGCATGAACTATAACCTAACAATTTATCATGGACAAAATAAATGGCTGGAATATAAATGCCATGACCTACAGTAATATTTTTGTACACTAGGTTACTCTAACGGTATATATCTGACTCAATTCGTGCCTTATAAATATATCTTATATTTTTACGTCCAATAGATCGATAAAGTTGTGGTAATATGACTATTTACTGAAAAATTTGCACTTTTTTTCTAATTCCAATATTTTCTTTTAAATAGTGGCCTATGTCTTGATGAGGACGGAGTGGGAATTGTAGATACTCACCAGCTTCTTGGCTCAGGGGTTATGAATAGTGTGGGTGGGCCGTTGGTTGCGAAGTTGCATCGCATGTGCGATCTCCGGTCTAACGGAAGACTAATGGGGATGGTTCACGAGTGTGCTTAAGTACCAAGCTTGTTTGATTAAAACGTAGGAGTACTACTACAAAAGTTTATTCCAGGGGAAAGGATAAAACCTCACGGTGCTGAACTTCTAGATGATCGGAGATCGATCACAATCTTAATTTTAACTTTCACCCAACAAGATATTTTAAAAGTTTTCTTGTATAAATATCCTTCCCCATCCTCTAATTTTCTTACTGGGTAAGAAAATGTCGATTACCTTCACGGCTGGGTTGACAAACCGAAGCAAATATTCGTGTTTCGTGATTTAGGTGAAGAAGGCGACTTCACAAAATATCCAGCCGGTAAGACCCCACAGCTAATCAATACAATTCAGAGTAATGTTTGAATTGGGAAGTTAGATTTTTCACGTAACGCATATAAGAATAATTATCTAAAAACAACTTTGAATTATCATAATTTTTCACCAAACATCGTGACTGTGCGGTTGGTGCTATTACCTCCATTTAAAGACGTCCTTTACTTTGAACATCGATTATGAAAATAAATGATAATTTGTGTTTTTAACAGTTCCAGGCACATTATTGTATAATAACACGTTAAAACAAGCCATTTTTGAAACACAAAAGTTTGCTTCGTGTCTATACTCAACATCTGTCCGAAATGCTGTTTTCTTCCCTACAGTGTTGAAAGACAAATAAGTACATAAATATGGCATAGGTTTCCAGATAATTTAAAATATCTGTTATTGTGGTCCGATTCTAATTACAACTGGAATTTTTGGATGAAGTAAATTGCCAAAACATCAAGTTTCTTGCACACTTTTTTTTAGCGTTTCTGATGTGTTAGAAGCGGAACTTCAAGAACATTGCGAAAATCAGGAAACAATTTTCACCTTCTAAACATGAAGCTCATCTAAAATTGTAATAGCTGAACACTTAATTTTCCGACTCTAACACAGCTCACTACAACTGCATTACAAAGACAAAGTTGTTACTGTCGTTAACCTTTAGCTTTTAGAAACACAAGAAAAAGAAATAAATACTGTTATCAAAACGCAGACAAACTTACCCCAAACAGGTGCTACAAGGCCTATTAAACTCACTGGGCGCGATGTCAGGACCCCAAGGTGAAAGATCTATAAGCTCCTAGCCGTAGCACCGTTACGAATAACAAAGTCGGTTAGAAGTCATTTCTGCCTTTTTGCGCTGACAAGCGACTTGCAACAGACGTCGACGAAAAGCAAGCTGTCACCTCCTGACTTTTGGCACTTTACACTTATTTCTTCAACGTTTGGATGCAAGCGTTGGTGTCACTGCGTTACAGGTGCTTAAATGTCAGTCGTGATTATGTGTAGGTCTGTTTTGTAAGTACCATCTGCTACCCATGTATCATTCGTACACTGAAGTGAGAATAAGGTCCTCGGCACTAAGTTTTTTACCTTCTTTTGTAGAATTTCTTTATATTTGTGTTTATGAGATGTGAGGTCCTCACAGCTTGACGTTTGTTGTGTGACGCCGTGTAATGGGGTATGTTTTCCAACCATTTGGAGAAGCCTGAGTCTTCCAACATTTTTTTTTCCTGTTGCGCTGCGGCCCAATGCAGGCCATGGCATCCTCATCCTTGAAGTTTCTAGATCACACACAACGACGCATAACAGTCAGTAGGGCTCCTCTGGACGAGTGATCAGCTCGTCGCAAAGACCTCTACCTGACAACACACAACACTCACAACAGAAAACATCCACGCTCCGGTGGGATTTGAACCCATGATCTCGGCAGACGAACGGCTGTAGGCCTACGCCTTAGACCGCGGCCGATGGGAGCGGCGCTTCTGCCATCATTAGAATGTAAAAGCAAGCCACGGAGAGTACACGCATATTTTCGTATTCTTGGTAAACATTCATGAGTTAAACACGTGCCTTAGTGGCATATTTGAAATGGAAGCTAAGGTCCAGAGTTGCGATATTACTTGGATATTCACACTGATAACATTTCAAGAACATTCAAGTTTCCGTTACAGAATTGTGTTGCCAGCGTAACTCAAAACGTTAACCCCAAAAAGCCTTTAATTTTGAGCGAAGGATGGAAATGACTAGAACATTCGACAACCCAAAATCATATACTGCAAAATGATAGAGACATTTGTGTAATAAAATACACGGTGACGCTCAAAATTGGTATAGACTTCAAGGCGTCCTATGGGCAAGAGATCACACAATGCATCTACAATACAGACACCTTCCCGATATACGTGCGTTCTGTAAAGGCATGAATCCAAAGACTGTGCACCCAGGAAAATATTTTACCCAGGGCAGTATAGGCAAGAGGAGGCTGGAGAACGCTGCATAACAAAGATCCGAAATTTCACTCGCCAACAAATATTCTTAGGATGGCGACAACACACTACATGAGAGGAAGGACACGGCGGAGTTAAGGAAGGCATATGGAACGTTAAACCCAGGCATAGATATGAGAATTAAAATAAAACTAATCTTAAAGAAACTCCGTATGATTGTGTTGCCTGGATTCATATGTTTCTGGTCACGGACCACAAACGTCCTGCTTCGAGCACCGTAATAAATCTTCGAGTTTCATAAACGTGGAGAATTTCCTGAAAACCGAGGGACTGTCAGCTATGACGAAGGACTTTATCGCTTGAATTTAGTACAATATCAGGCTCATTCAGCCATATTACAGAAAAATACACAGTTGTGACATACTTTATTAGTAGAGGTCTCGACCATGCAACAGCCAGCTTTATATTACGCGCACAGAAAGCGAGCATTCAGAGATAGTATTCCAATACGCTGGGGCTAATCTCTGCACAACAACAAAAACAACAACAACAACAACGAAAAAATCCCACTGTTGCCCTGAAATGTACACACACAAACCATTCCCCACCCTCAGCCAACAGTTGGAGTCACCACTAAATAACAGGGTGTAAACGTTAAGCTGTCCGCGACATGGAACAAAATCCGACGGATTTCATGGTCGAGAGGAATGCGTCGCATATGCCGCTATGTGGAAATGAATATACGATCCGTCCAGTTTTCATGTTATATCTATGGCCAGTTCAATGGACGGATAATCTTCCCTCATGATTATTTGCACAGCACATATAGGGCTGGCCAGCTGACAGTCTTCCTGCATTTAATGTGTAAACAGATAGTCGAAAGACTGAACTGGCATACATTTTCTGATAATGATTATATTACTGAACGCTCAAGTAAGCATGATAGCTGAAAACTACTTTATTTATTTATTTCATTCACTTATTCACTCATCCATTTATTCTTTTTTTTTTCTTAATTTCATTAATTCATTAATTCATTCTTTAATCCTTTCTTTCCTTCTTCCAGTGTGTGACGCCACGTAGCTTGGCATAAAAGTGTCAATATTTTGGAGGAATGTGCTGGGCCTTGAGATGGAAGAAGATCGTTCTGTTGAAGTGTTGAAACCTATCGAGCTACTCAGTCAGATTTCAGAAGTATGAAACTTTCTGTGTCGGTGCGTAAGAACTTCGAATGTAGAATTATGAACGACATAACGAACGCCTCATAGGTTTGTGTCAGGTAACTTAAGACGAATGCTTGTTGTTTGTATCAACAGAATTAATAGTAACAAGACAGGCAAAGTAGGTGTCAACCTACCACAGAGGTTCTTTTGCATAACCATTGTTGCTATGGGAAAGTCATAAGTGTGATATACTACGAGTGTGTCTGTAGGCTTTTTTATCAAGCACGCGAAGCGCATGTGTCGATTATACTTCCAGCTCTATCCTGTCCGGCTCTACCATATTTTCCCACGTTAGTTCACACACGGTACGACTTTCGGAAAACAATTACTGACTATCAAATAATTGTTTTGATTTTCTCTACAACTCTTTTCCGAAACATTTCTCATTTCAACAAGAAATCAACGAGGCATTATCATAAACGTACACACGTCTTCAAGTAAAGAACCCGTTATTCTCATAATGTTTTAATAAAAGCTTGATTTTCGCGATAAATTGTAGAAAAATACTCAAATATCCAATTTCATGATAATTCTTTTAGTGGGAGCCGAGTCGTTCCATGCGGACGGACAGACAGACCTGACGAAGCTATCACTCGCACTTTGCAATTTTGCGAAAGCGCCTAACAAGTTCTTCGTTATTCTATCACAGGGTATTGATGTTTTTCATTTTACTTACACAAAAGAAAAAAAACGGTGATTATTTCCCTAACAGCATTAAAGATCGGTTTTTGTAAAGCAGGCGGAGTTTATTCCGTGTCGGGTAGAATCTGCATCTAAAATTGTTCTTCAACGGTTTAGGTATAACAACATAGGTTAAAGAACATTTTCCTCTAACTGATGTACATCGTGAACTGTCTCCTGCTTTGTTTGCACAACGTCTGAATTACGATTCGTATAGCGCTGTGGTTCCCAAAATATTCTCCGAAGATCCCAAGGGATCCGTGGACATAATTATGTAATGGCTTCTCTGAGGTTACTTCTTTTTTACATTAAAGTAATAACGTTTTTCTTTTCAAATTATGACGGAACTGCTTCAGTTGGCGATGTGTTTATTTCCTGTGTTCGTTAAAAAACTCCAATTAAGAAACTTCCGGTACCCACGCAGCAAGCGACAATACCGGTATGTATTCGTAAGTATTCAAGATAATTTCTGAGGTTTAAATTTTTAATTTTGGGCATCTGTCATCCAGACACTCCATATTTACGTGAGCAAGGATGTGGGGATCAGAGGTTATTTTTCGAAGCCAAAAGGTGTTCACGAAAAATAAAGCTTTGGACACACTGGTCAGTGTATATCTATGCAAGGACAGAGTTTTATCTGATATATATACACAATTAATGTCTGATTATTTTATATATATATTAGACATTTCATGCAAACTGCCCCGTCCCCCCGTGGGAGATATGCCAAGAAAGTAAAGACAATTCAAAATAAAGCCTACAGTTTAATAACGAATTATCAACAAGAATTCTCCATAAACACGGGTATTATCACTGACTTTAAAGTTGTAACATTTCCTATCAGTTACCAAGCAGCACAGTACGCCTTCTTCTCACTAATCCCCTTTCTCCACCTTCTTCTTCTCTCCCCCCTACTTGTTGTTCTCTCTTCTGCATGCTTTAAGAGGTTAGTAGATTAATCATCGTGTTTCTCTTCTTATTTAAACTCCAAAACATGGAATTAAGACGTCTTAACCCGTAATCTTACACTAAATACAGTACAGAATTAAAGATTACCTAACATAACTGATATGTTATCACGTCAAGGCATTCAGTAGATCAAACAATTGAGCATACACATAATCCGTCCAGCTTCTACTTGTGAGACCTGCCAGTAGTTAGAATTTTCCCTGAATGGGTTACAAGCCAAGCTGTGTACGACTGTATTATATATATACATATTTATATTTATATTTACATTATAATTTTGGCCCAGAGCAGTGTAAGCCTAGTGGTAAGACTGTAACCTTTACCCTCTGGACAGGCACGTTGAGCAATAACGGGGATAAAATAAACGAAATTCAAATACTATCATTTCAATACTCCTAAAAATTCTAAGAAATTCCTCGGATTATTCTACTACATCTTTTCCGGAACTTCTCTCTCTCTCTCTCTCTTTTGCCAGACGAAAATTTGGGAAACGAAAATTTTCCAAGCTGTTTAGCTTGGTTCATTACGACAGAGCGCATTTCTAAAGCTGAACGCAATAAAAAGATGTGGACACCACAGCTCATACTACTGGCACAGAGGCTGTCATTCTATTTTATCTCAAATGTCTAGACGTAACTTCTGATTTTAAATTTACGATTTCGAAAGCTATATGATGTAAGAGCTATACGATTTATGTGTAACTCTGAGCCACGATCTCTGAAATAGACAGCGTCCTCTTAAAAATTGATATTTACTCTACAAACTAACTTCAGCTTTTTCTGCTATGATATGGTGGGTTGCATATATCGGCCTTCTGCAGGGACTAGGATATGACATATCTGGTAGGAAGAAGACCAGGAAGATGCCAGGGGCATTAGGCTAAGTATTAACCTGGATCTTGCGTTAAGGCAGAAAGGAAACTTACATTTATTTATGTAACAATGACACATTCTCCAAAGTGCTTATTACTCTGTGTCACAGTCAGGCAGGTATTGTTGCGATTCTTTCACGTTAATTTTTCCACCAATTTATACAAGGCGAAATAAAAAATATCAAATTATTTCATGCAGTAATGTGAAACTGAGAGAATTTCAGCTGCTCAGTAGGTTTTCAACCTTTTTTAACATGGAGATTCATTACCGTGTTCACAAACGTCAGTTCAGGCCATTCTACTATCGACGATCTAGTCTAGCTATACGAGATTCTGACGTCAGCACGTCATATTTGGAATTACTCGACTCATGGACTTTTGTTCACCGTCTCTCGCTAGGATTAATAACGAACAAGACAGGCACTGCACACATGACGTAATACCGTGGCGCATTCGCGTAAACATTGTCGTCATGGAAACGCAATAATGAGCTCCCTTCGTGTTGTTGAGTTACAAAAGTCGGGCTCAACAATGTAGAACTCTTACGCGTTGCCAACGAAAAGTAAGAAGGGCGTCCCTTTTACTGATGTCGGCCTACAAAATATTTCGTACAGCTCTCAACAATGTAAATGTACTTGATCACGTGAAGTGTCCGACATATCTGTCCGATTTTAACACCCTCGGATTTACTAGATTAATTTTCATAAATCTCCGGAATAAAGCAGATACGGTAGCAAAACCAACAAACCCAAGTAAGTGCATGATAGTATATTATCAACATAAATCACTTCTCTTGTGTTTCGGCCACTCGTGCAGCCATCGTCAGGGAGGCGCATTAAAAGAGGCGGATAGATCGAGGTAATAAAAATCTCCTCACTGAGGATGGCTCCGTTAGTGCCCGAAACATCTAGGAGGTACACTATGATTAGAACATACACAATTATGTGTATTTGCTGGCTTTACCAGACTCTTTTCAAGACTTAACGGCAGGCGCCTAAAATTACTACAACGCAGTCTATGGCAGTTAGGATCTGTCTCATATTCGGTGATAACCTACTCAGATGGGCCCAACGGGCAAAACTCCAACTCTGGATCTTTCTATCGCGCCGAACTTAGTAGGGTTACATCATTTGAGTTTCAAAACAAGGACTGATCCTTTCCTCGAAACAAAGGAGTTTCACTAATGTATATTATGAGGCTTATTCAGAAAGGAAGTACCGTTTCGCTTTAAAAAAATCGAGTAAGGTTTCCTATAAAATTTTATTGTTATCGGATTCTACATTCTTCAAACTATTTTCCACATATTCGCCGCCTTTATTGAGGCATTTATCGTAGCGGGACACAAGTTTTGTGTACCCTCCTCATTGAATGCGGCCGCCTGCGATGTTAGCCACTATTAAAAATGCCATACATTAGAGTCCTTGAAATCTGAGAAAAGTGAAGAGACAGATCAGAAATTGTGAAAAGTCCGTCTTTTCGTTGACCTTACGCACCAAATCATCATTCACCAAAGATGGACGCCCACTTCGCGCCTCATCGTGCACGTTCTCTCGTCCTTCATTGAACATCCGAACCCATTTCCTAACCATTCCATCACTCATCGCGTTTTCACCATACCCTTTACAGATCTGGTGATGAACCTCACTTGGTAGCACATTCCTAGATTAAAAAAAAACGAATTACAGACCGTATTTCACATTCGGCGGCCTCTTCAATTGTCTTAAACAAGTTTAACGCAAGGAACAAACATAAACATAACACGAATTTCACGAAATGGCGTCTGTGGCTTCTCAATTGATAGAGGAAGTTACTACACATGCACAAAGTTACAGTCCCGAGGATGCGCGAGAGATATGCACAGACGGTACTTGCTTTCCGAATAACCTACGTATTACTTTTAATATGAGACGGTGGCCAAAGCCCATATATTAAATAATCGCACACGCTAGATATTCGAGACGAGTTGAAATATTTTAATGCGGGAAAAAACCTGAAACTTCAAAATTCAGTTGTCGAAATGTCTGCAATTATGTAACAAGACCCGCCTAGTCAATATAAGCCTAGTTTGATTTATGTGAACACTTAAATCAACTGCTAAGAGTCTTATCCATTGCACTTAAAGGCCTTAAAACCGAACAGCAACTCTACTAATAAAAGTCATCACATGAAATAAATAAGTACGTCTATAATTGTTACATTCGTACCGTGGATCTTGATACTGTCAAAGTTTATTATTCAACAACTAATGCACAAGTGGTTGTCTTAAAAATAATATTAAAATTTACATTAACACAGTTCCGATATGTTTCTGTAAAGTCACACCATCTTCAGGGAGTGCATTATCAGTGCTTGCTAAAGTTACACATTGTTAAAATAGTCAATTATGGTTCATCAGAGTATGATTAAATCAGTGGTGATGTGGCTGCATATATTGGTAGTGTCCTTGTTAATGTGTACATATTGCACTTTTCGGGAGTAGACAATCACTTGTGCATTCGTTGGTGAATAATAAACTTTGAAAGTATTATGTGTATATATATATATATATGCACATAAATATTTCCTTTATCAAAATTTAGAGATTTTATATACTTAACACTGAGTGTTAAGAAATACGTCAATAAATTATGACATTACTAGCAAAAAATAATTGTTACTGCCTTCAATTACTATAAGTAAGGCTGCAGATAGAAACTAATAAAATCCGTCCCTTCATCCAGAGCAGCCAGACCACATTATAAATGTACAGAGAGTCAACAAGGTCGAAACTCCAACAACACTACGGCTCGAACCTCTGAACCATTTTTACGAAAGTCCCTTTCCTCTGTGCTAAAGTTACCGCCGAGTTTCATTGTGTCGAGACAAAGGGATTCAAAAAATTGTACACGAAATCCAACCTTACAGAACTCCACTGCATAACGCAGTTTTCTGTATCATTCGATTCTCTCTTACAAAACAAAATCGAGTCAGATAAGCATAAGAGACATATTACGCGGCAGAGAGAGAAGGATCTCAAAAATCCTCTTTGTGAAGATATTTTAGCTTTGTCTTCGCCATCAGTGTCTTGTTTTTGTAGGCATGGAGACTTATTCAATTAAAGATTTCTGGAAAGCTATAATTTTGTACCAAGTAAAATGTACATTCAGAGTTGGAGCTGGTGCCGGTACGCAATTTAAATATGACACAAGGCATAATTTTCTTTGTCCACAACTATATTTCAACCTGTCAATCCTCTGCCTATATTTGAAGCAAATCTGTCCATTTTATTACGAGGGAGAATCAAAAAGTAAAGGCAAAATACATTTAACGGCTTTAATAGAAGTAACTGTGAGCAATTTTATATATCATTTTTTCTACATAGTCCCCTTGCAACACAATGCAT
>Ga0123357_10012120_pt1 | contig 11109 bp, 6 predicted proteins | sample TergutEmb28metaG_FD_89873 | JGI IMG/M metagenome (GOLD analysis project Ga0123357, IMG submission 89873) | Embiratermes neotenicus P4 segment gut microbial communities from Petit-Saut dam, French Guiana - Emb289 P4 | ecosystem: Host-associated > Arthropoda: Insects > Digestive system > Gut ... | reverse complement strand
TATCCATCATCAGGAGCTTGCGACTATTCTGTTGAATTACCACATTGGTCGTATTGTTCTTGGTTCGATGTGTGTTGGAGTTTCGGTGTGGTCGGGTTGGAGTGGTATCCGTGTTGCAGGCTTCAGTGTGTACGGTGCGGATGGTGCCGCACAGTACCATCCGCACCGTACACATGACCTAAGCAGCGGCTCTTAAGACCACCACCCACCCACAAACTCGGTGAAAAAAACCATATGCTGCAACTCAACATCGAATGCTCCTGATGATGGACGTATATACCCGAAACATGTCGAGCTAAGAATACGTCAATAAAATTACCTTGTTGCACCAAGTTGGCATTTCACATTACTTCATGAAGAAGATGCACGGTCAAACAACCCTCAAGTCTAGATATAATTACAATTCAAATCTATCCTTATTTAAACACGACTTAATGAACGCATAAAAGCGCACGCTATAAGTTTGACCGATGCACTCATGCTGTATATCATAGGGTTTTAAAAGTATTCAAACCAAAGTGAGCGGACGACCCGGAATTGTTAGTCCATGCGCTCATTTTCTCACGTGTTTTTGATCCGCCTATACACCGTCCTAAGTTTTTCACAACGTCTAAAACTCTCTCTTAGTAATTCTTAAATCGAAAGTAACGCAACTGACTAGTTCATGAAAACTTAACGATGTATATAGATTGCAACTTTTGACTCTCATCGAGTGATTCCGTGAAAATTAACGATTTATTTTCATTGTGTGTTACATCATACATGGCATATTATTAGCTTGGCCTCTACAGAGGAGGCAGGATCCTGACTTAGCTAGTTGACACTCAACATAACTAGTATGACAAATACCTATTGCTGTGAATACAGTATTAAGACTCCTGATGATGGACAGTAAATCTGTCCGAAACATATAGAGTTCTTTACCAAATAAAGATGAGAAATTGTGCACCTCGTTGGCTTTTATTATAAGAATGTATCACGATGCACGGTCCTCTGAATATCAAATTCTAAGAAAAGATCTCAGTGTCCGCGAAAAGCGTGCTTACATAAAGTTTAAAAGAAAGGCTGGATAGATTTGGCATTAAACGTGCTCTAAACATTGGATACGAACCCGTTTAACTTGTATAAATGTGCTGTCTATCATATACGTCACTAACGCCTTACGAAGAAATTGAAATTGCTGCCCGGATGTAGTCAAATAATGAAATCCTCCAGAATTAGTGCCATCGGCTAGTCCATTTATCGCCGAGATACATGGAACTACAAAGTGCCAGTTAATAGACCTTTACGAGAAGAGTACGTTATAACCCACTGGCTCCCGCCATGACAGGGGGAGTCTCTAAAATCTCTCCGATAAATATTTAACGTCTTTCTTGAATGCCGTCAAATGGACCCTTCAGGATGATGGATTTCTTGTAGAGGGAGAGTGCATAATGCTAAGGGTGGAGCAGAAGGGGGTGCTGAAACGGGGGGAGTCGGGCGCCCTTGCTTTCACACAACGGAAAATATACTCTAGCTTAGCCGTTCGTCATGTGTAGGCTAGCCGTCATGAACACAGCGAATTGTGATCGAACATCTGCAAATTACAAATTATTTTCAGTCTTCAAGTTCTTTGAAGGTAATGTACTAAATACTAGGGTTATGTATAAAATGAGATTTCCTTATGTCTAAAGGCAGGAAAAGTCGAAGTAAGTGAGGAAAGGGATCTCTTAATCAATTACAAAATTAAACATTTGGCGACTAAGTCCAAGTCCAAGTTTCTCTGCAACAGATTGTCAGCCTGCCTATCTGAGGGCCGCAGTTAAACTATATTATATTTCAACGTTGATTTTAAATCTCAGAGTAAACACAGTCCATTTGGAATATAATAGCCAATAAATGAATGCTGTAATAACTTCTGTTTGTGACATTGAAATATGGGCCTACTCTGTGGAGAGAATGTAGAGTTCTTAATCACTGAACTTGGTGGTAACCACTGAGAGTTAAGGAGCTAGAAAGTCCCACATAAAACTTGATATTTTTTTCTTCTAAATTTTTTACAAACATAACTGAATACATAGCGAAAACTCGGCCTGTACTTTTGTTGTGGGAAAGAATTATACATATGGAATTTTAACCCTCTCGGAAAGTGAGCACTTCGAGGGTATAAGCAGTAACATTAAAGTGGATTTTAAGAGTATATTTTATTAGTGTGTGAGATGGATAACATGGGTTTAAGATTCGTGCCAACAATTTTGATTTTTTGCAATATTTCACCTATCACTGACAAACTGTGCAACATCATCATCATCATTTCGCAGTTCATTTTTGAAAGTCCCCTAGCCCAATCCAAAGAGAGTTCTCCAAAGAGAGAAATGAAGTGCTTTTTCGTTCAATTTCCAGTATATTCTCCTTTCCTTAAAAACACACAGTAGCTGTCTAAGTCTTCATCCTAGTCTTCCCTCCGTTATATCGTTTCTTCAATAACACGTTCCATAAGACAGATTCTGCGCAAAATGTTACCAATCCAGGCAGCCTTCCTTCGTATTTTTCTATGTAGGTTGTTCCTGTGTTCCTCGAATCTTTAATATTTCTTAATTTTTCACACGATCAGTTAAGTTAGTCTTCCCCATCCTTCCTCAACGTCGTCGCATTTTAAAGATGTAAGGTATTTTTTTTATCTAATTTCCGAAGTGACTAAATTTAGCACCGTAGAGATCGGTGCAGCAAATTTAACATTTTACTAATTTCGTCTTTAAATTTAAGCCCATTTTCTTGGTGAAAAGGTTCTTCTACTTTTTCTTATCGGAATTTTCAATCAGAACTTGTTTTTGTATTATATAATTTTTACCTTACAGATGACGGTGTCTAGAATTTGGTAGTTTTCGTCACCACTCTCTCCATTGTTATGATTCTTTCCAGCGTTTTTGAGATTTGTTACAGACATTATTAACAGAATTTTTCTATCGTTTCAGAGTTCTTCCTAAACATCTTTCTCCTCTTGGTTCACATTCACAGACCTTCCTCTGAAATTTGTCACAGCTGGTCATCCAAAATTGTTCTTTACGTTCACTTTTGTGCCGATGTAAAAATTAGGTTAGATGCGAAATTTGCAGAAATCCAAAGTTTTATTACATTTTCTTACGATCCGAAGAATTGTATTCTGCATTCTGCACCAAGATATTACTGCTGTATCTCTTTCGTCAGTTCCTTTTAGTGTTCACGATTCATTAATATAAAATAAAGCTGATGCAAGTGTGTCGTGACAATTTTTAATCCTGTACGTCCAGAAAATAACGACGGTTTTTAAACCCACTTCATAATCCCCAGTGTTTTTGTTAAAATTGTCATCGAGTTTTTACCATTTTCTACTTCTTGGGATAAAATATATCTCAAATAAATGAGACAGTTTCCTGCATTGTATTATACATTCCTACTACTAATTCGTACGTAATGGTACGAGAGTTTTCAAAATTGATTTCTCTGAAAACGTCTGTAGGTTTTCTTCAGATTTTAAATTGGCTCATATGAATCATCATCAGGCTTGGTCGGAATTATTTCACTTCACCTACACGTAGCTTATTCTCAATTCTCTAAATAAAACATGATGAACACTTGGAAAAACGAAAAAGGGTTTTTGAAAGTGTAATTATCATAGGTCAAATGATTGTGTTAAAAAGAAATGAAACTAGCGAATTGAATTAAATGTGACATATTGGCTCAAAATACGGATACAGCGATTTTGCCCTAAACAAGACTTATTAATAACATGAGTATTTCTGTGTATAACTTTAAGTTTAAACATCACTTTATGAACTCTGACAGAAGAAAATAGTACACCCTGTGTATCGTGTGAGAACATAATCGTCCACCAACATCTTAAATGTGTTTTATTTCAATAGTATAATTGCCTAAAATTGCGCAACAAATTGTACGCACGTTTCTGTTCCTAACATACAAAGAAAGGTTACAGGTTAAAAAAAAACCTTTGAGTGTTATAATTTTTAACATCATCTTTGTAATTAGTGTCATTGATTTAGTCGAAATCAGTTCGTGCTTTTCATGTTATCAACAGTTTGTGTAATTTTAAGAACAAGATGGAATTTACCAATGAAACGTTAATAATCTCATTTAAAACATAAGGAGTTTGTGTAGGGTGTTTCGGAAATATTGAAGAATGCTGTCATATATAAAACTTACTTCTTAGGGATGCAAAACATGTCCCTCTTGAATGTTAGCCAGTCATGTTAGCAGTGCGCTAATTCTCTCTGTATTCAAATGTTGACAATTTAGGTTATACGGTACCATTTTTTTTTTTGAATATGCGAGTTATTAAAAAAACGTAATGATGTACAGCGTAGACAAATTACATTGAAAGCAAATGCAATTTTTATTAATTAATTATCCTCGTATGACGCGTTGATACGAGGAATTGATTTATCAGTGAAGCTTCATCCTTGTATTGTGGAATGAACTCTCCCTGTCGTGTAGTCATTAAAGAACCACCGGCTCTATTAGTGTCAGCTCTCTCTTTTTCCAAAACATCGTCCATAATATTGCACTTATGACATTAATACGGCTTGTTTGTGTGTAAAACACATTAAGCTTTAAGTGATCTAGTTCACAAATTTTAACCAAATAATGACTACAATTTTCCGGTCCCAGTGACCGTGCGGTCTAAGGCGTAGGTCTGGCCGCTTGCCTGCTGAGACTGTGGTTTCGAATTATACCGGGGCATGGATGTCTGTCTGTTGTGTGTTGTATTCTGTCAGGTGAAGGTCTCTGCGACGTGCTGATCACTCGTTCAAAGGAGTCCTACCGACTGTGGTGCGTCGTTGTGTGTGATCTAGAAACCTCGTGAATGAGAAGACCCTGGTACACAGGGGGCTGTTGCGCCAAAAAAAAGAAACTTTATCTGAATTATATTTAGAGATCTATCTTTTGCCACAAAGTAAGCACTTTACGTCTCGACTATAAAACGCTGAATAAGTAAATATTCGTTGTCTCTTCTAAGAAGTTAGAGATAAAATTTGCTCCATAGCATGCCAGGAAAACACAGAGTGGTTTGGATAAAGGTAGAGCTCTACCGTTTCTTTAGCCTCGGCGCTAGAGTGGGGTGGGTAATCAAATTCATGACGAGGCTGTACACCCCCTAAATAGACGTGGTACCCATTTTATAAGAGACTGGTTGGACCTCCGGGCCGGTCTGAACGGGTATAGAAAACTTGCTCTCGCCACGATTTCAAATGCATGCCGCCAAGTCTGTAACCAGCCGTTACACCGAATACGATACTTCCGTTGTAATTTTTCTAAGATCTGTAAAAATATGTAAATGCACTCTTTGGGAATGACGTAGGATTTTCTAACGTCAAACATAGTGATTTATGCACTGACCAGTAGACATTAAAGGATTAATTTATTCTTGTCGGTGAACAGAAACATATAAACCTGCCTTAATTTAAGAAGCGTAAATCGAAGGCACAAACATAAAAGAAAAGTGTGGTAACATAAATATGGGAATCAAGGAAGAGCTTTTAAACTAAGTAGGAATTCAAGTTGTCGCTGTGCTGGACATGAAGGCTTGTGGGGAGAATGGACGTGCAGCCTCTTTCACCGTTGGCCTTGGCACTAGATCGGGTGGGTGGTTAGCATAATCCCGTGGCCACTTTACCAACTTCCCCCCCCCCACCCCCGACATATAATTCTCAATGCCCATTTTATAAGGAATTGTGTGTACAGCACAGCTGACCAGTCCTATACTGGATACTTTGCCGCGTATTGAACAAGCATTGAAATGTTACGTCTAGAGCTGCGCTCTTCTGGGTTGTTACACAGAGAGTAGAAATTACTATTACTTTCTGCATAATAACCCAGAAGAGCTCAGTTCTCAGATACTTCGCGGCGGAAACCTGCAATCAAGCATAAGCCGTCTCTAGCCTTTTGACTTCCTAATTAAATACATTAACATGTCTTTCTTAAGAAGCTGACAGTTGCTTAATTAATACTAAAAAAATTCACTTTTCAGTAATCTGTTACTAGATCCTATCCTGAACGAAATGCGCTCAGCTTTCACCATATTTATCTGAGACCCTCTTGACTGTCACATTCCAGCTAAAAGCCCTTATCTTGAGATCTTCAGATGAAATTTGTATCGTTTACCCATCTATCAAGTTCTTAATTCGTGCCTTACCTATATCATAAGCTTTTAAGGTATCCTTGAAAGTTTTAAAATTTGCTACCAATTATACAGAACTTAATACCGATTGTGTTTAGCCTGTCGTTAAGACGGTCATACAAATGTGCTTACGTACATACGTTGAAATACATTACATATGTACGTGTAAGTACTGAGATATGCGTATAGATATTCATGCAAAACAACTGCGCTTTTACGCACACGTGACAAAGAGGATGGGGTGTTTGTAAAAGGTAATAATTTTTTAATTCCATTATAAGAAAAATTTCTAAAATACTGAATAAAGTTTATTGGTTTTGTAATTTTGAACGTAGAAAATAACAGTAAAATACAACTTGCGGACAACGAAACAGCAAAACACAACCTCAATTTTTAAATAATACGTAAGAAATAAAGATGAGTTTGCTGTCAAAACACCAACCAACAAAGGTACTTAATACAGTGAAGACCATAATAGTTACTAATCTTTAAGGGTTAATGTTTATTACGAATTTTATTTTATTAGGTGCACTTGTTGGTTGATATGTCAATTGTAAGAATATGCACGATATGGGTTTTATAAAGAAATGAGTGTGCTAAATTAGTTCTGGTGACAACCAAGCGTTATATTCGAAACCTGAAAACCCAAGTTTCTATTATTATTATTATTCGAAATTTTTCTGTTTTCAGGGCACAGTAATTTACGTACCAATTATTCGGAAATTTAAAATAAACGTTTGTTTTAGAGTAAATATTTATGTACTAAATAAATATAATATTATGATATTCCCACGTGACACACAGCTTCTCTAACACAATCCTGCCTTCACTCACAAAGGTTTGCCTATTCTTCAAATGAACATCTTATTCAAACTTTTGACTTGATGCAAAACTCTTACGTCCAGATTTTTAATTAGGAAATCAGAATTAATTTAAAATATAATTTTACTTTCACTTTACCATAACCTTGATGTCTTGTTAGATTTCAGTAATTCACGTGTTTTTTGACGTTTAACGACTAATGATCAAGGTTGCAATACCTCATCATGTTTCTACACTTGTACACCTGTGACGCGTAGAGAACTGTTAGTGTTTAAGTCAAAAATGATGTTGCCAGTAGAGGAGAAAGTTACGGACGTAATAAAGTAAACCTACCTCATTGTCAAATATGTTTAACTTTTATTGTTAATAGTGGTAATAAAGTGACAAATTTAAAATATTTGGTACATTTACGTAACTAATCGTAGTAGAATAATGCTCTCTAATACGAAATTTGTGACTGAAGTTGTGAAGGGTGTTAAAATTCTCTGGGAAATTTTAGTTCAGTAACATATGTGTAAACTACACAAAAAGACTATATTCAGACAAATTCATTTAGATGACGCAACCGTTCCACATACTTATACACTAGGCAAAATACTCGGTAATTCCTATATTAAAACTTATTTTATTTGTGTTTTTGGTGCAGTTTGAGGCCTTTGCGCATTTTCCGTTGAATTTGTTAGTCTATTAATGATGAAAGCATATTTTGCTTTGAATTATTTGTGTCATATCCAATCAAACGGATCGATTTTTTTTATACAAACTACCTATAGCGTGCACGAATTCCTAGCATATATCATCTGTAACGCATTAGGAATTATAATGAATGAGGACATTTCCATTGTTGCGTATAAATTTCCGAAATTTTGCACGTGTCGCTTAAAATTATAAAATGTTACCTCATGTTTCATGTGGGTGTGAAACTTCTGGCTCGTTAAATACTGGATGGCATTAATATCAGTTTGGTTTTTTGAGGAGAGCGGTATCTAAATTTATAACGATCTTTGTAATAGAAAATTTGGAGTTAAAAAAATAGCAAACAATTCCTTGAACACCATTTATCATCAGATTGATGTAACATTGATATCACATTGTTCGTTGACTTAAAAACAAAACACATACAATATAAATGAGTTTATTTCCTTTAAAAATTATAGACAATGTTGCTATACTTAAATAATGCATTAAATTCTTTCTATTGCCAACCAACACTGACGTCTCCAGCAGTAAAGATGAGTTGGTGCGCAGTTAAACAACATATTTTGAAAATAATAGGGATACTGACGGTAAAGCTCTACGCATTTATTATCTTGGCACATGATGGATATGAATAATTAGCTTCACGTTCCGGCCGCTTTAACGTCGGATAGGTGAACCTACTGGATAGGTGGCTGCCTGAATCCAGGGCCGTTCTGGATCCAAATGTGCAGAATAGACAATGTATGTGCTAATGAGAATCGAACATTAAATGCACGGTCAACATTTATACAGCATTACCAATATTAACCCTCACGTCCTTGGGGCAGTCATATAGAGGTCTGCAAGCATCATATTTTAACTTTCACGTGTATATTTTGAATTTGACGTTGAAGTGATTGTTAATCGTGAAAAATTCTTTTAATGAAACCAACCAGATACACAAATTTCTCAAATTTATTTTTGGAATAATACTCTACATGTTTTGGACAGTTTCTCTGTTCGTCATCAGGAGTTTTTCACTGTACACATAGCAATGGTATGTCATACGGGTTTGCTGACAGCTTGCGCTGTCAGCAAATATGCAGAGTTTTATTCCAAAAATTAATTTGAGAAATTAGTGAATCTGGTTGGTTTTTTTATATGAACGTGCATATTATTAATCTGAAGTCACAAGTTTCTAAATTTCTGTGAGGGAAACATAAATATAATACTACAGATAATTTCGATTCTGGGTTATGTTGAAAGATTTCAGTCACAACATTGGGCCTGCCTAAGGCCGTAGTCGATATTCGAGCAAATCATAAAACAATTTACAAGTTCTTATAACTTACTTATTCACCCAAGGAAGCACAGTCCTTCTTGAGAATCTAATCAAACTTTCAACTAGTCAAGAAATTTCCCCCATTTTATGGAACCCGAAGGTTCATTACCGCATTCACACGTGCCCGCCACCTGTCCCTATCCTGAGTCAGATCGATCCAGTCCATGTCGCCACATCCAACTCCCTGAAGATCCATCTTAATGTTATGTTCCGAACTAGGCCTGGGTTTCCCAAGTGGTCTCTTTCCCTCAGGTTTCCCCACCAAAACCCTGTATACACCTGTCATCTTCCCCATGCATGCTACATGCCCCGCCCGTCTCATTATTCTCGATCTGTTCACCCGAACAAATTGAGCGAGGAGTACAGATCATTAAGCTCCTCATTATGAAAATTTGTCCACACACCTCGTCCCTATTAGACCAAATATTCTCCTCAGAACCCTATCCTCAAACACCCTCAGCCTACGTTCTTCCCTCAATGTGACAGACCATGTTTCACATCCATACACAGAAAAATTATATTTCTGTATATCTTAATATTTATATATTTGGATAACAAAACAGAAGACAAAAGATTCTACATCGAACGATAGCAAGAATTTCCTGAAGTCAATCTGCTCTTAATTTATACTTGAAAAGATGTTTGATTTGTTAAGGTTGTTCCTAAATTTGAACTTTTCCGCCCTTTCAAAGGAACTACTATCAATCTTTATATTATGACTCCGTCCTGAAATATGATCTCGAGAAATGACCATGTGCTTAGTTTTATCAGCATTTACTTCTAGTCCAATCTCCTTACAAGCAGCTACTAAAGATTCTCTGTTGTCTTTCATAGTACTTACGCTTCCGCCCAACATATTAATAACATCAGCATAAACCATATCTTATGTGTACCACCTAATTTCACGCCATTCTTGTTGACTTGAACCCACCAAATGGCATACTCTAAAGCTAAGTTGAAGAGCAATGGCGATAGACCGTCTTATTTTTTTTTATTAGTCTTACCATTTTCACGGGGATACCAAACTCGATTAGAATATTACACAAGAGCTCTCTCCTAGATGAATCATAAGCTTTCTTGAATATATGTGTTGTTATATAAGACAAAACTATCTCACCATAATTAGAGTCGAGTATTCTGTCTTTTAATATAGGAGATACATCACAGAATGTGTTTCCTACATACCATTAATAGTGACCGTCAAACACGATTGCTGAATGTCCTCGGACAGATTGAAATGATACTGGGAGATAAAAAAAGTTGGATATATTTAATTAAAGTTTAACTGAGAAATTATCCATTGAACGTGAACCAGTTACTGTACTTGAAAGAGTAATATCATTTCTATTAAATCTTTAAATGTTAAAAGGCTTATTTAAAATTGGTCTTTATTTGAATAATATCTTATATGTTAAGCTTAATCTGTTTTCCGTCTTCTGCAATATACAGGCTGTTCTCCCACCGAAGATGCAATTTTAGATATTCCTTAGCGGAAGGCTACGTGTTAACATAAAATATTTAATAACACGTTCTTAAGATGAACTATTTAGCTTGCGTGAAAATACATGTCAAAGGTTCTGACAGAAAATAAGTTTATGTGGCCTATAGTGTCTTATCTGAAGAACCTACATTGGTTGTGATAAAACAGCGACGTTTTGGCAAAGTTATTATCATAAATTTTCCGCGCCGCAGCTCACAACCTTGAGCCCACAGATTTACAAATAGTCGCGATTTGGAAACACTTGCAGCACGACGGATAAGAAGAAAGCACACCGTGTGTCATGAACAGGAAATAGAGTAGCTCCGTACACTGTTAGAAAAAAGACTCAGTTTTGCCGAAAAATGTGTATAAACATAGTGGGTTAGCAGTACAATTACAGGCCTATCTTAATTGCTCTTCTTAGGGACGAAAATAAACTCAAAACGAATGCACCCTGGTCTTTCCTCCCCCCCCCCCGGCTGGTATTGTATATCCACAACCGTAATGTAAAATAACATAAGGCCATAGTTGAGTAAAGAGAAACCAACTTGATGCCACTTATTTTATTATTTATTCAATACTCATTCAATGCTCAACATGTTTCGGCCGAAACATGTTGAGCATTGAATGAGT
>Ga0123357_10012119_pt1 | contig 11109 bp, 2 predicted proteins | sample TergutEmb28metaG_FD_89873 | JGI IMG/M metagenome (GOLD analysis project Ga0123357, IMG submission 89873) | Embiratermes neotenicus P4 segment gut microbial communities from Petit-Saut dam, French Guiana - Emb289 P4 | ecosystem: Host-associated > Arthropoda: Insects > Digestive system > Gut ... | reverse complement strand
TAAATATGTGATAGAATTGCGTCTTACGATCTTCTTGGTAACATTTTTTACCGATTCATACTCACACATCTTTCGAAAAATTTTAATTCCCAACTCGAAGCCTACCTGCCCGTGGACACACTCATAACTGTCTTACCACTTAAACCCTTGCATTTCCAAACCCCCAAACAAAGCACTTCACCCCAGTTCTGTTACTCACAGTGTTATATCAAGGTGTTCATTCGTTTTCCTCTGAAACATTTTACTTTCCACAGTTTTAAGCCAGATATTTTCAAACCTTTTCGCTGAGAAAATGTACAACAATTCCACAAAATACCTTCTCAAGCGCACGTTTGTTCAGTACGTGGTGGTGCACGTGTACTGATTATGAGCCCTCAGTGCACGTGTACTGAACTGATACCGCATCTCAAACCGCACTGCAGTTACTGCAAAGGACTGCAGTATCACCGCACTGCTGCACATTATCACAGACGGTACACGGTACACAGAACACAATGTGCATGTGCACAGATATCGTACGTAATAAGGAACTGAAGACGCACTGTACCTATGACGTAACAGTGCGATTCGTTCGCGTAACAATTTTTGCCATGGAAGATCTATAATTATTACATATTTTGGGTGAATTAGTCAAATTGGATACTCCTAATTCAGAGCGCAATTGTTCTGTCTGGCATACGTAATTTTTCGCAGTAACACACAAACCGCACAATTTTCGTGAAAATATTAATAGGTGGCAATAAAACGTGCTTTTGTTTCTCTCTACAAATATAACCGATAATTTTCTCAATCAAAGAAGGTTTTAGTGAGACCCAATCAAAAGTGAATATCGAACTTCATTTAAAGTACTAATTATTATTGTCACATTTTAATGAACTTTGATTTCCCTGGAGAGATTTTAAAATTCCCGCATTATATTATTTCATGAAAATTCTTCCAGTGAAAGAAAGAATGACCACGATTAGGGTGGCATATCTCATTTTTGATATCGTATTAATAAGAATAGACAAACACAAACGAACACACACACACAAACACACACAAACACATCTTCATTACACAGAGGTACCACTGTCATATTTGTTTGTTAGACGTTACTTGGAACTGTGTTAACAATACCTGAACTGACGGAAAGTCCCACAGGGCGTAGGTTACTACGTTACAAGTTTCTACTTTATAAATTATTTACAACAATGCGTATCGTATACAGCTGTTCATAAAATTACACACATTTCACACAGCATGTGGGGGCTGTGAATGTAGAATATCTGTTACAGAAAAGTTTGTTCGATTTTGTGTATGTGTTTGTGTTCCAAATACTAAACACAGAAATAATGCGTTAGAACAGGGGCTGTGGGACATACTTGATCTGAAGGCAGAGGGAGTAGCAGGAGGATGGAAGAAATTGCACAGTGAGCAGCTGCATGATTGGAGCTGAGTGAATATTGGTGGGAGGTGAAGTAAAAGACTGTGGGACAGATGGGACAAGAGAAATGAACCGGAAAATTTAAAAATACACACAGAATTTCATTTGGAAACCGTGAGAGCAAGAGGCACATTTGAAGACCTAGGGCTAGTTGAGAAACTAAAGAGAATGTGATGAGATGGACTTAAAGGATTACAATTCCAGTTTGCCTTCCGCTGAGAACTATACAAATTCTTCCGTCGCAATTACAGTTCGGCTAATGGAACACACAAGAACTGAGGAAAAATTCTTTAAATATTTCAAAAATTAGATTGCATTGTACGCAGTCAATTGGACATTAAATCTGTCCCACTGTGCTTTGGAGCTTGTAACTTCACATGTCGTGCTGGCACTCCACATATCCACTGTGAGGACGATACTTGAATACGTGTTTTATTAATGACTGTAATTTATTACATTATAACTTATTCATACGTGACAAGGAAGAAAATGTAGATCAAAAGCGCGATTTTGAAACGCAACTGAAATGTGGATAGACTGGTAGGGAACATTGGATTTAAAGTGACGCGAGAACTGAGTTGGGGATGTTGGCATGAGGGAAATGTGAAATGGAAATTGAATGTTTGTAGCGAAAGGCGAAGGGAAGCTGCTAGAAAATTTGAGAATGTGACTGCCTCTTGAGGGCAAATACTGGTTTAAATATCAAACGTTGTTTGATACATTATTTACATACAAAAAAAACCGTAAATTACATTAGAAAATGTTCCCTTTTATATTATCAAAAATAATACATTTCTGTAATATTCCAGTGTGTTCTCAATAAAATAGCAAAACAAAATATCTTCAGATATCACTCCATGCTGACCGCTATATAATTTTCAAAATTCGCTTCAGTTTACTGCCTCCACTTTCAGAGTTCCGGCAGTCCAACACTTGAATCGCTAAGCAATTCACACCAAATATCGAAAGACACTAACCTTCACCAACGGCGCTGTACCAATCTGCACTGCAGCCAGCCTACACTTTACCGTACATCTCAGTTCCAGACACTCGCACAGCCTTCACCATCTGCTGTTCATTTAACTGCAAACCTTAACTCGAACGGAAAATTTGTACCGTGCATCATCACCTGGGCACTAGACACAGGTGAGTTGTTAGGCTCAGGCCTCGACCGCTGTATCCACAGCTAAGGGCAGTACGTACCAACCAACACGCTGTGTGGAACCCAGAGCAAAACCGGACGTTTTGGAAGGGACAGAATACAACCTTCCTTACGGCAATTCGAACCCTGGTATCGTCCAGACCACAGCCTCGTCCGTAGAACGACTGCACGATTTTCTTCTAGAAATCTCCAGTTCATAAGGTTGGTAACTTACTGAAAGATGGTTGTTGCGTTCCTTCTGGCCGTTTTGTGTACCCTTCCTTGCCAATTTTGGTTTGATGTATTTTTTCTTTATGCGTTGATGTCAGTAAGGAATCGATAATGGAACTAATATCAATAAATAGTCATTTATAGACTGAAATTCAGAAGGAATGGACGATGAGAGTAAGGTTTTAATAATAGACTTATGGTTGTGTTGAGGAATGAATAACTTAAGTAATTGTGATACTGCTACTGAAAATAATAGATAATGATGGTTGTGATAATAATTAAGATGCAAATGGGAGCGTATCATCAGCTTTGTGAGTGTGTCCCTGTCAGCACTATATGGCGCAGCCTTTTGCTCCGAAGGTAAGGAATTTAGGGTTCAATAGAGTGAAAAATCAGTATAGGACTTGCGACAATTGTTGTCCACCAGCTTGGTGGTTACAGGTTACAATTAGTTACATATAATCCTGCCGAATTAGCTTTTCACAGAATCTAAACTGCATGCAATTATGTCTAACCTTCGTGAAACTTTGGCTGTATTTGCCACAAAGTGTGGTGCAGTAACTAACTAGAGAGTGGCACTCGATTTGCCGGGTTAGCCCAATAATTATAGTCACCAGGCTATGGAATCCGGCAGAGGCGAAATGTATATTCTGCAAATGGTCTAACCTATTCGATGGGCAGATGCAGATGATTTACAGATATTCTTCCAACTTTTGCAGTCTGGAAATGTATAACTGTCTGCGCTTGGTTCAGTTTCTCTTTCCTTCAACACTTCTGTAACCTTTCTCACAAGCCTTTAGGGATCCTACTTTGAGGCCCTTACCTTGTGTTCTAGCTAACCAGGCTAATTTGGGGTAACCCTACTCCATTCTTACAAAGTGCCCAAATTGCCTCAACTTTGCTCATTATATCTTATTTTGCAGATAAGTTATTCCTAATCGTATTCTTTTTGTACAATTCCTGAACTTATACCTTTAAATTTCCCCTGTATTTTCGTTCACGTGCTTAATTTTAGGGGTGTAAATTCTACAATTATATTTGTAGGACAAAGGCGAAGATACCCAACAACATGTTTCTATTAGGATACATGGAATATTGTTTAAAATATTGATAATTTTGTTTACCTTGATTTGTTTCTGTTCAAGAGTTATTGTTCAACATTTAGAATTTTCTTCCTTCTCTCGAAATTCGAGATATTTTGTTTTCTCCAAAATATGCAGATAGACGCCAAACCACCCATCCTCTTTTTCAAAGGACACCGGGATGTATATCGTTGGGGTCAAGTGGCCAGTGTGCAGTTGACAAACTGCTTCTCTTTAGTGCCGAAAGTACGAATAAGTGGAGCTGTTTCCATTTTCTCCACACTTCTTCATAGCGTGCTAAAGGACAACTTCACTTACATGTTTATATTCGACATTCTAGTAGAAACGTCTGTAGGTCTAGTGTCCGTTACTGTGTCCGAATTTAATGCAAACTTGAAAGTGCCAGTAAGTTTCAGTAAAACCTATATGCTGCTGAGTTCATGGAAATCAACCTAAACACTTTAAATGCGAACAGATGGAAGGACAATTTGCAGTTTATAGCTACATTGCTGTATCTGTTTACCCAGTTCGTCTCAAAATACATGACAGAGAAACGAGCAAGCTTATAAGCCAATAATCGACAAAGTGTACATGGTTACCAATTTTTAACGTTCTAAATTCTTTTAAATAATATATTATTACTCTTATTGTGTAACATTCCTTTGGCATTTCATTTTTCCTTTGGCATTTCATTTGTTACATTTAAGTCCAAACAATTTTCTAACAATGTACAGCTCCACAACAGTAAGACACCTGTTACAAGATCAGTGAAGACAGCAATATAGGACCAGCTGTGAACTCGTTATAAAACCAGCTGCAGTGTTAAATATGACGTGTGAAGCTACAAACGTGACGGCGACCTGCGTTACGTGAAACCAGTTCTTATTCAGTCTGCTTTGTAACCGTATGTCGAAACACGTCGCCATCATGAATTTGAAACGAATGTAAAATTTCAAACTTTGAACTCATAAGGGCTGATAAAAGTGGGAATTGTTTCTTATATATCAGCCAAAACGTGCTATGTGTCTGAAATGTCTAAATTGCAAGTTTGAAGCGTATTAGATGTAAATATTATATGAAATTATCTCTCTCACTGTAAGTGGAAACACTCGATATAGTTGAAAAAAGAGAGAGCAACTTGATATCACTTGCTTTATTATTTCTTTATTTAATGCTCAACATGTTTCGGATGTTAATACAACCATTCTCAGGAGCTTGCGACTTATTTGTTGAGTTATTTCATGGGTTGTATTGATCTGGTTCGATACGTGTTGGTGTTACGTTGTGGTTTGTTTGTGGTGGTGTGGTATCCGTATGCAGTTTGAAGCAGTGTTTCAGCCTGCATACGGATACCACACCACCACAGCCAAACCACAACCTAACACCAACACACATCGAACCAGAGCAATGCAACCCATGGAATAACTCAACAAATAAGTCGCAAGCTCCTGAGGATGGATGTATTAACATCCGAAACTTGTTAAGCATTAAATAAAGAAATAATAAAGAAAGTGACATCAAGTTGATCTCTCTTTACCCAACTATCAAGATGATGCACGTTTCAATAAATATAAGAAACTTGGTATAATTAAATTTCATATGTATGATATAGCATAATAGCATATAAATCACATTTATTCTTCTGTTCACCAGCACACATCACCCAGAGCTGCCATGTCTAACATCACGCTCCCTCCTCCCCTGATCCTGACATGAACGTAACGCACAGTTTGCAGTATGGCACACAATTGACAGATACTGTGACATCTTCAAGCTTCTCGATTAGCTTTTATGTTTGGTTTTCCCACTTAAATCTTATCTTATGCAAAATTACCCAAATAATTTAACAATTTCTTCTTCTTCTTCTTCTTCTTCTTCTTCTTCTTCTTCTTCTTCTTCTTAGTGCAGTTAATTAACTTGTAACACAGTGCAATATCCGATAAATCGGACCACTCCCTAAAACGAACCTTTGCCCTACAAGCCGACAGGTTACTCTGACACTCATTAAAGTGACAAAGACTATGCTCTCAGTTGTTCTGTGCTGTGTTCAGCAAGTGCTGGTTGCAGTGACGATACTTTTTAAGTTTGTATTGTTGTATTTTTAACTTGCACGCCTTTTTGAACAGAGTGTTGATGGTGGATGGTTAGCTTCATCTACAGTTGCTTATAGACTGATTGTTTGGTAGAGAATTGGGAGCTCAAAGTTTGATATTGTGGCGCTCAGACTCAGGGCCTCTTCGGCGACAGAAAAATTGTTTATAAACTGGACCGACAGAGGCTTTGTGTACTGGACCACATATTTTGTATGGCACATTTTAGGAATATGAGAAGTAACTATTCTGCAAATGTTTCCGGATTTACGGGGTTAGTAAATGTATCATCAGAATTCTGTACGTGAATATACATGTTAAATGTATGTATTCGTTTTAACATTCCGGGCTTCTCTGCCACTTAGGTTATAGAATACGGCTAAATATGGCATCAGGGAAGAAAATTGTTGGCCACAGCTCTGGCTGTGTATCGAAATGTGGATATGACATTGACTGTGTAACGTTAACATAGAATATCCTGAAAGAAAGAAAAAATTGCTAGTCTGCAAGACAAAATTAAATCCTGTAGAACGCTCAACGGTTGTACGAAGTTGTGGCCTCTCAAAAGTATTAGAAATGTAATTAGCACACCAATTAATGAGTATAAATACATTTTTTACATTAAAACGTTTAAAATCGCTCCAAAATATTTCAATCCTAAAATCATCTTCAAGGAGCTACACAGTTCTTTGCTAAAGTCACATACTTAAAACACTCACCGATTAATTTCGTTATATTTATATATAATTATTAAATTCATATAAGGAAATTAATCGGTTAGTGTTTTAAAATTGTGACTTTAGCAAGGAACAGTGTAGTTCCCTGAAGATGAACTTAGGATCGAAACATGTTGGAGGGATTTTAAATGTTTTATTGTAAAACAATTATGTATTTGCGTTAGTTGGTGTGCTAATGAAACGACTCTACGAAATGCACGGTGCGACTAAATGGAATGTAAAAAATTATTGAATAAATGATGTTCGGTTAGAAGAAACACTTTTTGGGCTCACGAGTAAGGTCCTTCGGATTCGGTATTTAAAAAAAGGGCAGATTTGAAATATCTGTAGCACAGAAACCCAAAACTTCCTACAAGATCTGTGATAAGAATTTACTGCCGTTCAGTCTGAAATATCAATCCGTCGGGCTAAAATACCCACTATGGGAGACCTCGATAGTTCTAGGAAAAAAAAATAATTTTCCGAACTCGTGGGAAAATATATGGACGAATGCGATCCGGACGGTACTCGGATATTTAATGCCGACAACGCTTCCACTTCTACTCTCCAAAAGATCAGAAATAGTTTCGTCGTTCGGGTAAACCGGCACTGTTGCATAACGCAGTGTGAGTTGCTTTTACAGACTGTGCTAATTGGACAGAGTGTGTGACGTGGTATATTGCATTCCTTGAGGGAGTGAGTCCATCAATATCACCGGAAGGTGGAACTGAGTGAGACATACTGCAATTGTGAAGAATGAATTTATTAGAACTGTGTAGTTTGTGGGCTGTGAAGAGTTGGTGTTTACTGTGACACGATATGGGCGGGTTCATGCTTGCAGCTAACAGAAATGCTACATTTGGAGCATAGCGTGTTTATGGTGCTGAACATTGGATACTTCAGAATGTAATCAGATATTCCGGGAACGTTTTGATATGTGGTGCAGGAAAAAGATGGTTGGATTGTGCGAGAATTAACGGATTGCACAGATCCAACGAGGAAAGGAATATCCTGCAATCAATAAAAGTTGGGAAGGTTAACTTGAATTGTTATATCTGGATTAGGAACTGTCTTTTAAGAAACGTTATTGGAGGAAAGATAAATGGATGATTACACTAGGAAGGAGAGTTAAGCAGCTCCTTGACCCTCAGGAAACGAGAAGAAATAGGAAGCAGTCGCTGGAAACTTCGTTCTGGAGGAGGCTACGGACCTGTTGTCAAGCAGTCCACGTGACAATAATCAACTACACTTGTAGAGCCTTTGTAACAAATGTTTATATTTATACAATTTCTTACCCCTACGTGTGTGCTGAATTATTCGGCTTGTATTTAGGCTATCCTCAAGGGTGTCAATACAAAGCCTTACAAAGAACAAGCAATACAATTCAAGTGCCCCTTCAGTACCGGTAAATTTGATCACTGGGAAGTGTTTGGAATATTAATTTCAGCTTACAGAAATATCGGACCTCTAATAGAGCACTGTTTGCTAAATAAATGTTACAATTGCCTTTTACCATCTTCCTGTTAAGATTTATGGAATATAGTTGACTGGTAATAACAATAATAATGAGATTCAAAATATTGTGCTCATTAGTAGAAAACACAGCGCGATATCTGCGTGATAATGGTGATGATGATGATGATGATAATGTTGCTAAAATTTTACTGAAGGTGCTTTTAAAAACCTTTAAATAAACCTACATTCTTTTGCAGTACAACAAAAACAAGAAAGTTGTTGAATTGTTTAAAAAATGTGTTTTTGAACAAAAAATCATCCGCTACTCCCTTATCACAACATCAGCAGTAACCTTAGACTGCTCTATATAGGTGCTCTCTGTCTACAGCACGACACACACAACCACATATCTCCCGACATTTCGTCTCCACCTCCCCGCCACCCTGCCTGTGCATAAACTCATCTCTGTCTTACCCCTTAATCCCTTCATTTCCAAACTCCCAATCTAAAACACGTCATCACAATTCTCTTATTCACGGTGTTGATTGACATTTATTCTTCTTTCTGCCAGTCACATATTTCGTTCCACATTTTTAAGCCAGAAATTTTCGAGCCATTTCTTTAAAAAATATACAATATTTCCACAGAATGTGTTCTCACGTGCACGTATGTGCTGTACCTGATGGTGCACGTGTATTGATACTGAGCTCTCAGTACACGTGTAACGAAGTGATGCCGCATCTCAAATCGCACTGCATTTAACGCTAAGGACTGCAGTATCAGCGCTCTGCTGTGTATTATGACAGACATTACACGGTACACAGAACACACTGTGGATGTGCACAGCAATGGAACGTAACACCGAACAGAAGAGACACTGTACCTGTAATATAAGAGTTCGAAGCTTTGCGTAACTACTGAAGTCTTGAAATAAAATAAATATTACATATACTGAGTGTGGGATTCATCTAAATTATTCACCACGCAAAGCGCGCTGTGGCCTGTTTTATTCAACATTATTTTCCACAATATCACGCAATCGTGCGTTTTAACGCACGATTGCCTGAAAGAATTATTGAGCGGAATTTATGTGTTTTTTTCTCAACAACGCGGTTCTAGAATTTTTCATTCTAAGAAATTTTTATCGAGACTTGATCAAAAACGTATATCGGTCTTCAAGTACAGTGCTTAGTAGGGAAGCGGAGCCTAGTGAAGTGGAAAGTATAAATTGAAGTGAATAGTTATCTGATGTGGAGCGTAGCGAAATGCAACAAAGTGAAGTGATTTGAACAAAGGAAATTGACGTGAAATGGGGTGAAGTGAAGTGCAGTATTGGGAAGGGGAGAGGAACGAGTCTTTATGGGAAAGGTTTATAGGAGTAGTAAGTGATGAGAAATGAAAGACTGGCATGAAAGCGTCAGTGAATTAACGAGTTTAAAAAAACAATTACAAGAAACTGTACACAGTACTGTCTTGCTTGGATGTTTTTACCTTTTGTACATTTTGTATTCTTATTTGAGTCGTGTGTTTTGTAGTTAGTCTTAAGTTGTCTTTTTGTAATTGTTTTTGGTTGACCGTGTGTATTTCTGTAGTTGTGCTGTGTGTGTTGTTATCTTATGTGTATTTGTTGTACTGCGTGGGTATTGCTTTTTTTACTTTAGATGCCGGACTGCTGGCTAGAAGCCAATATTCGGAATGTCCTGCGAACTGCCACTTCGAAAGAGGTTTATCTTGGTTTCCCTTGAGTAAAAGCAAATGCAGAAATATTTTACAAGATTCCAAGTTTGCCACTTCATTCTTCTCATGTAGCCCTACAGACTTAAATTTTGTAATAACTAATTTCCTGTTTTTTACATGTGAAGTCCACTTACATCGGGTGAAAACACAATTGCAGTAAATAAATATTATTATTATTTTATTATTATTTGTCACAATTTAATGAACCTTGAATTCTCTCGACTTATTTTCAAAATATTCTGTAATATAAAATTAAATGTATTTCCGTCCAGTGTGATTCGTGTTATTATAAAAGAGTGACAGATAGGCACATCAAAGATGAGGGCGTTTTTCGCATTTTTGGCATGGCTTTAAAAAGAAACGACGAACACAAACACAACCACACAACCACAAGCACACACACACACACATACACAAACAATATTAATAAAAATAAATGCCGCTCTTAAATGTGTGTATTAGAACTAATTTGAAAGTGTTTTGACAATTCATAAGCTGATGAAATATGTCACAGGTCTTACATTCAGATGTTAAAATTTTCTATTTTATGCATTAAATATGACAATGCGTATAGTATACAATTTTTCAAACATATGGATCAGGGTTCACACAATAAATTGGTGTTGTAAATAAACATTTTCGATTACAGAGAATTGAGTGTTTTCGATGGTAATTATATGTGCTTGTGTTTGTTTCCCAACGACTAAAAATGGAAATTGTGCGTTAGAACAGGGGATGAGGGAGAAATTTTGTCTTAAGGTAGAAAGATTTTCAGGGAGATGAATAAAATTTGCACAGTACGGAGCTGTGTGATTTGTACTGTTGAGTGTAGGTTTGGGGAGGGGAACTGATAGACAGTTGGACAGATGTGACAAGAGAAAGGAACTGTAGAAATTAAAAATACAAACACAAATTCAGTTGGAAACCGTTAGAGGAAAATTCACTTTGGCAGATCTTGAGCTAGATGAGATGTTAAATACAACATGATGACTTGGACATAAACGACTGCAATTACAATTGCCTTCGACTAAGTAAAATATAAATCCTTCCTTCGCTATACAAGTTCTGCTAATGGAAAAAACAAGTCATTTAGGATTAAAATTCGTTAGAGTTTTGCAAAATTAGACTGAATAGTATGAAGTCAAATAGTTGAATAAAGAGAAACCAACTTGATGCCACTTATTTTATTATATATTCAATACTCATTGAATGCTCAACATGTTTCGGCCGT
>Ga0123357_10012118_pt1 | contig 11109 bp, 14 predicted proteins | sample TergutEmb28metaG_FD_89873 | JGI IMG/M metagenome (GOLD analysis project Ga0123357, IMG submission 89873) | Embiratermes neotenicus P4 segment gut microbial communities from Petit-Saut dam, French Guiana - Emb289 P4 | ecosystem: Host-associated > Arthropoda: Insects > Digestive system > Gut ... | reverse complement strand
TAACAATTTACAATTAACAAATAACAATTAAAGACAAAATACCACGACAAATGCATGAAAGGTATTATAGTTTTAGTTTATCCACAGTCGTTTCCCTCGCCCCTTGCGGGAGAGGGCAGGGTGAGGGGTTGCCGTTGCCGTAATTGTTATTTGTTAATTGTAAATTGTTAATTGCCTTTTTTTTTGGTAAAAAGTAGTTATGATAATAGAAAGCGCACAAAACAAAATATTTAAAGAGGCCGTCTCCCTTAAAGAAAAAAAATTCCGCGATGAAAGCGGCTTTTTTCTTGTTGAAGGCGAAAAGCAGGTATCGGAAATAACAAAAGAATGGAATATAAAATACCTGCTGGTATCCTCCGCATACAAACGAAAAACAGTTGAAAATACAACGTCTTTTATAATATCGGAGAAGATCTTCGGCAGGATAGTCTCTGCCGTTACGCCGCAGGGAATAGCCGCTGTTGTTGAAAAAAAGAAGTTTGACGCGGACGAAATTCTCAGGCGGAACGGATTTTTCGTAATTTTGGAAAAGATAAGCGACCCGGGAAATCTGGGCGCCATAATACGTTCGGCCGACGCTTTCGGGGCAAAAGCCGTATTTGTGTCAAGCCAAAGCGCGGATATATATTCCGATAAAACAATGCGTTCGACAATGGGCTCGTTTTTCCATCTTCCGGTCATAGCCGAGGTTTCTATGCAGGAAATCATCGCGCTTATGAAAAAGAATAAAATCCCCGTTTTAGCGGCTTCCCTGAACGCTAAAAAAATGCTTTCCGAATGCAATTTTAGCGCAAAAAGCGCGTTTATTATAGGAAACGAATCTGCCGGCATAAGCGCCGAAACCGAAAAAAGCGTTGATACTCTTTTTAAAATAGAGATGCCCGGCAAAGCCGAATCCTTGAACGCGGCGATCGCCGCTTCAATAGTGATGTACGAGATTGCAGATAAAAAATGTAACATTCAAGCTGCAAAGCAGTCTAATAACAGGTGAGAGTTTAGGATGCTCAGTGATATAGAGCTGGTCAGATTTTCAAAAGACGGACGCGCAGAGGCTTTTGAATCCCTGATAGCAAAATACAAAGACAGGGTTTACAACATTGTTTTTTCTTTTTGCGCAAACGCGGCTGAAAGCGATGACATAGCGCAAAGCGTTTTTGTTAAGGCATACGCCAATATCCGCTCTTTTGAAGAAAAGGCCGCATTTTCGACCTGGCTGTACAGGATTACCGTAAACGAGTGTTACACGGCGCTCAAAAAGAAAAGAGCAAACGTTTTGTCGCTTGACGCGGAAATAGCAAATGCGGAAGACTTATCGCTGGCGGACGTGCTGGCAGATGCAAAAGCCGACATAGAAAAAGCGCTGCTCTCTTCGGAAACGCAGAACACGATACGCGCCTGTATAGTTTTGCTGCCTGAAAAATACAGAATAATAATCACGCTGCGCGACATAGAAGACATGTCTTACGAAGAGATTTCGCGGATAATGAAAATATCGCAGGACAAAGTAAAAGTATGGCTGTTCAGGGCAAGAAATAAATTGAAAGAACTTATAGAAAAAAAGGAAAAAAAATGAACTGCAAAGATTACGCCGACAAGATTAACGCTTACATTGACGGGCTTCTTACGCAAGACGAAAAGGAGCTTTTGGAAAAACACGCGTCTGCCTGCAAAGAATGCGGCAAGCAGCTGGCATCACTCGGAAATGCGCGTTTGTCTCTTCTTTCACTTAAGAAAATGCCGGCAAGGCCGGGATTTGAAGCGGCAGTAATGGCAAAGATTGGCTCCGTAACTCCTGCGCCGTCATTCTTTGAAGCTTTCTTTTCCGCGGCAAAAGCCGCCATTCTCGTATCTCTGTTCGTATTCTGCATAATAACCGCTTTCGATTATTTTACGCCTGCCGTGGCAGCTTCCGCCGGGGCAGTCTCAAAAACATCCGACAACGGCATAGCCGCGCTTAACCGCTATGTGCTTCAGAGCAGCGCTGTAGACATGAGAAACGAAAAACTTGTAATGGGACGCTGAAAATGACGATTTCCTTAAAAGCAAAACTGACGGCAGCCTGCGCAATCATATTTATATTGGGTTTTGTCAGCGGATTTGTCGTAAAGCAGATTCTGTACAAAAAAGCAGAGTACGATTTCCAGTATAAATTCGAGAAACTTGCGCCTCTTACAAAAGAGCTCGGGCTGAGCGACGTACAAAAGGCGCTCCTTTTCAACATACTTGCCGATAACAGAAACTCGATAGACAAAATAATGAGACAGGTAAATCCTAAAATACAGATACAGCTGCACATTATGAGAGAAAACATAAAAGCCATTCTTGACGACGGACAAAAAGCCTCGTACTCGCGCATGCTTAAAGAATCCGAGGCGCAAAAAAGCGAAGAGATGTAAAAATACGTGTAACATTTCCGCAGTGCGGAAAGTCTTATAACCAACGGCGCGTAAAGATGCGCCAAAAAAAGGAGAAAGGCCATGAGGAAAATTTCGTTATTCATTTTGGCTGCAGCACTTGTAACAATGGGAGCTTCGTCTGCTTTCGCACAGAAAGCCAAGGCGCCGGCATTCAAACCCTTTGCGGTTTATGTCGAAAACAATTCTAAGGAAAACCATTTTGCCCCATCAGGCTGGATGGGAGATTACGGCGACCTCAAGATCAATCTGGCAAGCACCGAAATGCCGAGAAGCGGAAACACCTGCGTCAAGATTACTTACAGCGCAAAGATGTCGCAGGGCGCAGGCTGGGCCGGAATTTACTGGCAGCAGCCGGCAAACAACTGGGGCGACAAGAAAGGCGGATTCGATTTGACCGGAGCCACGAAGCTTACGTTTTGGGCGCGCGGAGCAACCGGCGGAGAGAAAATTGCCGAGTTTAAAGTCGGCGGAATTACAGGAGAGTTCCCTGATTCGGATTCAAAATCCATCGGGCCCGTCGAACTCTCAAAAGAGTGGCAGAAGTACACGATTGACCTGAAGGACAAAGATCTTTCGCACATCATCGGCGGTTTCTGCTGGGCAGCGTCAAAAGACGACAATCCTAACGGATTTGTAATCTATCTTGACGACATAATCTACGAATAAGCCGAAAAGCTTAAAAAGGGCAGAGTTTTTTAACTCTGCCCTTTTTTTATTTGTCGTGCGGCGGTTGCTAAACCTCTAAACTTCCAAGTATCCGATCTTCTGCCGTGTTCATTGGCAAAGCTCTCAAAATTGTGTAATATTGATTTGCGGTATGTTGAAATAAAACCTGCCGGATCCCCGATTAATACACTCGGGGACGACAAAAGAGCGGAGCTAAAACCTGCTTTTGTCGATTTAACAAACGGAGAACCGTAAAAATGAAAAAACTGTTTTTTATCGCATTTACTCTGTTTTTGGGCTTTTCACTGGCACAGGCTGCGAATACGACAAACGCAAAAGAAACGCCCACCCCTGCTTCGATATACGCAAAAATCCAGGCCAAAAGCTATGTCGGGAAATACTCTTCTATAATCCTTGACAAAGAAATGACGTCTACAAAGCTCCCTAAAGGCATGAGCGTAAAAAGCAAAACCTATTTTCTAAAAGACCGCTTCCGCGAAGAAACGATTACAAAAGACGCAAATAACAAAACGGTCTCCATAGTCACCATATTCACCAGCAGCGATACGTACATAAGCTACGATTCCGGAGAGAATTATTTTTCGCTCGGCATGGGTTTTATGGACAAAGTCAAAGAAAACATAAAAGACATAGATCCCTTTACGCCGGAAGCGAAGCTTCAGGATAAAACCGAAACAATCAACGGAATAGAATGTTATGTAATAGACGATCTGGGCGGCGGGCTGAACAGAAGAGTCTACGTAGACGCAAAAAATTACAACATTATAAAAAGCATAACGGCAAACGACGAGATGAAGGTTATCACCGATCTGTCAAACTATAAAAAAGTGAAGGATTTCGAAATTCCGCTCACCACAAAAGTCGTGCTGCAGCAAATGACAGGCAACAAAGAAGTCATCGAGTCTACGATAAAGCTGACCGACGTAAAAATAGATACAAAACTCAACGCTTCGCTGTTTGTGCCGAAGAATGTCACACCGCTGCCCGACATACCGGGGATGAATATAAAAGAATTGCTGGAATCCATGTTTTAAAGCATATGCTGTTTAGAATTTAATTCGGAAGTTTCCGGCTGCCGGCATTTTTTTGCCGTCAGCCGTTTTTTTTGCCGTACAAAACGGACGCGGCTATGGAAATTGAAAGCACTGCGATTATGACCCCGAGCGAAACAAGGGTCGGTATGTAAAAGTAATGGGAAGCGAGCATTTTGATACCCACAAAAAACAGTATGACGGCAACGCCGTACTTTAGAAATGAGAATTTTGAAGCAAGGTTTGAAAGCAGGAAGTAGAGAGACCTCAGTCCTATTACCGCAAATATGTTTGACGTGTAGACTATAAAAGTATCGCGCGAAATCGAAAGCACCGCGGGAATGGAATCAACCGCAAAAATAATGTCGCTCATCTCCACCACTGCTACCGCGGCAAGCATCGGAGTAAAAAATAGAATTCCGTTTTCCCTGATAACAAATTTGTCGGAAGACGCATCATGCTTAAAAGGCAGAAACTTCTTTAAAATTACGTATGCAGCGTTCTTTTCGGGACGAATTTCATTCTCTTTCTGCAAAAGCATCTTTACGGCGGTAAATATCAAAATTGCGCCGAAAACGTATATTATCCACGAGAAAGAGTTTATAAGTTTTATTCCGGCAAATATAAATATAAATCTAAGAACCACTGCTCCGGTTATGCCGTAAATTAAAACTTTCGGCTGATGAGCTTTCGGTATCGCAAAATACGAAAATATCATCATGAATACAAACATATTGTCTACGGACAGCGAATATTCTATCACATATGCCGTTATATACTCGGCAGCCTGTTCGCTGCCGAAAGCGAAATATACGGCAACGCCGAAAGCGAACGCAAGCCCCATCCACGCGCACACCATTGCGGCGGCTTCCTTCATGGTGACATCGCCGCGATACTTATTCAAAATCACGAGATCGACGAAAAGCGCTGCAGCGACAACAATCCAAAAAGCCGTCCACATTATGAAATGCAGATCCATTTATAGCTTACCTCAGAATCCTTCCCCCTTGCGGGGAAGGGCAGGGTTAGGGGTTGCCGTTTACGACAACCACACTTATCTTGCGACTCAGCGACAACTACAACCCCTCACCATCTTTTCAAGACTTCGTCTTTCAAAGTTCCTCTCCCGCAAGGGGCGAGGGAAACAGCTACCACGACCGTTTGTCGCGATTTACACCTCAAGGGACATCTTGTAGTCGTTCATAAAAAAGCCGCCGCCGATATCCAGGTTCACCTCTCCGGTAATTTTAAAACCTATCTTCTCATAGGCCTTTATAGAGCCGGCGTTGTTTCTGTTTACCGTCAGCGTAATTTTTTTGAGGTTCATGCTTCTTGCGAGGTTCCTGATAAAATCTACGATTTGGCGGGCATAACCTCTGCCGCGGCTTTCTTTGCGTATGTAGAGCTTGCTCAAAAGCAGTTCTTCTTTTTCCGGCACGACGGCAAAGTAGCCGTCAAAATGATCTTTAGAGCCCTTTGCAAGAAAATACATATAGTTTTGTTCTGAGATTTGCTTTTCGATTGCTTTTGCCGATTGAAAATTTTTAAGCATATAATCTATTTGCTCTGCGGAAATTATCGTGATGTAGTGCTCGCGCCATATTTCGTCGGCGATTTTAGCGGCTGTCTCTATCTGATTTTTGTTTAATACCGGAATTATTTCCATTTTTTAACCTTCCTATTTGAACTCGGCAATTTCTTCAACGGATTTTCTCGGACTGCGGCTGTTCTTTTCGTTTCCGTCCTTCGGATAGCCGAGAATTATCAGACATTCTACTTTCATCGAGCGCGGCAGAGACAAAACTTTTTGTATCGCTTTTCCCCTGAACCAGCCTATAAAGCATGTGCCCAGCCCCAGCTCTTCGGCCTTTAAGACAAGATGAGCGCAGGCTATGCCTAAATCTATGAGGTGGTAATCGACGTCCTGTATTTTCTCGGCGATATCGTGCACAAAAAATTTTGTACGGCTGCATACCGCTATTATCACCGGCGCTTCGCCGGCCCATTTATTAGGTATAACAAGATTGTTTAAGCCCTCTTTAAACACGGCGTCTTTTACGGAGGGAGTGTGCGCAACTATGAATTTCCAGGGCTGTGCGTTGCAGGCTGACGGCGCAAGGCGAGCGGCTTCAAGTATCTGCAGGATTTTTTCTTTCTCTACGGGGTCGCTTTTATAGCTTCTAACGCTTCTGCGGTTTGATATTATTTCGTCGAGACTTTGCATCGGACGCCTCACACGTTAAATTTAAATTCTATTATGTCGCCGTCTTTGACGACATAATCTTTTCCTTCGCTTCTCAAAAGTCCTGAGTCTTTTACGGCCTTTTCGCTGCCGAGCCTGAACAAATCGTCAAAGCTCATCACTTCAGCGCGTATAAAACCCCTCTCGAAATCGGAGTGTATAACGCCCGCGGCCTGCGGCGCGAGAAATCCCTTTTGTATAGTCCACGCGCGCGATTCGCTTTCGCCGGCCGTAAGAAAAGTCGCTAGTCCCAGCAGGTCGTATCCGGCTCTTATGAGACGGTCAAGCCCCGGCTCTGTGAGGCCCAGGTCTTTTAAAAATGTTTCCTCGTCTTCGGCGGAAAGCTCGGAAAGTTCGGCTTCTATCTTTGCGCATATCGGTATTGCAAGCGCGCCTTCTTCCTTTGCCCTGTTTCTGACGATTTCCGTAAACTTATTTTCCATTGACGGCAGATCATTTTCCGAAACGTTGCACGCGTACAAAACCGGTTTTGCCGTGATGAGAAACAGATCTTTTATCATATTTTTTTCGTCGTCGTTAAGCTGAAGAGTTCTTGCAGGAAATCCTTTTTCAAGATGTTCTTTGACTCTCTCGGTAAAATCTCTTTCGGCAATAATTTTTTTATCGTTCAAACGCATATTTTTGCCGAGCCTTTCAAGTTTTTTCGCGACGGCTTCCATATCCGCAAGAGTGAGTTCCGTTTCTATTATTTCTATGTCCCTCAAAGGATCAACCGAGCCCATAACGTGCGTTATGTCTCCGCCTTCAAAACATCTTACAACGTGCACAATCGCCGCGGTCTCTCTTATGTGGGCAAGAAACTGGTTGCCCAGCCCCTCGCCTTTTGACGCGCCCTTTACAAGCCCGGCAATATCCACAAACTCTACTGCCGCCGGAACTTTTTTCTTTGATTTGTACAGTTTTTCAAGAAAGTCGAGCCTCTTGTCCGGCACCGCGACCACTCCTACGTTGGGATCTATGGTGCAGAACGGATAGTTCGCAACCTCGGCCCCTGCTTTGGTTATGGCGTTGAACAGAGTTGATTTTCCAACATTTGGCATACCGACTATACCGAGTTTCATAAGACACCTCTTAACGGCAAGTAATAGATAACAAGTAATAAGTTGTTGAATTTCGGCAAAGCCGAAATCTAATTAATAGGTTTTCGCAAAGCGAAAACTCCAAATTCTTTACTTATTACCTTTTACCTATTACTTGCCGTTTATCTATTTTTCAAACGTAAACTCAAAGCCGCCTATTCTGACCAAATCGCCTTGTTTTACGCCCTGCTTTTCAAGTTCTTCTTCAAGCCCCATTTTCTTAAGTATGTTTTGGTAACGCCTCAAGGCTTCGTCTTCGCTGAATTTTGTCATTTCGGTGAGAGTTTCCACTTTTTTCCCGGTCACGACAAAAACTCCGTCCTCAACGTGCACTTTAAACTCCGGCTCGTATATGTATTTTTTTACCGGAATGACTTCGATTTCCTCTTCGGGGTTGACAGGAATAGGCTTGTCGAGCATCTTTACAATCTCTTTAAGAAGCTCCTGCACGCCTTCTCCGGTAGCTGCCGAGATAGTGAAAATATGCTTGGTTTTTAAATGCTTTTTAAATTTTTTTATATTCTTTTCCGCATCGGGAAGGTCTGTTTTGTTCAACACTATTATTATGTGCTTTTTTATAAGGTATTTTGAATATTTTTTAAGCTCGGTGTTTATAATTTTGTAGTTTTGGAAAGGATCGTTTCCGTCAAATCCGCTCACGTCTATGACATGTAAAAGAACTTTTGTCCTTCTCACATGCCTCAAAAACTCAAGGCCCAAGCCTTTGCCTTCGTGCGCGCCTTCGATTATGCCCGGTATGTCGGCAGCCACAAAGTGCCTGCCTTTATAATCCACAACTCCGAGATTAGGAGCCAAGGTCGTAAAAGGATAGTCTGCTATTTTAGGCTTTGCCGCGGATATCTGCGCCAAAAGAGTGGATTTTCCGGCGTTGGGAAGGCCGACAAATCCAACATCGGCTATAAGGCGCAGCTCGAGATTTATTTCCGCAACTTCGCCCGGCTCGCCTTTTTCGGCTATGCGGGGAGCGGTATTTTTTCCGGTTTTGAAAGCGGCGTTTCCTCTGCCGCCGCGGCCGCCTTTGACAAGCAGCACTCTTTCGCCGGCCGTTTTAATATCGGCAAAAAGTTCGTTGTTTTTAAAAACAAGGGTCCCGAGCGGAACCTTTATTATCAAATCTTCGCCGTATCTGCCGTACTTGTCGCTCGTCTGTCCTTTTTTTCCGTCGTCGGCATTGAATTTGGGTTTATAAGAAAAATCCAGGAGAGTGGTTTTATGGGGATCGCCTTCAAAATAGATATCGCCGCCCTTTCCGCCGTTGCCGCCGTTTGGGCCGCCGAAAGGCACGTACTTTTCCCTTCTAAAAGAAATACAGCCGTCGCCACCGCGCCCGGCTGTAAGAAGAATATTCGCTTTGTCTATAAACATTTTATTTTTTGTTTACGGAACTATGTTGACATAACATCTGTCGCCCGACTTTCTGATAAACTTTACCGTTCCGGCTACTTTCGCAAAAATAGTGTTGTCTTTGCCCATCGAGGCATTGACTCCCGGGAAGAACTTCGTTCCGCGCTGGCGCACTATGATAGCGCCTGCCGGAGCTTTCTGGTCTCCGTATATTTTTACGCCTAGCCTCTGGCCGTGCGAATCGCGGCCGTTGCTGGACGAGCCTTGAGCTTTAACTGTTGCCATTTTGTGTCTCCTGATTGTTTGTTTAAACGCTTATCTTGGTTATTGCAAGTTCGGTCACATATTGGCGGTGGCCGATCATTTTTTTGACGCCTTTTTTCTGTTTTCTTTTAAAAACGATTACTTTCGGCGCTCTTTTCTGCGACAATACTTTAGCCGTGACGCTTGCTCCGCTTACCGTGGGTTTTCCTACGGTAGCTTTGCCGCCGTCTGCAAACATAAGCACTTCGTCGAGAACAACTTCTTTGCCTACTTCCGCTTCCGGAAGCTTGTCAACCGTAAGATTTACGCCTTCTTCTACTCTGTACTGCTTTCCGCCTGTTTTGATTATTGCATACATTTGACATACTCCTTTCTAATCGGTATAATTTACAAAAATTTGAAAAAATTGTCAAACCAAGCATACAAAGCTCCCGCCAAAAGCGCAGAGGGGCTTTTTTTAGGAGGATACAACACATCATGTTTATTTCTAAGAGAGTGCAGTCGATTAAACCTTCTCCGACTTTGGCTATAGACGCAAAGGCGAAGGCTCTTCAGCAAAAGGGCGTGGACGTAATCAATTTCGGAGCAGGCGAGCCGGATTTCGATACTCCGTCAAACATAAAACAGGCGGCGATAACGGCCATCAACGCCGGATTTACAAAGTACTGCCCTGTCGCGGGAACGCCTGATCTCAAAAAAGCCATTATAGAAAAACTGAAAAGAGACAATAATCTGGAATATACGGCCGACGAAATAATAGTATCCTGCGGCGCAAAGCATTCTCTTTACAATCTTTTCCAGTCTATTATAAACGACGGCGACGAAGTGCTCGTGCCCGCGCCTTACTGGGTTTCTTATCCGGATATGGTGATACTTGCCGGAGGAGTTCCCGTAATTTTGCAGACAAGCGACAAAGACGACTTTAAAATAAAGCCCGACGCGGTAAAAAAAGCCATAACTCCAAAAACAAAAGCCTTGATAATCAATTCCCCCTCAAATCCCACCGGCGCTACTTATAACTGCGACGAGCTCAGAGAAATAGTAAAAGTATGCATCGCCGCAAACATTCTGATAATCTCCGACGAAATATACGAAAAACTTGCATACGACAACTTTAAGTTCTGTTCCACGGCTTCCGTAATGCCGGAGGCAAAAGCTCTGACCGTCGTTATAAACGGAGTGTCAAAAGCTTATTCCATGACAGGCTGGAGAATAGGATACGCGGCGGGACCCAAAGACATAATAGCGGCGATGACAAAAATACAGAGCCAGTCCACTTCAAACGCGACTTCCATCTCGCTTAAAGCCTCGACGGAAGCTCTCAACGGCAAACAGGAAGACGTTGAGATGATGAGAAAAGAGTTCGAAAAAAGAAGAAATTACATAGTCGACAGATTAAACGCCATGCCCGGAATTACGTGCACAAAGCCCAGCGGCGCTTTTTATGTATTCCCGAATGTTTCAAAACTGATGGGCAAAACTTTCGGCGGCAAGACTGTTAAAAATGATATGGAGTTCACGGATTTTCTGCTTGAAAAAGCGGAAATAGCCGTGGTTCCGGGCTCTTCTTTCGGAGCAGAAGGATACATAAGAATATCGTACGCGACTTCAATGGAACTGATTAAAAAAGGAATGGACAGATTGGAAGCAGCGCTGAAGGGATAGCAGATAATAAGGTGCAGCGAATAGTTCAAGCAGCCCGTTTTATTACTGAGATGGGCTGCTTTTATCATGGGGTGTGAATCATATATTGCGGGTCTGAGCCGGCAATGACGACATGCTTGAGTTACAGCCAACTTTTAATTATCAGCCTATTCTTGCCGCGGGAACCGTTTAGCCGTCATGTCTATCAATCATACTATTTTTTGGTCATCTTTGCTTTTTCGGATTTCTCTTCAGCTCTTCGGTTTTCGTTCTTACTGCCGCAACTCTGTCAAGTATAGCAGCCGCCTCGTCTTTCGCTTTCAACGCGTTTTCCTTTGTTCTCTCCGCCTCGCTTACCG
>Ga0123357_10012117_pt1 | contig 11109 bp, 8 predicted proteins | sample TergutEmb28metaG_FD_89873 | JGI IMG/M metagenome (GOLD analysis project Ga0123357, IMG submission 89873) | Embiratermes neotenicus P4 segment gut microbial communities from Petit-Saut dam, French Guiana - Emb289 P4 | ecosystem: Host-associated > Arthropoda: Insects > Digestive system > Gut ... | reverse complement strand
CAATACAACCCATGAAATAACTCAACAAATAAGTCGCAAGCTCCTGAGGATGGATGTATTAACATCCGAAACATGTTGAGCATTAAATAATGAAATAATAAAGCAAGTGACATCAGGTTGGTCTCTCTTTACCCAACTATTTAACGTCATCGTGTGTTTATATGTGGGATTTGTGCCTGGTTTGGGGATTCAGTTCCTCTGTGATACGACGCTGTATCAATGGACGAGTCGCTCCTGACGTTTCGGAGGATCGTGGCGTCTCCATCCTGAAGGATCAAACAGTCTGCTTCTAAACGTCGGGCACCCCTCCACTGAATACCAAACCTCACCTGCCAGAATACCTGAATTCTCAACGCCACCGCTCTGACCTGAAATCTTGCTGTTTTGCTGGTTAATTTAACGACGCTTTTTCAACAGTGTATTTCTTATAGGGTGCTGCGTTAGGGTGGTTATGAAAGATGGCTTTGGGTGTATATGGGGAGCAGTCATTGTCGGTTGAAGATGAGAGTCGTAACTGATGCTACGAAGTACTTTAATTAAGTTAAACCGTCACCAGGTTGAAATTAAAACCCTGAAAGTCTTTCATATGGTTTAGTCCGCCAAACAAGGGGAGTTGGGCTGTCTCAGTCAGTGTAGTGACCAGGCTACGAACTGGGAGACCAGGGATTCGAATCCCGGCAAGAGGAATATGTTTTCCCCCCAAATCATCCAGACCGGTTCTGCACTTCCCCCCTACCAACTTCCTATTCAAATGATGCTGGAGGCTCCTTCTCCAGCCAGGGCATGGAACTTACCACTTACCTCAATCTAGTGCCAAGGTTAGGAATGTGTGGAGATACACTACTACTCCGTCAATACGCCTTCATGGCGTGTGCAGGGAGAACGTTATCTTTACGTTTTGCTGCATCAAAGGTGCTCTGTGGCTGAACTTAGTAAGGATTTAGACACGTCGGTAGAACCCAACGGACCAGGACAGCAGTCAACGGCAGCACGAAGATCGGGTTTTGTAAAATAACTGAGAAGCCAGTTTCGATTCTCCACCTAAAGTCTGCAGCTTTGTGAAGTGTTGCAGTAGCAGAATGTGTCTACATAAATGTGTAGAGGAATTACAGCGCGTTGAAAGATACAGAATAAAAAATAAAATGTATGACAGCTGCGTTCTTCCGGGTTATTACGCGACGAGTGGTGGTAATTTCTTACCGACGTTTCGGGACAACCTGTCGGTCCCATGGGTTAATTCTTGACCCCTAAAGGTGGGACCAATAGTTTGTCCCGAAACATCGGTAAGAAATTACCACCACTCGCCGCGTAATAACCCGGAAGATCGCAGTTTTCATCTGCTGCATGGGGGAGACTGAAATCACGCATAACAAGTTTTATTGTCTTGCGAAACTTGGTTGCTGACATTGAGGGAGGAGGGTGTTGAGGTAAATGTGTGGGGCTAGGAGGGACGAGGTGACAAGGAGAGTGGAGAAAACTACATAATGAAGAGCTTGGTGATCTGTACTGCTCACCCTATGTTATTCGAGTGATCAAATCGAGAAGAGTGAGATGGGCTGGTCATGTAGCGCGTATGGGGAGAGGAGAGGCGTATGCAGGGTTTTGGTGGGGAAACTTGATTGAAAGAGACCGGTTGGAAGACCCAGGCTTAATTGAGAGGATAATATTAAGATGGATTTCAGGAAGTGGGATGTGGGGGTAAGGAGTGGATGGAGCTGGCTAAGGATAGGGACAGGTGGCGGCTGTTGTGAATGTGGTAATGAACATTCGACTTCCGTAAAATGCGGGGAATTTCTTGACTAGCTGAAAACCGGTTGGCTTCTCAAGAAGGACTTTGCTCCATGGAGTAAAGAAGTAAAAAGTAAGTAAGTAATTAAGTCAGTAAGCAAGCATGTAGATAAGTAAGGAAGTATCATCAGAGATGTGTGCTATTAATACCAGTGTGATATGTAGAACAACAAGGTACACGTTGGAATATATATATATATATATATATATATATATATGTTTGTGTGGGGGCTTCCATTAACAGAGGCATAGCCAATAACATTTACTGCTATCAGCGTACATACACATACACACACACATACATACACACATACATATATACACATACATACATACATACATACATGCATACATACACACACAATACATACATAAATACATACACATACATATATACTTACATACACATACATATATACTTACATACACATACATAATACATACATACATACACACATACATACATACATAATACATACATACACACACACATACATACATACATACATACATACATACACACATAATACATACATACATATATACATACATACATACATAAATACGTGCTGCATTCAAGTTCTAAGGTCTCCTAATTTTTTTTTTTTCTCGGGAATGGAAGCGGGTAGAAACGTGAAAGTTGCTGGAGATGGTGTGGCTGTTCTGTAGGTTGGGTGAGGTCAAATGGCAACACTGTCCTACCCGTTGAATGCTTGTGACGTCGAGTGACGGTAGTGTTTTAGACACTTCAATAGCGACGTTTACGTTCGAAGAACAACGCGTGATTATCCGATTCCTCCATTTGCGTGGCAACAATTGAGTGTGACATGCAATGATGGTGTTATGGACGTGAAAAATATGCGTTAATGGGTACGACAGTTTAAAGAAGGCCGAACGTATTGTGAAAACAAACCGAAGGGGCCTCGCCCATGCACTAGCCAGTGGTCACAACGAACCCCTAAAGAAGAGTTTGCTGCGGCCATGCAATCATGGCGTCAGCGTTGTAAAAAATGTGTACATCTTCAGGGTGATTACGTTGAGAAATGACAGCATTTTCAGCTTCCTAGGATGAGTAATTTTTTTAAAATAAATTAGGAGACCTTGGAACTTGAATGCACCACATACATAATACGTACAATCATATTTCGTCTGGACATGATAAAATCTAACTGGATCATGAAATTTTAAATTTTAATATTAAGTTCTTCCGGGACACGACGACGTTCTTGTTTATAAAGTTGCCGACGTTTAGGAGAAGCTATATTCGTCTATTATCAGAATATGCGTAGTCTAAAGCGCGCTAAAATCCTGAATATGGAGGCAGCAAACGTGTCGGAATCGCCAGCAACTGTCAGCCAATCCACACCCCGTTCTGCGCTAGAAGACTTGATAAAATCTGCATCACCATGTCCGTCAGAATATAAAAATTTCGTGGTTGGCAACTTCAGCAGCGTCTGATGGTAACAGTGTGCAGCGCAAACTGCCCTGTTAGCAAATTAATGCGGTTTGCCGTCCGAGAGAATTTTGTGAATATGTGTGCGTGTGTATGTGTGCAGTAATATATGTGTGTTTGCAGTAATATGTGTGTGCAGTAATATATGTGTTTGCAGTAATATGTGTGTACAGTAATATGTATGGGCAGTAATATATATATGTGTTTGCAGTAATATGTGTGTGCAGTAATATATGTTTGCAGTAATATGTGTGTACAGTAATTTGTGTGTGCAGTAATATATATGTGTTTGCAGTAATATGTGTGTGTGCAGTAATGTATGTGTGTTTGCAGTAATATGTGTGTACAGTAATATGCGTGTGTGCAGTAATATGTGTGTACAGTAATATGTGTGTGTGCAGTAATATGTGTGTGTTTGCAGTAATATATGTGTTACACTAATATGTGTGTGCAGTAATATGTGTGTGTGCAGTAATATGTGTGTGCAGTAATATGTGTGTGTGCAGTAATGTGTGTGTGCAGTAATATGTATGTGTGTGTGCAGTAATATGTATGTGTGTGTGTGTGTGCAGTAATATGTGTCTGTGTGTCTGTGTGCAATACTACTTGCGTTCGTCGCAGTTCACTGAGAGTTCTTCGAACTTAGACCGATATCTAAGTCTTCCTTTCGTAAAGGTTGAAAGATACCAAGTTTTCTCGTATTGTCTTATCTATATTTATGTGTGATGGAATTCCTTGCATTTCTCAAGTCTGCAAATATTCAATATCTGATGGAATAAAGAATATTGGTAAGGAAAAGAGACGAAGAATAACGTTCCTTTAAAGGAATCAGAGAAGTCCAATTTATTCGTTAAAACATCGTATCGTATTGCAGTCACGTTTCTTGTGTACATAAACTGCTGCAGAGTTTCTTTGGTTTAACTTCATATAGACTCATTTCCCTTGTATCTTTTTGTGTCAGCTCCGAACTTTCTTTTATCTGTGAACTGTTTGAGATTTATTCCCCTGTAGTATCCTGCCCAATTTGAACTGCGCCCTCCACTGCAGTTTGCCTCCCTTCTTCGAACAGAATATTAGACGAGGAAGTCGACAGGTTAGTTCAGCAGTGATCACAGGCCTGCTCGTTATTAATCGACAGTGACCAGTTTAAACTTGAGGCACTAATGACATTGCTGCCAGTAGTTGTGGCGTCTTTCTGTCCGCGACATTTCAGTACAATTGTCCAGCGCTGCCGTCTTCTGCCGGTCCAGTGGCACTGACTGGGTCTTGTTCAGGGGTTCTGTGACGAATGGCCCTTCTAGGTGGGCAGAGGGAAACGAGAGAAAGTAAAAAACGAAGGAAATAAGGAATGAAAAAGAAATGCCGCGATGAAATTTTCGTCCGAACTCCTGAAAATATTCGAAGTTAGGTGTGTGACGGTTTTGTGCGACTTGTCCCTGTCCGAACGTTCGTTTGCGTGCGCTGTTTGCGTAACTTTCATGAAATTAACGTGTAACTGAGGAGGCGTACCTCTCTGTGTGAGGTCACACATTTCATTTTTTAAAAAACTATTGGAATTATGTAATTTATTCCTTTTTGGGTAATTTCCTGGCGTCTGAGTTCTAATTTCCAACGTTTCTTAACTTACTATCTGATCCATCTTCTTCGGCAGGTTAATAACTATGAAGATGGAACCGATAGTGAGTTCCGAAACGTCGGCAATTAGAACTCAGGCGCCGGGGAATTACCCAAAAAGGAACAAATTACATTTAGAACAGGGCGAAAGCTTAAAAACAATATTGGAATGATCTCGACGAAATTTGACGTTGGTGGCATACACTGCGGTTTGTCAACAATCTTGATGTGATTCTCATCAGCTCACTATAAGGAATTCATATTTTACATAAATAATGTACTATCCTATATTTACAGTTTTTTTTGACAAGGCCTATTGCTCAAAGAAATTTACGTGATTTAAAACATAGAAATTAATGAGTTTTAAAATTTGTATTTAAAGCATGCGTCGACATTGTGAGTGGCTAAGGGATTATAAGGGAAACTATTTGTTGGCTGTGTACATTGAGATGTGTGCAATGCACATCAGACCTGCGACGCATAAGTACAGCATGTGAACTTCACGGCGACAGTCCGTGCGGCACAATAAAGCGATAAACAAACTTTAATACCATACATAATCAATAAAACATTCTCACCATATCAACCGTGTCAGAACAGGGTCGAAAACTATTCCGGCGGCTTCCATCGTCAGAGTCGTCTGTATAAAGACTTGTGGAAGGACAGACAGACATACATACAAAATGTATTGACCTATTTACCAACAATTAGAAATTCCTCGCCCTACCGACCCTGGTGATGGAAAAAGAGGAAATCTCTGAAGCCCTGGCCTTCGGTCCAGCCATGACACGGCTCAGAGAGCGAGAGAGTCTATTTGTGTCACGGAATTGCGGAATATGCGTTTTTTGGTGCCTTGTGATATTATGGCCTTAATTGTGCGTCCAGTCAATCTGATTGTTTAGGTCAGACGATGAGGACCCTTTGTGTACGACATGTCTGGCAGGACAGGAACGCTGTCTATACCCAACAACTGTCTTTGTACATAACAATCGAGAAAGAAACTCTGTCCTTGTACATAACAATCGGAAAAGAAACTCTGTCCTTGTACATAACAATCGGGAAAAGAACGCTGTCTTTGTACATAACAATCGGGAAAGGAACTCTGTCTTTGTACATAAAAATTGGGAAAGAAACTCTGTCCTTGTACATAATAATCGGGAAAGAAACTCTATCCTTGTACATAACAATCGGAAAAGAAACTCTGTCCTTGTACATAACAATCGGAAAAGAAACTGTCCTTGTACATAATCGGAAAAGAAACTCTGTCCTTGTACATAACAATCGGAAAAGAAACTGTCCTTGTACATAACAATAGGGAAATAAACTCTGTCCTTGTACATAATAATCGGAAAAGAAACTGTCCTTGTACATAACAATCGGAAAAGAAACTGTCCTTGTACATAACAATCGGGAAAGAAACTCTGTCCTTGTACATAATAATCGGGAAAAGAACGCTTTCTGTGTACATAACAATTCTGGTAAGGAACGCTTTCTGTGTATATAAAAATGGGAAAGCAAGGCTGTCTTTGTAATAACAATTCTGGAAAGGAACACATACCTTAAGATTTGTATCACCTTCTCATTATCTTTGCATCTGCATTTTAAACTCGTGGGTGCTAAACTTGGTGCTGCCTTGGGAATAATGTAAGACTGATTATTTCAAGCAAAACACTGGTAATTTCTACTGTTTAATGTATGTCTTTCAATTTTTTGTACAATACACACCAGATCCGCCACTCCCTCCCTCCCTCTGCTTTTCCCAGCACGTCTACAATTTGTCATTTAATAGTGCTACGTCACTGCCAGTATACGGGGAAAATTTATGGTGTCTGATAAAAGGAACAATGGAGCTTCAGATAATGAAAGTGACCTATTTTCTGTGAATTCTGAGATTGTTCAAGATATTGTTTTGTTCTTCTGGCGGCCGGATGGGTAGGCTGACGTACCCTGGCCACATGTGCAGACCTGCAGGTTGGTCACCATATAAGGTGTCTATCGTTATGCTTATCAGATTGCAACTCATCAATTTTCCCTATTGTCAGATATCTTGAAGGTACTTTTTGACGCTTCTCCATTTTATGTGGTCATTATTTTATCGACAACTTGCATTACTTTTTATTCAGACCGTTTCGCGCAGGCTGCGCCGCGCTTACCGCTGTTCAAATTCGCCTTGACTCAGTGTCCATTACGTCTTAGTTCAATGTGCTGCCGTTATTAGCAGCACTTTACTCACCATATTTAAATCAGGCCCTGGAAATATTTTCCTCCCGCACGCAGACACGCCCCACGCTAAAAGAAACATGTTGTTCATTGAAAGTCGGGGATTTTAAGTTAAGCGAGCCGACGGGAAGTGAGTAGCATTGGTCACATAATGCCTGTATACGGCAGATAGATGAACGGATGTTTCGACGAATCAAAGGCCTTCCGCAGGGGATGTGAACGCAATTAAAATGAGATTCAAAGTCAGCTTCTGAAGACGCCATTCTTGTCTTTGCACAGAATATAGCCTTGATGATAAATTGTAACTTGATATAGTCTATGTGAAAGAAGAAATTTTCTTAGAGAAATCGACTTGAGACCCATTAATGCATAATGACTTCATAGCCTTATGAGCTTATTTGACTTGCGCTGCTTGAAAGCTTTCTTATTCTATGTGCCACCAGGCTTTGGAATAAAGGAAATTGCTTCTTTGCCTTCCATTTCATGATTTTCTGCATATCCCGCTATACCGACATTTATATTCGTCTCTTTCACGCTGCCCCTAAATTCAAAACAAAAAAAAGTATTGCTCTTTAAACATCCTTTATTTGTGCCTCCGTCTAAACGTTTCCAAAGGTCGGCCACTGTTTATCCTCTTCTCAATTTTATTTCCGCCCTCGGCGATATTCACAAAAATCTACTTTAAGCCTTATGATACAGTGACTTTAATTTATTCAGAAAACACTACAGAAGAAGAGCTTGAAACCAAGAGAGAAGAAGAATAAGAAGTTACAAGAATGTATTTTACTAGATTCATTTATTTTCCACTCTGTATATGGTGCCGCTCTCTGTCGTACAACGAAGAAGCTTTAGATAGCTTAAGAATCAGGGAGATTAAAATGTCGTTTCTCGATGTTTTCTCTCTCTCTCTCTCTCTCTCTCTGTTCCACCCTACTACCAATGCCTCCCCTCCCCCCTCTCCGAAAAAGAAGAGATAGGGACAGAAATAAAAAAGGAGAGTCCTATGAAGGTTTTAACATCATTGCATCTAACCTCCCAACCCCATCTCTGTGTTTTTATTATAAAGCCAATCTTTTGTGTGGTTTGTCTCTCTTAAGACCGTGGAGGAAAGAATGGCCTTCTTAAAGGTTTTAAAACATAGTAAGAATAATTGCTACCATATTTAAGTAAAGAAGATAGGAAGAAGCCTGAGTTCAGACTGCGTTGCAGTGAAGGGAATGAGAAAAGGGTATTTAGCAGTTCCAAGATGTCGCAACTGCGGGGCTTAGGAGCCAAAGAATCGCGGATGGGGTTGGCAAAAGTATGAGCCAAAGAAAGATGAATAAATGAGAGTAACAGCCCTGATGAAGATGTAAAGAAAGAGGAAGAATGATAATTATAATATAAGGAGATGTTGGAAGACGTCCTCGGTTTAACCTCCACTCAGTCGATGCTATGAGAGAAGTTGGTGTTAATGAGGCGAAGAGAGTCAGAAACACAATCAGGAAGGGCGCATCTGATTGGTGGGAAGAAGAAAATCGGAGCATTGTCTAGGGTGACGTATTTCGTGAAAATACTTTAAAGTAATCGACCATTATGAGACTGAATGACTCCCTGTAGCAGACTGCGTCTTGACAAGCTCTTACTTCCACATATACCCGAGAAATTTCTCGTATTTCGTGTAACCCTGTAATCCAATACTATGTTCACAAGAGCCCTCCTCTGGACTCCATCATGAACCGGATAAACCAAGTGACTTTTCTCCCCATCATATATAAGATTTATTTTAATGTTATCCTCCCAACTACCCCTATTATCTCTAGGTGGTCTTTCCTTCAGGTTTTCGCACTGAACTCTGTAAGCTTTTCTCTTCACCCAACACGTTCCACGTAGCATCCTCTTTGATTTTATGACAATATAAAGACTGACAGTAGCTGCTTCGGAAGGGTGGAACAGTGCAAATGTTTGGGAAAATCCTTACAACCCAAAATATTATTCAGGAAGAAATTAAGAGCAGATTGAAGTCAGAGAATCTTGCTATCATTCGGTGCAGAATGTTTTGTCTTCCTGTTTGCTATCCAAAAATTTAAAGATTAAGATATACAGAAATATAATTTGGCCTGTTGTTTTGTACGGGTGTGAAACTTGGTCGCTGACATTGAGGGAGGAACGTAGGCTGAAGTTGTTTGAGAATAGGGTGTCGAGGAGAATATTTGGGCCTAAGAGGGACGAGGTAACAGGGGAGTGGAGAAGACTACATAATGAGGAGCTTAATGATCTGTACTACTCAACCAGTATTGTTCGGGTGATAAAATCGAGAAGAATAAGATGGGCGGGGTATGTAGAGCGTATTGGAGAGAGGAGAGGCGTATCCAAGGTTTTGTTGGGAAAACTTGAGGGAAGGAGACCACTTGGGAAACCCAGGCAGAGATGGGAGGATAATATTAAGATGGATCTTCAGGAAGTGGGATGTAGTGGCATGGACCGGATCAAGCTGGCTGAGGATAAGGACAGGCAGCGGGCTGTTGTGAATGCGGTAATGAACCTTTGGATTCCATAAAATGTGGGGAATTTCTTGACTAGCTGGGAAATGATTAGCTTCTCAGGAAGGACTCTGCTCTATGGAAATCATGCACGGTGAAGAGTGCAAATCATGACACCTGTCATTACGCCATTTGCGCCAGTCCCTGCTATTTCCTGCCTGTTAGTCCCGAATATTCTTCTCAGCAGCCTCAGCTTGTATCTTGAACGCTAAAGTTCGTCTAATCAGGCTATATGTATACAAAACTACAGTTCGTACCCCACAGAGAACAAGTTCCTTCTCCGTTCTAAATACCATTAAGTTAACCCTATTTAGGGAAGCAGAACGCTATCAGATATCTCTGTTATGCGTTCCGTATGTCTGTCATAATAAACAGCGATCCTTTCCTCAATCAGCGTTCACCGACTCGTTATACTGATGGAAGCACAATGCGTTCTCTGTGAGGTACAAACTGTATTTTGGTATACAATGCACATTCTTTTTGCTTTTAAATGATTAACGGTGTGACGTGAAGATCTGATTATGTTTGTCTTTGACACGTGTTTTCTGCTTGCACTTCAGTTTCACTTTCGATCTATCGTGAACCATTTCGGAGAGTGTTCAGTTCTTAAGCCTGCCTTTTGGTTTTTCTTCTAGTGTGAGTAACCTCACTTCTGCTACGACATTTCCCCGAACGGCTGCAGTCCTGTTTCCTTCATTTAAGGCACGTTACTTTGTAAGAAAGGAAGTAAGATGCAAAGAGACGGAATGTATCACCGTTCCATTAGATTCCTGTCTGTTTTCGTGTTATGGGATTATATTTTAAATACTGAAATTTCTTTCGCTTCATATTTTTAGATATACGAGCCTATTTTTTGCGTGCTGAAATTTGTTTTCGAAGAAGGCTTTCATACTTTTTATACCCTAAAAGAATTTGTAATAGAAATATAAAAGCAAGAAATTCTGTGAGAGGCATAAAGAGGCGTCTTATGCTTTGCTTATACAAGGAGCACTCCCCCTCCCGCTCCCCCTCCACAAAAATGCAGAAACGCTACTGCTATAAACAAATGGCTATGTGAGATTTTGTATTCTCACCACATATTGAAACATTATATATCTGATTTTTACTGCGCGCCTTATTGTTTTCTGAATTTTGAGTTTTTTAATGCATATATTGATTTAAGATCAAACGCAATGCATATAAATGAAATTTGTGATTAACCAATTTACTGCATATTACTTTATCATCATCATCATCACCTCTATGCAGGATATTTACACTTATATTCCTGAGACAAACTATGTCCCTAGGGAATATAGTGTTGCAGTTATTCTGTTGTTACTATTCATGGTGCTTATATCGTTAGTTTCAGTGTTGAATCTAGTGTACTTTTACGTTAGTACTTCCCGAAGTATGTGTGCAGTGCCCAATATGGCTGTGTTCTGTAGTTCCTTGACTTCATGTTTTCCCGGTATGTTGCTCACGTATTTTCTGAATGACTTTGAAATACTCCCAGTCGCCCCTATTATTATT
>Ga0123357_10012116_pt1 | contig 11109 bp, 6 predicted proteins | sample TergutEmb28metaG_FD_89873 | JGI IMG/M metagenome (GOLD analysis project Ga0123357, IMG submission 89873) | Embiratermes neotenicus P4 segment gut microbial communities from Petit-Saut dam, French Guiana - Emb289 P4 | ecosystem: Host-associated > Arthropoda: Insects > Digestive system > Gut ... | reverse complement strand
CAACAGAATAGTCGCAAGCTCCTGATGATGGATATATTAATGTCCGAAACATGTTGAGTACATAAGAAGTGAAATAAAATAGCAAGTGACATCAAGTTGGTCTTTTATTCTTCAACTATCACAGTGATGCACGGTCCAATAAACATAAGATGTACAGAATGACGTTTAACTAAAGAACGATATTTAAATACATGCGTAACTTTCAGACGTGACTGTTCCAGAAAACTACAAAAGTAACAATAGTATTTTGAAGGTATTAATCATTTCTGGTTGGGTCTGACGTTATGCTGTAGACTTTATTGGAAATTAACGTCGTTTCACCTTTTGTACATACATTAACCGAAGTGAGTACTGAAATTCGAACGCAAACTCATGTATTCTGAAATTATAGTCAACGTCAGGAAGTGTGAAACAAGCACACCCTTTCCAACGGATCGTCATCTTAACTTAACTCCTGTTATCCTTGCAAACAAAGATGGACACAACTGAATACACACCATCCAATAATTCGACGTTCGCGAATTATCCGGTAAGTGGAGCATTTAGAACATGCGAGATTTCAGGCTTCCCCGTGGTGTAGTTGAGGCGTCTGCTGCTGTACGGAGTTGTGCGGCTTAGGTTGGCAGCAGATAACAAATGCCGATAGTTTGTAACAAATGACTGTATTTGTCGCCCAACGGTACATTACCGCTGACTATTAGATTTTATGTCTGACACTAAGTTGTCTCCTGATATGTGAACTACAACACCGGCAACTCCGCAGAAAATTCTAGACTACCGTTTCTGTTTTACACATGATATCTATAATCTCGTGGGGAAGAATCAATACAGTAACTTACCGGCTCCGTCTATATCGTGGTCTTCTCGATTACCTTTTATTTACGGTTCTGCACTAAGGTAGCCTTGTCTGTTAACGTCTTGCCTATTAACCCTTTGACGCCTAACGACCATTATAGTGGTCGTACCGCACCGCTAACCCCCAAACGTTGCATTATATATATTTATACAACAAATATAGGTACTGAATATTTTAAACACGGTGTATACTCTACGTTTTTTCCTCTTCAAAATGCAGTTTGTTTCATAAATCTAACTTATGTGGTTCCTGTTTTATTCACATTTTATATACAGGATGTGCTAAAATTCAAAAAATAATTCCGGCGCCAAAAGGTTAACGTCCCCACCAGCAACTCGGGTATAAAACACAATAGGTACCTTCTGAACGAGTGGAGTGGGCAGCATTTTGGGGAAATTCTGCTCGCTACATTCTCAAATTTTAAGGCCTGGCCCTCTGAAGACGCGTCTATCCTATGGAGTAACATCAACGTAGTAAAACTTGGGCTGTTCAACATAGCTGACACGAGACACAGTGAACCACTGGATGCCCTTCGTATCGGCACAACAATTCGTCCAGCTGACTAGCAGCAGGAAGTATTGGCGGTACTTCGTATCGCCACCTAACCCATCGCTTTTGGAGCACCACAATGCCTCGCTGGAACGCAGATCATATTGCGCCCGGCCTCTCTGTAACCACCCGCAAGCCGGTACGTGTTCATATTCCTTCCGTTGACTTTTCTGCCATGTAAATATATTTTGTGACCAACACTCCTAATATGTACTGTTCAGACGAATTAGTGGAAAATACCCGTTGACGATTCAACGATATCCTCAAACAACCCTTTATTACACGCGTTGTTACACGTTGCAGCCCTCGCGGCATATCGAGGTGATGTCACCAGCTTATTGAGTAGGCACGCTGTGTGAAGTGTCATGTCACGATAATACGGTTTTACCTGAAGATAAACCAAGAACGCCGAAACATGTAAGAAGAATTTAATAACAAATGTAGGCCTATTGAAACTCTGGTAACACAAACACATGCACAATTTTACAATCTGTGTTTTCTCTCTGTTACTTAGCTCCTACATGTTTCGGTGTTGTCGCCATCTTCAGGGAGCTTACACCAAGATTTCCTTAAAACGTGTAATATTAAATAATTTATCGTGAACCTACATTGGCTGTGACGTCAGTGTTGCTGATTTTGGTTAGATTATATATAAAATGTACAGTTGTGTTGTGATGCAGTGATATTGTAATTTGTTTGTGGCTGTAGATTGTTATTTGTACGAGTATAAATATCCGTTATTATTTGTTATTGTTTACAAACATTTATTTTTTCTTCATCCATATTGGATCCCGTCCTCTAAGATATAAACAATATTCTTAAGTTGCATTTAAGATTTCGTATATATAATAGAGTCTTTACGGGACGGAATACAATTTGAATGAAGAAGGAATAGACGTTCGGAAACAAGACCTAATTGTAAAGGAGAGAAAAATCTTTTATTCTTGCTAACATACAAATGTATTGTCACTGTATTAACAACAATATTTATGTGTTATATATAATTGTTACCAAAACCTGCACTATTGACATTACAACAAATGCATTGTTTTTGTAAACTATATATTGCTATGTATTTTGTTGAAGTCTTGGTGCAAGCTGTCTGCCGACGGCGACATCACCGAAACACGTGGCAGCTAAGTAATAGAAGGAATACGCAGATTGTAGAATTGTGCACGTGTCGGTGTTACCAGAGTTCTGATATATCGTAATGCAGCGAACGAATTTTGTAAAAATGTAGGCCTATTTGTGATCTCAAAATTTTTTACTTCTTAGGTTGCATTATTACATAAAATTGGAGTACAGAGGGAAATGTATTGCAAAATTATGAAAATGCACCTTGATAGACGAGGCACAATAAAACGCGTCCACCAATCCCAGAAGTCGTTTTGGTTGACACAGACGCATTTCCGCTCTGTCGACTAGTATTTCAAGTGACAATAAAACAATCCGTCTGTAAACATCGCTTTGTTATAGCAATGTAAAGGGCTACGTGTTTTGGCTGTAGCTGTAGCTGTAGCTGTGTGATTTCCTTTTTTACTTTTCTGAAACATGAAGTTTGATGATGGCTGTCTCGTACAGCCGAAACATGTAGCTTTTATATTACTATAGTGAAGTGTTGTGTACAGACGGATTGTGTTTGTGTTCGTCTTGTACTAACACAGGTGGGATGACACACATTAACATTTCGGCTAAGTCCATTTTAAGTTCTTTCCTGTAAACCCCTCGACACGGTCACTTTCGAACAGCTTGACCTGATTTTGATGGAATACGCAGTGTTGCTGTGTGTCTGGCGGTCAATATCACTACCAGTGTTCAGCATGTTAATGTCGGTGAAGCGTGTACAGTGCCGTGTTGCAGTGCCGTGCTGAGTTACTGCAGCCAGTGCCGTCTGGTGTTGCTGCACAGCTGAGATTTCTGTTGGTTTCCGCGACAACCCACAAACGTCCCAACAAAAAACATTTCCCTGTTTATAATAATATCAAGTAATCCGTTTATGCTTCATGACTAAGATGCTCTTTCTGATTTGATTAGGCTTACGTGCAGTTCGTGGTCACTTCGCGTGGCATGTACACCATTAACTAACTCCATGAAGCAGCGTCCTTCCTCAGAAACTAACCGGCCCTCAGCTAGTCAAGAAATTCCCCGCAGTTTTTGCAACCCGGAGGTTCATTACCGCATTAACAAGCGTTGAACACCTGTCCCCGTCCTGAGCCAGACCACATGTGCCTTTGCCCCTACTTGCGTCGTACCAAGAGACCAGACCGAGTCCGAGGTCCTGTGAAACATTTCGTAACATCGTACGTTTTGACGGCGAGGAAATGTTAGCACGTCGTCCAAAACCCAAGCTCGAGAACCATTCCATGTCGGCTGTCCGCGACTGCTTATTCCATTTATTTGCAGCTACCGTCCATATCTGGATGCCGTTCCCCCAGTCACAACCTGACAACGCGCCGTGCTGTGAGGACAGACACCCACTTACCGAGGGTGCGCCATTTCCGACGGCATTCAAGGTACATTGGCTAATTATGTCAACAGTTACGCGGCAGAAGAACATAGCCGGTTCATCCTATAACACTGGACCTTACGAATGTCCGGCAAGGGGGTTTGACGCGTTGCAATTGAATAATAGCCACTGACCTGACCTCCATTCAGAATTCCGTGAATATTAATTAATGTATTCAGTGTCTGTAACATCTGACACACGCGAACACAATCAATACTGCAGACTGGTTTTCCCTTTTACCAGCCCACACTGAAAAATGTCTTCACTTATCTCCCATCGGATGCGGAAACACATACGAATATTGCCATGTCGTATTTACATGAAAATCGATAATATGTATTGAAAATTCGATTGAAAGCATACTGGCGCCTGGGGAATATCAGAGGGTTGGAGAACACTGCGTGATGAGTAACCTGATATGTCAGTAGGGGCATTTTCAAGAAATGATATTAGGGGTATCATGTTGTTGTGACATTTAGTGTGATTGATTGTGCGACACTCTTATGGGCATTCCAGATTGCATACAGCAGATAATGAAGCTGACGGTAAAGCAATCCCTATGTGGCCCTGGTGAGGCCCTTAGGGCTGCAGGAGGTTCAAGGTCCCAGAATGTCTAGACAGTCAGTAGATGAAGGTGGCACGGCCGTCAGTCCTACACTCAGGTCGTCTTTACCCCCAGGAGGCATCCCTGGTACTCATTTCTGTTAGAGTCTGAGTCGATCTCCAAAGTCTATGTACGGCCGGAAGGATTACGTCAATGAAAAATTAAAAAAAAAAGCTCGTAGGGAATCGACCCTCAGACCCGCAGTGCGATGCAGTCGATCATGAATTGAAATTATTGTAAGGGCTGTTAGTCCCCCGTTTCACGCAGTGAAGAACCGGGCTTGATCCCAGGTCAGTCCATATGGCAAGTGTGGTTGAAAATTTGGGATTGAGACAGGCTTTCCTCCTGAATCTTTGGATTTTCTTATCAATATCTTTCTACAGTCGCACCGTGGTCACTCAATATTTCATTCTCCTACCACTGCCGCTATACGTATCGACAGCATCGTCAAATAAAGCAGTTAACGTCTCTTTGTGTCTCTGGAAATTATCTGGAAGAAAATGTTCCTGGTCTAACCCAAATAAGGCACCGACGCGGACACGGAAGGGACTGGAGCTACCACGTGGGAGGTTAGGACAGTCGGTGACCTGTCCAGAATTCGAACCGGCTCTCTCCCGAATAAAAATATGTAGCTGTACACTGACGTCAGCACGGCGTGAGGGTCGGAGATGTGAAATAAAATGCTTACATCCTTGATGGAAAACCTGAAGGGTAGAGACTGATGGGTAGGTACTGACGTGCATGGATAGGGCATTGTTAAGAGGCGCGCCAAAGTATCGGCCGTAACGGTGTAGGCTGGATTTGTATAAAGTGTCTAGTAGTGGGATCCTTTGACCAAGATAGTAAACACTTGGGTTCCATATTTGTCATTTTTTGGTCATTTTGAACTTTGTCATATTTGTGTAAGAACCGGTAGATTACGGAGTTAATTCGGTGAAGAATTTGGTAAATTTATTTTAATCCAAATTGTTACCGAAATTCTACCGGTTTGTGGGTTTAGAGTTTCTTATCCATATTGTGTGTTCAGCATGCGCCATTGTAGGCCTACTTCGTGGACACGTGACGTGTAAGGAATGTAGCTGTAAACACACGTGCAAAAGAGCCATAATTTTGCCAAATATTTCGCGGTTAGAATAACGGCGATTGCTGTAACATGTACTGCTGAGATTTTCGATAAACTAGAAAAATACCTGCAAACCCTCTCCTGCAAATATAAAGTAATGCCTGCTGTGGTGCCCTTCCGTGGCACAGGCGGTTTGTCGCTGGCCTCTTGCTGCAGTGGCCCGAATTCAACCACAGGCCAGTCCATCGAAGATTCGCGATGGACAGGAGGTCAAGGAGAGAGGCATCTCACCGAGTAATTCGGTTTGTCCTTGTCGCTATCATTTGCACAAAAGCTCGTTCAGTTCTCCTTCGTCGGCGCTGTATAATTTTACGAACTGGCAGCGCCGTCAACTAGCGGCTCTCGTGCTGTCTGCCGCTCACAACTTTATGTCTGACAAACACAGAACAGTAATTTGACCCGAGGTTTTGTATCGTATGAGAAATACGGTTTCTGTTCCGGGGAGGGAAGAAGATAAATTACGACTTTCTAAAGAAGATAACTTAATTACTTAACTAATTAATTACTCCATGGAGCAGAGTCCTATTTGAGAAACTAACCGGTTTTCCGCTAGTCAAGAAATTCCCCGCGTTTTATGGAACCCGAAGGTTCATTACCGCATCCACAAGTGCCCGCCACCTGTCCCTACCCTGAGCCAGCTCGATCCAGTCCGTACCCCCACATCCCACTTCCTGAAAATCCATCTTAATATTATTCTCCCATCTACGCCTGGGTCTCCCAAGTGGTCTCTTTCCTTCGGATTTCCCCACCAAAATCCTGTATACGCCTCTCCTCTCCCCCATACTTGTTACATGCCCCGCCCATCTCATTCTTCTCGATTTTATCACCCGAACAATATTGGGTGAAGAATACAGATCATTAGGCTCCTCATCATGCAGTTTTCTCCACTCCCCCGGTACCTCGTCCATCGCAGGCCCAAATAATCCCCTCAACACCCAATTCTCAAACACCCTCAGCCCATGTTCCTTCTAAAGAAGATTACATAAATTAATTAGATGGGGATCTTCGAGGACTTATCTGACGTGTACGCTGGGTGGCGTGTACAGAATTCCATAAAATAGAGCAGACTGGTCTGAACACAATCTAGGTGTGAGAGAGTTTCGTCAGATACATGGAGTGTCAAATTGGTGGGTGGATTAATTTCGCTGAAGCTGAGGTTCTTTCGTATGTCTGGGATTAGTGAACATGATGAGGAACCTTCGGGATTGACAACATAACTTTGATATATATATATATGAATAGGTGTTCTACAGAGTGTATCTTTTATCAGTTCCCCGAGCACAGGGAAATATAAGCCCCCCTTTTCAAGGCGAGTGAGCAGAGAGTTGCGTCACCTTTTCTGTATGGGGCAGTGAGAGGCCAGGCCAGTTGTGTATTCTACCACATGGAGCAGGAAGTGCGTGTAAGATAGTTTTATATTGAGCAGTGTCTGTTAATTTGCAGTATTTCGCAGAGGACAGACACACTTATCATAAAGAAATGTCGGCAAAATGTTTGTTAAAATATCCCACCTTCACGTTGTCCTATTGAATAACAGCATACAGAATAGAGGAAAAATATAAATATTGAATCACAGATTCAATTCTGGGCAAAAATATAACACGAAACTTGAATTTTTATGATGAATGGTTTATGTGAAGTACGTAGTAGCTCAGTCGGTATAGCGACTCGCTACGGACTGGATGGTCCGGGGATCGAATCCCGGTGGGAGGCGAGATTTTCCGCACCTGTACAGACCGGTCTTGGGGCCCACCTAGCATCCTGTACAGTTGTTGCCTGGTTATTCCCGGGGAAGTGGTCGGGGTCTGACTTTGACTACCCACCCTCAGCTAGCGCCGAGGTTGAAGAAAGAGTACAGATATGTACCGGTACGTCCCGCCTGTGCCTTCATGACATGTTACAGGGTGACAGTGACATTTCACACTTACCTTTCACCTTAGAGTGAAGTGCAAATGTGTACAAAATTATACGGCCGATGGTTTTACAAACAAAGAAATTCAGACCGTTCGGTTAACCTACGAGTGATTCTGACAGTTATTCAGGGAACTGACAGAAGAATAGAAACTGTAGTACAATTCAATTTGTGCGTTGTAATTGTATAGGGCGGGTGGCGTGCTTTTGTACAGGCGGTAATGAACCTTCGGTTTGCATAAAATGCGGAGAATTTCTTGACTGACTGTGAGCCGATTAGCTTTTCCAGATGGACTCTGCTCCATGGAGTCAGTAAACAATTGGAAGTTTTCCGAAAAGAATTTGCTATGATTTCAAGGGAAGTGCCGCATTTTACACCTAGAATTATACAGGGGGTGTAAGGCTGAGAATCTGAAGGTCGCCACTTCGAGACTTTTCTATGAAATACGGCAAGCTGAACTGCGGGGGACAACGGGCTGTAAATTTCCAGCGGATGCAGGCTTTATGGGCGATAAACGTCCCACAACAGCGACAGTGGTAAGGCGAGAGATAAAAGATACGTTCTGTATGTCCTTGTGTCCTGCCACCTGTCTCTCACACAGGTCATTCATTAAAGGACTGATTATTTTAGTCCTTCCACTTATTTTTGTGGGTCCGTTTTATGTGCCAACGTAAAACAGTCCTGCAAGTTTACTGCGTATGACATTTTTGGTGATGTGACGTCATATACTGCAGAAAAGATTGTTTTCATGGCGAAGGTTTCTTTTAAAGTGTGAAAGTAGTGCGCTACTGCAAATAAATTATCGACGACATTTAATTTGCGTGATCGTATGAAAGGACTTTGTTGCAAAGGCTTTATGAGCTTGGTCAGGTGTGCAGTACTGTCAGTTGTGTTCCGAGACTTGGACAGAAGCAAACAACACCTCAAAGGTCAAACAGTAAGAAATGTCCGAACCGTGCAGAATGTGGAGGAAGCAGTTCGAAGAGTTATGAGAAATTTCGGTTCTCTTCTCTTTCAAAACCTCGGCCTTAGTTCTAGAAGAGCTAATTTTATTTTTGGACAGGAACTGATTATTCCTTCCTTTTTTTTCAAAACTTGAGTGTTCTTGATGAGGGTCGCCCTTCATTTGTTGATCTTAAAAACGTTTGAACTAAAGATTAGGTCCTCTTTAGATGGAAGGAATCTTTAATAAATGCAGGACTTAAACTTTGGGAATTTGAAATTCCGAACCTCCGTAAAGTTGCTACTCTTCACCACCATCTCTGTGCTTTCTGTACTCCTGTATTGTGAACTCAGTATTCATAGAGCCTGAAACCTGAATTTATATGCTAAATCTGATAAAGAACTTCATTACGTTTTGTTAGGAATAAATTATGATTTAAACTAATGTTTTTTTCCAACAAGACTGCCACGGTCTCGCACTGACAGCAACATTCTGGTCATTTTAAGCACGCATTTGTATTATCGAATAATTTTGAACCACTACCCTGGTCGATGTGGAGTAGAGTGTCCTTGACCACCACAATCTCGTGACATTAGCCTTTGTGATTTTACTTTGCAGGGTTTCTTGGGGATCGTGTTAATTGCATCTGTGCTGAAATTGTCGCGGTTCTGAAGAGTGTATTATGTACATTCGCCCAAAATATTAGTATCGGTGCTTTGAGGCGGACACTGCATAATGTCCTGCGTACACACGGCGCTGTTTGTGTGCACAGTGGGGACACACGGAGCACGTTCTGAAATTAGCGTAAGGTCTGTCAGTGGTGTGTATACTGACCACCTACAACACAGCCCCTAACGCCCATGCAACTAACGTTGGTGTTACTTCTGTAAAACAAACGCTTGTCCTTGTGCACATTTTGAAAGCATACGGGGGAGTGTATCGTGGCTCTACTGCACTGTGCGGAGGTGAATATGCCTAGCATCACGCTTTGGCTGCTTTACCTCTTGGGAATTAGCCCCAAGTACCCATTGAATAAGGGGGCTGTATTGGCCGTTAGCCCTGTGTGGCTGCTGTGAGGAAGGGAACAATTTCTTACCCTAGCCGGAAATCAAGCACAATTCCCCGCTCGTCCTGCCGATAGCCTTCTGTCTTCTAATGTAATTGTTTAGGTTAAATTTATGTAAAGTACAAGGAATCATTCGTTTTATGAAGACAACGTCAATATATCCTTATTTGACTTCAGGCTTTCGCGGCTGCGTAAATGAGATCTTAGCTCTTCTGGGATGTTACGCAGCGCATAATGGTACTTGCCGACGTTTCGGGACAACCTCTCTCATATTTCAAGGTCAAGTAGTCCAAGAAGAAGTGGGACTACTTTACCTTTGAAATGAGACCGATAGTTTGTCCCGAAACGTCGGCAAGTACTATTCTGCCAAAAATCCCAGAAGATTGAGGACTTCATATGTTTGCTGTATGCTACGTGACTAAGAACTTAGCCAGTAAGTGCTCCAGACTGCTCGGACAGCCTGGTGCACTAAAGCCTGTATTGGAACTCACCAGCTATCGGCATGATTGTGGAACCCTGCTTCATGAGAGCGCCGTACACGAACCAGATGCAGTTGTGGAGAGGTACAACAGTAGTGAGCACTTCGTCGCCTTTACAGAGCTTCGCCCTGATCAGGATGATGATATATATAGTGGGGCCGATGGCTATGAGGGAGATCAGGATCAGAATCCAGACGTCCGATTCGAATGGAGCCAGCAGGCCGGACCCCGTGGCCGACTCCGAAGGACGCTTCATCATGACGACCCAGTTGGACTCGTCCAAACTAGTCGACCAGTTCACCAGGTTGTCCATTTCATGGAACACGGGCAGAAATGCTGCAGCCATGTCGACTTCCTGCAACAGAGAGATGATTTCATCAAGATCAGGCTGCCGCGTTGCTTTCGCGTCTCGATTGCTTTCCTTGCCACTCTCAGGTTGCTGATTTCAGCAATAAAGCAATCAGCTCTGCAGGTACAATACAGGGACTGAAGTATACTGAAGTTTTCTTGAATCCTGCAGTTTTAAGAGTAACACTGTACTGTTACACAAAGAGGAGAGTTTTTCCTGCATGCAATTTGAACTGGTATTGTCGACCGCAAGCGTTAAGAACATAATCATGTAACATTTGTACAACCTTGTGTCACGGTCGCATAACCGTTGTGCAGCGAAACACAGCGTTGTGTTCTGCGTGCTGTTGTCCACTTCAAGGTCATTGTCAGCTGTTATGGTAAATTGGGTGTTGCACTGCAGTGCTGTTGTGGTAAATTGGGTGTTGCACTGCAGTGCTGTTATAGTAAATTGGGTGTTGCACTGCACTGCTGCTATGGTAAGTTGGGTGTTACACTGTAGTGCTATCATGGTAAATTCGGTGTTGCACTGCAGTGCTGTCATGGTAAATTTGGTGTTGCACTGCAGTGCTGTCATGGTAAATTGGGTGTTACACTGCAGTGCTGTCATGGTAAATTGGGTGTTGCACTGCAGTGCTGTCATGGTAAATTGGGTGTTGCACTGCGGTGCTGTCATGGTAAATTGGGTGTTGCACTGCAGTGCTGTCATGGTAAATTGGGTGT
>Ga0123357_10012115_pt1 | contig 11110 bp, 3 predicted proteins | sample TergutEmb28metaG_FD_89873 | JGI IMG/M metagenome (GOLD analysis project Ga0123357, IMG submission 89873) | Embiratermes neotenicus P4 segment gut microbial communities from Petit-Saut dam, French Guiana - Emb289 P4 | ecosystem: Host-associated > Arthropoda: Insects > Digestive system > Gut ... | reverse complement strand
TGTTGCAATTATGAACATTCTGTCCCAGCACAGATGCCAACCCTAGGGCTGTACCAATCCAATTAATACCTGAGTTCAGTTCGCTGGGCAAGACTTCCATAACGTGAGGGTCCCTCACCGCACATATTCCAACACAACCTTCCAAATAACTAACTCGCTTGCTCTGTAGCAGAAAAAAGTTTTTGAACGTCTGCTTTCGCCCACCCAACTGGAAAACGCTAATGTTCTTTATTGCAGAGTGGTACATGGCACATGCAGGTTATCAGTTCCGTTAGATCAACGAGTCCAAACGGCGCAGGTCAACATGTCACGATGCTAGGTAATTCAGGAGTAAATAATGCCGCCTTTTTTTCCCGAAAGAAACCCCATAATTAATTAAAGATTCCTAGTTCTAGGAAGGATATGTCACATGACACTCGATATGAAGATTATACGACTGGAGAAAAACATTCATACAGTCGACTATTTCATCATGTGACCTAAACAATGCAAGTAGATGCAACATGAACAAGTTTCTATTTAGAATCTTAAAATGCTGACCGACACGTGGGATAAAAATATGTAAATAAACTCGAAGACGTATTGTTACCGCCTCTTTCTTTTACTAAAACGTAAAACATAAACAAGGTGACGTAACAAAACTGTTTTACTCCGTAACTAATTAACCGTTTTAAGCCAGCGTGAGCCGAACCCTCTGGTCGCGGCGTCTAATGCATGAGTCTGCAGAAGCTCGCTTGCTACGACTGCGAGTTCGAATCCCGCCGGAGGCATGGACGTATGTACCTTGTGGGTGTTGTGTGTTGTCAAAAAAAGGTCTCTGCTTTGCGCTGATCGTTCGTCCAGAGAAGTCCTACCGAATGTGGAGTCTCTGAGTGTGATCGTGCAGCCTCGATAACAATGAGGCCCTGGCCCACCAGCGGCTGTTGAGCCATGGATACGAAAGTGTGCTAAACAGGCGGTGAGAGATAACATAAATGCAACTGTATAAAAACATAGCGAATTGTGAACGATACCACCAGGGTCGTAATTAGGAATATGCATTTGTTATTTAAGGTCAACAGTCATTAGGACAGCAAATTTGGCTGCAGGAAGTATAGATGCCCTCTGACCGCCATGCAGGCGTACGGTGCTGAGGAGGTAGGGCTGAGTGCATTACTAACATCGCATCAGATAGAGCTCAGCGGTTAGTTTCACTGCCAATGAAAGAGCAGCCAGTATCCACCGAATAAGATTTATTGCATAGCTCATCAAACAGGAAGCCTTACTCAATGAGAAGCAGCCACCAAGGGCTGAACTTGCGGTTATAGGCAACAAGACAGGCAATGTACGTATAACGAACCATGAGGTGCGTTCGTGCAACCATTGTTGCAGTGGGAACACAATGCGTATTACACAACATGTGTGTGCATTTGTAGCCTTAGGTATCCAGCATGCAATGCGCTTGTGCCATATCATCTGTAGCCTGCCCCGCTCTAAAACAATTTTACACATTATCTAATAAACGGCACGATTTTCGAAAAAAGTCACTGAACATACAATGTGTGTTTCGAGTTTCTCTACAACATTTGCCTGAAATATTTACCATGCTAAGAAAAAGTGGGCGAGATGTGATAGAAAATGTATATTGATCTTCATGTAAAGTACGCGTAATTCTTGTCCAGTTTTAATGAAACAAACATTCTCGACAGATTTTCGAAAAATCCTCAAATATCAAATTTCATGCAAGTCCGTCCAGTGGAACCCGAGTTGTTCCATACGGACGGACAGACATGGCGAAGCTAATAGGCGCTTTCGCAAAATTGCGAAAGCGCATAAAATCACGAGAGGGCTGTTTCTGATAACACTACTGCTACAACAGCTGCCACTACTACTACTACTACTACTACTACATCATCATCATCAGTAGTTAGATGTAATAAAGGCATGTAAGTGCTGACTGATGGATAAAATCGAACACGAAATGGATATACACGAACTGACGTTTTTACATTGGTGAAAATTCAGATTGTTGTCTTCTAGGGTGTGACATCACGTAGTCTAGAAATTTATATCAGCATTCCAGAGGAGCAAGGCCTCAATATTCAGGGTTCAACCAGGTGACACTAGGCTTTTGCGAAACAATGACAGCCCACTACCACAATGCACGCTATCATAACCCAGAAGAAGCCATGAAGGAATAGTTTTAATATGACTGTACTTATTATTACTTATTATTTTACACGTACATTACAGTTCCACATCGCTATACGTTCACATTAATCTCACAACGAACTATTCCCATCGCATATTCACTTCTCCTGCATGGTGTACATGACATCAAGATACAACTACTTACAATTTTAGATGATGTTTTATACACAAATACTTGATATGTGTGTGTGTGTGTGTGATTCTGCAGGGCCTGTAAACATGCTGGAGTTTATTTTCATATAAATAATAGCATAAAAAGTATTGCGAATCTAGTTGGTTGCGAAAAATATTAATCATAAAGGGATAGCTCGTCACGTTGGACACTAAAGTTCTTTTTTTTTTAATCTACATTTTTCACGCATGGTTTATCAACACTAACACATTTGGAGTCGAAAACACGACACACCATTACTTTCGCCCCCCCCCCGCTCCGCCACACCAAAATCCACACAGTCTAATATAATGGCAATTCTACCAGAACTTATGATATATATTTAGTACTTATAAATTATCTCTTGTATAACATGCGTCAGCATCATCACAATAAAACTCTTGAAACAAACTGATTACAAGCTGACGCCGCAGCGCGGTCCGCTAAGACTACCATCGCAGAACGACCGCATTCAAACGAGGAACCGCATGGAAGAATTCTACTGTAAATGGATATAAAAAGTTCAATACTTTTTTACAAGCGTCCGTAATTCCTTCTGTGACCCACTTTCGGCGTCAATGCCTGAGAAGGAAGTTATATAAAATTTTACATTCAGAACTATTCCAAACACAAAACACTGCAACAATTTTATCCACTTCGACCTCATTACCTGAAGAGAGAAAACAAATTCCTATCACTCAGTACAAGTACACAGTACCCACATTACACACAGCAACCGTACAATGCACATGCAAATATCCATCATAAAGCCACTTGCTACAAAGATTATAAATTTTAAACATCAAAACTGTGGATATGGACTTCTGCTATCGTATGTATCGAAATTTAACACACTTTAACGTACTGCGTTTCCGGGACAGGATAGGTCACCATCTTCAGGTTTGATATTTAAAAACAAAATGAAGCTATAAAATAACTATTCATATTCTGAATATACACGAACTGAAGTCAAAATTTCAATACATACAATAAAAAAATCCATCAAGTTAATGAATTCAGATGTCACACACCATCCTCCGAAGATGATGTATGACATCGTTTTGGAAAACTATTCATAGTTTTCCAAAAGGTGTTCTACTCCAACATGCACTTCTGTCTACAGATACTGAGCTACAACAGGGACGTGATGACCTAACGCGCAGAGAACTTCGAAGAACTATTAAACAACCTTAATAAAAACAACCGAACGTTGCTGGTGTGGAAATGAGAAACGGGAAACAGCGCCGTGTTCAACAAAACTGGAGGAAGTAGGCACAGGATTTCAAACTGACTGCGGGTACAAAAATTACAGGTTCCTCCGTTGGACACATGCAATAACGCTGGCCGGAAATATATGGTTACTATTCACTTTCATGCTGTCCATATTCTTTCATGTCTGATAAGTGTGTTCTTTAGACGTACTACAATCTGCAAAGTCAGCGTCGAATTGGATAACACAGACCTAACCAATATGATGGCGAGTTAGTAAGAAATGAAACATTACAACACTCTGTGCCAAGCGCTTTTAGTTAAAAACTTTAAACAGATTCTTTGGGAAGGAAGGGGATACACTGGATGTGAGGCTGATTTACATACTTTACAAAAAGCCTGTTGCAAGAAAAAGATTCAAAATATTCACACAAATCTGACACATTTTCCTCTCATCAGAAATACAAGGGGTCTTTGAGCTACTCATGCTTGAAAAGAATACAAAATTATACGGTGGCCTTGTTTCTTCACCCCTAATTAGTTTTCCCTGCCCTGTCTTCCAACCACCCTATCTTCCTTCCACTTTATTTCACCATCCAAGCCGAGGGGTAATTCCAAAACCTTCTTTCGCCTGAGCGTTCCCATTCCAGTTGTCTCAGAATAATCGTCAGTCATAACACAGACGTACGTAAAGACAGTTTCCCACATTCATGCACTTCGTGCATGAATCAAATACATAACTAGCCGTGTGTCTGGCCGCGTATTTCCTCTCCAAAGCCCCCGTCTACCTAATGGATTTAATGCGATCTATTATTCGGATCTACAACAAAACTACAATTTTAAGGCCCCCAACCGATATTTTTTAAACTGGAATCGAAGGTAAGCTTTGGTACTTATGCGTCCCAGCACGACACTCTGAAAGACAGCAATCGCACAAAACAGCAAACTACACGCAAATTCTGCAGTACAGGTCTGACCAGCTAAGAATGGAACTTAACTGTCGGCTAACTGAACTTACAACGCAATCAAGGATAAGGATAAATCGTGAACTCATGAACAATCTACGCACAGCATAGTAATTCTGGTGTGTTCGCACTCATATACAGGTCTACCTGTAACGAAGTAGAGGAAGCAGCGATACGTCCAATTATATCTAAATCTGACAAGCTCGCGAACTGATCTCGGACCCTTCTCCTGCTGCTAAGACTAGGCTACTGTCCTTTAACAGGATACAATCCAGGGTAGTTACTGGCCTTCTTACCGGACAATACACCCTCAGAAGACATCTCTACATAATGGGGCTTGTTGACAGTCCCCTGTGTAGGAGGTGTGGACCAAAGGAAGAAACCTTTTTTTTAGTGTGAAGCTCTAGCGACACTCAAACATACTGACCTGGGCTCCTTTTTCTTGAGGATGTCAGAAGTCAGTCTGGGGGAAATCTGGAACTTTATTAAAGTGACAGGGCTCCCATACCTTGGAAATCAATCTAAGGGGTACAAAGGGACTGTCGAAGGCCTACGTGCATCGGGACCGAAAGGACTCGCGTCTATTGTATTCTATTCTGTTCTATTCTCTTCTAATTCTACTCCACATCTAAATATAACAGAGACCCGTACATTCCGGTGGGAAGTATCATCTTTCGATTATCAACCACAAAAACGGAAGATCAAAATCAGCGATTAAAATCCTGTAAGTTCCAATTTATGTCTCCATCGTACAATTATCCCCGGAAATCGTAAGCCTTATGCAGTCAGTGCCCTGCACATAAGATGTTTCCCCCCCCCTAACACTTTCCTATGACACATCCTTCGCCGATAAACATCTGGCAACTTTCGTTCCAGATGGCCACAAAACACGTGTAATTCTTCGTGTAAAGTGGCGTTAAAACTGTCCGGCATTACTTACAATTAACATGGCTAGGCAAATGTCAATGGAAGTCATAAAATCAAATTTTGTAAAGATCAGTTCCGGTCATCTTCAGTTGTGTTAAGCACAGCGAGACCGATGGATACGATGAAGAAATCAATCTCTGTAGTACTCCCCGCAAGGCTGCGAACGCACCTCAAAATAATCAGTGAGGGCTCGAATTTCTAGAAGAATTTTACCGTTAATCCTGAAGTATCAGGCACTTAACTTAAACATGAAATTCCGTAAAGAATATACGATTCTACAACCAATTAAAATTACCAACAAACAAAGGTCTCGAAATTCTATGAAACTGTAATGTAAAAAAGGCAAAAGGTAAATCAGTCCCATTACAGGCCCGAGGTGTCCAGAGGGTTCCAGGAAGTTAAGGTTCCCATATTACGTGACAATGGCCCAGAATGCTGGTAAGGTTGTCAGCCTTACGCAACGGCCGCTTTTTACCCCCAGGAAACACTCCTGGTACTCATTTCTGTTACAGGTTGAGTCGACACCAGGGCGATCGGAAGGATTATGTCAATGAAAAATTCCAATGACACCATTTGGAATCGAAACAGCGACCTTCCGCTTTGTAGCATAGCGCCTTAACCACTGTGTTACCGCGGCCCCCTGAATTGTAATGTCCTTCAGTTAATTATGAAGTAACAAGTAGCTACCTGAACATAAAGTTCCGGAAAGAATTTACGGTGCTGCAAGGAATTAAAAGATACCAATTATCCTGTCTTAATAAGTATTACTGGCCATAATTTGCAAAAGTAAAAACCTTCACTGTCAGAAACGACCTCACTGCGCATGTTCAAAATTTACATTTCTTAATATACAGTTCCAATACATACAGGTCTACACACACAGTGACAATATGATAGACTGCAAATCTTTACAAACTAAGGCCACGGCCTTAAAACGTGACACTTCAAAACAGCTACAAACTACCCAAGGACATTTTTATTACGATGATTCTACCACGATTTTCATTAAGGCGATGGAAATAAATTAGGAATAAAGTTGTCAAGACTGTTTAAACACGTCACGTTATCCAGAGTTCCAACTTTCGTTCGTGCCGTAAAACTGTCTTAATTTGGCAGTTTTACCGAGAAAACACAACTGCATTCAGAACACAACGCGAACGAAAGCAACAGATAGAAAACATGGTTACCGAGTAACGTATTTACGAGCCAGCTTTAGAAGCTACATTCAACACTAACAAAAAAAATAGACTGAATAAACACACACACACACACACACTTGTTATGACCTGTACAAAAAACCAACGACCAATAAAAATGTTTGAAGCCCAAGGTCACCTATTATTTGCAGAAGACGTTTCTTTTCGCTTTAGTGTCCGCAACAGACACATCGCAAATACATGACATCACGACACAAGCAAAGTGCAAAACCAAGTACAACTGGGAAAAGGACGCAAATAAGGCCAAGAACAAACTCATTTGTGTTCTATACACAAGAGAACTAAGACGCATTTTAAGGTCACTCTGAATAATCGCATTCCCGTGTTCTTTAATGCTTCCATTATAATGCCTGCATGCGTAACGTAATCCTAACTAGAACCCCAGATTCGAAGAAAAAATTAAAACATCCACAAGAAAACAGTGACAACAAATCGTTAATATTGCCGTTAACCACGACCACATTATTTTATTCAGAAATGACTACATGTTTCGGCCTAAAAAAGACCATCATAAAGCCACAATCACAAACGCTTTAAAATAAGGTATAATGCAGTGTAAATTGTGCTTGTTATATGGGATCCCACATAACAAGCATAATCTGCAGTCTGTCTTTTTAGACTGAAACCTGTAGTCATTTCTGAATAAAATAACGCGGTTGTTGATGTTTGTGAGACCGTGCATCATTAGAACAGCGATGTAAGCAACCAACAAGATGCAACAAATTCCGTTTATTGATCTTTTTAAATCGGCTCTACATTTTTCGGCTGACAAACTCTCCCATCATCAGGAGCACTTTTTGACTGCATATACAGCTTTTGGTACAACGCACCGATATAGCTGCCGGAGCACATTTTGACTGTATATACAGCTTTGGGTACAATGCACCTATTAGTTGCCGGCCCGCAGCTATATCGGTGCAGTGTACCAAAAGCTGTATATACAGTCAAAAAGTGCTCCTGAGGATGGGTGAGTTTGTCGCCCAAACAATGTAGAGGCGATCTAAAAAGATCAATAAACGGAATTTGTTGTGCCTTGTTGGTTGCCTATAACGTGGTTGTGTTTGAAGGAAATATAACGATATGATTCAGTTCATAAACACAGCGGGATGTCCTCCGTAAAACTAGCAGACAGCTACATCAAAATTATGTCAACCTCAAACCAATGAAGGATATACCTTCTAGTACGTAGTGCCGTGTAGCATTGTGGTTATGTGTCCATATTTCGGAAGAACCTGCCGCTCCAATCTTCGTAAGAGATGATCAAGGCTTCACGGTCATCCGACACATTACCAGCACTGAAGCAAATTACTGGCGGCCACAAATGTAAATATGATTGCGAAGTAAAACAGTTCTGACACAACCACCAATAACAAAAGACAAGAACATCTATCAACAGGGAATAGGAAAGCTCGTCCCACTAAATAACAAATGTATCAAATGTGGCAGGGACTATGTGAGGAAGTATTGGGATGACAGTATATTAGAAACTCCTACATGTTTCGACCGATGTGGGATCATTATCAGGGAGAAAGTACATGAAATGATCTTGCATAAAACAATGTTTTAGGTAACATAACTGTGTAAATAGAAAATTGTGACACTTATTGGTAAATTACCACAAACAATTATCAGTGCACGGCATTAATAGCATAAAAGACACGTAACACATATGAATATATTTTCCGGCCGACACTCGAACAATGATGGGTCAACCATACTGAAGGCACGCAGATCGACCATTGCAACGCCTCCCTCGTTCCGTGTCGCTTACCTGTACAGCGTATTCCCCTACATACCCCCCCCCCCCCCGGCTACCAGCCGCACGCCCTTTTGTTCATATGTCGCTAGTGACAAGCGCTCTGGGCTAGTAAAGATGGGAGGATATTCGAGCACCGTCATCCCCACCAGCCACGGGACTTCCTTCCGTGACCTCAAGGTAGTAGAGCACCATATGCAACCTACAAGAACAAAATCAACTTCTTCAGACACACGTCCATTATTTTCTTCACGCATTGTTTCAAATCTTCGCCCGAACTACACGCTACGGCAGCGTTGTCTCGGGCCCAAGCAAAATTTCAAGGAGGAGGCTTTGGAGGAAAAGCTTCAGTAAGCTATACTTCGGCGTTACGCAGTGGTGCATCGTCAGCTCAGCTTTGACTCAGCGAAGGAGTCCCAGGGTGCCAATCAGACAGGTGGCTGGGTGGGCCCCAGAGCTGGAAAGATCTCTCTACCCACGTCAGGAATCCATTGCGCAGCTAGTCACTGCACTGCGTGCGCTACTGGCCTACATACACTGGTAACGCAACGGCGCAATACTTTGTGACAAAAGTTGAGTTTAAGCGCATGTATGTAACCGCATACTTAACAGTAATAATCGCCAAACAATAAGAATGCTGATAACCACTCGTCTAATTAGACTTAAGCACGGATCATGGGCGCATTTCAGTTTGCAAATCAGTGGGATTACTTTCACCAACCGTACGTCTAAAAAATGGTTTAGGCGTAAATGTAACAGCGAAATTGAAAGAAAAACCACAGTCACAATTTCTAAGAATCCTAATTTCAAGTCTTCTCTTTCGTTCGTGTGGCGCAGCACCAATTAATATGGCCTAATGTTGATTAATGTTACCATTTCGCATGTCGAACTGTAAACGCCGATAAGTGGTGAGTACAAAAGGATTCGAAAGAATAAAGCGGTGTTCTGTTACAAGGCATGTCCTTGCACTGTCCGAGAACTATGAATCATCAGTGGTTCATGGCCGAGGTTCTGGCTGCGTACCCTCAAAAATACAAGCCATGAACAGCTGTTTTTGAATAATGTTGTTTCCACTACTTTGGAAAATTACCGTAATCAAAGGACAAGTACACAGTTCAATCTCTGCCCTCTGTTTAATGACATGACTTTCTTCATCGTGAGTTATGTCTGACACTTTTATATAGTACCGTTTCCCTTACGCAACAAACTGCTAAAATTAAGTGTGTTGGGGTCTTTGGTTGGCTCTGCGGCACACACGAACGTCTGCGTTACACAGCGTTTATTTCGAGTTGAGCGAGCAAAATGGAGCTAAAATATACATACGTCTGTAGTTCAATTACAAATATCCTTCGAAGTATCTGAAAATATTTACACTTCGAGGACAGAGCACTCTCATTAGACGGAACACGAACTGGACCTGCGCCGGCCGAAAGACAGAATCAAAGAACACAAATAAACAGAAACATTTAAGTCCTAAAATTTTGGTTTAAGAAAACCTTTTTTTCTTTATTTATATGAGTAAGAACAAATACATGCTGTGCTACGTGGTTCTAGCTATTTCTCGCTCAAACCAAAATTATTGTGATTGCAATGTCACTGAATGTACCAAGAATAATGGACGGCTTAATGCCGGTTCGATGGATGGATGAGTTTCAGCTTAACGCGCAAACAGTTACCAGATATCGCGCTCTCCGACTCGGGACGAGAAACAAAAAGAAATGCAGGAATGAAAGAAGGAAAGAAATTCATAGCTAAAAGGTTTCATATACAAGATATTATTTAGAATGTACCAAAAAAAGTTAGAAAGTAAGGGTCTGTATATCGTATACACAAAAGAACAAAACACAGGAAGGAAGAGTATATTTTTGACATCGTTAGTAAATGGAAAGAACTGAACGGGACGTGATAGTGAGGCCGACTGGGGAACGTCAGGAATCCAGCATGCACGTGATGGCTAGCGGGCACCAACAGTGTACTAGAATACTGGTACACTTCGAGAAACAATGATACAACGGCTCACAAAACACCAGTCATAATAGAAAACATATTAAATTAAAAATTTAATTAAAGGGAAAGAAAAAGTAAACAACTACATACATGCACCAGGCGCGCGCGCGCGCGCACACACACACACACACACACACACACACACACACACACAAAACAGCACGAAGAATATGCTGTAAAGTACACATCTACCTTACGATACATATATTACTTTTTTCATATAACGAGAGTGAAACACAGTACGCGAATATGATGGGAATGAACACCTTACTGAGAAATTTATAGTTTTCTCAACAATGGGTAATATATTTTCAAAGGTCCATATATTACAAAGTGTTAGTAATTAACAACTGTAAGCAATAAAGAACACGTAAACAACAATTTATACGCTTCAAACATAGGTATACTACTTGAAGAATAAAAGACCAACTTGATGTCACTTGCTACTTTATTTCACTTCTTATGTGCTCAACATGTTTCGTACATTAATATATCCATCATCAGGACCTTGCGACTATTCTGTTGAATTACCACATTCGTCGTAGTGTTCTTGGTTACAATACACAGTTGTGCTTCAGCCTGCAACACGGATACCACTCCAACCCAACCACACTGAAACTCCAACACACATCGAACCAAGAACAATACGACCAATGTGGTAATTCAACAGAATAGTCGCAAGCTCCTG
>Ga0123357_10012114_pt1 | contig 11110 bp, 11 predicted proteins | sample TergutEmb28metaG_FD_89873 | JGI IMG/M metagenome (GOLD analysis project Ga0123357, IMG submission 89873) | Embiratermes neotenicus P4 segment gut microbial communities from Petit-Saut dam, French Guiana - Emb289 P4 | ecosystem: Host-associated > Arthropoda: Insects > Digestive system > Gut ... | reverse complement strand
GTGTACAGGCAAAACCGCGCCACTGGATGGAACATCCATGCTAAAGACCGGAATAAGCGATGTTCTTAATTCTGAACCCATACAGTGCGCACGGAAAGGGCAGTAATGAACTAACCAGGAGTTATTTCTTTACTCACCAGACGACCAGAAGTTCTCGAGAAGATTATTCTCCAAGGAGCTAATTTCTTAGTTCCGTGGCCATAAGCCATTAAGGCTGTTCTTACAGAAGCACAACAGACGCATAAAGGAGATGAACAGAAATGACGGGAACATCGGGACAACCACACACGCTTCTTAAGTCGACTGCAAGTGAGAGCGGATTTCGGTGTTCGCAGCAACAGGAATGAGGCTAACAACTATACGTACTTACACAGCCGAACTACACACTTTGGAGGAACCACTATGACAGCACATCTGGGTACAATAACCATAATTTCATCAAATTGCATTTCCATTTCCTTGCACTCGTAGGTTAAAGTAATGGAAATAAATGTTCTGGGAATTGTGAAAAGCACGCCCTTTGCTAATTACGTAAGTACCCACATTTACTAACTGAAAGCTCCGTGTTCTGTTGATGTGTACGTGTATATTCGTGCTTTTACTCCACAAGGAATAACAAGCGCCATTATGCAACACATCGCGCGGCATAACTATAACTTCTCGTTCCTCTGAACCTTCCGAACGCCCATTCCTCCCAAAAGAAAGCTGAGCCATTTTAGCGATGCAGACGGAAGTGTGAAAGATGTGAAAAGAGACGATAATAGCCTTACAGAATTTATTGAACCGTACACAGGCAAACATAGTGCAGTACACCGGCGACTTTAACTCGCATTCAATCCGCAATCCGCGATAGTACTGCTCATGAATAGAGTGGCATGACTGTCTGTAGCAAGTAAGAGTAACAATGTGCAGTAATAACTTTGATCTTGGTGTTACACAAGGCGTAAAAGCAAGGTCACATCAGCGCGACGTATGTAACAGTCCATGAAATGGCGTTGTTTTCATCGTCATGTTCATAATACAAATTTCACAAAAATCTAGAGGTCGCCTCAAAATTCTAAGCGAAAGCAGGGAAACAGTGCCGCACCGGGGACCGACAAATATTAGAAGTCACCGAACATTTCAGCACCCATGCGTCCATATTTACGAAGATGCTAAAGGAAAACCAGCGACGTCGTGAGACTAGCACGACCCAGACAGTGACGTAACAATAAGCAGTCTTCAGCAGACACGACTGTTGATCATTCAATAAACCAAGTAACGCAGCAGTGATCGCACGAACTGCTATGCCATAGACAGGAAAAGTCGAGGTTCACGATGCCTGGAATATGGTCGTGTAACGACCCTATATCAACTACACTGCACAAGACAAAGACTGGACAAGTGTAAATGACACAGTGTGTCGGCAGAAGCGGTCGCTATGTGTTTCAGGAACAAAAGACTGCGGGACAAATGATACGCAATCCGACATTCACATAACAGGACGCATGCGTGTTACTCGCCACAACAGCGTGTCAGTTGTTTGTTACAATCGGCTAAGTTCGGGTACAGCAAGGTGCTCTGTACGCACACTCACGCGTCAAAATACACGCAGAACACGCAGTAAGTACACAACACCGTTGCTGTACTTACACAGCGTACAGTCGGGATCCAAAATACTAACAATCAGACGACTGGAAATACTAAATTTTAAAATGCCACGTTCTGTACGTATTGCGCCTCGCTGTAAAACAAACTAAATCGTCATACAATTCAGTATTAACAAACAGTTTTATCTCATGCCATAAGCGAGCAGAACACGAAGCCGTCGGAGCACCAGATATTTATTGCAGCGCCTAGCCTCCAAGTTCACAACGGCCAGACGTCATCAGCGATCACGACTATACCTGTCATACTTTGCTGCACACGGCGACCAGGGGTCACAATCCCATGACCTGCAATCAAATACTGCACATGCCAAGAGAATGAGACTACTGAGGTCAACCGTTGCATAAGGGCTACACAATGATCACCATGATAGCAGCACTGATAAGGACATCAACAGAAAGACAGGGTCTACAAAATGGCGGCTTCGGTTCCTCACACGATACACTGCGCAGTCTGCGGAGATGGGAAATGTCTTACAGCAGACACAAAACAAGGAAAGTAACTATAATACGTTCCATTGAAATATGAACTTTGGTACAGACAAGGGGGACAAGACGCAAGAAGGAAAAAAGGAAGTTAAAATGAAAACGAATACGCCAAAACGCATATAAGGAACACATTAAAACACATTCCAAACAATCCACCCTCATGCAGATTGCGTAAACATGAGCTGTCGGCACATCAGTGACACTTACGTAACCTCTGCACAAATAAAGAAACTGTACGTCTTCCGCACAAACTACGTAGCAAGGCCAATCTGAGTGACTTATAACCCAGTCACATGAAGCTGCTGCCATTTCCACACAAACTTTTCTGCCCGACAAGAAGCAGCCTTATTTACAGGCGATTATACCCGCGATGAACACAAGTGAATGGATGCTAAATGGAAGGCAATAATCGCGTTATCCACTTCTGAAAACACGACATTTTTTCCCATACGGATTACTGTACGCATCCTTCTCTGTACCACACGCGTTGACGAAGGGTGCGTAAAGCAGGGATGCAGTAGGTAATGGTTGCTAGTTACAGAACACACCGTAATAAAAGCCACATACTTTGTACTGAAACTAAAAACGTCCTTCATAAAATCAAGCCTTCGATTACGTCAGCACGATAGGTTACTTCGTATGTATGTATGTATGTATGTATGTATGTATGTATGTATGTATGTATTTAGTTAAAACTTTCATACGACCTGTAGAAATACTGAAACGACATAAAAATTACGCCAAAACAACATCTAAAAAATACTGCCACTTTATATAAAGATCAATACAATATCAGCTTTGATATTTAAAACTTATGGAGGTACTGAAACAATAAAATGGAAGCACTCAACGGTACAGGGGTCTAAGCAGATTTAGTGCTCCAAAAAGAAGTGCGATTCTTGCAAGGATTCATAGTTTAATACGCGAAGTGTGACAACGAATATAAGCGAATCACTGTCAATGTTATAACTGTCATATACCCCACATTTCAGAAAAGCCGTGTATAAAATACCGTCTATCCGCGCACTACTACTAACACTGGAATGGTACATAATATTTTCCGCGTATTTGCTATTTGCAACCTACGTTGATTATTCACAACAAATGACCGGTAAATTACGGCAAAAAGGCACCTAAAAGCTACACTTCCCATAGCCTTGCTTAACCTTTTAAAGCCTAGCGGTTACTGTATGTGCCACCAGTCTTAAGGTTCAAAAATTCTACATTCTGCCCACAGAGTATTTATTTTGTATGAATCTCGGGGGTGGGGGGTGGGGGGAGAGAAAAGAGAGAAGTTCTTCCTATACAGCACTCGACGACTGTTTTTTTTTTAAATAAATGAGACGAGTGTTTATTGCGCGGTACGAACTGGGTCTTTAAAACAATTCATTAGATTTCGTCGTCAAATGGTTCAATCCCACTCCTCTACAGACAGCAAACACGGAACGACTGATGTCCCGGAAACGTTTGCTTTACACATCGAACATACGGAAAACTCGGTAATTTAAACCGAACATTTTATTAACATGAAGTTATAACGTGCTGCTGCTGCTGTATCCTTGAGATCAAACAATTCCCCCCTCCAAAGAAATGCTGCTTCCACGAAACAGGGCAGAGAAGAAGGTGTAGTTCACAATTACTTTAAAGCAAGAGTGTGGATCTGAAGATGAAATATTCAGCCCCTGTAATTTACACTGAGAATGAAGCAAAAAATTATGGCATTCTATCTGAATATCTCATTCATCTCTTTTCCCGCATTAAACCAAATTATGTAAAGTGCCTCCACTGTACGAACCCAGTTCACCATCCACGATGTGAGAGGAGGAATGAAACACGAGAAAAATCCAAGCAGCGCAATATTTATGCAAACAAACGAGCCAGAAAATATGAAGTAGTTCAATCAATCAGTGTTCGTTCCCGTTGTAATGTCGTAATGGCTCTTGCTGACGACACGATCGCCGATTCAGACATTTAAAACGTAAAATGAAAAACCGATACGCCACAACACACGCCGCCTACTTTGTCACGCTACGGAAGCCCATACATATGCAAAGTGAATCAGTTTGCCTTTGGAGATGCATTAATGGCACTACACAGCGCGACAAATTACCTTCTCGTCATATATCACACAGCCTCGGCATCTGGGCGATGCAGTGTACAGTGCTGAAAGTTGCGATAAGAAAATACAAATAAGTAGACCTAAAAGCAGCCTAGTTTGTCGTGACTCACGGTCCCGTATGGTGTCACGGCCAACTTCCGACATAGTGCTGGAGAAGTCTATTATTCGCTGCCCACTCTCTCTACATAACACGGAATTACCTTAGTTCGGAGCCTCGAAGTACCGACCTTCGACTTTAATTATGCAGGTCTCACATATTATAATTCTGGACACATGATAAAGTTGGGCCTCGGAATAACAGATAGCCACTGTCAAATACATTTGCCCAGCTAACGTGCGATTCACAGTTCCGGTTTTCGACATGACGGCGAGTTCCGTGTCGACCTCAGAGTTCAAGTCGCCAGTTTCACGACAAACTAAAGGCCCGTGTATATCTGGCCATGCACTCAGTTTTATCCCGATTAGGCTTCACGCAAGTAGCAAAGGCTGTCCTTCTACAAGTCGGCAATAATTTAGCCGCTTAAAACTCCGAAGGGTCTTCAGCATCGCCACAAATCCTAGGGCAGTCCGCTACCCTGTGCTAACTGAACCAAATTCAAAACGTACTCTCTGAGGCATACTCCGCTTTAATACGAATAGAATGTAGCTACTTACGCTGCATTATTCTTTATTTTCCAGACGGGCAATTTACAGTTTTGCCTACCCAACCGGCCTATGAAGATACTTCAAAGAGATATAGATCCTGACGCGTCATATCACAGATATGTGCTGGCTCTAGTTTTTGTTTTATCGGTCCCATCTCCTGACCATTGAAGATGGGACCGACAGGTTTTCTCGATAAGTCTGTCAGGAATTGCCACTACACGCTGCGTAATATCCCAGACAGGGGCAGATCTCATTGACGCCGTGGCGGAAGCCTGAAATGACGCACAAAACTAAATTCACCAAAGCGATTTAGAAGGATAAATTTCAGGCTGTAGGCCTACGGAACGCGCAACCAGAATGACGTGGATATCGGAGATCTGAACTCTGGCGACAAGCCTCGGACACAAGTCCTTTTAAACGATCATGAAAGTATGAGGACCGAAAATGGCCCGAAATAAAACACAGCTTCATTACATGTTCATCAGTAACTATGGCTTATTTAACAACGTTTTCAGAACCTCAGACTACAAAGCAACGAATGACAGGTTGGTAGATGGAAAACGAATTGAAATGGGTGTCAAAAGAAGCGCTGTGGCCTAATCTGGGGTAATAAACCCAAACAATCCGCAAGGAGACAGGGGGGAAAAAAACCACGAAAAACATCGTAAGAATGGGCCGAGTCCCGAAACGAAGTGCCTCCACGTATTCCAAGTCTGACACTTTACCACTTGAGTCAATTCGCCGAGCATTCAATAACGTTAAGTGCGCTGTTGCTGTATTGCAACGCCTCCTGTCAAAACCCTCCGCGTTGTGGCTAATCGGGAAAGAGAACCCGTACGACGACCGAGCACGTTACCTGAAGCGTGCTGTTCAAGATGCCAGGTTCCAATACCGACAGGGCCACCGACTATCCTGAGACCTTCCGTCGCTTTCCTTAGTCTCTCCAGGAAAACGACCGAGCAGCAGTCACCACGAACTCCGACACCATCTATTGTGTACTTTTCAACCAACAAAACACCTGCCCTCACAAGGGTGTAATACAATCGGTACAATACACACTTCTAGACCTGACCTTTCGAGTGAAAAACAACTTTTAATGCACATCACATCACATTCCGAATAATTCGATACAATATTTCATATCCCACTATTATCAAAACGGCAGGGGGGGAGGGAGGAGGGAGAGAGTCAATAACCCATTCAGACGGAACTGTATGCAGGTGTAAAGACTTACCTCAAATGAGTGATGAAACACAGACGCGTTGTAACCGGTATAAGGTTGAATGGCATCGCAACGCAACGCTGGGCAAACTTACATACGAATCACTCCTTACAGGAAGCACCTAGCTAATATTTGAAGTGACGAATCCCTGAATGCACAAACCATATTTCCTGCTAGAATACCACAAACCGCTTCTCCGCCAGCGAAACTGTTCGCTAGTGCCGCTTCAGCATATACCAATTCAAGCGCTGTCTTCAAATGTGACAGCACGATTTAAGACAGCCGGACACAAATTTCAAACAGATCCCTCTATGCCGAAAATGCGATTCGGTGCGAACAAGACTGCCAGGATACCAATTCGAGGGCGTATCCAAAAGCTCCCGCAACGAGTCGAAAACGAAACGCGCTCACCATCGTTCCTGGTCCTTGTTACGCTTCCGAGCAAAAGCAACGTGCCCAGCGCTTCTGTCGCTGCTCAAAGTATCACTGCAAATGATTTTTCTAATTTTAATGTTTTGCTGACCGTGCATCTCAGCACAATCTTAGTAACTGATCAATCAACTTAAGGTACAAATTCTTGTTTTATAATAAGTTTATTATAAAACAAGAATTTGTGCACTAAGTTGGTCAATTACTAAGATTTTTCTAAATCACGTGTAATGTGGTGATTTGTTCTCGTTATTCGAGGTCATACACAAAACGACGCTCTCGTCGCTTCGTTCTCAAACGACGCCCCGGCAGTTACGACTGCATTCAAGTCCTCCCTTAGCATTCGTCGGTATGTTTCACACCCGTAAGCGATTACCATAACGGCACTTCGTAGTTCTTCGCCGACAGCTTCGTGAACTTTCTCCGCACCGTCGTCTGTGCGACCTGTGGAAGGACAATCTGGAATCCCACACACTTCCACCTAAGTTTCCTCATGTTTGAGTGTAAAAATCCACTAAAAAAACTGTGTTCTCCCCAAGGCTTGTCACCGAAAGCTGTTTTGCGCATTACATGCGTTTCCGACAAGTCTTCCCAGAGTTTCCAACAGCACTTAATGCAAAAGTGATGCACTCTCAAATCATCCATCACAGAATCGCAGAACGCACTACACACACAATAAAGGCCCGCTGAGAAGGAACGCATAAGGATATGGCCGCAAAACTCCCTAGACGCGCTCAAAAGATGGCGAAACTATGGCACCTTGTGTGAGACAGCTTTACTGCTTGCCGTTCTGTGGCCTAGTGGCGTGTCCGGGAATTATGTGCTTTTCTTCGAAACAATGATAGTCGATTTCAACTTGATGTCCGAATGACAGCCTAAACCTCATTCTACGCCCTTACAAGGAACAGGTGTTCGACAGTTTCTCGATACTCCGTCATTCCTGCACAAACACAAACATGCACGGCGCGGGGGAAAAAAGGCTATGACACATGAAATATATGGGTCTAGAGAATTAAAACGGAGATGTGTTACAGGATGCAAAGTTCTGTACGTAACTAAAAAAAAAAAAGTTCCTCTGGTCGCCAATAAAAAGAGGGGTCAACTGTAACCACCCATTAATTTAGTCTTATAGTGAGTGCAACAAACGATTTACCATATACCATACCCCTGTAGATACGGCTTTTGCTCGACTGATTTACTGTATCATTATTTAATCAGTATCTCACTTACTTACTCACTCCAAGGTGCAGAGTCCTTCTTGAGAAGCTAACTGGTTTGCACCTAGTCAAGAAATTCTCCGCATTTCACGGAACCCGAAGGTTCATTACCGCACACTCAAGCGTCCGCTACCTGTCTCTATCCTGGGCCAGCCCAATCCAGTCCATATACCCACATCCCACCTCCTGGAAATCCAGCCTAATATTATCCACCCATCTACGCCTAGGTCTACCCAGTGGTCTCTTTCCCTCCGGTTTCCCCAGCAAGACCCTATACACCCCCTCTCCTCTACCATAAGCGCCACATGCCCAGCCCATCTCATTCTTCTCGATTTTATCACCCGCACAATATTGGGCGAGGAGTACAGATCATTTAGTTCCTCGTTATGCCATCTCCTCCATTCCCCCGTATTTAATCAGTAACAGAGCACGTAAAACAGAATTCACATGTCTAACGAAAATCCATTTCACAAACATAATATTTTAATTTACTTATGAACCAGTAAAATGTCGGCTAATGCTATTGGTAGGCTGTAGTGTTTACTGAATAGCGACAGATGGGATTCTCAAACACAATCAGACCTACTTTCGCCACAGATATTAGTAGTTAGAAATCCTATCCACATCATCAGCAGTAGAGCAAGTTCATGTGTGTCTTTCTACAGTTCAACAGGATTCTTAATTTTGCCGTAAAAAGATTGTTGCAAACATCAGCTACTTACAAATAGACCGCAGATTCAAACTCTGCACTTTCTGCACACGAAACAGTGTGTGCTAACTGCAAGCAAACACAACGCCACGCAGCCTCCACACTTACCTGTAACAAAACAGAGAAGTACCAATCAAACACCTTTCCAAACTTGACATACAATGTAAAGTCAAATAATTCCTCAGGGAACCGCGACAACAGCAACAGTCAAATAATACAGTAACAAAACCACACATCTCAATGGCAGTTCCAAAATTGTTGTCCAATCAGCAATAGTTATAAATGGTACAGAGCAGCTAGTGGTTTATGCTGATGATGTTAATAATACCAGGCAGAAACATACATGCTATAAAGCAAAACGCAGAAGCTTTAGTAGTTGCTAGTAAGGAGATTGGACTAGAAGTAAATGCTGATATGACTAAGTGCATGGTCACGTCTCGAGATCACGATGCAGGTGGAAGTCACAGTATGAAGACTGATAAGAGTTCATTTGAAAGGGTGAAGTCAGAAGTCAGGGAATGCTTGCTATCATTCGGTGCAGAGTCTTTTGTCTTCCAGTTTGCTATACAAAAAATGTAAAGATTGAACATACAGAACTATAATTTTGCCTGATGTTTTGTATGGGTGTGAAACTTGGTCGTTCACACTGAGGAAGGAACGTAGGCTGAAGATGTGTGAGAAAAGGGTGCTGAGGAAAATATTTGGGCCCAAGAGGGACAAGGACGAGTGGTGAAAACAGCATAATGAGGAGCTTAATGATCTGCACTCCTCACCAAATATTGTCTGGGTGATCATATCGAGAAGAATGAGAACAGCAGGGAATGTAGCGCGTACGGGGGAGAGGAGAGGCGTATTCAGCGGTATGGTGGGGAAACCTGAGGGAAAGAGACCACTTGCAAGACCCAGGCGTAGATGGGAGGATAATATTAAGATGGATCTGCAGGAAGTGGGATGTGGGGGTTTGGACTGGATCGAGCTGGCTCAGGATAGGGACAGGTGGCGGTCACTTGCGAATACGCTAATGAACCTTCGGGTTCCATAAAATGCAGGGAATTTGACTAGGTGAAAACCGGTTAGCTTCTCAAGAAGGACTCTGCCCCATGGAGTAAGTAAATCAGCACTAATTAGGGAAAGTCCGACGGAAGTAAAGACTGCAAACAATGTTCAAGCATTTACCAGACCAATTCGCCCTGATATTCCACAGAAACACGTTTCACCCCGCTGAGGAATCGTAACAATGTGGAAGCACTTCTCAGTCCAATGGCCCCCCGACATACGAAAGAGACTTGCTTTGTATTATGGTTCCCGGGCTTCCCCGCTTGTTGATCGATAAGCGCAGTATTAAGATGGAGGTAGGTATGGGGCACTGGTGGAATAACGACTGGGGGATGTCCCACTGCCCTCTGTCCAACACACAACGCACATGGACTGGCCCGGGATCGAACGCAGTCCTTCGCGGTGACAGGTCGGCGACGGAAAAGCCCAAATTAGTCTACACAATACACACACACACAGAGTACCTCACATATAACACGTTTTCAGTATACTAATACCATACCAGCACTAGAATTTTAAACACCACCATAACAGTGGTAACAACAAAGCAACATGTTATTTAAAAAATGTGAAACTGAAATATCAATTATTAACAGTGAATAATGCAACCGTGTAATGCAAATTTTATAACCGTATTGGCCTGAAGATGATCAACGTTGGTCGAAACATATTGTCTTAAAATAAATTAATAACAACACAAGTTGTGATGACGGTACTTAATGTTTAACGTAAAATTTATAATACCATGATCAAGCGGCTAAACAAAAAATAGTATCACATCTGTGGTGCAACGAGAGGGACGAAACCTTTGTGGTAAATATCAATCAGAAATCTGAACTCAGCTCTGGCAGGCCGCACCGGCGTATAATGCAACCTAAGGTTAAGCGATGTAACTGAACACTGCAGCAACGGCCTCCCAAGTATGGTAGCAACAAGAAAGTAGCAATCATTTACCAGTCTTTTGCTTGTAGCACAAGAGCAGTCAACAGGAATTCACGAACCGCGGCTACGAAAGTGTACGACCATTTCGCATTCTTACATTATTAAGTACAAACGCGGTTCGCGTGACGAACTTACGTATAGGACTAGCTGGAGTACAGAGGCGGTCGGTCGGCAGTCTGAAGTTCAACAAATTCCACAGTATTACCCGTCGTTTATCATCTTCGGTGCAATATCGTGAATGAGTCCACTGTATATAACATACTACGTTCATACTGTAAGTGGTTATAAAAGATGTCTGAATCGTTGTCCCCTTCGCGTGTCTCTGCGAGAGATGCATGCAATGACAGCAGCTCCATCGGTCAATGTTGCGAAATATGAACAGCAATGTAAACTGGTCGACATCCTGATCCGAAGTTTAATTGCAAACCGCTAATAGACGTCCACGCACTGTAAAGGGGCCCATAAGTTAAACTGTGCAGTTAACGGTGTAAAAATACTGCATGAAAAACTGAACTGCATATTCTCTGGCACAGCACAGGTTTCCCCAGCAGGTTTGTCGGTGTTTTTTTTTGCCAGTTCTGTATGTCTTCTTGTGCGTGTGACTATGGTGGATAAAAACAACATGTCGTTTGCTCT
>Ga0123357_10012113_pt1 | contig 11110 bp, 12 predicted proteins | sample TergutEmb28metaG_FD_89873 | JGI IMG/M metagenome (GOLD analysis project Ga0123357, IMG submission 89873) | Embiratermes neotenicus P4 segment gut microbial communities from Petit-Saut dam, French Guiana - Emb289 P4 | ecosystem: Host-associated > Arthropoda: Insects > Digestive system > Gut ... | reverse complement strand
GGTAAGTTAATATAATCTTGATGTCTAAAGGTTTCTGATGGAGATTTCCGAGGATTTGATTTCCAAGGCAGAAGCCGGTGACGTCAATTCATGCTTCAGACTGGGGCAGAAATATGCCATGGGCGACGGCGTGGAGGTAGACGAAGAGGAGGCTTTCAAGTGGTATACGAAAGCAGCCATGCTCGGCCATACAGATTCAGAATTCATCCTTGCAAAATGCTATGCGGGAGGCATAGCGGTGCCGATGGATATAGACGAATCCATAATGTGGTATTCGAAGGCAGCTCTAAAAGGTTATCCGGAAGCAGTGAAAGAACTGAACCACATCTTCGAGGAAACGGATGTTCCCCGCGACAAAAAATTATTTGATTATCATTCAAAGAAGGCGGCGACCGGATCGCCGAGTTCGATGTATATGCTGGGCGTGTTCTACGATCTCGGCATCGGCACAGAGGCAAATGGGGAAAAGGCATTCGAGATGTTCTCAGCATCGGCGGAAAAAGGGAATATCGACGGAGAGTGCTCAAAAGCCATCTGCATCATCAGAGGAACGGGCACGGCAAGAGACCGCAACACAGGGGCATCTCTTCTAAAGGCCTGTGCGGAAAGGGGGTCGGAAAGGGCCAAATGCGAGTTAGCCAGATGCTATGAGCATGGGATAGGCATGCCGAAGGACCAAAAATCCGCTTTTGAGATATATTCAAAGATGGCAGATACAGGATCCCCGATAGGCCAGTATCATCTGGGCAGATGCTATATGGATGGGATCGCTGTGGAGAAGGACCCTACTTTCTCGCACAGTTGGTACACCGTATCCGCAAGATCGGGCTGTCTTGACGCCGAGTTCGGGTTGGCGAGATGCCTGATGGGCGGCATAGGCACAGACAGGAACAGGGATGAAGGCCTCAAAAAGCTGATCGATTCTGCTGGAAAGGGCCAAACAGACGCGATGATAATGCTTGGCAACCTTTATGCCAAAGGCAGTCATGTGAAAAAAGACATGTCGGCCTCCGCGGAATGGTTCAGGAAGGCCGCGGATATGGGCGACCCTTATGCCGAATACACTACAGGCATGAATTATCAGGACGGGAACGGATTCAGAAAGAATCAGAAGAAGGCCGCGCACTATTTTGAAAGGTCAGCGAATCACGGCAATACGATCGCGTGCCACATGATCGGCAATGCATACATGTCAGGGAACGGAGTAGAAAGGGACGAGAAGAAGGGCTTTTATTGGTGCTCCAGAGCCGCTGACGACGGATACCTCAAATCACAATTCATAGTGGCAGAGAGCTATGCCAAAGGGAAAGGGGTCAGGAAAGACCTCGTCAAGGCGCTGGAGCTGCACACATTCCTCGGCGAGAAAGGATACGGCAAATCGCAGCTTTTCGTGGGAACATGCTACCTGGAAGGAAAGGTTGTGAAGGCCAATGAAAAGAAGGCCTTTGAGTGGTTCACGAAAGGCGCGGAGAATGCCAACCCCATATGCCAATATTATCTGGGATATTGTTACGCGAACGGGCTCGGCACCAAGTCAGATGAGGCCAAAGCTCTCCTGTGGTACACTAAGGCCGCCGAACAGGGCCACACACTGTCAAAGAAGCTTGTAGAGGAATACACAGGCAAAGCCGTGGTCGTCAAGGGCGAGGCATCGCCCTTCGAATCCTACAGGTTCTCGGCAGACAACGGCGACCCGGAAGCCATGTTCATACTTGCAAGGTATTACGAGGAAGGCATCGGCGTTGAGAAGGATATCAACGAGGCGAAGAAATGGTACAATAAATCAGCGTCCCTGGGGAACTTCGGGGCAAAGAAGGCCATGCTTCGTTTCAGAAGCAAAAAGAACCATTCCGAGAATGGCTCCAAATGAGCCACCCTCTTATTTTGTTTTTACAATATTTCCATAAAGACAACAATGGCCATAACGAATGTCATGAGGAGTGCTATCGCGGGGAAAGCATTCATTCTTCTGGACCCGGCTGTTCTCTTTGATACGTTTGTCATAATTATTTTGTATACATACTAACATTAAATAATTTACACGTGTGAAAGAGATCCCACTCATCAATGTGTGATGGAGATCAATATCAATTTCCCCCCTGCGAATGGAGAATAATAGATCGCATCCAGAGGTGAAATATATACTATTTCTGAAAAAAAATCATCAACAAAGTGCGCACGTTTGGTAATGCTATATAATTCTTTTTAAAATTTAGTAATGGTGTGTAATGTATGGCATATAACTCCCTCTATTGCTATTTTACATACATTTGTTTTCCAAGCCTGCGTAGGCATGGTAATGATATCTCTCTGCAGCCCTGAGATGATTCTTGCCGCATCCTCTTTTGGATTCTGTCTCGCATTGGGATCCGCCATGTGGGCATTCCGCAGATCAAGGGCAGATCCCCGTTTCAAGGATGCGGAAAGACCATGGCGTGCACCGCGGGGATGGTATTGGGTCGCAACAGGCCTTAGGATCTATCAGTTCTTCATACTGATACCACGTCTGGCATATTGGAGTTATTGCTACTTCGGCATAAACTCTGTCATATTGGGAGTGATCGTACTGGCATGCTACATACCATTCTGGTTCTTCTTGCAGAAGCACTATGAAATGGAGACCCCGGAGGACAGCTGATTCGGACGCGACAGCCGCATCCCATTGACGCTAAACTACTTACACAAAAATCCTTAACCAAAACTTCTTCCAAACAACTTAGCGGCCTCTTGCCGCCATTCGGCAACAACCTGAAAGACGGCGTGAGGCCGTGAATAGACGGAAACAGATCGAGGGCCATGAAAGCAACACCTCCACGTAAAATGCTAAATAACAAGAACCCTCAAGACGAAAAAAAGGACGATAAGACGATCACAATGAGTATATGAAATTCCCCTAAAAAATGGCAGAAAGATAATATTCCTGTTTGTATTGATGGATGTATGTTATATCCATCATCGATTTCTTCCTTTTTGAGGAATCATTAAATACTAAATTAAAAAGAAAATCTAAATGGATAGAAAGTTAAATAAATGATGGGAGGATTTTTCAACAAATGCGGAATAGAATTAATAGAAATCTTTATATATTGGATTGGTCAGCGAAGCAGGTTACAAACAATTTCACTCAAATACTATATTAATGTTTCTATTTTTTCTCAGTTATTATTATATATTGCGCAAGTAACTCCAACAAGCAGAGAGTTTCCAATTTTTTTTGGGGCTTTTGAAAACCACTTAATGGAGGAAGAACATGGTAGATAACAAGAAAGCACTCCACGATGCGGTAATAGCCTACAAGGTTGACGGCATCAAAGAGGCTGTAGACAAAGCAAGGAAAGCGGGAATGCCCGCCGGAGAGATAATAGACGCCATGGGAGACGGAATGACCGAAGTCGGTATTCTTTTCGAGAGGGGAAAACTTTTCCTGCCGCACGTTTTGAGTGCAGCGCAGGGAATGAAGAGCGCTATGGAAGTACTCGGCCCTGAACTCCTGAAAAGCGGAGACGCAAGCACAAAGAGAGCATCAGTCGTAATGGGTACCGTTGAGGGAGACGTTCACGACATCGGAAAATCGATCTGCTCGACGATGCTGCAGTGCGCCGGATTCGATGTGCATGACCTCGGAAGAGATGTTGCAAAAACAGCATTCATCAAAGAGATCAAAGGCGGATGCACAATGTGCGGAATGTCAGCCCTTATGACCACCACAATGACAGTCCAGAGGGATGTCATTGAGATACTGAAGGCCGACAAAATACGCGACAAGGTGATCGTGATGGTCGGAGGCGCACCTGTTACACAGGCATACGCTGACAAGATCGGAGCGGACATCTACGGAGAGAGCGCAAGCGAGACTACAACCAAAGCCAAAGCAATTACGAAGTGAGGCGATAACAATGACACAATTCTACACAAGAATGGGTGACGGAAAGAGAGTCTTAATGACAAAAGAGCAGATAATCAACGACATCCATGCTGGTTCCGCCGACGCGGCCGACATGGGAGGAATACCTGAACTCAAAGCAAACGAGGTCGACATGCTGTTCGAGATCATCTCGGACAAAAACAGGATCGTTGGAGTTGAGCCAGGAAATGAGGTCGTAGTGTCGTATGATATCGGACAGCTTGACTTCACAGGCGACAACGGAAACAGCGGTAACGGTGTTGACGTCGGAAGGCTTGAATCGGCTCTGTTGCACGAGAGGGCACTGGGCGCAGACACCTTCGAACTTGCACACGCCGACTACAGTATAAAGCCGGTAAAGCCAGTGATCGCAAACGAGATGCAGACGATGGAAGAGATCCAGAATGAGATCGTAATCCCATACCTCTACGGAGCAATGCCGAACTCGGGATTGTACTACGCGCCGGACGGCCCGTACGGAAACCCTGCTGACCTGATGAGAGAATTCAAGATCGAGGAAGCCATGGATGCAGCGGAAAAGACCGCAGAGCACCTTGCAAAGGACATTGAGTATGTCGCACCGAAACTGGTAGCGGCTGGAGCTGACGGATTCAACTTCGACACCACCGCATCCGCAGGAGACGGTGACTTCGTCGGTACACTGTACGGTGTAGAAGCACTCAGGAAACAGTGCCCCGACACATATGTAATGCTCGGAATGGCCGGAGAGTCCGTAATGGGTATCCACGGATCCATCGAGTACAGAGGAAAAGTTGTTGCTGGAACATACCCCCACCAGCAGGTTAAATTTGCAGAGCAGGCCGGAGCGAACGTCTTCGGCCCTGTCGTGAACACAAACACAAGCAAGAGCCTGGCATGGAACATGGCGCGCTCAGTGACATTCGTCAAAGAGTGCGTAAAAGTAGCCAAGATCCCCTGCCATGTAAACATGGGAATGGGTGTCGGCGGCATATGCATGTGGGAGACCGCACCGATAGATGCAGTCACAAGATGCAACAAAGCAATGGTCGAAGTCGCTAAAGTCGACGGTGTATAGATCGGGGTGGGAGACACAGCCGGAATGGCAGTTTCCCACTTCATGGCATCCGGAATGGGCGGCATCAGGACCGCAGGCGACCTTGTTGCAAGAATGCAATTCTCAAAGAACATGAAGATCGGCAAGGCAAAGGAATACGTTGCCAAGAAACTCGGTCTTTCCACACTTGAGATCGCTGACGAACACATCTTGAGAGACCTCAGGGAAGAGCTTAAGATCGGAGTTGTGACCGGTGTACCAGGCGCGCCGAGAGGCATAGCCGCTAAGATGAACATCGAGAGACTCATCGACACCAAGATCAACAGCTGTGAGATCTTCCGGGGGATGACCAAGAGATAAATCCTTTCAATCGGTGCAATGGCCTTTGTGCTATTGCACCGTAATTTTTGAAAAGGGGCAAATTTATGTCTGAAAACGAAAGTGAACAAGCAGCTGGTAGTGCGCTCGTCAGGTCCATTACCTGGAAACAGGGACTTTTCATCGCGCTGGGTGTGCCTATATTGATCCTTCCGTCGTTGTACGACGTGGCGGATACAATTTGGGCATTCTCAATAGTGATGTGGACCGTCTGCGTACTTCAGGGGTTCCTCCAGAATACGGCATACGGTGAGATGGTCACCGTATTCCCGAGAGCGGCTGGCCTTCCAGGCTGTGCACAGGTAGTATTCGAGCCAGTGGACAAATCGAAAAAATATAACACAGGAAAAATGATAGGTGCATTCTGCGCATGGTGCTACTGGTTCGCATGGACCCCCGTGGTGTCCATATTCACCCTGATGATAGGCGACTACATTAACTACTTTGTATTCGATAACTCCTTTGATAATTTGTTGCTTCTCTACGTTGTACTGGGCCTTATTATCGTAGTCGCAATGACGCTGATATCATCCCGCGGACTGACCGGAGGGTCAGCGTTCGGGCTTGTTTTGGCTATAGTTGCAATAGTACCGCTAGTCGTCATTCTCGTAGCAGCGTATTTCGCTGGAGGAGCTGGCGGAGGCGCGATGTTTAGCTTCGACCTCATCAAGAGCGAATTCCTGCCAGTCGGATGGGATTGGGGATCTGTCAATATCGTGTTGTTGTTCGGTGTGTTTGCGTTAGCCCAATGGAGCGGATGCGCCTGGGAGACCGCAGCCCTTTACGGGCCGGAATACAAAAACCCGAACAAAGATGTTCCAAAAGCGTTATTCGCATGCGGAATCATTTGTTTGATCCTCTACTTCTTCGTGTCGACCACCATCTTTGGATCGCTCGGCATGAGCGGCATTGATGATGGGCAGTATCACACCGTAGGTCTGATCGCAAAAGCTGTGTTCGGGAACATCGGAGGAGCCATTGCGCTTACTCTCCTGGTAGCTGCAATGGTGCTGATAATACAGACAGGGTTCCTGGGATCCTCAAGAACGCTGTACTATATGTCCCACGAAGGCAACATGCCTAAGTTCCTGGGGAAGCAGAACAAGCACGGAATGCCGGTCAACGCAATGCTGGCTGTAAGCATATTCAACATGATATTGGTCGTCACTGCAACGGTACAGATCGGAGACTTCACAGGAGGCCCCATGATGATACTGGCGGCTTCCGCAGTTGCGTACTGTCTTGCGCACGTAGTAGCGCTTTCCGCTTACGTAAAGTCTAAGATCAATGCGCGTTTCAAAGATCTGCCGAGGCCGTTCTCTGCCCCGCGCGGGTGGAAGTACGTTGCCATCGCAATGGTGATATACGAAGCGTTCGTGCTGATACCTTGTTTGTTCTACTGGATGAATCTGAATGGTGACGGAAATTTCGCCATACAGCTGACCACGATAGTGGGCCTGATAATTCTGTTGATGTTCTTCCCGATATGGTACTATACACAAAATACCAACCCCGGGGACGATAGAACAGAGGCAGAATCGGACTAAACGAGATAAATTCTTTACTACAAACGGCGGCTGAAAGTCGCCTTTTAATCTTTTTACAAAAACATAGTCTTGGGGGGGGCGGCTTATTTTTAAAACCCCTTCAAAGGAGAAAATGAAATGAAACCAAATCAATATGCAGGGAGACAAATGCTGCAAGGCATGAAGTTAGAGATTTTTTCTCAGGACGGCATCGAAGCGATTGATAGAGCAACAATGGATATCTTATCAAATTATGGTGTCCAGGTGTCTGACAAAGAAGGATTGGAGCTCTTTGAAAAGGCCGGTTGCGAAGTGAACCACAAAACAAAAATGGTGAAGATACCGATGGGGCTGGTCAGAAAGGCACTCTCCTCAGCACCAAAGACGTTCTACCTCTATGGGAGAGAGGAGAACAGAACCATCGAGCAGGAGTATAACGGACGTGTATACTGGACCTGTTTCGGAACCGGTATCCAGGTGTGCAATTACCTTGGAAACGGAAAATTCGAGACTCGTGACTCCACCGACGCCGATCTCGCAAAGACCGCAAAACTCTGCGACTGGGCAGAAGGCATTGCTTACTTCTCTCTGCCGGTATCGGCAAGGGACTGGGCAGGCAAAGGAGCAGAAGATGTTCATGAGATGATGACATCGATGGAGAACACAACAAAGCACTTCCACCACATCGACCCTGTCGGAGAGCACGTTGAGTACTATCGCGACATGGTATTGGCATACTATGGAGGAGACGAGAAACTCGCTCGCGAGAAGCCGATAATGTCTATGCTTGTATGCCCCACAAGCCCCCTTGAGCTCAGCCACAATGCGGCTCAGGTCATAATCAAAGGAGCAAGATATGGAATACCCGTCAATGTTCTGAGCATGGCAATGTCCGGAGGTTCCTCACCAGTATTCCTGGCCGGAACACTCGTCACACACAATGCAGAGGTACTCTCAGGTATCGTACTAAGCCAAATAGCGAAACCAGGCGCACCCGTATGGTACGGAAGCTCCACAACAACATTCGACCTTAAGCGCGGAACCGCACCTGTAGGATCCCCGGAACTCGGCGTGATCAGTGCGGCCGTAGCGAAACTCGGACAATTCTACGGATTGCCAACCTATGTCGCCGGTATGTAGACTGACGCCAAAGTACCTGACCCCCAGGCGGCTCATGAGAAGACGACAACATCCCTTCTCCCTGCATTGGCAGGAGCCAACACGATATACGGGTCCGGTATGCTGGAGCTCGGAGTTACGTTCTCGATGGAACAACTGGTAATAGACAATGACATAATCGCAATGGAAATAAAAGCAATGGAAGGCGTCCCGATAACCGATGAGACACTGGCCGTAAATGCGATCAAAGAGATCGGCACAGGAAATGATTTCCTCGCTCATCCCTCCACAATGAACAACATCGAACTCGCCTCCGATCCGCAGGTATTCGACCGTTACATGATCGGAGACTGGAAAGCAGCAGGCAGCAAGAACGCGGTCGATGTCGCACACGATATCGTCGAATACGTCCTGAAGAACCATGTTGTAAAGCCCATACCCGAGGATGCACTGAAGAAGATGAGAGCTATCGTCAAGAAAGCAGATGACGATTTTAACAAGGGCAAGTGATAAACATGTCAGCACAATCATTAGCAGAAGAAGCAAAACAGGCAGTCATGGCATATGACGCAAAGAAGACCGTTGATGTGGCCAACAGGGTCATCGCAGAAAAAGTCGACATTGTCTCAGTTATACAGGACGGATATACCAAAGGTATGACAGAGGTAGGGAAACTCTTTGAAGCCAAAAAACTGTTCCTGCCGCACATCATGGCGGCCGCACAGGCAATGACAGCAGCATTGAACATCCTTACCCCTGAACTTGAGAAACGTGGAGGCAAGGTTGACGAAGGTCTCGGCAAATTTGTGATCTGTTCGATCGAAGGAGATATCCACTCGATCGGAAAGGACATAGTTGCAATTATGCTGAAAGTAGCAGGCTTCGCTGTCCTTAACATAGGCAGGGATGTACCGCTCGGCGACATCGTCAATGCATGCAAAGACAACAAAGCCAAATATGTCGGCACATCAGCTCTTATGACATCCACGATGGTGAATCAGAAGACACTCGAAGAGCTCCTCAAGAAAGCGGGCATAAGGGACAAACTGATCACAAATGTCGGCGGAGCACCGGTCACCCAGGAATGGGCGAACTCGATCGGCGCAGACGTCTACTCAGAGAATGCATCAGATGCAGTTGCGAAGATGACAAAAATAGCAGGGTGAGGTCACCCTTCTCAGGAGGAGGAAACAAATGGATGTGAATGAACTAAGAGCGAAATCCCACAAGAAAAGGATGAAGTATGGTTACATCATGGCACTCTTCTGTGCTGTGTTCTGGGGTATATGGTATGTTCCCGGCACATATATATGGAACTTCGATGTGGTCAACAGTTTCCAAGAACTTGTGAATGGAACTCCGGGTTTCGGAATGAAAGGATTCATTGCAGCAGCGGTGATGATCACAGCCCTCAATGCGGCGTTCGTGATCTTCTCATACCTAATATGGAATCTCTGTCTCGGAAAGGCAAAGTTCTCCGAGATGAAGAGAAGCGTGCTGGAACTGAGAGCCTGTACAAAGTACTATTTCTTTGGTGCCATATGCGGAGGTCCGATAGCTATACTCGGATCTTTCATCGCCATGGGATACATAGGAGGTTTCTTTGCGGCAGTAGCGGCTCTTGCATATCCTGTGGTGGGAACGTTCCTTTCCAGGGTATGGCTGGGCCAGAAGGTCTCAAAGAGAGCTCTTATGGGCATAGTAATAATCCTGATCGGCAGTTTCACTGCCTTCGGTGTTGTTATGTATCAGCAGTTGCAGGACAATGCAAGCATGATCGGAATCATCGGTGGATTGATGGCACTTTGCGGATGGGGAGTCGAAGGCGCTATTGCAGCAAAAGGTATCGATGTATCGGAGCCGGATATTGCAATAACGATGAGATTCGGAATGGAGAACCTTATATGGTGGATCATAGCATTGCCGTTGCTTACGATATTTGTGCCGGATGTCTGGCACTATATCTGGCTGATGGTCTCAGACCCCGTTATACTGCTTACGCTTGTGATGGTGGGCCTGACATTTGGGTTCTGTTATGTGGCGTGGTATAAAGCATTCCCTCTGATAGGCGTGGGAAGAGGTCAAGGGGTCGGAAGTCTTTACGGCATATGCTCCTTGGTATTCCTAGTCTTATTTTCCGGAGTGGTAGCTACGTTCGGTAGCGATGATTCGGTGTACATTGTTTCTCTGATTGTAGGCGCTATACTTTGTACGATCGGAACCATTGTAATGTTCACCGAGAAAGCTGACGTGGATTCACTAAGAGATACAGGAGAGGAGCACCAATGATGGAGGGACGCCCATATAAATTCCGCATATTGGAGTTGCTGGAAGACAATGGATCAATGTGGAACAGCGACATCGTGAAAAAGCTTCAGGCAGAGTACAAAATGCCATCGAACTATTACAGGGACTGTTTGAACTTCGATCTTATTGAAGTGGCAGCCTCTGGAATGGTCGCTGAGGAAGACGCGATGATTGATGAGGACGGTTCGTTCAAAAAGGGAGGTTTGTTGATAAAATATCATATAACTCCCGTAGGAACGGATTTCCTGAATGAGCTGAAGAAAAAAATAAGGCATCGGAAAGGTGAATAAATTGTCAGCTAGCTGGGATGTTGTTACGAGTTATTTCTCGACGGGAGTAATACCAAAGGGCGAATACGTCTTCATAGTCCTTATTCTCGGATTATGTGTTGTAGCTCTCTGGCAGGCTCGTAAAATGGTTTCAGACGTCTGAGGATGTCTGGGTCTTAAACCTTTTACAATTTTTTTTATTTTTGAAACATTTTGGTTAAAAATACCAACCAACTTGGGCTATGAGAACTATCTATATTTAACTATATCTAAAAATCGTTTTTTAATATCATGACCACTGCCATTAGAGTTTTGTAAAAAGCTTTATATATTAAAATTTGGAGAGTCCAAAATATAATAGTAGCCATTAAATACTGTCATAGTAATAGTAAAAACAAGGTCCGAATGCTAGTGTCATTTTAAGACGGATGACAGTAAGCGCGTACTTGGAGGAAGAACATGAGCAAAGAACAGATCCTAAAAGATCTTAGGACGGCAGTCGAGACGTGGAACATTAAACTCGCTCAAGACTCGACCAATGCCGCCATTAAAGAGAAAATAAGTGTAAAAG
>Ga0123357_10012112_pt1 | contig 11110 bp, 12 predicted proteins | sample TergutEmb28metaG_FD_89873 | JGI IMG/M metagenome (GOLD analysis project Ga0123357, IMG submission 89873) | Embiratermes neotenicus P4 segment gut microbial communities from Petit-Saut dam, French Guiana - Emb289 P4 | ecosystem: Host-associated > Arthropoda: Insects > Digestive system > Gut ... | reverse complement strand
GGGTGGGAGTGGGAGCGGGGGGGGAAACCCTGGGGTTATTGTTTTTTTTCCCCCCCCCCCCCTTATTTCCTGAGCATTGTGACTGTGGGTAATGCAGTGTGTCGGGGATGCAAAACCCTTTTTCCAGGCTTTGAAGGGTAAAGCATTTCAGGTGCAGAACATGGAGCCGTTGTTGAAACAAAAATGTAATCTCAGCCAGAAGGTGTAGCATTGTCTTTGGACTAATGTGAGGAAGACATTATGAAATTTCACTATGTGTATTGAAGTGTAGCATTCAGAATATATTGCAAGATGTTTGGAGAATGTCAGTAAACAACTTGATAATTACATTCTTGAGTCACTGGAAATACCATGTATATAATTCAGTATGGGGTTTTGTGTATGAAGTTTCACTTGTAAATTGGTAGTATGTGATGTTCCATTTTTCACATACGTTTTTGAATGTGTATTAAGAATGTGTGCACACCTACAGAATTTTTTTAAATTTTATTTTGTCAGTTTTCCTCAAAATTGTTGCAGTTACATTCATTAATGTGTGCTAGATAGGCACCAATAACAAGAAATGTTAATAGTTGTCTTTCTGCAGTGTAATATCTGTAATTGGCAAGGGAGCTATTTAATGTCATTCTTCTTCACCAGTTCATGTTTCTTTCTGTTCTGGGTGGATATCTGGACTTAGTTGACACTAGAAGTAAGACATTTTTTGTGATAGGCATTAGATAGTTTTTCCAGAGAAATATCAGTATGACTAAGAATTTAAGTTAACTTTGCGTGGTTGTGTAGTGCTTAATTTTGCTGTACAACAAAGTATCCGATGAATAGTTAACAGTTAAAAGTGTAAGATAGCTGACAAAATTGCAGCTAAACATACGTATGTTATGTCTGTACCTGTCATTAAGTGTTGACTTGTTTGTTCCCTGCATTGCAGCTACAGCTCCAGAGACATATGGAGGGGGTTATAGTAGTGGAACAGGATACAACACAACATCCGGCTATGATGACAGGGGATATTCAACATCTACAAGTACTTATGGTAGGGATACAATGTATGCAGTATTTTATGTTGATTGGGACTGACTTTTGTACAGTTAGTAATATGTTACACCTTATAGAAGCCCCTATTGTAAGGTTGAGAAAGATCGAGACAGTAGCACATTCTGATATTTAAGGTGTTCACAGTTATTAAAATTAAGAGTGGGGTCTTGTGGATTGTAACACTAGTTTGGTAGGTGGTTATTGCTGTTCTTGGAATGTCTGTTGTCTCCATGTTTTTATCAATAAACCCAGTTGTATGTCCCTTTGCAATAAAGTGGCCTATGGATTGTATTGTTGCTGTTTTACTGTATGAGATCTGACAGATGTGACCAACTTTATCATTGGTGTGACTGAATCATTGACTGAGATGGCAGGTCATGTAGCATGCATGCAAGACAGGAGAAGTGTATGAGACAGGTGCAAGTGGCAAACACTGTGTTGTTTTGTGTAGATTTTACAAGGCATTCTGAACAATATCATTTGCAGATTTATTATAGTGAATTGTAACCAAATAGGACAAATTTAGAACATGTGGATAGAAATTCCCTTATGTATGTGAGTAAAGTATTGATTTTACTGTGCTGATTTTATAACATACACAGAAATTTTTGTTGACATTATTTTCCAAGTTTTGCATGGTGGTACTTGTAACATATATAGGTGTTGTCATTCCCCTCTCCCCCTCACACACACATTTATCATGTTGTTCTTCCCAAATTGAATTGTGGCTTCACAGTTCTGTTACATTACAGCTGCACATGACATGAAGTGTGTAATGTTAGTCCAGTTATTGTTTATCTTCACCTCTGATGCTTTTGTGTTCCTGTAAACTCCCTTCCTGTTGTCACTCTTCATTAGTACTGTTGATAATTTTGGTTGGTTTTTCACCTCTTTAATGATCCCATAGTGACTTGACATCGTAGTGCATGAGATAATACACAGGAGAAAGTTTGACACTTAAAAAAAAATTTTACACTGAAGTGTGCCTAATTGAAATTATAGACAGATGATTTGCATGGCTGATTTGTGTGTGTGATGCCTTGTGACTGTGGTTATAACTCATGTAGGGTATAACAATAACGCCAGCTGTTGGCCATAGAACTACAGATGATCACACTAATTTGTGAGTGCTAAGGTAAATTGCTTTGATCTCTTGTTGAGATCTTGAACACCAGAAGACCACCACCTAATAACTATTAGGCAAGAATAAATTAAAATAGATGAAGTGGTGGTGGAGGTGGTAGTAGTAGTAGTAATGGGGATACAATGAATTTCCTTCCCCTGCATGAGCCTAATCCTGACAGTCTGGGATAGATTGTTTCCCAGGACATAAATAATGAGGGGTATGTTTAAGATGATGATAATAGGTTGTGGTGGTGATTGTGGGTCTTAATATTATTTGTTGCGTTCAACACTTAACTGTGTATTGTATGCCACATTTTCTTTGAGGTACACACAGGAACCAAGAGAGAGAAAAACTGAACAGAGCTTGCAGATTTTGTAAGACTACCCATACTTTCAGGGTATTCAGTTAAGTGTCTAGCTTCTTATCTGCTTTGTCATCCATTTGTTACGAATTGTAGATCAAAAGTATGGCACTGAAGTGGCTTCCAGTGATGGAGTGTCCATTCCCATTTTTTGTGAAAATTTTGCCTGCTTTAAAAGTCCAAACATGTGTGCACACTCGCAGCATGGCAGTTTTATGAGCCTGCTTTCTTCCCTTCACAAAGGGAATTAGGCTGATACAAATATTTATTTTTTAGTATTTTTGGATTTTACAAAATTAACAAATCAAAATTTGTGTTATTAGTTTACTTGTGATATTGACAGTATAGTAATGAATAATAGAGTGGTTTCATGGATAACTACTTGGTTCTATTTTCATTTGCAGAAACGCCAGGTTATGGTGGAGGTTATGGGAAGCCAGAGTATGGTGAGTATAGTGTTGAATTTATTTCTAAGCAAGGTAAAGGTGTCTTTATATAAACCACTTTATCCCATACTTGAAAGAGAGATGTAGTTACAGTGCTGGACAGTTCTTGCCTTGATGCTATGAAGGAAAGTGCCATAAAATGTGGAACTAATGCATGTACATGGTGCCTGTTTTTATACACTTTTCTACTAGTATGGTGGTTGTATATAATGCATTAAGGAATGTGGAAGTTACGTGAAGGAATGGCTAACTGTTCCAGGTTTTGATCGTCCCCAATTCTGTAGTACTAATAGGGAATAATGATGAGAGCTTTTTACAGAACATCTTTAGAAATGGATAACTGTTGTGGGTTTCAGCCAAAACCCCCTCCCCCCACTATATTGCCATTTTTGGTAGTCTCAGCATTGAATAATGACTGGTCTTCTCATACCATTGCCAAGTAAAGCTGCCATATCATTTGAGTGGTCACAGTGTTGAATAATGGTGGAATTTTTAAAGAACAGTGTTAACCCTTTAAAGGTGAGGCCTGTCTGTTTTGTCTAAGGACTTGGTGCCCAAAATGTCAGTAAGAAATTACCACTACTGGCTACATAACAAGCCAGAAGACTGCAGTTCTCACTCTCCACCTCAGTTACATAAAACCAATCTGTTAATGTTGTATGAGGCAAAAGTCGTCATTTTTTTTGAGGTACATACACAACACACAAATGCAATGTGAGCACCATATTTAGAGTTTTTGAATGTTAAACCTTGTGGTACTAGTGTAACTACTAGGCTTTAAGAGGTTAAGGAAAGCTTTTTCATTAATATGTGAACAGGGATACTTGTGGAACATTTAATATTTGTGGAACATTGCTATGGAAAGCTGTTTTAATATTTCGCTAGTTGTGATTCAGTCCTTACAGAATGTTCTGAATACAGGTGTTCATGGCCACTTAGTTTCAGTATTTTATTATTATAATGGCTTTATACAAAGAGCATTGCTAACAAGATTCTCAGAATTGTTAGTTGTTTTATCAGTGAATGAGAAAGTCATTATAGAACAATCCTAGGGAATGTTGTTATGTTAGCATATTGGTGATTAGATTGAATGATGATGGAGTCATCACAGAATGTTAATGAGAAAAGCCTCTTACACCTGTGATCTTTTGAAGACTGGTAACTGAATTTTATGTTATAAGGTCAAAGAGGAATAATGATAGATGGAGATAATGAATACTGAGAAACATGGCAATGTGTGCCAAACATTTTTGCACATTGATAACATGTACCATGTATGCTGGCGATGGGATGTAATGTAAGAACATTAAGCATTAGTTTTGTCTATTAGTAAATGAAATTCCAGTTTGGAAGGCTTTAGAAATATTGATGTGACTAGTAACAGTGCCTTCTGTGAGTGAGCAAGGCACATCAATGTTGCACCTATATTATTTCCATGATTGCATTTTATTTATTGCAATTTGAAATGTACGAGTGCATAATTCCATGCAGTTTCCTAAGAGTGTAATTGTTGGCAAGCACAGTATTTTGAATTTGTGTACACATCTGCACAAATATTAGATTCATATAGTGAAACAAAAATTATGGTCATAATGGATATATCAGACAAAATGTGGCAAAGTGACAGTACTTGGTTTACTACTTATGCATTGCGTGATTGCATGTGAGATAAAATGTGTATCTGAAGATAAATTGGAATTGTGTGTATATTTGTTTGACACAACTATAGTTGTGTCAGACAAATATACACACAATTCCAATTTATCTTTGAAAACACAACGGGGTGACAAACCTTATGATTATGTGTATCTGAAAATGGAAATATTAGAAAGAAGAAACGTATGAATTTTCATCTTAAAGTTCGGCTGCAGTAGATATTTTGAGCATTGAACTGTGAACCTTTTCACCACTTGATTTTGTTTCCAGGTATTTGGGTAACTTACTGAATCAACAGGAGGAAGGTAAAATTTTAATAAATTTTTCCATTATGTAAGAAATAACTATTTGTGAAATACTGAGTTAAGAAAATAGGAAATCTTAATTGCCATGGCACAACCATTTCAGATTTATTTTTAAACTGGGAAAGTATTTAAGGTTTCTTTAAAGTGGAGAGTCCTAGTATAATAAAATTGGTTATTTTCAATGTAAAATTACATTTTTAGTTACCAACATTGTGAAGCAATCTTACAAACTCGAGGATTCTGTGAAAATTTTATTGAATGACTTTTTATATTAAAATCAGTAAATACTGGTAAAAAATATTTTGATCGACATATTGGATTCTTAATGTGTGTACCGCAGTAGATCAGTAAGGTTGGGTTGGTATATTAAGACTAAGATGCTTTTCATTTGTATCCACTGTGAGATGGCACTAGCTTATTGTATTCTTACATATATTGAACTGGTTGTAGTTTATTTCTTTGTCATTAATCATGGTAACTGGGTTTGGGATGGATGCTTTGAGTTGGTCACATTATTTAAAGCTGTTACAACTGTGTGTTTGAATGGTACAAAAACATCTGCAAAGGTTATTTCTTGCTTTAGTCATTTTATTGTGAGTACTGTGCCAGCATGCTTGCTGTTTGAGATAATTGGGTTGACATCAGTAAACATACATGACTGGTACGCAACTCATTACATGTAAGGAATGAGTTTAGACATCATATCGCATTTAACCCTTATCCTGCTAATGTGGAGAATAGGGTGAGCTAACAATGCCGGCAGATGGGATTTAACTTGGTGTTTAAAGGGTTAAAGATGTTTGAGGAAAAATTGTTGTATAATTATGTTTAATATTTGAGGTTTTCTTGTGGGCATCTGGGTTGTGGCATTTGGTAGAAGGTGAAAGCAGCATTTCAAAGGAATGTGGTGCTTCCTTTTTGTGGGTGATGCATTTAGTGGGCATATTGTGTGGACGAAGTTGGCTACTCAGACCAACATGTCTGGGTTCCTGAGGGTAGAGAACAGTGAATTGGGATCCTTTGTCTCCACGTAACTCATCCTATTGTATTTTATACAAAATCAATAAGTTCATTTGTTGAACACAGATTATGTAGGGTGAGTCAGAAACACCTGATGGTTTTTGAAATGCAATAACATTTTAGGGCAAAGTGGCAACATTTTATTAAAATTGGTAGATACATGTCATGTCCATGGGAATTCATGTTAATCATTACTGTTTGAATATACCATTCTGTGGGTGACTGCTGTGTTGTTAAGAACACTACTGTAGTTGCAATGGAAATGTAATCATGTTTTGGTGCTTCTTTAGGGAACCGTTGAATTCCCTCCCAAATTCACTCTTTTAATTCATTAATATTGGCAGGAGGTATATTGCATGTGATGTAGCCCCAGAGGAAGGGGTCTGGTACTGCAAGATAGGCAAGTGGGTGGGCGAGGTGTGAAAAACATGATGGCATCTGAAATTTGCTAAGCAGCACTTCCATACTGACCATTGTCATGCACAATGATGTTTGAAGAAATTGCTCAGAAAGCACATACTTTCATGCTAGTTTGTAGGACAACATTTCCAGTAAGACATTTATTGTTCTGCATACCTCACCTGTCCTGCTCACTTGCCTGATCTTGTACCAGACTAATTTCTTTGCTGCGGCTACGCACAAATCAAGGTTCGCAAAATATGTTTTGCCAGTGTTGATGACTTTAAAAACAGTGAGTTTGGGAATATATTCAAGGGATCCCTTAAAAAATGCTAGAGCATGTTACAATTCCCATGCCATCGTGGTTGCAGGAGTGTATTAGGTGGGATGGTGGTCACTGATAAAGTGTCGTTTTCAAACAGAAATGATAAACGTAAATTTTCATGGACATGGAATTTACCTGCCAATGTTAATAATTGTTTTTTTCACCTTGCCTTACAATGTTATTTTAGTTTGAAAACCATTACATGTTTCTGTCTTACTTGTGTTTTGGCCTTTCTAACAAAGCCATCATTGGGTTCACAGGTTTGTAAAGGAAGATATAATGTACAACAGGAAAGTAGAGTCAAACCTGTCACATCCGATATTCAGAAACACTGTGAATGATATGGTCAAACCTTAATGTAGAATGTTCGAAAGAAAATGGTGGCTTATCAGAACTGCATGCCATCCATATAGTTATCTGATGTCAGTCATTAAAATCATAGGCAGTTATAACCTATGGTTTTGAAGTTAAGGGGATTATGATGTATATAGTTGAGGAATCCACATTTTGTGTATTATAATATTGAATTGTGAAATTCATATGAACTTCTTTTCATTACCCACTTTTCTGTCTTCAGTGCCTGGAAAAAAATTGTTTTCTGTTACAATTCCATCTGTTCATCCTGTGGTCACATGGTCCATAACTGTGAAAGAACCTCTTACTCCTGCCCATCTGTCCAGAGAGATCCACAAAAGGATGCTGTTTTCAAACTTTTCACTTTCACATTCATGATAGCTCTGAAAAGGGCCCCTATTCCCATTTCCATTGACCCACACAGGCTCAGGTATTCTGTCCCACTCTCGTAGATTGGACAGACCACTTTCTATGCAAGGTGCTTGTATATCCAGACTGCATCCTTGCTCCTCTCACTTCAGCACTGAAGATGATGGCAGTATGTTGCTCTAAAGTGTTGGTAACCACTGTTGTGATGCATGGTGTTGCAACCAAGGCGTTCAACTGAAGAAAATGTTTTTATTTTACAATTTTCAATATTCCATACTTTTGGATACAAAGAATGACTTTTGGTTTATTTACCACATTACAACCTGAAGAGCATGAGAAAGAGCGTCTGCTGTGACTGAAATATTGTCTTAGCTTGTCCATATCAGCGTCTTTCTGATGTGGTCAGTCCAGTTCCATTGTTTGCATTCTGTGGATTTTATATGCCTGCCAATTAGAACAAAGATGGAGAATATCCTGCATAGTTGTCTGCAGAGTTCTCTGCTAGCATGTTGAATTTCCTTGTGCCATGGTGGAAGTTCTCAAAACCTCTGTCAACTATGTTTCCATTACTGTAAGATCCCTCTGCACCATCTTTAAGCAAGACATTGCCAGACCAGTACGTAATTGACTCTTTCCTTTTCCAGGTGGTAATATTTTTGTATTTTATTTGCGGTTTTAGGCTTCCAGTACCATAAAATACACAGCTTTCGGCTACAGCAATGCCATTTTGCATTTCTGAGTTATTTTGATTCAGTACAGACATGAACAGGTGTACTGTGAACTTCATTAAACTGGAATAGACCTTCAGGTCCAGCAAAATGTTTTTTAATGTCTCTCGTACTTGTGTTGTATGTGTGCTTGTATTGTGGTGAATCAGTAATGGCCACTGTGTATTTTCTTAACTGTATATGTTTCTGTAGATGTCATGTAATTGTTTTCACCATCCCAATTAATTGAGGTTTCCCTCCCATTTTGTAATTCCTGGATCTGCTCTTTTTCTTGCTGTATATGTGTAAATGGTGATGGCTGTGCTTTACTTCAATGTTGTCTTCATGTTTTGTGTCCTTCCTTGTAATGGTACCATTTGGAGTAATTTGATGGCCACATCCATGAGTGACATAGCAGGACTTTCACCTTTTGTTTTTCTGTGATTTGATTAGTTTTGGGGTTCTGTAAGTTTGCAGATTTCTGATTACCTATATGTTCATTCTTTGTCACAATTTTGGCATGGCTTCCCACCTGTTGTGATTGCTCGAATACAAATGTTTTGTGGAACCTTTCTACTGCTTCTATGTATATAGGTGCTGAAACTAAATTACAGTTTTGTAAACCCTTGAAACATCATGTAAAGAGTATGGTGGATATACAGGACTGACAGGCGGTTATTCCTATGGAGGAAGCTTGTGGTGGTGGTGGATAGGACGTATATGTACCCTTTTCTTGAGCTGTAGACCAATGGTTCTCATGTTTGCGTGGATAATTAGTTTCTGGATATAGATGAACAAAGAGTAGACTAATATGTTCTTCATACTAACATAATATAAAATTGTGTAGCTGGAGGGGACTAGGACATGCGCTTGTTTTTATCCTCTTCCCATTTATACAAAAAATTTGCATTTAGAAAAGTAAGTAATTTTAGTTCATCTTTATGTGAGAGAGTGGGTCATTATAGTTTAGTAGGTATAGGGACCTGCCATGGGCTGGATGGTCAAGGGATTGAATTCTGGTGGGGGCGAGGTTTTTCATGCCCATCCAGTCTGGCGCTGGAGTCCAGCCTCCTCTGCAGTGTGTACTGGCTGTCTTTCTGTGGGGTAAAATGGCCCAGGATTGGCATTAAAATGCCTATCCATCTATAGCGCATACATTAAAAACAGTAGAGCTATATCTCTGCTCCACTTCTGGGTCTGTGTGGCCTGTTCTGGGGTGAATGTCACTTTACCTTTGTGACACAGAGCTCTGATTGTAGTATTCGGGGATTGAATTTATTATAGGGGAAAGTAAGTGCTTGATATGGGTCTTAAAAACAAGTGTCATATTTTGCAACAGTTTTTCGCCTCACGCTGTTATTTCTTAGTACAATAGAGAAATGCAATTTAATTTATTTGAGATGGAAAACATGCTTCAAGAAGGAAGAATCTCCGTAATCTAATATATCTTCCATGCAATGAGTAATACATGGATAAGTTGTATTCCTACTTATTGCACAGTACCATGCTTACCCAATTGCAAGACTAATCTAAGACCCCCCCCCCAAAAAAAAAACATGCCTGCCAAGGGAAAATGTATTTATCAAAATATAGGACCCCCCCAAACAATAAGTTTGCCAAGAAAAAATGTTTTACCATTAATTTCATGCACTTAATACACAAAGCATGTCAGATTCTCTCCACCTTTACCAATCAGTGTCACTTGTCTCTGTCTTCACAGTCATTGCCTTCTTAAACTCACTCCTAACATTCCCATCCTCTTCACTGTCATTCCACACCATTTCATAATCAGTCTCATCCATTCCCTTAAATATACAGCACTTAAACCCATCATAGTCACTTCTGGTGAGATGTGCTGCCATGCCCGCATGATCCACATTGACTGAACAATTCATTTATATTTGTTGGTTCATAATCTTACATGAACCCATAAAGATTCACAATTTTTCCCACAAATGGCATTAGTGGTATTAAGAATTTTAAAGACATGTGTGGGTTTTTTTTTTGGGTGGGTGGTGGTTGGTGGTCTGTGTTCTGGTCCATCTGAGTTCATCTCTCTTTTAAGGGTTTTAATCTGTGGATTGATCCAGGTTTTATTTTTAAGCCTTGTAGTTATAATTCTTAATTTTTCAGTAGTGATTTTCCTCTTAATACCCTTGGACTAGATTTGTTCTGAGGTGCGTAACTTAACAAGTTACCATATCTATGTTGCCCAGTGATTGAGAATAGCTCGGTCTGAGGGTTCGCCAAGTTGGGTGCCTTGCTTTAAAAAATCAGATGAGGGACAAAGTCCCAAAAAATATTGTGTCAGTTAACTTTAATCCTTCTCTGTTCTCTCTCTTTGATTTGTTGACCCATAAAGATGGGACCGATGGGTTGTCCCAAAAGGTTGGTACAGAATTACTACTATGCACTGTGTAATGTCTCAAAACAGTGCAGATCTCACATGACCACCAGGTGATGCAGGCCTTGGTTTGGCTCCACATGGTCTGGCTCATTTCTCTGTGTGTCTCACATTATTTAAGTGCCAAATTTAGGGACCAAATCTTATCTTAAATTTAAGGAAATGTGGTATATACCTTATATGTTACTCCAACATGTTTTTGCTAACATGTATCCAACTTCTGGTGGTATACATAGATGTCATATTGAGTTAAAATATGTAACATTGTTGAAGATTAAGGTATAATGTACCTTTCAGCGTTAATGACAGTGTGTTTTTATGAAGTAGACTTTTTTCATGTAAGCATCATCTTTTCAACGTTAATAGAAAGTTTTTTATACAGAAGCAAAGTTGCTTATGTATTGGATGGACGCTGTCTTCTGAGTCAGATCTGTATAGAGTGTCTGATGCATGCACATCTGTTGTACGTAGAACTTTCTACTAATATACAGGGTGTCCCAGGAGGAATGTGCCAGACTTCGGGAGAGTGTTCCTTATGTTAAACTATACCGATATAACCCAAAACACCTATGTCCAAAGTTGAACGGTTACAGAGATAATGGC
>Ga0123357_10012111_pt1 | contig 11110 bp, 9 predicted proteins | sample TergutEmb28metaG_FD_89873 | JGI IMG/M metagenome (GOLD analysis project Ga0123357, IMG submission 89873) | Embiratermes neotenicus P4 segment gut microbial communities from Petit-Saut dam, French Guiana - Emb289 P4 | ecosystem: Host-associated > Arthropoda: Insects > Digestive system > Gut ... | reverse complement strand
CACTTCTTGTCTCCCCATGGTTCAGTCGTACTCTAACACTCTGGGCCATGTACAAGTTGCTAATCAATCTTCTTTCACGCCAGTCAATACCAGTTCCCTTTAGGATCTGCATTAATTTGGTCCGGTTGACTCTGTCAAACGCCTGCTTCCAGTCTATGAAGCAAACACATAGATCCTCATCTATCTCCAAGGTTCGTTCTGATATTATTCTCAGCATCCCAATTGCTTCTCTAGTTCCTTTTCCTCTTCTAAATCCAAACTGATCTTCTCCAAGTACTTCCTCAATTTTCTTTTCAATCCTTCTTCTAAGTATCTTTGTTACTATCTTTGCTGTATGTGTGATGAGGCTAGTTGTCGTACCCCACGGATAAACATCTTTACAGGAGACAGAAAAACTTGATCGATCCTCAAAAGATCAACATCTAAGCATGTTATGTTTTAATGAAAATGTAAAAATAAAGAATTTTTGTGGACAAATCATTGTGACAGACGGTCTGTTTGTAACCCATCTGTCTAGTAATGCGGAGAACTCAGTTTGGCGAATTGTGTGTTAAGACAAATTGACATTTCATGAGCATTACGTAATTTTTTAAATGCAATTTTAGATCCCGACTAAAAAAAGACACCACTTGCTTGGTTGATCCCGAACAAACGACCAAGCACGAAGAAAATGTAAAACGTAAAGACAATTCGACTAAGCACCACCAAGGTAGCCTACAGTTTTTAGGGGAGGGAGAGAAAAAAATGCCCTTCCTTCCTTGCTTTCGCACGAAGAATACAGTGAATATTGCTATATGAAGGATCGGGGAACAAGTGTTTTTAAAACTAGAAGCAATTCTGGCAAGAATTCCGAGTTTGAACTGAACTGAACACCCGATACTGTCAGCGTATGTATTAATATTCGAAGTCGAAATGCCTCAAGAGATCCATGACAGCAGTGTTTCCATGAAAGTCAACAGCTGTCGCTACATTTATATATGATATGACATATTCGTTAACTAAAATTGGGTAGACAACCGGTGGCAGTAGCACGGTACACATTTACACACAAACAATACACGGAACAAAACAAGGAAACACAATACCTAGAACGGAACGTATATAATAATAAGAATACATAAACATAATAAGAAATGTACATAATATACAAAACTAAATAGAAGCATACAAAACATACAATCATATATATACAGTATATACAATGAAACACAACAGAACCAAAAGAATATGAAAGAAGCGCCAAAAGAATATGAAAGAAGCGCCAAAAGAATACGAAAGAAGAGCCAAAAGAATATGAAAGAAGCGCCAAAAGAATATGAAAGAAGCGCCAAAAGAATATGAAACAAGCGCCAAAAGAATATAAAAGAAGCTGATTCACATATGAGACGTTACTTTCTAAGAAAAAATAAATTAGAAATAATAATCTGGAGAATATTCCGTTAAAACTTACTGGACAGAAAATTATGGGAATGATCTATAAAGTTAAAAAATGACTGACGAGTAGTGATGTGAATCTGAAAACGGCAATTTGTTTGGCTTCTTCGTCATTTCTTATTTATACATCGCCTCAGGAGAATAATTCAATTAATTCTTCATTATCAACGTGCTGGGACAACAGCTATAAGGCAAATAATAACTCAGCTTCACCGGACAGGAATCTGAGGGAGGAAAAGTTCGCAGAACTACGGAAAATGAACTTTGCAACGCCTCTTCCGAAACAAGAATCCTTTAACTTTAACAAGACCAACCCTATTCTGCGGGCAGACATAAAAAGTACCGTGACCTGCGTTTATGCAAATAAACGGGAGTGAAGAAGATCGGAAAAATACGTAAACAATTGTCAAATTGATCGGCATACAGGCCTACAATTTTCGAATACGTTACACGTTCGAACCGTACACGTCAGCTCGGAACTGACGTACCCATTAGGTGTAAAAATATCCTCAGACCAAGGACGTTTTCGTTAAATTTGAGAGCAAGTGCCATTTGACCAACTGTTTATATTGTGTCTTTCCTTAACTAGCCATGTGTTACTTTCATCCCAACTAAATTCCAAGAGTGTTGTTACAGAAAAGTGAGACAGGAGTGAAGTACGAGTAGAGAATACGAAGGCCAGATCGAAGACAGTCACACTGCAAAGGTCGTTTAAGGCCAGCCCTTTTAATCTACTCAAAACCAGACCTTCGGACCATACAGTCTAATCATTACCGAGTGCTCTAGCGAGAAAACATCTACTTTTATTTTCCCGTACACGGATTTATTCTCTTTTTCGAGGCTAACTGGGTAATAGGCTTATGTAACAAAACGTTCTGGAAGAACTTACGCCGCCTAGTCTCCTTAAACGGGTTTGCTCTAAACTCTCGAGCAGACAGCGATTCATATCTGTGCGTGAAATGCCCCAAATAGAGTACTTTTACGCCACATGAAAGTCGCCAGATAGGTTCTAGAATTCAATGTTCAGGGGTTTGGAGGATAACGTTGATAACTAACCTAAACTCTGTCGCTAGAAACCAGAAAGGTAGAACAATCCCTAGGAAGTGGAGGCTCATGAAGGTGACAAGGTTGCCAGCCCTACGCACCGGCCGCCTTTACCCCCCCCCCCAGGAGATACTAGTGGTAGACATTTCTGATAGAGGTTGAGTCGACCTCAGGGCCACAGTTAGGCCGGAGGGATTAAGTCAATGAAAAATTCTAAGGGCCCCAACGGGAACGGAACCCGCGACCTCCGGCATGTAGTGAAGTGCCTCAACGAACTGCGCTACCGTCTACATCACGCATGTCCCAGAAGATGGTGATATTCACAGATACCAAGTGCTGATATCAAAGCTCGCAATTCATAACTTAATTGCCAAATGCCGTACTTACCGGATATGACTATTCCAAGGCTGGAACCTTCCTTCTTGACCAGTTCTACAGCCGTGACTCCAAGCAGCTCTTCTGCTGAAAATGAAGAAGAAAATAAATTCAAGATTGAGTTAAGAAGTGATGTTATTATGAGGTTAGTTATGTATTTATCAGGACGGGACGTCCACTGCTTCGGATTTTAGCGGAATTACTAGAATAAATTAGAGCAATAATATGTGGCTTGCGAGCTTTGAGACTCTCAAAGAGCTGCCGCCGAAGGCTCGGTTCTTTTCCGATGTAAACCCGTGCCAACAGGAAAGATATTTTCCTCTGTTACTCCATACCGCTGTTTGTTTAAAGTGTATAATTGTAAACATCCTGCAGAAAGTTAGTAACAAATAATAATAATAATAATAATAATAATAATAAATCACCATCGCAACCTTCATACAAACTGCTTGCAGTCAAAGCGACACTAATACACAAATGTAATAAAAAATTTACGCATATCAACAGGCAGGGTAAAAACTTACTACTCTGCGATCGACTTCCAAGTCCACTTTGCTGCCCAGAGTCAACGGACGGGGTTGGGCTGGAAGGTGCACTTTTGCCGACACCTGAAAAGACGGGAGACTTCAGTTAATTTTCTCTGACACGTGTGTGTGTGTGTGTGTGTGTGTGTGTGCGCGGGAGTTACAAGTAGACTCTGTAAAATTTACTTTCATTATTGCTCTGACCCATGCCTATTGCAATCTTCTGCTCACACAGGACATAGTCTTACTGCCAAACTGCAATAATCTTGAAACGGCGATAAAGCATCATTCTTTAACACTAATACATTCAGTTACAATAAAAAAGCTAATATGATCCCGTTACAGGCCCGGTGTGGCCCAGAGGGTGGGTAGAGGTATAGCTCTACTCTTCCATGACCGCGGCACTAGAAGGGAGTGAGTGGTCAGCAGCACGCCCCCGCCGCACTTTACCCCCGGGAAAGACCCGGTACCCATTTTACAGGAGGCTGGGTGAGCCCCAGGGCCGGTCTGGACGGGCGGAAAATCTCGTCCCCACTGGGATTCGATCCCGGACCGTCCAGCCCGTAGTCAGTCGCTATACCGACTGAGCTACGCGGCCCACATTCAATTACAATATGGCCCATTATAAACAAAAAGTGTCTGTGCGCGTGCGCGTGCGTGTGCGTGCGCGTGCGCGTGTGCGCAATTGTGTAAATGTGTAAGTTTACGTTTGCTTGCACCGAGAAAGCATGCCTCGGGAGGAAAAAAAAAAAACATTTGAACGTATCACGAATGAGAAATTATAACAGAGCTGTCTTTTAATTTTACCATGTGCTCATTTGATACACGAATAAGATCTCATAGTTTGCTGGACAGCCTGATGATGGTTTGGACATAGCCGAAACATGCAGCTGTGCGTTTTCAAAAATAATAAAACAACGTTAGTTGCGTTCGACTTCATTTTATGTAGTCGCACAACTATATGATGTGGTTACAACAAATTAGCGCAAATAAAAAATCACGTCATCGACCAGACAGACTACACACTGAATGTGGTCATAAAAATTGAGACTTCATTTCTACAAATCAAGCTGACTGGGCCTATTTGGGCTGACGTGAAAACGCAGGTTTGCTGGCACAAGTACCGCTTTTAAAGTTACAGATGTTGAAGAACTATGTCGGCAGAGACCTGCAGAGATGGCAGCAGACGGGGGAGAAAATGCTTGTCGTTATATAATAGAAGGCGCACAAAAAAGTATTATGCACTGGAAGTTGAGTAGTAAATCAAAAGGATGGTAATTCAAGATGGAGTTGAAGACAGCAGCAGAAGTGATGAAACGGACGATAATAGTAAAAATTTTGATCATCAGGAGTTGTAAACTGTACCTTCAGTCATTATAGGTTTATTTAATGGGCACGCAAATTGTGATTGTGTAAAACGTGAAACTGAGAAGGCAGACAAGGAAAAAAAATCTTACTTTGACATTGAAACCCGCATTCCACTCTATGTCTATGTATTCTACACAGCTGACCGCTCATCTGGACCACTGCGCGACCTGAACAGCCGGGGGGAGGGGTCCTCTCCGTTCTGTCATCCCAATGGCCAAGAATTACTGGGCCAACAATAGCCACAAGTTAGATCCCGAGGTCGCTGTATTATTACGGCCGCTACGTGTGTTTACTGAATGAGGGCCAAGGCCTCGAACGCTGAAAGCGATCTTTGAAGTTATGACCATAAAACTGTCAACAGAAATGGAAGTGTCATTAAAAATGGAAACATTTGGGAGGGCAGGCTGGAAATAGTTCTAGCGAGGGCGGGAAGTGTTTCGTAGAAGAATACTGAACCCGTCCTTCGACTGTCTATATATGTTGTTTTAAGAAGACAGAGAAGGATAGGGTAAAAAGTTTTTAGCCCTTCCGTTACTGGAGAATCGCCAGTTATACACACTGAAAACGCCAACCAAATGCAAACAAAAAGCATTCTATTTTATTTTTTCAGCTACACTTCGCAGTCTTAAAATACTTCTACTTCAGCTTGCAGACAATCAGTCACACGAGAGCTGACGGGAATAAATATCCGATGACTATGCATGACTGTATTATAGGCAGACATAACAAAGCCCAGCGCTCCAGACAGTCGAATCAGACCTTCCAATTGCAACATAAGTTCTATTTAGCCGAAGTGACCCACGAAAAAGTAGTCCTAATCAAAACAGAATTGACTCAAACGAAAGTTTACCTTGAACAGAAATAAAATTACAAAAGTTTCTAGGAATGGAAAAACGTAGTCATTCCTGTGCAGGCTGTGAAGGCGTATACGGACAGCAGGGGTAGAGCTCCACTCATTCTTGACCAAGGTAGTAGATGGAAGTAAGTGGTTAGCCCACGCTCTTGCTGCTTTAACCCAGGTAAAAGGACACAAGGTATCCATTCAACAGCAAGACGTTTCTAGCAATGCCAAAGCCAAATTTTGTTCTAGAATCTTGGGCTGTGGTTTAAGATTTATGAAGCTGGTGGATGAATAATGGAGGGTAGCGATTTGTATATATTTATAAAGAGAAAACATTTAAAAATAACATCCACCAATATATATGAAGATTCTAATCATTCACATTGCGATGAGTGCAACACAAACTTGGCGCCTGTCACTAAAATAGCACATCGAGGAAGACACGTGCGTGCTGCTCGATCTTTCTTCAGGTATTAAAATTCGGTGTAATATGCGATACCCGTTAGTAATGTCGACATTGTGGAAATACAGTTCTGGGTGTGTTTTGGATAATAGAGTGCATGATAATATATAATAAAATTAATTATATACGTCAGCACTACCTTTTTTTATTAATATATAAGACTACATGTTTCGACCCATGTAGTCTTATATATGAATAAAAAAGGCAGTGCTGACCTATATAATTAATTTTATAATATATATTTATTCTAGCACTTCGTAATGCCTTCCCTGAAGTTACATGATAATACTTGTAGATTTTTTAATCACTAACGACAAACTTTTCCATGACGCATATTCTCCTAATTTCACTAATTAACCAATATTAAACTACACACATTTCCACACTATATACATTCTCTTAACTTTAGTATAAAACCAATAAGGGCGAACAGTTCCACATTGTGTCTTCTCTCAATTCTATTACAAAATAAATAAGGAAGAATGTTCGCACAATGTGGACTCCTTTACTTTCACTACAATGCTCCTTTAACTTGTCCTCATCTGGACCTTACAGACCCTTCGGTAGGCACCAACAATTCAGAGCAAGACATTTAACCTCTTCACGTTTCAAATTTTCTTATTCCAATCTGGTGTTGAGGTTAAAAATAAGTTACATTTGCCTTCATTCGCCCAGGTACTAAGCCTTCTACGGCGCGGCGCTTCAGTCCAAGGCTGATTCTTGTGCCTATAACTGACGTGTCTCATTGTATCTTACAGGAAAGTTTTGTTGCTTCTTAAAATCGTCCCCTTCGTTGGGAAGTCAAAAAACCCTTGAGTAAAAATCACATAAACCAAAGTGACTGTTCTTAAAGTCCATGAGCGATGTGGTAATGTGTTTCGGGACTTCTGTTCACGAGGGCAATATTCTGCCATTTGCAGGGCACCATAACACCCCAGGTACGCCTAGGACTGAAAATCATTTGCTTACCTTTGATTGTGACTGGCATTAACAGTACTTGATTCTGTGTTTTACACCAAATGTGAAGACAAGTAGACATGTGTCTCTACTCTTTTTCGTCTTGTGCCCCCATCTCCTTCTAATCGTTTAAATTCACACATTTGCTACATTCACGTAAAGTTTTCTGTATCACTATTATTCAAATGAGTAAATGCTCAATATTGTGTGACTCGCATAATACAAAATGTAAAAAATGGTTAATAATTATAAATGATAAAATATTAACATCGAATAAAATTACCAGTTTTACAATAAGGAAAATAAGGAGGAGAAGGAAGCAGACTTGAAATTAAAATTTCAAAGATAAGAAAGAAGACAAAAAAAATCACCAGCAACAACCTTATGTACAGCGCAGGCCTTCGTTCTTTCTGACTAAGCAGGAATTCGACGTCCTGCATCTTTGTGTCTAATCAGTTCCATGTTAAAATTCTTTGAGGTTTCTTGTCTGGGAATCTTTTTTTTTAACTCTTTCTTCTAATTTCAAAGTTCGTAGATCATTATTTCGTTCGTGCTCATAAAGGCAGCGTCCAAATCCAATCTAGAAAATTTATTTGCTGTTGTTCATAGCTTTCAGCCTTCGTTCCACTAAAGTTGGTGTTCACGCCGTAACTGCCGTAAGAGTTCAAAATCTGACAAACATCTCAGTTCGTGTAGGCCTATTATGTAGGGTGGGCGAGGAGGTAGAATGGGCCCTCGGCATGGACAACGCGCAAACGGAATTGCAAATTTTCCTCGTCCGTATATAAGATGGCGATGATGATGATGATAAATGGAATGACTGTTTCTGGTGAGATCAATGTTATGTCTTAACACAAACTACACCCTCACTAATATTGACGCTTATTTCTGAAAGCACACGCATTAACGACACAATCACTGTACTACAACACAATAGGGTAACGATTGTCTTTCAGGCGGGCGTCGCTCCTGGCAACAGACATCAAAACATTACAAGGACAGGGCCATCCAAGCATGTCTGGAAAAAGTATGGTGGCAAGAAATCGTGTTAAGAATGACATATTTTCAACATACAGCTATATTTGTTGCAAAAGTGTATATTTATCGTAGGAATAATCTATTTAAATTTTTCCTAAATTATTCACAAAACTGCGGTCATCCATGCCGTCTTATTCAGGGTTTCGAGGGATTAGACATTACATTTAAATCCGCAAGGCTAAGCTATTCCTACACGACTTCCAGATATATATATATATATCACCATAAAACAAAATATTTAGTTCATTACTTCCACCTTCTTAAAATCCTTTAATAATTCTAGATCACATCACCAAATGGAATTCCTAGCGCCTAAATTTACTTTTCATGTGACTAAATGGAACAGTAATTATGATGGTATTGCTGACGTTAGAGACGGCTTGTCGGGCACCTAATTTCATTTTTGTACCCTATCGGTCACAGGGAATTGCCAACTTCCGTTAATATTCAATGGTTTTAAATAACTTTTGGCAAAAACTCCAGACGGCAATTAACACACTTCAGCTTTTTACAATGAGTGTCTTGCGACTTATGTAAATACATAATCAAACGCCTTACTAGCAGAGGTACCCATTCTGCGCCTCGATGTAATAACATGAAAAAAAAAAAATGCTTCCCTAACGCAAGGAAAGCGTAGTAAGATACACCACTAAGCGAGCAATATGTCGACCCGATTACATGACGATACTAGGTCACAGACAGCAAACGAACAGAACTTCCACAGAATGACTCTGAAGTTACTTTGTACAGAGCGCCTAAATTGAGTCGGGATAGCGTAGTCGGTATAGCGACTCGTTAGGGTCTGGAGGGTAAGAGGATCGAATCCCAGTGGGAGTGAGATCTTCCGCGTTTGTCCGGACTGGCCCCGGGGACCACCCAGCCTCCTGTAGAACGGGTACAGCATCATTCCCGGAGGTCAAGCGACCGGGGTGCGACGTTAACAACTCACTCCCATCACCGCCGAGGATAAAGAAAGAGTTACACCTCTACTCCCCTCCTGTGCCCTCATAGCAGTAGAATAGTTAGAGGGTCAGTTTTTACCTTTACTTTACATAGCGCCTGAAATTAATTTTCCGTTGTCTGGATCATAAGGACGCGAGAACGCTGATCTGTAAAGCCAATCTGTCGCCTCACCTACTGTAAGGCACTGTGACTCCTGGCCAGTCGTACCCCAACATTTTTACGTGTAGGAGAAAAGTACCATGTATGCCTTGAAGTGCACAACTAAGTTCATGGTATTTTGGTAACCCAGCTAACTGCAGCGAAGCTTATAACTGGTTATGTTCAGTGAACAAAAAAATTGCTTCAAGGGTGTGAATTCAGGGTGATAATGACCGGTTGTGACACAGGGCACGGAAATGAATTAGGTACATTGATCACAAATAATTTCGCTGTGGCATGCTAAAAAAATCACGGAACAGCGTCTCTGCACGTATTGCTAAGTCAAATACTGGAATTAACCCACTAAAAACTAGGCTGCTCCAATATAAGTTTTGCGAATTTATGGATTTAAAAATATTTCCGATCCTATCAATAAATACTGACCGTTCTACGGCAGTCCGGTTTTAATCTTTTGCAGTGCCGCTTCATTGACCTCGGAGAGTGAGTCTAGCATTTGACCAATTCCGCCAAAGGTAGCCTATTGATAAGCTTACGTTGTGATTTATGGATGCTGATGGAGATACAGCGATGTGGGAAATTCAAACAAATGATTACCATTCAAACACTAAAATAAAAATATTCCGTGTACGAATAATTGTTTGTAACAATGAAGAGGAATTAAGATGTGTACCCTTAAGACTAAGTCTCTGGGAAGAAATTACAAGTAAAATAATGGTTTTTGAGGAAGCATTCTTTCACCAACTTCTTTCCTAGTGTACTTTATCCATTGCAAGGTCCAAAATAAAAACAACACAATATTTTCCTCAAAAGGACACGTTTGGAAGACGTCAGTATTTGAACCGCAGATTATTGATAAAAAATATATTGCACCGAAAGTGTAAAGTTGATAAAGACGTCAGTGTATTGACGGCATTAATAAAGACTCATATTTACTGCGTAGAGTGCATATAGAGTCCATGACCAATTGGCCACCGCAATCGGCCATATTTGCTTCCCGTGAGGATTAATGCACTAATGTTGACTTTCATAAAACTGGCAATAGTCCAAATAATCCAGCCAGGAGACACAAAGTCTGAACAGCGAACAGTATTGTAAATCCAGTGGTATTCCAACTCCTCTGATTCCTGGACCGGCAAAATAGCAATGGAATTTCTGAGGGCTGCTACCGCGTCTCACAGTGTGCAGTCTACGCCTACAACGGGACTGGCAACGAGAATGTAATTTTGTTTTGATGAGAATTCGCTGTGTTCTTCTTCACTTTCCACTGAAGCAATACACTAGTTAAAAATCCAGCTTTTTCTGTGTGTTTTAGGATTATTTTCTGACTGCACTGAGAGAAATACTATGCCCTTTATCGGCCCTTTATTTCCTTTATTTTGGTGTGGAATTTTTTTCATATATTCCACACTTTCGCTGATGTTGCGGATCGATTTCAAATGCAGAGTGCAATTTTTTGAGACCTACCTGAAAACCGTTCAGCCGCTCAGATGGCAAACACACATGCTATTCGGGCAGTGTAGATTGGAAAGTGTAGCGGCCTGAACAAACCAAGACCTTCTACATGGTAAATTTCTCTTCAAGATCTTCCGTGTAGACGAGAGTAGCCTCTTCCTAGCCCGCAAAGGCGGCAGGGCAGCTTTCCAATGACCACAGTGTATCATGCTTTATAGCATATTTTCTTTCCCAAACAGCAAAGTTGTGCTATTTGCAGTCTTTTTCCAAGTAAGCCCAGTGTTCTATAAAATATTTCGCAAACCTGCCTACTGCCTGTCCAAGAGTTTCAGCGAACTAAGAAAGATTTTTTTTTTTTTTTGGGGGGGGGGGGGGTTTAAAACGAAAAATTTTTGGGAATTTTTTTCTGTTTTGCTTAACTTTTTAAGAGGAAAAAAAAACTTTTCTTTTTTCCTCCCCTCTTTTTTTATATGTTTTTTTTTAAATTCCTTT